>Ga0335085_10007812_pt1 | contig 16439 bp, 16 predicted proteins | sample Lox_Sample_45_FD_206712 | JGI IMG/M metagenome (GOLD analysis project Ga0335085, IMG submission 206712) | Soil microbial communities from Loxahatchee National Wildlife Refuge, Florida, United States - Lox_Sample_4.5 | ecosystem: Environmental > Terrestrial > Soil > Wetlands | place: USA...
GCGCCGTTCTCGGCCACGACGGCGTCGAAGACATCAAGCCGCTCGCAGACACGCGCCAGCTCCAAGAGGATGCGTCCCGTCACGAGGACGAGACGGATGCCGGCCGCTCGGGCCCGCTGCAACGCCTCGAGCGTGGAGGCGGCGATGGTGTCCTGCGTCGCGAGCGTTCCGTCGTAGTCACAGGCGAGCGCGCGAAATGGCAGGACACGATCGCGCGCGCCTCCGTTTGCTGAGGATGTTGACACGCGCCGCTTACTCCGCTTCGAGCTGATCGCGGATCCGCTCCGGCATGTCGATGGCGCTCACGATGCCGACGAGGTCCTGGGTCTCAGGCGGCACGACCGGAACGGCGCCAGGTCCCCCTCCCCGGCCAGGCTGGCGTCCGACGACACGGCGATTCGGGCTCATGGCGCTCGCGTCTCCTCGCTGGAGTGCCGATACCCTCGCGCGATCGTCCAGGTCGTACGTGTGACGGACGATCATAGTTCCTCGTACCGCAGAGAGCTTCATCGCGACTCAGCCCGCGTCCTTCAGGCCGTGCAGCGCACCCTCCAGCCAGGGAGGGGTGAGCCCGAGTGCGGCCACCGTCCGGAGAACCCGGCCGGGGCTGCCCAGATCACACCAGGTCACGGCCGGCAGCCTCGACACGGCCAGCGTGCCCGGGCAGCGCTGCAGCACTGACCGCGAGAAGTTGGCGCTGGGCGCCAGCGCGTAGGCCTGGCGCATCGCCCAGGTCTCGTCCTCGGTGCCGAAGAAGCCGGCCAGCCGGTCCAGCCGCCCGGTCAGCTCGGGCACGCATTCGGCGCCGGCTGCGGCGAGGGTGTCGACCGCGGCCACGAGGACGAACGTGTTCCAGAGGCATCCACTCGCATGGAGCGCAGAGGCGAGCTCGACCGAGGGCTTCTCCCAGAAGCGGAGGATCCGATACACGGGGCTCTCGGCCGTCCGGCCCACCGGCGGCCCCGCCTCGATCCAGCCGTACTCGGTCTCCGGCTCCGTGGGCTGGGCGCCGAGCAGCACCATCCACTCGGGATGCTGCCGGACAAACTGCGCGACGCCTCCGATGTGCCGGATCAGGTCGGCCTCTTCCCGGACCAGATGGTCGGCGGGGGTCACCACCACGGTGGCCCTGGGGTCGCGCGCCCGGATCCAGTGGGCGGCCAGCAGCACCGCGGCCGCCGTGCCGCGGTCCTCGGGCTGGAACAGCATCCGGGGATAGCCCCGCTCCCGCAGGGCGCCCGTGATGTAGGCGGCATGCCGCCGCATCGTCACGACTACCGTGTGCTCCGGGCGAGTGAGCGGCGCGAACCGGTCGACGGTCTGCTGCAGCAGCGACCGGGAGTCGAGCAGCGGCACGTACTGCTTGGGACGCTCATCGCCGGAGACCTCCCGGACGAGCGGTCGCAGCCGGACCCCTTCGCCCCCCGCCAGGACGACACTCCAGAGCGAGCCGTCGCGACTCACGGGGTCGACACCCGCCATCGCCTTGCCCGAGAGATAGCTACCGGTCATCTTCATCCTCCCCGAATATCGTCCCCGCCACTCGTTGTCGTACCAGGCGACGACCTTGAAGAACCGCTTCTCGCCCTTGAGGTTGTTCTGCCGCGTCGCCAGGGCGTCGTAGATCGAGGAGCGGTCGTCGTGGATGAAATCGGTCGAGACGAGCTCCTCCTGGCAGTACCCGTTCGCCCGGGAGTTCGGGGCGATAGACAGGTGATCAGCTGTGCCAGCTCTGGAGAATCCTGACGTAGTTGGCACGTTCGTAGGCCTTTGGATTCGGGCACCGTAACAGACTCATGCTGCCCTGCATCTGCCTCAGCGAGTGATATTCGTGCTCGTCCATCCATCGTTCCATGTCCTTCCGCACCTCTTTGAGGTGCATCGGCCCGTGTTCCAACAATGCCGACACCATCTGCACGCTGTGCGCGCCAACCATCACCGCCTTGATGGCGTCGATGGCCGTATGAACGCCGCCCGTGGCAGCCAGTGATGCTCGGATCCGGCCCGAGAGGATGGCCAGCCACCGTAGCCGGAGGAGCAGTTCAGCTGAGCTCGACAGGTTGATACGCAGGACATCGAGTTGCTCGACATCGATGTCGGGCTGAAAAAATCGGTTGAAGAGCACGATGGCGTTGGCACCCAGCTCATCCAGCTGCTTGCAAAAGTGCGCGAGGGCTGAATAAAAGGGCGAGAGCTTGACGGCCACAGGGATCGAGACGGATTGTTTCACGGCTTTGGCGACCTGCAATGCTCGACGCTCGAGTTGCTCTCCGCGTTCGTCGGGATCGGTAGCCAGCTCGTAGATGTTCAGCTCCAGTCCATCCGCCCCGGCCTGTTCGATCAGCCTGGCATAGGCCAGCCACCCTCCCTCGGTAACCCCGTTGAGCGACGCGATCAGCGGCACGGACACCGCCGACTTGATTCGAGCGATCTGTCCCAGGTAGTCGTCCGGGCTCAGAGCGAAAGACGGCGCCTGGGAGAAGTAGCTGAGAGCCTCGCTGTACGACTCGTCTCCTGCTTCCAGCGAGCGCACGACAGCCAGCTGTTCACCGACGATCTGCTCCTCGAAGAGGGAAGGCATGACGACCATCGGGGCGCCAGCATCTTCTAGACGGCGCACGGTATCCAGATCGTCCATCATGGGTGACGCTCCGGGGACCAACGGATGCGGCAGGTCAAACCCCATGTACGTCGTGGACAGGTCCATCCACCATTCTCCTATGTCGTCACATCGCCGCTGGAACGCTGGGCGTGAGGCAGGGTGATGTGCGCCAATTGCTCATAGAGAGCGATACGCTGCGCGGCCTGTTCCTTGGCCTCGCGGGCCAACTGACGAAAGCGCGCGCGGTCGTACTTCTCGACCATGCTGAAGCGTGTCTCGTTCCTGCGGTACTCTTCTACGGTATTTCGGCCCGGTGGCACATCGATTGACAGGGGGGGCTCACCGCGGGCGATACGCCGCGGATCGAAGCGATAGAGAGGCCAGATCCCAGAGTTCACAGCCAGCTTGTGTTGCTCGGCGCCGCATCTCAGATCATAGCCATGGGCGATGCAGTGGCTGTAGGCGACGATGAGCGCGGGCCCGTCGAAGCTCTCGGCTTCCAGGAAGGCCTGCACCGTCTGGCTGTCCTTCGCACCGAAGGCTATGGAAGCCACGTAGACGTGCCCGTAGCTCATCGCCATCAGCCCGAGGTCTTTCTTGTGGACCTCCTTGCCCAGGGCAGCGAACTTGGCGGCGGCACCCAACGGCGTACTCTTGGAGGCCTGGCCGCCCGTGTTCGAGTAGACCTCGGTATCCAGCACGAGGACTCTGAGCCTGTGGCGCATGGAAAGCACATGATCCAGACCCCCGAAACCGATGTCGTATGCCCATCCATCACCGCCCACCAACCAGACGGATTTGTCGACCAAGTAGTCGGCCAACTGCTCCAGCCGGCGCGCCTCCGAAGATGGGGACTCGGCCAGTTTCTGGCGAAGAGCGAGCAGACGCCGGCGCTGGGCGATGATGCCTGCCTCGGTGGACAGGTCTGCCTCGAGGATCTCATCGACCCGCCCGTCCCCGATGTGCTGGCCCAGCTGCTGGAGGAGCTGGCGAGCCTGTCGACTCAGGTTGTCGACTCCCAGCCGTAGGCCAAGGCCGAACTCCGCGTTGTCCTCGAACAGCGAATTCGACCAGGCAGGGCCGCGGCCGGTCGCGTCCACCGTGTAGGGGGTCGTGGGCTGGTTCCCGCCATAGATCGAGGAGCAGCCCGTCGCGTTTGCGATCAGCAGGCGGTCGCCGAAGAGCTGCGTGAGCAGCTTGATGTAGGGCGTTTCCCCGCACCCGGCGCAGGCGCCCGAGTACTCGAAGAGCGGCAAGAAGAACTGCGAGCTCTTGACGTCGAGGTGGTGGACCCTGTCGCGCGGAGGGTCGGGCAGCTGCAAGAAGAAGTCGTAGTTGCTCTTTTCCTCGTCCAGCAGCGTGGCGAGCGGCGCCATGTTGATGGCCTTGTGGCGGGGGGCCGTCTTGTCTTTGGCCGGGCAGACCGTGACACAGAGATTGCAGCCCGTGCAGTCCTCTGGCGCCACCTGGATGCAGTATTTCCACCCCTTGAAGTCGGCCGCCTTGTAGTCGGTGGATCTGAAGTGGGCAGGCGCACTCTGCAAATGGTCCGGCTCGAAGACCTTGGCGCGAATGGCGGCATGGGGGCAGACGAGAGCACACTTGTTGCACTGGATGCAGACTTCGGGATCCCAGATGGGCACTTCAGCAGCGATCGTGCGCTTCTCCCAGCGCGCGGTTCCGGTCGGCCAGGTGCCGTCCACGGGAAAGGCGGAGACAGGTAACAGATCACCGTTGCCGGCCATCAAGACCGCGGTGACTCGCTTGACGAAATCGGGCGCGTCGCCGGGTACGGCTGGTGGCCGGTCGAAGCGCGAGGACACACCCGGCGGCAAGTGCACTTCGTAGAGATGCGCCAGGGCCTGATCGACGGCCGCATGGTTGCGGCGCACGACCTCCTGGCCCTTCTTGCTGTAGGTCTTCTCGATCGCCGTCTTGACGTGAGCGATGGCGTCCTGTCGCGGCAGGATGCCGCAAAGCGCAAAGAAGCATGCTTGCATGATGGTATTGATGCGTCGGCCCAAACCTATCTCGCGGGCCAGCCGATCGGCATCGATCACGTGAAACCGCAACTTCTTGGCGAGGATCTGTTCCTGGACGGCGCGCGGCAGATGATCCCACACCTCGGTCGGACCGTGGGGGGCGTTCAGAAGAACGTGCGCGCCGGGGCCGGCGAGCTCCAGGACATCGATCTTCTCCAGGAAGTGAAACTGGTGGCAAGCCACGAGGTTCGCCGAGCGGATCAGATACTCCGAGCGGATAGGGCGAGGGGCGACGCGCAAATGGGAGACGGTTCTCGCGCCGGCTTTCTTCGAGTCGTAGACGAAATAGCCCTGAACATGGTGAGGCGTTTTCTCACCGATGATCTTGATGGAGTTCTTGTTCGCTCCGACTGTGCCGTCGGCCCCCAGTCCGAAGAACACCGCCCGGACCACATCCTCGCTCTCGACCGTGAATTCCGCGTCGAAAGGCAAGGATGTATGGGTCACATCGTCCACGATGCCGACCGTGAAATGGTTCTTGGGCTGGGGCGTGGTCAATTCGTCGAAGACTGCCTTGACCATCGCCGGAGTGAACTCCTTGGAGGAGAGCCCGTAGCGCCCGCCGATGATGAGTGGCTCGTGCGGCAGAGACGTACTGCCCGGGACAGGCCGCTCGCGGAGGGCCGAGACCACGTCCAGGTACAGCGGTTCGCCGACGGCGCCGGGCTCCTTGGTCCGGTCCAGCACGGCAATGGCGCGGGCACTAGCCGGCAATGCCGCCAGAAAATGCTCGACTGAAAATGGCCGGTACAGCCGAACCGTGAGCACGCCAACTTTCGCGCCATTTCGGTTCAAGTACGCCACGGTTTCCTGCACCGTGTCCGCGGCGGAGCCCATCAGGACGATCACGCGCTCGGCCTGCGGATCGCCGACATATTCGAAGAGATGGTACTGTCTGCCGGTTTGCCCTGCGAACCGGTCCATGGCCCGTTGCACAATCTCCGGGACAGCAGCGTAGTACGAGTTGCCGGCCTCCCGAGCTTGGAAGAACGTGTCGGGGTTCTGCGCGGTGCCCCGCAATACTGGGTGATCCGGCGAAAGAGCCCGGCGGCGGTGTGCGACGACGATGTCTTCGTCCAGCAGCGTGCGCAGGTCATCGTCACTCAGCTCTTCGATCTTGGATATCTCGTGCGAGGTGCGGAAGCCGTCGAAGAAATGCAGGAAGGGAATTCTGCTCTGGAGCGTCGCGGCCTGTGCGATGCACGCGAAATCGTGGGCCTCCTGTACCGAGCTCGAACAGAGCAGCGCGAAGCCGGTCTGGCGGCACGCCATGACGTCCGAGTGGTCGCAGAAGATCGACAGGGCATGGGTGGCGACGGAGCGCGCGGCCACGTGCATGCAGAAGCTGGTCAGCTCACCGGCGATCTTGTAGAGGTTGGGGATCATGAGCAGGAGCCCCTGCGAGGCCGTAAAGGTCGTGGCCAGACTGCCGGCCTGCAGCGCGCCGTGGACGGCGCCAATGGCACCGGCCTCCGACTGCATTTCGATGACCTGGGGGACGCGCCCCCAGATGTTGGGCCGGCCCCGCGCCGTCCATTCGTCGCACCACTCGCCCATGGGGGATGCCGGCGTGATCGGATAGAGGGCAATGACCTCGTTCGTACGATGCGCGACCGACGCAACTGCCTCATTGCCGTCGAGCGTGATCCGGTTTGGTTGTGGCACGTTCATCCTCCGATCCCGGCGAGCGACGTCAACTCCGCCCTCAGCGACTTGGTCACGACTGGCCCCGTGAACCGCTCCGCCCTGGTCAGGCCACGACAGACCGCCGCTGACGTGTCAGCAGCAGAGCGATCGCGCACGATGCCATCCGGCTCGACGGCTTGTCCGCGCGGCTGGTCAGGGCGATCGGCACCCGCGCGCCCAGCACGATGCCGGCCGCCCGCGCGTCGGCCAGGTACTCCAGCTGCTTGATCAGCATGTTGCCCGACTCGAGGTCGGGGACCACGAAGATGTCGGCCCGTCCGGCGACCGGCGAGACGATGCCCTTGACCCTGGCGGCCTCCTCCGAGACCGCGTTGTCGAAGGCGAGGGGGCCGTCCACCACACCCCCCGTGATCTGCCCGCGGTCGGCCATCTTGCACAGGGCGGCCGCGTCGAGCGTCGACCGCAGCTTCGGGGTCACCGTCTCGACCGCGGACAGGATCGCCACGCGGGGGTTTTCGATGCCGAGCGCGTGCGTCAGGTCGATGGCGTTCTGGACGATGTCGCGCTTGTCCTCCAGGTCGGGGGAGATGTTGATGGCGGCGTCCGTGAGGAACAGGGGCCGGGGATAGGCCGGGGCGTCCACCGCGAAGACGTGGCTCATGCGCCGGCCCGTGCCCAAGCCGGTGTCCCGGGCCACAACCTCGCGCATGAGCTCGTCGGTGTGCAAGCTCCCCTTCATGAGAACCTCGACCTTGCCGGCGCGCGCCAGGGCGACCGCGGTAGTCGCGGCTTCCTGGCTGTCCCGGGTCGGGACCAGCTCGTAAGGCGATAGATCGAGCTCCTCGGCGGCGGCGGCCGCGCGGATCTTGGCCTCCGGGCCGACCAGGAGCGGGATCACCAGGTTGGCCTGAGCGGCATCGAGAGCGCCGCGCAAGGAGTTGCCGTCGACCGGATGGACGATCGCCGTGCGCGCAGGGGTCAAGCCCTTGGTCAGATCAATCAGCTGCCGGAACCGGACACCATGGTCGTCCAGGTGAGCTTCGGGGAGGGTGGCGCGCGGGCGCTTGATCTTCTGCGTCGGGGCGATGACCTGCGCGCTGCCGCTGATGACCTCTTCGCCCTTCTCGTTCGTGCAGCCGCAATCGAATGTAACCTGGTGCTTCTCCGGGTCTTTGCCGGCGACGGTCACCGTGGCGGTCACCGTCTCCCCGGGCGCGACGGGCTTGAGGAATCTGAGGCTCTGGCCGAGGCAGGTCGCGCCCGGGCCCGGCAGCTTTGTCCCCAGCACGGTTGAGATCAGGGCACCGCCCCACATGCCGTGGGCGCTGCGGACGTACTCCTGGTCTACGTAGGCGGCGTCGACGTCACCCGGCAGGGCCGCGAATAGCTTCACGTCCTGGGGCGCCAGGATCCGGACCAGGCTGGCCGAATCCCCTACCTGGATCTCTTCGAAGGTCTTGTTCTCGATGTAGTCCATGGTTGCCTCCTCCCGGTCAGCATATCCGCGGGAGCTGTTCCCGCTCAGCATGTCTTCTTCAGAGTGTGGTCCGGCATCCTCCCCCGGGCGGTGAGCGCACATCCTGTCGCGCTCGACAAGAGGCCTGCGATCGTTTGGAGGGCCGCTACGAGACCGCTGTGCGCCATGGGCGACAGTCTTTCGCCAACTGCAAACTCCGTCGCGGGGACGGTGACCAGCCACGCCGGCGGGCGTGAACCGAAGATGTCCTGCGCGATGGCGAGCAGGCCCCGCGGGTTGCACGCGTGCACGAACATCGAGGCGATGGCCTCGGGTTCGATCGGCTCGACGCGCACCGGCTCGCCGGCTTCCGCGCGTCGGGCATCCACGAAGATGACGAGACGGGCGGCCGAAAGTGGCTCGACCAGTTCCGGAGTAAGCTGCTGCGCGGCAATCGCCCGCACCCCCGGCAGCGCCCAGTCCCCGACCGCCGCCGCCGCACGCGCTCCAACCGAGTCATCCGAGCGAAGAGAGCTACCGTAGCCGATCACGAGGATCTCCGGATCGGTCGGCGGTGATGGCTTTTTCATCAATTCCTCCAGACCTCGTCGCGGACGTCGCCATCCGGACCGACGAGCTGGACATGCAACGGCATCGTGCCCACCGCGTGGGTCGCGCAACTCAGGCACGGGTCGAAGGCGCGGATGCCCGCTTCCAGGCGGTTGAGGATGCCCTCGGGGATCGAGGCACTCTTGACGAAATGGCGGGCGATCTGGGCGATGGTGCGGTTCATGGCCAGGTTGTTCTGGCCCGTGGCGATGATCAGGTTGACCTTGCGGATCAGCCCGTGGTCATCCACCTGGTAGTGATGGAACAGGGTGCCGCGCGGGGCTTCGCTGACGCCGACGCCCTCGTGCAGGTTGATGCCGGCATGGGCCCGGAGCCCATCGCCGAGCAGGTCGGGGTCGTCGAGCAGCTGCTCGATGGACTCTGCCGCTGCCAGGATTTCGATCAGGCGGGCATAGTGATACCAGAACGACGAATTCACCGTGCGGCCGCCCCGCTGGCGATACTCCTCGAGCTCCCGGTCGGCGAGTGGCGTGCCGATCCGCGCGCATACGTTGAGCCGCGCCAGCGGACCGACGCGGTAGATGCCGCCGGGGTATCCGAGGGGGAGGTAGTAGGGTGATTTCAAGTAGGAGTGGGGCTCGACCGCCTCCCCCAGGAAATCGCGGTAGCGAGCCGGGTCGAGTCCGTCGGCGACGATGTGGCCCTCGGCGTCGGTGACGCAAATCCGGCCATCGTAGTGCTCCCACGAGCCGTCGGGACCAGTCAAGGCCAGGAACAGGGTCGGGAAATTGCCCAACGTCTCGGCCTCCTCGCGAAACCGGGCGAGCAGTTCCTTGAACCGGGCGAGGGCGGCCTGCACGGTCGCCTTCGCCTCAGGGACACGGGCGCGGATCCGCTCCCGGTGCTCCGCCGTCAAGGCTTCGCGCACGCCGCCGGGGACCGACCAGGCGGGATGGATCTTTCTGCCGCCTAGAGCCTCGATGATCTCCTGGCCGAACTGCCGCAGTCGGATTCCGCCGCGCGCCAGCTCCGGCTCGGCCGCGATGAGGCCGAAGATGTTGCGGCGGGCCGGGTCGCTGTCCATCCCGAGCAGGAGGTCGGGGGCGCTGAGATGGAAGAAGCTCAACGCGTGCGACTGCACGATCTGCGCGAGGTTCATCAGCCTCCGGAGCTTGGCTGCAGCCGGAGGGATCGTTACCGACAGGAGCGCATCCCCGGCCTTGGAGGAGGCGAGGAGGTGGCTCACCGGGCAGATGCCACAGATCCGCGCCGTGATCCCGGGCATCTCCCAGAAAGGACGCCCCTCGCAGAACACCTCGAACCCGCGGAATTCCGCCACGTGGAACCGCGCGCCGGCGACGGTCCCATCGTCGTCGAGGTGAATCGTAATCTTGGCGTGCCCCTCGATCCGAGTGACCGGATCGATCACGATTCGCTGGGTCATGGGCTTTCCCTCGATTTCTATCCTCGGGCTCTGATCCGGACGTCTGCCGTCTCAGCCGAATTTGATCTCCCGGCCCTCGAGGTGAAGAGGCTCACTGGCGATCAGCTGCTCGAGCACGGCGCGGATCCTCGCGGCGGGCGGAGGACAGCCTGGTATGTAGAAGTCCACCGGCACGACGGCGTGGACCGGTGTCACCCGGTCCAGCAGAGGGGGCAGGATGCCCGCCTCTGCGGGGATCGCCGCGTGGAGGTCGCCGTTCTCCTGGTAGACGCGCGTCAGTACGGGCAGAGCAGAGCCCAGCCGGTTGCGCAGCGCCGTGATGTTGCCCGTCACGGCGCAGTCTCCGAAGGAGATGAGCGTCCGGGTCCGCGAGCGCACCTGGCGGACCAGCGTCTGGTGCTCCTCGTTGGCGATGGCCCCCTCGACCAGCACGGCATCAACGCCCTCGGGATACACCTTGGCGTCGATGAACGGCGAGTACACGATGTCCACCTGGCCGGCAAGATCGATGAGGAACTCATCGAGGTCGAGAAACGACATATGACAGCCCGAGCAGCCGCCGAGCCATACCGTGGCGAGCCGAAGACGATTCATTGTCTCCTCCTCCGCGCGTCGATCAGGCCGGTGAGCCGGGAGCGGTCATGCTCCAGCCCCGCCACGGTGTCCCCCAGGTGAAAGAGAGCGCCGGTGGGACAGGCCATCACACACTTGCCACAGGACGTGCAGGTTGATGACGTGCCCCAGGGCTGGTTCATATCGGTGATGACGCGCGCGAGTGTGCCCCGGCCGGCTACGTCCCACGTATGGACCCCCTCGATCTCATCGCACGTGCGCACGCAGCGCGTGCAGAGGATGCAGCGGTTGTGGTCCAGCCCGAATCGTTCGTGGCTGAGGTCCACCCGGCAATCCGGGTCCAGGTAATCGAGGTCTACATGGTCCATACCGGCGGCGATGGCCAGGTCCTGGAGCTCACAGTGGCCGTTGGCGACGCAGACCGAGCAGACGTGGTTGCGCTCGGCAAAGAGGAGCTCGAGGATCGTACGCCGGTAGTGGCGGAGGTCCTCCGTGTCGGTCCGGATCACCATGCCCTCGACAACTCGGGTCGCGCATGCCGGCTGGAGACGGCCCCTGTCACGGATCTCGACGAGGCAGAGCCGGCAGGCGCCGACATCGGTGAGCCCGTCGAAATGGCAGAGGCTGGGGATCGAAATCCCTGCGTCACGCGCGGCCTCGAGGACGGTCTCGTGCTCGCGCGCGCTGACCAGCTTGTCGTCGATCGTCAGGGTGTGAACGGTCATACGCGCCCCTGTCGCAAGAACACGCGGACTTCGCGGGAGGTGTCCGGCACAGCGCCCAGGATTTCCTGGCGTCGGCGGGCCAGATACGCGCACCATGCGGCGATGCCGGCACCGGCGAGGGCGTTGACGGACAGCACCTCCAGATCGGGCCGGATGCGGCGGGCGTCGGCCGCCGCGGCCTCGACCGAGAACGGCACGTGCGGCAGCAGGTCCAGCTTGGTCAGCACCAGAACGTCGCTGCTACGGAATGCCTTGGGATACTTATCCGGCTTGTCGTCCCCCTCGGTGACGCTGAGCAGCACGGCCCGCAGATGTTGGCCCACGTCGTGCGGCGCCGGACCGACCAGGTTGCCTACGTCTTCGAGGCGCCGGCTGGAATCCCAGTACCGGGCGGCGGCCTCGAGGAGTGCCGTCTTGCCCGCCTCAGGCGCGGAGATCAGCTGGACGACCAGCGTCCCGCGGCGGGCTTGCGTGGCGCGGAAGCGCTCGGCGGCGGCGCGGCGCTCCACCAGCACGTCTCGACCGCCGGAAACCGTCTTGGCACTCATGTCCCTCCTCCCGCTGGTTCGAGCGTCACTTGCTGGAGGGTGACATGCTCACCCTGGAGAACCGTCAGCCGAGGGCCACCACACTCCGGGCAGATGAACTGAAAGCGCTCGACCGGAAACGTCGCGCTCCAGCTCTCGCATCGCGCCTCGAGAGGGCTTCGCTCCAGTTCGAGCCGGGCAGCGCCCGTTCGGCCCGTCTCCACGAGCAGGTCAAAGGCACTCCGCAACAGGTCCGGCTCCACGCCGGAGAGGTCGCCGACCCCGACGCGGAGGGTCACGACGCGCCCTCCACCGTGCTGCCGGCACACGCGCTCCGCCTGTTCCCACACCGCCTGTGCCAGCGACAGTTCGTGCACGGCAGACATTCCCTAAGTGTTCTCACGAGACCACGGTTCCGGGGGAGATCTTCCCGGGCTTGACGTCGCCGTCCGTCGGCTGCCGCAACAGTGCCAGATATTCGTGTCGGAAGTAGCGCAGCGTGCTCAGAACGGGGTTCGGCGCCGCCTGGCCGAGACCACAGAGGCTCGTGTGCTTGACCACGTTGCAAAGGGTCTCCAGCCGGTCCAGGTCGCGGCGTGTCGCGTTGCCCGTGCTGATCCGCGCGAGGAGTTGATCCATCTGCACGGTGCCGGCGCGGCAGGGAATGCACTTGCCGCACGATTCGTCTCGGCAGAACCCCATGAAGAACTTCGCCATCCCGACCATGCTGGTCTCCTGGTCCATGACGATCATGCCGCCGGACCCCATGATCGAACCCAGCGCCTGCAGCGACTCATAATCCACGGGCGTATCGAGGTGCTGGGCCGGGATACACCCCCCCGAAGGCCCCCCCGTCTGGACCGCCTTGATGGCGGCACCGCCCGGGGCGCCACCGCCGATCTCCTCGACGATGGTGCGCACGCTCGTGCCCATGGGCACTTCGACCAGCCCGGTGTTGCACACCTTTCCGGTCAGGGCGAAGACCTTCGTCCCCTTGCTCCCGGCCGTGCCGATGCTGGCGAACCATTCCGCACCGTGGCGGACGATGGCCGGGACGTTGGCCAGGGTCTCCACGTTATTGATCAGCGTGGGATGGCCCCAGAGGCCCGACTCCGCCGGGTAAGGGGGGCGCGGCCGGGGCGTGCCGCGCTGGCCTTCGATCGAGGCGATCAGCGCCGTCTCCTCGCCACAGACATATGCCCCGGCGCCGATGCGCAGGTCGACGCGGAAGTTGAACCGCGAATCGAAGATCTGGTTCCCCAGCAGCCTCAGCCTTCCGGCCTGCCGGATCGCGATGTCCAGCCGTTCGATGGCCAGCGGATACTCGCCGCGCACATAGATGAAGCCCTGGTCCGCACCGACCGCATAGGCCGCAATGGCCATGCCTTCCAGGACCCGATGCGGATCGCTTGCCAGGATGGTGCGGTCCATGAACGCGCCCGGGTCGCCCTCGTCCGCATTGCAGACGAGAAACCTGGGCCCGGGCGGCATCTTGGCGACCGTCGCCCATTTCACACCCGTCGGGTAGCCCGCACCGCCACGGCCCCGCAGGCCGCTCCTGGTGATGGCACCGATCACATCCGAGGGGCTCATCTCGTGCAGGGCATGGAACAGGGCCCCGTAGCCGCCGGCCGCGATGTACGTCTCGACCCGCTCGGGCTCGATGGTGCCGCAGTTTTCCAGCACGCGGACATGCTGCCGAGTGAAGAACGGGCTCTGCGGTTCTCCCCGCCGCGCCTCGGCGGCGCCGCCGTCCAGGGCCCGGACGATTGACGGGCCCTGGCCCGCCGCCACCTTCTCGTAGAGCACATTCTGAGGGTCGACCCGGACCAGTGGTCCGGCGCCGCAAAGGCGCAGGCAACCCACCGCGCAGACCTCGACTCGATCGCCGAGCCCGGCCTCGGCCACCGCCGAGGCGACCTCTTGCCGCACGACATCGGCGCCGGAGGACAGGCAGCCGGAGGCCGTGCAGACGCGGATCTGGACCGATCGGCGCCGCGCCGTTTCCCTTTCCGCGATCTGCTGAAGATCACGCAGCTCCATGGCTCAGCCATCCTTTCACGTGCTCGGCGACCATCTCCGGCGTCTGATGCCCGGCTACCTGTCCGTCGAAGATCGCCACCGGCGCAATGCCGCAGGCGCCCACGCAGCGTGCCGTGTCCAGGGAGAGCGCTCCGTCGGCCAGCATCTGACCGGCGTGGATGCCGGCCGCCTGTTCGATGGCCGACAGCAGGCCGGCTCCGCCCTTCACGAAGCAGGCCGTCCCCAGGCAGACCGTACACTGGTGAGTCCCTTTCGGCTTGAACCGGAACAAGTGATAAAAGGACGCCACGCCGTAGACGAGGCTCGGAGGCACGTTCAACCCGTGAGCGACATAGAACAGAACGTCGTGATCCAGATGGCCAAAGATGTCCTGCGCCGTGTGAAGCACCTCGATCAGCGCGTCGGGCCGGAGATGGTGGCGCTTCATCGCCGTATCGATCATCTTGAATCGCTCGTCGCCGCTCGGATGTGCGTCGGCCGCTGCCGTGCTCTTCGCCGTCTCGATCATGAGCCCACCGGCCCTGAAGGGCGAACGAGTCGTTGCCCAGCGGGAGTCTCACTTGATGGTACAAGCTGCTCGTAGAGCCGCTCGGTGTCCTCGCGGCGACAGAGCTGGGTTCCCGGGTTCATCACGGTTGCGGTGGCGGCAGCCACGCCGAGACGGAAGGCGTCCGTCAGCGACTGGCCACGCACCAGTCCGAGCAAGAAGCCGGCCACCATGCTGTCCCCGGCACCGACCGTGCTCTGCACCGGGACGGGCGGAGGTCGAAGCCGCGCGCTGCCCTCGGCCCATACCATCAGGGCCCCTTCGGCTCCCAGCGAAAGCAAGACGACCTCGCTCTTGCCACTCCGCACGAGGTGCTCGGCGACTTCGCGCTGCTGGGACTCGCCCCGTATTTCCCGTCCCGCAAGCTGGCTCAGCTCGCGAAGGCTCGGTTTGAGCAGGTACACTCCCGTGGATACGGCGCGGGCAAGAGCGGCGCCTGAAGTATCGACCGCGAACCGGCTGCCGGCGTCCCCGGCGAGGCGGGCGAGGCGCGCGTAGAAGTCTTCAGGCACTCCCGGGGGCAGGCTGCCGCTCGCGACCAGGTAGCCGGGTGTGGGTCGGAGGGCGGCCAGCTCGTTCAGGCACCCCTGCCACTCGGCCTCGGAGAGCTCGGGTCCCGGGGCGATGAAGCGGTATTGCTGCCCCGTCGATTCGTCGACGACTGCACCGTTGATCCGCGTCCAGCCCTTTATCGGGATGGCGTGATGGTCGAGACCCTCCTGATCGAGCAGCTCCTGGAGGGCCTGGCCCGTCGCTCCGCCCGCCGGGTAGTAGACGACGGCTTCGCCGCCAAGCTTGCGAATGGCCCGACCGACATTGATGCCTCCGCCGCCGGGCTCGTAGCGAGGCGGCTTGCACCGCAGCTTGTGTCCGGGGACGACGCGATCCACCGCTGAACTCAGGTCGATCGCTGGATTCATGGTCAAGGTAACGATCGTTTGCATCGCGACGGCTCTAAGTTGGGAGGCCGATCACTGGGCGAGGGTGAGCCGAATCCCCCGAGGCTGCCATCTTCAGACTGACGCCCAGGGTCGTACTGGTCAGCTCGACCACCACGCCGTTCTGGTTCTTCATGATCACCGCCTCGCCACCGCCGCCCACAGTCGCTCCCGCGCCCCCGGCGGCGTGGTTACCGGAGAAAATCGAGCTTCTTGAGGTCGAACACGGTGCCCTTCGCGGTGGCCCACGTGATGCCCACTTCGCCGACGGACAATCCCTGGACCTTCACGCGGTACTTCTGCCCCTGGTACGTCAGTGTCCCCGAGCCCCAGCTCAGTCCGACCCCGGCCGCCACGGAACCCTGCGACAGCTCCAGCGTGGCAAGGGGCGTCCAGCCCTGCGCTTCGGCGGGCCCGGCCGCCGACACGAGACTTCCCATTACCAGCGCGATTACCAGCCCACGCATGACTTCGTTCTCTTTCTCTTACTTTCCGCTGAGGTAGGCGACGCCCGGCAACTCCTTGCCCTCGAGGAACTCGAGCGAGGCGCCGCCGCCGGTCGAGACGTGCGTCACCTTGTCCGCGAGCCCGTACGCCTCGATCGCGGCGGCCGAGTCACCGCCGCCCACGACCGTGATCGCGCCCTTGGCCGTGGCCGCCGCCAGTGCCTCGGCCATCGCACGCGTGCCGCTCGCAGCTGCCGGAATCTCGAAGACGCCCATCGGCCCGTTCCAGACGACAGTGCTGGCGTGCTTCACGACCCCGGCGAACGTCGTCCGTGTGGCCTCGCCGACGTCGACGCCGATGTCCTTCGGCCCGATCCTGTCCCAGGCAACGGTCTTGGCGGGGCCGACCTTGCGCGCATCGAAGTCGAAGACGTCCGTCACCACGGTATCGACCGGGAGAATCAGCTTGCTGCCCGCCTTGGCCAAGAGCGCTCTGGCCATCTCGAGCCTGTCGTTCTCCACCAGCGAGCCGCCGATCTCCTTGCCCTGCGCCTTGAAGAACGTGAAGGCCATGCCGCCGCCGATGAGCAGCGTGTCGACCTTCGGCAGCAGCGATTCGATCACGTCGATCTTCCCCGAGACCTTGGCTCCGCCGACGATCGCGACGAACGGTCGCCTCGGCTTCTCGACGGCCTCTCCGAGGAAGTCCAGCTCCTTCTTCATCAAGTACCCGGCCGCTCGCCGAGGCAGGTTCACCCCGATCACCGAGCTGTGCGCGCGGTGCGCGGTGCCGAAGGCATCGTTGACATAGACATCGCCGAGTCGCGTCAGCGAGGCGCGGAAGGTGGCGACCGCGCCGGGATCGGCCTTGACGGAGCC
>Ga0335085_10007813_pt1 | contig 16436 bp, 12 predicted proteins | sample Lox_Sample_45_FD_206712 | JGI IMG/M metagenome (GOLD analysis project Ga0335085, IMG submission 206712) | Soil microbial communities from Loxahatchee National Wildlife Refuge, Florida, United States - Lox_Sample_4.5 | ecosystem: Environmental > Terrestrial > Soil > Wetlands | place: USA...
CGGCGGCGCTCACGCGGCCGACATGCCGGTCAAGGCACCTCCGGCGCCAATAGTCGATCCGTGGACCGGCTTCTACGTCGGCGTGAACGGTGGCTACAGTTGGGCTTCGTGGAACAGCACCAGCATTGCGCCGATCTTCCCTCCGAGCTTGACGGGCTTCACGGCCTCGCCTCACGTCGACGGTTGGGTCGGCGGCATCCAGGCCGGCTACAATTGGCGGATCAGCAATACCTGGCTGGCCGGCCTCGAAGGCGACCTTCAGTGGAGCGCCGAGCGCGCGACGAGCATCACGGGGGAAGCCTTAACAATTGGCGATTTCGTCATCAGCCTCACGAGCGCTGTCGGATGGAAGCTTTCCTGGTTTGACACCTTCCGTGGTCGCCTCGGCGCCCTAATCGATCCAACCACATTGATCTATGTGACCGGTGGGGCCGCGCTCGGGCGATTCGGATTTTCGCAGATAAGCACGGCGACTATTGCGACATTGGGCGGGACTCCGCTGGCCAGCGCCAGCGTGTGGCAAGGCGAATCGACGACGCGCTGGGGTGGTGCCGTCGGGGCCGGCGTCGAGAAGAAGTTCACGCCCAAGTGGTCGGCTAAAGCCGAATTCCTTTATCTCGGCTTCGGTACCCACACATTCCTGGCGGGCACGGGACTCGATACCAGCGTGAGGCTCAACGACTACATCGCTCGTGCGGGCATCAACTTTAAGTTCGATTGAGGTACGCTGCGCCGGCACGCGCCGTGGACTTCGCGGCGCCGAAGGTAGAGTCCTAATTTCGAATCCCGAGCCATTTTTCGATCCGCAGCACTTGCTTGCCGAGCCGGCCTATCGGCTCGTAGCAGGTCGGCTCCAGCTTCCGCCACGCCGCCAAGGCGGGACGCCGCTTTTCCATTGCTTCGTCGTAGGCCTTCCTCAGCTTCTCGCTCAGCGCCGCAAGACCCTCGGCGTTCAGCTCGTTAGGATCGTCTCGCAATGCAGGGCATTGGTTCAGATTGAGCGCGTACCCATGGGCGCGCATACATGTTTCGACGTAATCAGCCGGGAAATACTCGGGCATATCCGCGCGTCGGATGTTTCGCCCTGCCTCTGCGCCGCAAGCGAGGAGCTGTTGCTTCTGGTTCCAATAGCAGCCGGAAAGAAGCAGGGCGAGCAGTAAAGGTAAAAGGCGTTTCATGTATCGACGGCTTTTTCCGACCGGTCGTTTGTCACCGCCTCAATGCGTTTCCGCCAGCGCCGCCTCGGCGGCGGCGACCGCCTCGGGGGTGCCGACATGCATCCAGACGCCTTCGAGGCGGAGCCCGAACAGGCGGCCGGCGTCGCCGGCTTTGTCGAACAGTGTCGTCAGGCCAAAGGCGCCGGATGGCGCGCCGGCGAAGAGATTCGGCGCGAGAATTGCGGCGCCGGCGTAGACGAACGGCACCACTTCGCGCTCGGCGCGGCGCGTGAGCCGCCCGTCGGGCAACATGGCGAAGTCGCCGCGGCCCTCATAGCCGATGCTGCCGGTCGCCGACGCAAGCAGCAGCAGCGCGTCCATGGCGGCGGGATCGAAGGCGTCGGCGAGGCGGGCGAAATTCGGTTTCACGCCGTCGAGCCACAGCGTGTCGGAATTGACCAGAAAGAACGGCGCGTCGCCGAGCAGCGGCAGCGCCTTGGCGATGCCGCCGCCGGTGCCAAGGAGCGCGCCGCGTTCATCGGAGATGACGATCCGCGGCTGCTGCCGCGCTTTCAGATGCCGTTCCAGCGCGTCGGCGAGATAATGCACGTTGACCACGGCGCGCTCGACGCCGGCGTCGGCAAGGCGATCCAGCGAATAGTCGATCAGCGACTTGCCGCCGACGGTGACCAGCGGTTTTGGCACGCCGCCGTTATGCGGCCGCATCCGCGTGCCGAGACCCGCCGCCAGCACGAACGCGCTTTTGGGCATCATGGTGTCGCCGCGCCCCGCTCGCTCACAGCCGATTCGCCGTCAATCATAGCCGATCTTGGGGCGGCACATTTTGAGGGGGAAGATTTTGGGGAGGCACATGGGCGTCATACCAGGCCTTAAGCGGCGCCAAGGCCGGATGCGCGAGCGCGCGTTGCAGATAGGTCCATATGCGGGGCATGTGACGCAGGTATTGCGGCTTGCCGTCGCGGCGATGCAGCCGGGCGAAGATGCCGAGGATCTTGGTCGCCCGTTGCGCCGCCAATGTGGCGTAAAGTTGGGTGAATCCGGCCACGTCGAAGCGCACGTCGTCACTGCGGCGGGCGCGGACGTAGCGGCCGAGCAGCGCCATCTCCATCGCTTCCGGCACGTCGACGCGGGCGTCCTGCAGCAGCGAGGCGACGTCGTAGGCGGCCGGCCCCATCAGCGCGTCCTGAAAGTCGAGCACGCCGATGCGGGCGACGTCGTCGCGGTCGGCGAGCCAGAGCAGGTTGGGCGAATGATAGTCGCGCAGCACCCAGGTCGGCGGTGCCGCCAGCGCCGGCTCGAGCGCGTCGCGCCACAGCGCGACGAACTCTTGACGGGTTTCGTCGGTCGGCGGCGCATCGACGCTCGGCAGATACCAGTCGAGCAGCAGCTCGGCCTCGATCAGAAACGCGTCCGCATCATAGCGCGGCAGCCGATGGTCGAGCTGCGGCGCAATCGCGATCACTTCGGGCAGGCGGCGCCGGTGCAGCGAGATCAAAACATCGACGGCGACCTCGTAGCGCGCCTCGATCGGCGCCGGCGGGTCGCCCTCGACGACGCGCACCTCGCCGAGGTCTTCCATGACGATGAGGCCGCGCGGCAGATCGGCGTGCAGGATTTCCGGGGCCGACAGGTTGCGGTCGCGCAGGCCGCGCGAGAGCGCCACGTAGGGCACGACGTCCTCGGCCAAATGGGCGATGGCGCTGTAGGGCTTGCCGTCGCGCACCGGCGGGCCGTCGGGCTGGCGCGGCGCGTTCATCAGGATCATGGTTTGGTTGTCGAGGGTGAGGCGCTCGAAGATGCGGGTCGAGGCGTCGCCTTGCATGCGCTGGCGCTTGGCGGCGCCGAGACCGCAGTCGTCGAGGAAGGCGCGGATCGCCGCGATGCGCTCGGCGCGCGGCGCAAAGGCGCCGTAGCCGGTGTAGCGGATGTTGCGGCCTTCGGCGCCGAGCTGCGGCGCCAGCGTAAAGGCAATGTCGAGGCGGTCGGGCGGCAGCAGGCCGCCGGCGCGATCGGGCCATTCCAGCAGCATCACGGCGCCTTCGGGCAAATCGTCGAAGCCAAGCTCGGCGAGCTCGGCCGTGCCGGACAGCCGATAAAGATCGGCATGGACCAGCGGAAAGCGCGGCAGCGCGTAAGTCTGCACAAACGTAAAGGTCGGGCTCGGCACCTCGATCGCCGGGTCGCCGGCGAGATGGCGGATGAGCGCGCGGGCGAACGTGGTCTTGCCGGCGCCGAGGTCGCCGGACAGCGTAACGAGATCGCCGGCCTCGAGCGCGGCGGCGATGTCGGCCATGAAGGCGCGCATCGCCGCCTCGTCCGGAACGGTCAGCGTGAAGCTGTGGCCGCCTTGGCTTGAGAGCAGCATAAGGCTCAGGCTGCCGTACGCGCGGCGGCTTGGCCAGTCGGAAATGTGCAGGTCACCGTGGTGCCTTCGCCGACGGTCGAGGCGATGCTCACGGTGCCGCCGTGCAGCTCGACGAAGGAGCGCACCAGCGACAGCCCGATGCCGGGCCCGCGGTGCCGCGAGCCGAGCGGGAACGATTCGAACCAGTTGAACACCTTGTCGAGCACCTCGGGCGGGATGCCCGGGCCGCGGTCGGTGACCGCGAACACCACCGCATCGGCGCGCCGCTCGGCCCGCAGCGTCACCGTGGCGCCGCCCGGCGAGAAGCTCACCGCATTGGCGAGGAGGTTGAACAGAATCTGCCGGATGCGCCGCTCGTCGGCGACGAAGGAGCCGATATTGCCCGGCGCGTTGATATCCAGGGTCAGCCCGGACCCGACCAGGCGGTCCTGCACGCCTTCGGCGGCGGCCGCCATGGCGGCGCGGATGTCGACGTTGCCGAGATCGAGCTGCATGCGGCCGGCATCGATGGTGGCGAGGTCGAGGATATTGTCGGTCAAAGCGAGCAGCGTGTTGGTGCACACCGTGATGTAGTCGAGATACTCGCGCTGCTTTTGCTGCAGCGGTCCGGTCGTCGGCTCACCGAGCAGGTGGACGAAGCCGATGATGTTGGTCAGCGGCGAGCGCAGCTCGTAGGACACGTGGTGGACGAAATCGATCTTGATCCGGTCGGCGTCTTCCAGCGCCTCGTTGCGCTCGCGCAGCGCGCGCTCGACGTTCACCGAGTCGGTCACGTCGTGGAATGTCACCAGCGTCGCGCCGTTGGGCAGCGGCACGGCCGAGCAATCGACCACGGTGCCGTCGCGGCGTTCCAGGCGACTGTTGTCGATCGGCTCGCGGCCCTCGATGGCGGTGACGAATTGGCGCAACGCCTGCCAGGTGGCGTCGTCGCCGTGCAGCGGCCGGCACAGCGCGGTGATGGTCTCGATGTGCGGCCGCTCGGCCAGCGCCTGGGTATCGAGCCGCCACATGCGGGCGAAGGCGGCATTGTGCAGGCGCAAGCGGCCGTCGCTGGCAAACACCGCGACGCCTTCGGCGAGATTATCGAGCGTCTCGCCTTGCACCCGGATCATCTCCTCGAAGCGGCGGTCGAGATCGAGCCGCTCGGTGACGTCGTGGAACAGATAGGTGACGCCGCCGTCCGGATTGGGCGTGGTGACGACGCGCATGGTGCGGCCGTCGGGCAGGTGCCAGGTGTATTCCTTGGCTTCGATGGCGCGGTAGGCCTCGTGCAACTGCGCCTTCCATTGCCGGAAATCCTGCTCCTCGGGGAGCTTGCGGGTCGAGCGCAGCCGCTCGATCACCGTGGAGTCGGTCGGGTTCTGATCCAAAAACTCGGCGGGCAAATCCCACAGCGCGCGATAGGCGGCGTTGTAGAAAGTGAGCCGGTGACCGGCGTCGAACATGGCGACGCCGGTGGAGAGCTGGTCGAGGGTGCGGCGATGGGCATCGACCAGGCGCGCCAGCGCCGAGCGCATGCCGTCGGCCTCGGTGGCGTCGAGCCCGATGCCGGCGCTGCCGGTCTCGGTGCGAAAATCGAGCACGTCGAACATGCGCCGGGAGCCTGCGACCACCGCCGGCAGCCGTCCCGCATAGGAGCCGTTCGCGGCACGGGTGCGCAAAATATTGTCGCGCGCGGCGCTGTCGAGCAGCTCGACGTGGCGCGCCACCGCATCGGCAGGCGTTGCGGCCTCGACCGCGCGCGCATAGGCGGCGTTGACGAAGGTCAGCCGGCCGGCGGCGTCGCGGGTCCATACCGGCGCCGGCAGGTTCTCGATCAGGGCGCGCAGCGACGCGACCTCGGCCAGCAAGGCTTCGTGGCGGGACAAAAGCTCGACCAAGTCCTGCTTGACGCCGCTTGCGTCCTTGAGGCGCAGCACGGCGCGGCCGCCGATGGCGCGGCCCTGCGCCTCGATCGGATGGCCGTGCACCGTGGTGAGCGTCATGGCGAAGCCTTCGCCGCGGCTGCGCAAGCCCTCGACCGCGCGCTCCATGGCGAGCGCCTTGCCGGCTTCGAGCCAGCTGCCGAAGGCGAGCACCTTGTGCGGCGCCTCGACGCCGACGAGCTCCGGTTCGCCGTCGATCGCGGGCTCGTCGGCGCCCGCCGGCCAGTCGACCATGATCTGCGGCTCGGCATAGAGCAGCGCATTGGCGCGATCGAGGCCGTTGCGCAGCGTCGCGATCTCGTCGCGCGACCAGGCGTCCAGCCGTGTCAGCCGCGCCCGCGTGCGCAGCAGCATGATGGCGGTGACCACGGCGAACAGAATCAGCCCGAGCACCAGCGCCATCACCGCGACCTCGTGGCGGTCGATGCTGTCCTGGATGCGGTCTTGCGTCTTGATGACAAGTTCATGCAGCGCCAGCGGCGGGCGCTGCTCGGCCCCCGCCGGCACGGTCAACAGCGCGAAGCCTGCGGCAATGGCGATCGGGAATCCGCGTCGCCACGGATGAGCGCAGCTCCCGCTGATCCGGATCGTGTCCGGCATGCCCCTTCGCCTCTGCCGGCCGCCGCCGCCCAGCCAGCCGGTCCGCCGCGGGCAAGCCCCGCGAATCAATCGACTTTACTCTCAAGGGGAATCGCGCCGAAAGAGTCCAGATCGTGAACGTAAGCGGCGCCGCGCAGCGGGCCTTAGCTGCGCATATCGGACGGGCCGAAGATGCCCAGCGTCTCGGCGCTGTGCGCCATGTCGTCGAGATTGATGCGGCCGAGCGCGACGCCGAATTCATGCTCGGCGTTGGCCAGCGCCGGCAACACCACTTTGTTGACGAGGTCGGAATCCACCGGGCTCTCGTCGACGTCTTCGACGCTGCCGGCGGCGCGCAGAATGTCGTTGGCGGTGACAAGGCGGCGTTCGCGCGCCAGTTCGTAGCCGCCGCGCGGCCCGCGAATGCCCTTCAGAATGCCGTCGCGCACCAAGGCCTGCAGCACGGATTCCAGATGCCGCGGCGGCAGGCCGTGGCGTGATGCAAGCGTCTTGGCAGAGATCGGTCGCCCTTGCGTTTGTAATGCCACATCGATCACCGCAGCAATTGCAAGGACTCCTTTGCGGGACAACAGAGGCATGTACGGGGGAAGGAGCGGATCATTCGCGCGAGTGGTAGTATATTACATTTCGCTATAAGTCTAGTTAAACAAGTCATTAATACCAGATTTCGGCAATGTTTTATTGCATTCCTGTAGAACCCAGCCCACCCGCGGCGCGTTCCGTCGAGTCTAGACTGTCGGATTCAACAAGTTTTGCGTGTTGAATAGGGGCGATTACTAGTTGTGCGACGCGCATGCCCCTTCGGATTACGAAGGAATCGGCGCCAATATTTACAAGGATGACTTGTAATTCTCCGCGGTAGTCGGCATCGATTGTACCCGGCGTGTTGAGCACCGTGACGCCGTGCCGTGCCGCCAGGCCCGAGCGCGGCCGGATCTGGCCTTCGCTGCCCGGCGGCAGCGCAATGGCGATGCCCGTCGGAATCGCGGCGCGGCCGCCGGGCGCGATCACGACCGGCGCGTCGTCGGCAACCGCGGCGAGGAGATCGAGCCCGGCCGCGAGCGCGCTTTGATATTGCGGCAGCGGCAAGTCGCGCCCGTGCGGCAGCCGCATGATCTTCACTTCGATGTCGGCGGCGCCGCTCATCGCTTGTCCTTCAGCGCGCCGGCGATGCGCTCGATGAGCGCGTGCGCCACGGCGTCCTTGGATTGCGGCGGCCAGGCTTCGACGCCGGCCGCGGTGATCAGGTCGATCTTGTTGATGTCGCCGCCCATGATGCCGGTCTCGGGCGACACATCGTTGGCCAGGATCCAGTCGCAGCCTTTCTTTGAGAGCTTGGCCTTGGCATTGGCGATGACGTTGTCGGTCTCGGCGGCAAAGCCGATGACAAGCGTGGGCCGGCCGGTTTTGCGATGGGCGACGGTCGACAGGATGTCGGGATTTTCGGCGAGCGCCAGCGTCGGCAGCTTGCCGGGCTCCTTCTTGATCTTGCTGTCGCTTAAGCGCGCGACGCGCCAGTCGGCGACCGCGGCGGCAAACACTGCGACGTCGGCGGGCAGCGCCGCTTCGACCGCCTTGAGCATCTGTTGCGCGGTCTCGACCTTGATCACCGCAACGCCGGGCGGATCGGGCACGTTGACCGGGCCGGACACCAGCACCACGTCGGCGCCGGCCGCGGCCGCGGCGGCGGCAATGGCATGGCCCTGCTTGCCCGAGGAGCGGTTGGCGATATAGCGCACCGGATCGATCGGCTCGTTGGTCGGCCCCGAGGTGACCAGCACGCGCCTGCCGGCGAGCGCGCCGCTTGTTTGCAGCAGCGCCAGCGCCGCGTCGGCGATTTCGTGCGGCTCGGCCATGCGGCCGAGGCCCGCTTCGCCGCGCTCGGCCATGGCGCCGGCATTCGGCCCGACGACATGGACGCCATCGCTCGTGAGTTGCGCGAAGTTGCGCGCCGTCGCCTTGGCCGCCCACATCTGCGGGTTCATGGCCGGCGCGATCAGGATCGGCTTGTCGGTGGCGAGCAGCACGGCGGTAGCGAGATCGTCGGCGTGGCCGCCGGCCATCTTGGCGAGCAGGTCGGCGGTCGCCGGCGCGACCACGACGAGATCGGTGTCGCGCGCGAGCCGAATGTGGCCGACGTCGAGCTCGCTGTGCGGGTCGAACAGGTCGGTGAAGGCGCGCTCATGGCAGAGCGCGCCGGCGGCGAGCGCGGTGACGAACTGTTGCGCGGCGGCAGTGAGGACGCAGCGCACGCGCGCGCCGCGATCCTGCAAGCGTCGGATCAGGTCGAGGGATTTGTAGGCGGCAATGCCGCCGCCGACGATCAGGAGGACGCGTTTTAGGTCCGCGCCCGGCGCCCGCACCTTCTGCCGCACCGGCTGCGCCGGCGGCTCGAACTGCTCGAGAATGTCTTGGCCGGCCGCGTCGGCCGCCGCTTTAAGGATGACGCGGACCTCGTCTTCCATGGAGCGGCCGTGGCGCGCGGCGCGCAGCCGCAGGAGCTTCTTGAGCTTGTCGTCGAGCTGCCGGACCGTCAGGCTGGCCATGGCGGGCTTCGCTCTTTCGGTAACGATATCAAAGCCTAGCATAGCATTGATTGCATTGCAATCAATGCTATCAGAAGAGCTTGAAGGCGATCCAGAGCAACAGCGCCGCGATCACCCACAGCGCCGCCGCGGCCCAGCGGCTGCGCCGGCCTTCGGCCTTGTCGATCTCGGCGAGGGTTTGCGGCGACAGCGTCAGCCCGTCGCGGGTGATCTCGTCGAGCTGGTCGAGCACGCGGGCGCCGCGCGTCAAGAGCGCCGGCGCGTTGCCGATGAAGCGGCCGGCAACGGCGGCGCCCTGCACGGCGCTTTCCAGCGTGCCGGCAGGGCCGAGGTGCCGCGTCATCCATTCCTTCACCACCGGCTCCGCGGTGGTCCACATGTCGAGCTTGGGATCGAGCGAGCGCGCCACGCCTTCGACCACCACCATGGTCTTTTGCAGGAGCAAAAGCTCCGGCCGGGTGCGCATGTCGAACAGGCCGGTGACCTCGAACAGCAAGGTCAACAGCTTGGCCATGGAAATGTCTTCGGCGGCGCGGTTGTGGATCGGCTCGCCGATGGCGCGGATGGCCTGGGCGAAATTGTCGACCGAATGGTGCGCCGGCACGTAGCCGGCCTCGAAGTGCACCTCGGCGGTGCGGTGATAGTCGCGAGTGATGAAGCCGTGCAGGATTTCGGCGAGGAACAGGCGTTCCTTGAGGCCGAGCCGGCCCATGATGCCGAAGTCGACCGCGACCAGGCGGGCCTCGTCGTCGACGAACAAATTGCCCGGATGCATGTCGGCGTGAAAGAAGCCGTCACGCAGCGCGTGGCGCAAAAATGTCTGGATCAGTGCGCGGGCGAGCTGCGGCAGGTCGAAGCCCTTGGCGACCAGGCGGGCGCGGTCGGACAGCGGCGTCGCGTCGATCCATTCCAGGGTCAGCACTTCCTTGCTGGTGCGGTCCCAATCGACCGCCGGGACGCGGAAATCCGGGTCGTCCTTGGTGTTCTCGGCCATTTCCGAGAGCGCCGCCGCCTCCAGGCGAAAATCCATCTCGACGGCGACGGTGCGGCGCAAGGTGTCGACCACTTCGATCAGGCGCAGCCGCCGCGCCTCGGCGGACAGGTTCTCGGCGTGGCGGGCGACGAAGGTGAAGGCGGCGAGGTCGGCGTGGAAGCGCGCTTCGACGCCGGGACGCAACACCTTGATGGCGACGTCGCGCGGCGCGCCGGCGGTCGCCACGGTGCCGCGGTGCACCTGGGCGATCGAGGCGGCAGCGACCGGCGGCCCGAAGCTGGCAAACACTGCGTTGAGCGGCTTGCCGAGCGAGGCCGCGACCGCGGCCTCGGCTTCGGCTTGCGGGAACGGCGGCATCTGGTCCTGCAGCCGTTCCAGATCCTGCGCCAGCGCCGCGCCGACCACGTCGGGCCGCGTCGCCAGGAACTGGCCGAGCTTGACGTAGCTCGGACCGAGCCGGGTCAGCGCCGTCGACAGCCGCGCCTCGGCGCTGGCGCTCGCCGGCCGCTCGATGAGGCGGACGAGCCGCAGCAGCGGCCGCGCCGGCACCGGCACCATGACGGGATCGATCAGCCCGAGCACGCCCTCGTGGGCGAACACGAAGGCGGCGCGCGTCAGCCTAACAAGATGCGCGGGAGCCGAGATCACAAACGCCAGCCGGAATGCAGCGCCACGATGCCGCCGGTCATCGGCCGCCACGACACGCGGCCGAAGCCCGCCTTGCGCAGCATGGCGGCAAAGGCCTCGGGCTTGGGAAAGCGGCGGATCGATTCCACCAGATAGCGATAGGCCTCGGCGTCGCCGGCCACCGCGCGGCCGAGCGCTGGAATGACGTTGAACGAATAGAGGTCGTAGAGCCGGTCGAAGCCCGGGACATCGACGGCGGAAAATTCCAGACAGACGAACTTGCCGCCGTGCTTGAGCACGCGAAATGCTTCGGCCAGCGCCACATCGATGCGCGGCACGTTGCGAATGCCGAACGCGATGGTGGCGGCATCGAAGCTTCTGTCGGCGAACGGCAGTGCCTCGGCGTTGGCTTCGGCGAAGGTCACGCGGTCGGCGAGTGCCTGCGTGGCGGCGCGGTCGCGGCCGACCGTGAGCATGTCGGGATTGATGTCGCACACGGTGGCGGAGGTGAATTCGCCGCCGGCGGCGACAGCGCGAAAGGCGATGTCGCCGGTGCCGCCGGCAATGTCGAGGAGCGCGAACGGCCGGGTCTTCGGCGGATCGACCGCGGTGATCAGCGCGTCCTTCCAGGCGCGGTGCAGGCCGAGCGACATCAGGTCGTTCATCAGGTCGTAGCGCCGTGCCACGCTGCGGAACACGTCGTCGACCAGCGCCTGCTTGTCCGCAAGCGGCACCTGGCGCGCCCCGAAATGGGTGTCCGTCATCGCCTCTGTCCTGTCCACCGAACCATAGCGCGGCGGCTGAAGCGACGCTATGTGTTGCCGTTAACCATATGGTCGCCGCTGCCGGATTTTTGAGCCATGCCCGAATTGCCTGAAGTCGAGACCGTGCGCCGGGGGCTGGAGCCGGCGATGCAGGGCGCGCGCTTTGCCAAGGTCGTGGTCAACCGCGGCGATCTGCGCTGGCCGCTGCCGAAAAACTTCGCCAAGCGGCTGCAGGGCACCACCGTCACCGGCCTGGGCCGGCGCGCCAAATATCTGCTCGCCGATTTGTCGTCCGGCGACGTGCTGGTGATGCACCTCGGCATGTCGGGCTCGTTTCACGTATTCGAAGAGGCGAAACAGCGGACGCCGGGCGCCTATTATCACGAGCGCTCCAAGCACGCCGCCCACGACCATGTGGTGTTTCACATGTCGTCGGGCGCCATCGTCACCTTCAACGATCCGCGCCGGTTCGGCTCGATGAAGCTCGTGCCGCGGCAAAAGCTCGACGCCGAGCCGCTGCTGCGCGCGCTCGGGCCCGAGCCGCTCGGCAACGCATTCGACGCGGCGATGCTGGCGCTGGCGTGCCGCGGCAAGAAGACGAGCCTGAAGGCGGCGCTGCTCGACCAGCGCGTCGTCGCCGGCCTCGGCAACATTTATGTCTGCGAGGCGCTGTACCGGGCGCGGCTGTCGCCGAAGCGTCAGGCGTCGACCATCGCGACACAAGCCGGCGCGCCGAACGAGCGCGCCGAGCGTTTGGTCGCGGCCATCAGGGCGGTGCTCAACGACGCGATTGCGGCCGGCGGCTCGTCGCTGCGCGACCACAAACGCACCGACGGCGAGCTCGGCATGTTCCAGCACAATTTCCGGGTCTACGACCGCGAGGGCCAGAAGTGCCGCACGGCGGGCTGCAGCGGCACCGTCAAGCGCATCGTGCAGAACGGCCGCTCGACGTTTTATTGCCCGACGTGCCAGAAGTAGTCGTCGATCGATGCCCGCTCTTGACCCGCATATCTTCTGCAATGCCCCGGAGCGTCCAATCGGCTGAGCCTGAACCGGCAATCCTCAATCGGGCCAATTGAACCGTCGCTTTATCGATGTCGGCAACAGGGCCGACAACCGCGCCGCCCGCGGTCCTGAAAAGACGCGCTTCCACTCGTCAATTTCTCCGCTGCGGTAGTGATAGTCGGTGCCTTCGCGCATGGTGAGAGCCACGTCAGGCCGGAAATATTCCCGTGGCCCGCCATAATAGTCCAGGTACCGCGCGACGAAAGCTTCCCGGTCTTGCACAAAGTCCTCGAACGTCGAAAACAAAATGTCGAGGACCTGCTCGGCCTCGAGCCAACCCTGCAGCCACATAACGCGTCGCGCATAAAGCGCCATGACGTCTTCGAGCTGCTCATCGATCGTGCGTTCGGCAAATCCGTTCTGCTTCAGTTGCAAGAACGATTCGTATCGCATGATGTGGTGGATGCCCGAGAGTATTCCCTGGCGCGGATCGCGGACGTGAACGATGATTTTTCGCACGCCGGCGCGTTTCAGCCGCGCGACGTTGCGCTCGAGGGGGTGCAGATGGGTCGTGTAGCAGGCACCGCCGCGGGCAAAGTCGCGGGCCCAGCTTTCGATCACCTCCAGGGTCGCAATAGAGTAGGCAAAAGACGGCAGGTCGAAGCCCCACGAAAAGATGTTGCCGATAGAAACGGAGGCCGATTTCGCCTGCGCCACGACCGCAATACTCGGCAGCCCGCGCTTGATGTTCAGCTCGCGAACGCGACGAACGCGCTCGAGCTCGGAGGGATTCTCGTCGCACAGGATATTGATATTCGGAAATCGGGCGATGAGCTCGTCGAGTTGCGATACCACCTCACGGGTCTTGCCGGTGGCTTCGAGAGTTTGAGTGACGGCCTGACTCGACCGGTTCATGAAATATCGATAGGCAAGCCCAGCATTTGCATCCAGCGCCGCGACAAAACAGGCGTAAGCGTCGCCGTAATTCTGTTTGGAAAATGCGGCGTAGAAATCCCGGTAGCAGGCTGCGACCGAATTCGCCGGGCCCCGCTCACCGGTCGACCGCAGCAGGCCATACTACTCCAATCGTCTTCGTAGGCTCATTCGCGCGTCGATCCGTGCCGCCGCCGCGCGGCAAGCTTGCCAAGGCGACCCGGCAGTTCGGTTATGCGCCGGCTCGTCAAGATTTTCAGCAGGTTGACCGCCCTGCGCAATTGCTCGGCTGGCCACGGAACTCTTACCAGCTCGTCCCATGTCGGCAATTCGGCGGCACGTCCTTCCGACAGCACGAACAAGCGAAGCTTTCCGTCGGCGCGGCCACCGTGCGCGAAATGGAATTCAAAACCGGCATATCTTGTCGCTTGCGGCAGGTGATTGCGAATATCATCCCGCAATACGCCGGTGCCGCCATAGCCGAGATAATCGCCGTCCAGGAACACTGCGATAACCTGCGCCGGCCGGCGCTGGCAGGGCTCGACCGCCCAGCCCTTGAGGCGGATGGTCTCGGCGTCGGCTGCGATTTCAGCGCTGCAGCCCTGGATGCGATCGCGCACGACGGCATGAACCGTGCCGGCTTGATCGACGATACATTCGCCGCGCTCTCCGCTTTGCATCCGATAATTTCGGCCAAATACGGACTGCGGATCCATCGTGGCCGGCATTTCGCCGCCATAAAGACCACGCAGCGCATCGCGCAGGGCGGAGAACTGCGGCTCCTTGTCGACGTCGCCATGGCTGCCGGGCAGTGACATCAACCGAAATCGCGTCGCCAGCCGCTGCCACAATTGCCGGCGGTCATTTGCGGCGACAACCGGATTCCCCATGCAACAAAAATAGTCGAGCTCGGCATGAAAAAGACTTTGGCCCGACCGGCAGTCCAGGACATAGTCGCGGCGCGCCCGCAAATGCGAGTCGGCCACTTTTCGGTTGAGCGCTTCGATTGCGCTCTGCGGCGGACCTTCGTCGATCACCCACGGCGGCATCGTGTAATGACCATCGTCGAAAAGGCAGTTTGGAGGCGCGGAGTCGATTAGCACGAGGGATTCGACGACGTCGCCCCGCTGCTGCATCTGCTGCGCCATTTCAAACACGACAATGCCGCCGAAGCTGACGCCCATCAAACGATAAGGACCTTGCGGCCGCAGCTTCTTTATTTCCCGGATGTAATGGGCCGCCATCTGCGGCAACGTCGAGCAGCCGGCCTGACCCCAGTCCATGTTTGGCGGTTGCAAGCCATACGTCGGCTGATCGGGACCGAGCGAACGCAGGATCGGCAACAGTCGCAGGACGTGGCCGTAGCGGCCGAAGACGGCAAAGAGCGGCGGTCGCTCGCCTGCCGCGTTGACGCAAATCACGCTATTGACCGAGCCCAGCGAATCCTTTTCCAGGCGATCTTCGAGTTTTCTCACCGTCGGCGCTTCGGCCAAGATCGAAAGCGGCAACCGGTATTGCAACTCGTCTTCGATGCGCTGCAGCAGGTCGAGCGCCGAAAGCGAATCGCCGCCGGCCGAAAAGAAATCGTCGTCGCAGCCGATGTCGTCGCGCTTCAGCACTTCGCGCCACAGCTCCAAGAGCATCTCTTGCAGCTTCGTCGGCGGTTCGCGTCCGTCCAGGGTCGCCGACGCGACGTCGAGCCCGAAATGCGCGGCCATATTTTTGCGGCTGAGCTTGCCGGTTGGGCCGGCGGGCAATTCGGCCGTGCACACGATGACGCGAGGCACTTTGTAGGACGCCAACCGGGCGGCGAGAAAACGCCGCAGCTGGGTTTGGTCAACCTTGGCATGAGGCCGCGGCACGACCGCGGCCGCGATATCCTGATGCAGGGTGGGGTGCGGAATCGGAAAGCTGATCGCTTGTGCGACAGCCTCGTGCGTGAGCAAGGCCTCATCCACCTCGGCCGGCGAAATTTTCTCGCCGCCGCGATTGATCACCTCGTCAATGCGGCCGAGAAGCCTGAGATAGCCGTCGGCGTCAATGACGCCGCGATCGCCGGTATGGAACCAGCCGCCGCGAAAGGCACGTCGATTGGCATCGGCGTCGTTTTCGTAGCCGTCGAACACGATGTCGCCGCGCACCGCGACTTCCCCGGCCATTCCCGCTTCGAGCGGCGCGCCGTCTTCGTCCACGATGGCGACGTCGTCGTCCGGAGACAGGCCGACCGAGCCCGGCTTGCGCGGGCCGGACAGCGGAATGGCGGTAATCGTCCCGGTTTCGGTCGTGGAATAGGATTCCAGCATCGGAACGCCGAGAGCGTCTTCCAAAGCCGCACCAACAGCCACCGGCAATGCGCCGGCGCCGGAACGCAGGAAGCGCAAGCGATGGCCAGCGAGCAGGTCCGGCCTTTTCTGCAGCCAGTTGAGGATCGCCTGTTGGTAGGTGAAACCCGCGGTGTACCAGGTCGGCAAGAACTCGCGCATGCAAAGGAAAAAAGTTTTCTCGTCGAACGCCGACGGTGCGATCACGGCGCCGCCGGCCGCGAGCGGGCAGATCAATCCGGCATTGATGCCGTGGTTGTACCCGAGCGGCATCAAATTCAGGCACCGATCGTCGGGGCCCAAATCATAAAGACGACGCTGCTTGACGGTCCGTGCGACGACGGTGCGATGGCGCAACGGCAGAATTTTGGGTCGGCCCGTCGTACCCGAGGTGCACAGAACGAAGGCCAGTTCGTCGGCATCCGCGAAGCCGCCGCGGATCGCGGCAGCCGCGCGATCACCTTCAATGTGCAGTTTGCCGATCGGCGCATCGCTGCCGGCCGAATATTCCAACAACAAGACCCCGGTGCGGCGAGCGTGTTCCTTGAGCAGAACCGGAGCGTCCGCCGCAAGCATGAGCGCCTTGGCCTTGGTATTCGCCAGGCTTTGAATGAGCTCGACGTTCGGCGCGCCGGCGTTGAGCGGCACACAAACCGAACAACTCGCGATGCCAAGTTGCGCCACCGCGATATCTGCCCCGCGGCTCGCCAAGACCGCCACGCGGTCTTCGCGGCCAATGCCGCGCGTGTTGAGCGCCGTACGAACGTCGTCGAGCCGGTCCAGAAGATCGGCAAAACTCAGCGGGGGCCGGCCGGGCGCCAGAATCGCGGTGGCCCCGGGGCGGTCGCGGGCTTGAGCAAGAAGGGTTTCGTATAAGGTGGGCTGTCGGTCGCACGAGACGACGCGGGCCGCGCCGCTTACACATTCGGCATCTGCGCTCACAGCGATCAACCCGTCTTCGCTTCCAATGCCGTGCGATAGGTTTCTATGCTCGCTCGCGATGAGCGCACGAATTTTCTTCTGGCAGATTGGCAGCGTCAAGGGAATGTGCAGTAGAGCAATGCCAGGCCCACAACGTCCGCTTTGGGGTCCGAATGCGCGGCGTCACGCCCGCGCCTTCAGCGTCTCATCCAGCCACTTGGCGATCACCGCGGCGATCTCCCTGCTGTTCTTCTCCA
>Ga0335085_10007814_pt1 | contig 16435 bp, 16 predicted proteins | sample Lox_Sample_45_FD_206712 | JGI IMG/M metagenome (GOLD analysis project Ga0335085, IMG submission 206712) | Soil microbial communities from Loxahatchee National Wildlife Refuge, Florida, United States - Lox_Sample_4.5 | ecosystem: Environmental > Terrestrial > Soil > Wetlands | place: USA...
CCGGCGAGGGGCCCGACCGCCTGCAGGTGATCAAGCCGGTCATCCGCGCGTTCATCAACAACCGGCCCAACGACCGCATCGGCATCGTCGTGTTCGCCACCCAGGCGTACACCCTCGCGCCGCTGACGTTTGATCACGCCTGGCTCGCCCGCCAGCTCGACCGCCTCCAGATCGGCGTCATCGACGCCGACCACACCGCGATCGGCGACGGCCTCGGGGTGGCCCTCACGCGGCTGGAGCAGGCGGGCCGCGAGGTCGGCAACCGCCGCAAGGGCGCCTTCGTGGTGCTGCTCACGGACGGCTCCAACAACTCCGGCGTGCTCACGCCCGAGCAGGCCACCGAGATCGCCCGGGCCCGCGGCATCCCGGTGTACACGATCGGCGCCGGCAAGGACGGGTACACGTTCCTGCCGGTGCGCGACGACCATGGCAACACCGTCACCTACACCCAGATTCTCGCCGACCTCGACGAGGGCGCGCTGATCAACATTTCCAACCAGACCGGCGGCAAGTTCTTCCGGGCCCGCGACGCGGACACCATCAAGGAGGCGTTCGAATCGATCGACCGCGCCGAGAAGCTCGAATTCGAGGCCCATTCCTACCTCATCACGACGGAGCTTTTCCCCTGGTTCGCCGTCCCCGGCCTCGCGGCCCTGCTGCTCTCGGGGCTCGCGCTTGCCTGGCCGGCGCTGCGCCGTCCGGCGCCGCCCGCCCGCCCGTCGCTCATCGCCGGTCCCGCCGCCCCGCCATGACCTTCTACTGGCCCCACCTGCTCTGGCTGCTGCTGCCCATCGTCGCCTTGGCGGTGTGGGACGGTATCCGGCGCGGCAACGGCGACGCCGCCCGCCACCGGCCGAAGATCCTGCGCGCCTGGGCCGGGGCCCGGCAGGCCGAGATCGGCGGGGGCCGGCGCAGCACGCGCGGCCGGCTCCTGCTCTGGCTTGGCCTCGCCTTCGGGGTTGTCGCCCTGGCCCGGCCGCAGTGGGGCCGGGTCGAGGAGCCGGTGTTTGACCAGGCGCGTGAGATCGTGATTGCGCTCGACCTCTCGCGGAGCATGGAGGCGACCGACGTGCGGCCGTCGCGCCTGGCCCGCGCCCGGCTCCTGATCCAAGGCCTGCTCGACGGCCTGAAGGGCGAGCGCGTCGGCCTGGTGGTGTTCGCCGGCACCGCCTTCCTCCAGGTGCCGCTGAGCTCGGACTACGAAGTGCTCAACGAGTTCCTGCCCTCGCTCAGCCCGAAGTCCATGCCGGTGGGCGGCACCAACTACGGCGCCATGCTGCGCACGGCGATCGAGGCTTTCGGCAGCGGCGGCTCGGCCGACCGGTACCTCATCGTCTTGAGCGACGGCGAGGCGCTGGATCCGGACTGGCGCGACGAGATCGCCGACTTGCGCCAGAAGAACATCCGCGTGGTCGGCCTCGGCGTCGGCACCCCGGAGGGAGCGCTCATCCCCGACGGCGCCGGCGGCTTCGTCAAGGATGCGCGCGGCGCGGTGGTCTTCTCCAGGCTGAACAGCTCGACCCTGCAGGAGCTGGCCAAGGCGACGAACGGGGTCTACACCGACGCCAGCGCGTGGGTGGATCTGGCCGCGCTGCTCAAGAAGACGATCGCCACCGGGCACAAGGGCCAATTCGAGGACCGCCACGAGGTGCGGCAGATCGAGCGGTTCCAGTGGGCGCTCGCGCCCGCCCTGCTCTGCCTGCTGCTCAGCCTCTGGCGCGAATTCCCGGTGCGGCCGCGGGTGCGCAGCCTCCCGCTCCGCGGGGATGCCGGAAAGCAGATACCGGCTGCCGGAAAGACCGCCGTGACGGTGGCGACCGTGGTCCTGATGGTTCTTTCCGGTGTTCGGTTTCCCCAGTCCGCCATGGCGGCCGAGGACACCACTGCCTACGCGGCGCCGCTGAGCAAGCTGGTCGAGCGGCTGTCGGCCCAGCCGGCGCTGTCCGCCGGCGACTATGCCTCGCTGGCCCGGGAGACCATCACCTGGGGCCATCGCCTGCAGGAGGCGCAGCAGCCGGTGATGCCCGGTCCCGTGAATGATGCCCTGGCCGGCGTCGACGCCGGCGAGAAGCTGAATCCCAAGGCCGCGGAGTGGTCGCGCTTCCGGAGCGACCTGGACGGCCTGCTCAAGGAACCGCCCAAGCCGCCGCCGCAGAAGCAGCCGCAAAACCAGCAACAGAACCAACAGCAGAATCAAGAGCAGCAGAACCAGGATCAATCGCAACAGAGCCAGGATCAGCAGCGCCCGCAGCAGGAACCGCCGCCGAAGCCGTCGCAGTCGCCGCCGCCTTCCGGGAACCAGCAGCCCAAGGCCCAAAACCAGCCGCCCCCGGCATCCAAGACGCCGGAAAAGGCCAATACCGGCGACACGCAGCGCATCGGCGGCCAGCTGCCGCCGCAGGATCAGGCGCCCAATCCGTCGCTTGCCCTGCCGATGCAGAAACTCGACCAATTGCGCAACCAGGATTCCCCCGCCGAACTTTTCCAAATGCTCGACAACCGGGACCACAAGCCTCCGCCCAAGCCCGGCCGCGACTGGTAACCTCCATGCCCCGCCGCCTTCTCCTCCTCCCGCTGTTGCTGACCCTGCTCCTGGGCACCGCCCGGGCCCAGCGTGTTTATTGGGAGCCCGGCGCCGGCTCCCTCGCCTTCAACCAGGTGAGCCAGCTGCAGCTCGTGTTCGAAAACTGCACCCCCGACAGCGACCCCAAGCCGCCCGCGATCGACGGCCTGGAGATGCAGTTCACCGGCACGGCGTCGAGCTTCTCGATGGAGAACATGAACGTCACCCGGAAGCAGATCTACAGCTTCGCCGTCCGCCCGACCAAGCGGCCGGAGGTGCGGATCCCGGCGTTCGACGTCGCCACCGACAAGGGCACGCAGCGGGTCGCCGCCGCCGCCTACGCCATCGGCAACGCCACCGTCGGCCAGAGCGCCGTGCCGCTCGAACAGGTGGTGAAGACCCGGATCACGCCCGCCGGCGGCGAGTTCTGGGCCGGCGAGGTCTTTCCCGTCACCTACACCCTCGACATCGCCCGGCGCTTCCGCCCGCGACCTCCCGGGCCGGTCAACTGGACGCCGGCGCCGCTCACGATCGAGGACTGGACCCAGCCGGAGCAGTTTGAGTCGACGATCAACGGCGAGCCGCACATCGGGCTCACCTATAAGTCCCGCGGTTACATCGCCACGGCCGGGACCTACAAGATCCCCGCCGCCACCCAGGAGGTCGTCCTCGTGGTGGACACCAGCGGCAACCTGTTCTCATTCCCCTTTTCGTCGCCCGAGATGGTGCAGCACACCGCGACGAGCAACGCGCCGACGCTGACGATCAAGCCGTTGCCCGACGACGCCCCGGCCGACTTCGCCGGCGCCGTCGGCCAGTTCACCCTCACCAGCAAGGTCGTGCCCACGAGCGTGGCCGTCGGCGAACCGATCACCTGGACGCTCGAACTCGCCGGCACCGGCAACTGGCCGGACATCCGCGGGCTGCCAGCGCGCGAGGTGTCGAAGGATTTCAAGGTGCTGCAGCCGCAGGCCAAGCGCACGCCGGCCGCCGGCAAGCTCTTCGACGGCACGCTGAGCGAGGACGTGGTGCTCATTCCCACCAAACCGGGCACCTACACCCTCGACCCGGTGAGCTACTCCTATTTCGACCCGCACACCGGCACCTACCAGACGGTGAAAACGGCCGGCGCGACGGTCACCATCAATCCCCCGGGCGCCGCCGAGCCGGCGGCAAGCACCTTCTTCAATCCGCCGACGCTGGCGAGCGCCACCCCGGCGGCACCCGCCGCGGCGGCCGTCACGTCGCTCGCCGCTCCGCCCGGCGCTCCGGCAGCCATTCCGCGCGACCCGCTGCCCGGCGCCAGCCTGGGGTTCGTGCCGCTTTCGGCAAACGGCCTGACCATGGGCGTCGCGTTGTCCGTCCTGTGGCTCGTTCCGGTCTGGCTGGTGCTCGCGGCCCTGCGCTCCCGGCGCACCGATCCGCTCCGCCCGCGCCGCGAGGCGCGCCGGCGACTCGGGCAGACCCTGGCGGGCCTGCAGGGCGCCACCGGCGCGCCGGCCCGCCTCCGGGCGCTGCAGGCCTGGCAGCGGGACGCGGCGATTCTCCTCGGGGTGGAGCACGCCGCACCCAGCCCCGCCATCCTGGCGGAGCGGTCCGACTTCCCGGCGTTCAAGACCCGGGAACCGAATCTCAAATCCCGGAACCTCGCCGACTGGGCGGCGCTCTGGGCCGAGGCCGACCGCGCCCTCTACGGTGGCGACGCGGTGCTGCCCGACAACTGGCTGGTGCGCGCCGAGGCGGCGTTGGAGGCGACGCTCGTGCCGCCGTGGCGGCAGTCGTCACTCTTCCGGGCCCGCAACCTGTTCCCCTGGCTCGGAGCCCAGGCCGGAAACCGGATCGCGGACACCGGAAAGAGTGCCGCGGTTGTGATCGTCGCTCTGATCATTTTCCTCTCCGGTATCCGGTATCCGGTTTCCGCCATGGCGGCCGAGGGCGGCCAGCCGCAGACGCTGCGCTACTACCCCAACCCGGTCGCCGCGTACAACGCCGGCGATTTTGGGGCGGCCGAACAGGCCTGGCGTGCGACCATCGCCCGCACGCCCAATGACTGGATTGCCCGGCACAACCTCGCGCTGGCCCTGGCGCAGCAGGACCATTGGCCCGAGGCGGCGGCCCACTGGACCTCGGCCTTCCTGCTGGATCCCCGCAATCCGTCGGTGCGCTGGCACCTGGCGCTCGGCTACGAGCGCGCCGGCTACACGCCGCCGGATCTTGGCGAGTTCGCCCTGCCGTCCGGACCGCATCTCCTGGCGCGTCTCGCCTCGCCGGCCGAATGGCAGTGGCTCCTCGTGGCCGCCGGGGCCATCGTCGCGCTCGGCGTGCTGTTGCTCCTGCTCCGCGGCTACCGTCCGCCCAGCCGCTGGCTGCGGCCCGCCGCGTTGACGGCCCTGGGCGCCGGTCTCGTGCTCGCCGCCGCCGCCGTCACCTCCCTCCATTTCTACGGCGACGCGGTGAACCCGCGGGCCGCCATTGTCTGGCACCAGGTGCTGCTGCGGTCGATCCCGACCGAGGCCGACACCCAGCAAAAGACCTCGTCCCTGCCCGCCGGCTCGCTCGCCGTCGTCGACAAGGACTTCCTCGGCTGGGCGCGCCTCGCCTTCGCCAACGGCCAGACCGGCTGGGTCCGCCAGGATGACATCGTCTGGCTTTACCGGTAGCACTCCCTCCGGCATCCGGGTCCGCATCACGCATCCGAGCGGATCAAGGCAATGAGATGGGAGGTCCAGCTGGCTCTCGTGGCGGCCGCCCTGGTCGCCAGCCCGGCATTCGCCGACGACGACCCGACGAACCTGCGCCGCGACATGGCCCGGGCGCTGCGGGAGGAATTTCGCTATGCGCCCGCGCCACCGGCCGCACCGGCCACGGTGGTCCCGGCCGGAATCCCGGGCGGCGGTGACTTGATTGCGATGCCGAAGTTCACCGTGCTCTCCTCCCGGATCAACATGCGGGAACTCGAGCGGGACATCGCCCGCAATCGCGGCCGGGCGGTCGCCCAGAAGCCGAAATGGGGCTGTGGCCCCATTTATCAAAAGGACCTGGGCAAGGTGCGGCTCACGGTCGTCTCGGCCTTCTACATCCCCTTCCTGGTCGGCTTTTCCTGGTGACGCCACGGGCGCCGTCGGCGCGGCGCCGCGACGGTCCCGTGACCCGCCGCGGATCCATCCCGCCTTGCCAGGGGCCGCCGACCGGCCACCATCGGCGCAGGCCGGAGCACGACGCACCACACCGTCGTGCAGGATGAGACCCGCCCCAGGCTGGTGCCGCTGCCCCGACAAAGACGGACCTGCTACCCAGGTTCCGGAATCCAGCCATGAAAACCCTGCCACTCGCCACGTGGATCGGCGCGAGCGTCGCGCTGGCCGCTCCGGCGGCGGCGGCCGAATGGTTTGTCCGCCCGTCGGTCTTGCATGTCTACTATCAGAATGCCGGCTTGCCGGACAAAGACGGGGCGAGCCTGGCCGCCGGCGCCAGGTTCGGGCCGCGCGCCGAACACGAGCTCAGCCTGGAGGGGGATCGATCGACTGGGCGCTTTCGCGTTACGGATACGCCGGCACTCCGGATTTCTGGCAGACCATCGGGGACGGGCATTACGCCTTCTACCTGGCCCACTATCGTTTTCGTTTCGGCGCCAAAGGCGCCCGGGTCCGTGTCTATCTTGGGCCCTCGCTGGGTCGGGCCAATTTCCGCGGGCACCTGAAACAGTACCGCTCCGGGGTTCTTGCTCGTGACAATCTGGGGCAATGGCTGGCGGCCAGCGGCGGCACGTGTGGCCTGACCGTCCGGCTCGCCGGAAACGCCGAACTCGACGTCGGCTACCGTTACCTGCGCATCGCCGGTTCCAGCCACGATCCCTGGCAGATTCCGACCGAAGTGACCAAGGCAAGTCTCCTCCAAATCGGGCTCGCCGGCCGATTCTGAGACGCGCCGCCGGGCGGCGATCAATCAAGTTCGGCCGCCGCGGTCTTCCGCACCATCCGGAGCATCGACTCCTCGGGATTGAGCGCGGCGACGCGTTCGAGTTCGACCCATTTCAGGTCGTGGGACTCGTCGCTCACCACCAGCTCCTCCGCCGGGTCGGCCTCGATGAGAAACCGCAGGTCCAGATGCCAGTGCCCCGGGGTGTCGCCGCGCGCCGGAATCCAGTGGCGGTCGACGTCGAACACTCCGGGCGACACGGGCCGGAGGCGCGTCAGGCCCGTCTCCTCCCGCGCCTCGCGCAGCGCCACCGCCAGCAGGTCGGGATCGCCGTCCGCGTGACCGCCGGGCTGCAGCCACTTGTCGAGCTTGCGGTGGTGGGTCAGCAGCACCCGGCTCCGCGCGGCGTCGACGACCCACGCCGAACCGGTGAGGTGCCCCGGGGCGCAGGTGCGCACCAGGCAGTCGTCATGTGCGTCCACGAAGCGGATGATCTCGGCGGTCATCGCCGCCTCGTGCGGATCGGCGGCGTGCGGCTGGTGGGCGCGGAGCAGGCGGAGGACGGCGGCGCGGTGCATCGGACCTCAACCCGCGGTCGTCTGCCCGCGCCAGAGCGCGTCCGCCGTGAACGGCTTCGGGTCCGCCAGCAGCGGCCAGACGTCGTCAACGGTGGCGGCCACCGCGAACAGCTGGTGCAGCCCGGGCGACTTGAAGTGCTCGCGGGTCATGCGATCGAAGAAGCGCAGGAGGTCGTCGTAGTAGCCGTCCTGGTTCACGAGGATCAGCGGCTTGTCCAGCTGGTTGAGGTAGCGCAGCGTCATGACCTCCAGAAACTCCTCGAGCGTGCCGATGCCGCCGGGCAGCGCGACGAACGCGTCCGCCCGCTCCGCCATGAGGTGCTTGCGTTCGCGCAGCGTGCCGACCGTCACCAGCTCGTCGGCGTCGGTCAGGGCCAGCTCGCGGGTCTTCATGAACTCCGGGATGATGCCGACGACCCGGCCGCCGGACGCCTTGACCGCGCGGCCGACCACGCCCATGACGCCGCGGTTGCCGCCGCCATAGACGAGGCCCCAGCCGTGGGCGGCCAGCTGCTGGCCGAAGCGCTCAGCCGCCGCGTAGTATTTCGGGTCGAGGCGGTCGCTGGAGGAGCAGTAGACGCAGAGGAAACGGGACATCGCTTCCACCACGGATGACACAGTTGGGCGGGGATGAAAGCCGAAATGATTTGTGCCCCCTTTCCGATCCGTGTGTATCCGTGTCATCCGTGGTTCCCCCGACCGTCACTTACCGCGGGCGCCTCGCGCCCTCGCCCACCGGGCGGCTGCATCTCGGCCACGCGCGCACGTTCTGGACGGCCCAGCAGCGCGCCCGCGCCGCCCGCGGGGTGCTCGTGCTGCGCAACGAGGACCTCGATCCGGAGCGCGCCCGGCCGGAGCTCGCGGCGGCGATGATCGAGGACCTGCGATGGTTCGGCCTCGACTGGCAGGAGGGACCCGACGTCGGTGGGCCGTTCGCCCCGTACGTGCAGAGCCAGCGGCGCGCCCACTATCTGGCCGCCTTTGAAAAGCTGCGCGCCGCGGGCGCGATCTATCCCTGCACCTGCTCCCGCCGCGACGTGCAGGAGGCCGCCGGGGCTCCGCACGAAGCCCCGCCGGGCGGCGCGTGGGTCCCGGACGAGCCGATCTATCCCGGGACCTGCCGACCGCCCGTCCGCCAGGGTTTCGGCGGGCAGGCCCGGCGGTTCACCCAGCGACCGGGGGTGAACTGGCGCTTCCGGGTGCCGGACGGGTCGGCGCTCGCGTTCACCGACGGCCGCTACGGCCCTCAGACCGCCACGGCCGGGGTGCATTTCGGGGACTTCATCGTCTGGCGCAAGGACGACGCGCCGTCCTACCAGCTTGCCTGCGTGGTCGACGATGCCGCGATGGGCATCACCGAGGTCGTGCGCGGAGCCGACCTGCTGTTGTCCACCTTCCGCCAGCTGCTGCTCTACGCCGAGCTGGGGCTGACGGTGCCGGCGTTCCATCACTGTCCGCTGCTAACCGATGCGCAGGGCGCGCGCCTGGCCAAGCGGCATGATGCCCTGAGCCTGCACACCCTGCGGGCGCGAGGTCTGCTTCCGGAGGCGCTACGGAGAGAATTCGATCGGGACGCCAAGCAGCCGTGAATTCTGCATTCCCTTCCCGGCTTCATGGCCTCTGAATGGACCGCATGACCGTCCGCATCGGTGTCATCAACGTCTCCGACCGCGCCAGCGCCGGCGTCTACGAGGACACGCCGGGCCAGGCGGCGGTCGCCCTGCTGCACGAGTGGCTGGCGACGCCATTCGAGGTGGACTACCGGGTGCTGCCCGACGAGCAGCCGGTGATCGAGGCCGAACTGCGCCGGATGGCCGACGAGGCCGGCTGCGCCCTCATCGTCACGACCGGCGGCACCGGGCCCGCGCCGCGGGACGTCACGCCCGAGGCCACGGCCGCGGTTTGCCAGAAGCTGCTCCCGGGCTTCGGCGAGCGGATGCGCGCGGAATCGCTCAAATTCGTGCCGACGGCGATCCTCTCGCGCCAGACCGCGGGCCTCCGCGGGAAAACCCTGATCCTCAACCTGCCCGGCCGGCCCAAGGCCATCCGCGAGAACCTCGCCGCGGTGTTTCCGGCCATCCCCTACTGCCTCGAGCTCGCCGGCGGGCCGCGCCTGGAGACGAACGCGGCGATGAGGGCCTTCCGCCCGAAGGGCTGACTCCCTTTCACTCCAGGGTCGCGAAGGCCGCGGAGGGAGTTATCGGCACGGCCTCCGGGCTCCGACTCCCCGGCTTCCTTTGCTGCCTTGGCGTACAGAAGAGGTCCTAGTTCCGCCAGGCGCGCGGCACGATGGCGGCGGTGCCGTGCAGCGTCAGCCGGTAGTAGAGCCAGAAGACGATCACCCCCAGCGCGACAAAGAAGATCACCTCCCCCAGCCCGCCGGCATTCCGGCGGCTGGACTGGTGCACCCAGCGGACCGCCGCGGCGAGGCCCGGCGTGACCACGAAGGCCGTCAGCGAGCTGCCGAAGAGGACCAGCACCATGACCGCCGCCGTGCGCAGGAGCGGGTCGGCGATGATCCCCGCCTTGTAGCTGATGACGGCGTTCACCAGGTTCAGCAGCAGCAGGCAGCACGGCAGGAGGTAATAATGGTGGAGGGCTTGGTTCTTGCTGATCGTCATGGCGGCGCGTTTGCCCCGAGTGAACGCGCCGCGCGGGGCGCGGCAAGCGTTCCCGCGCCGGACCCGGCGGGAGGAGCGCTTTGGGTTGGACGCCCGGCGGCGAACGCGTCAGACTCCGGCGTGTCAGAGGGAGATGCCGGGAACTTCAACCTTCAACCGGAGGTGCGTCATGCCATACCTGAGAATCCAGACCAACCTTCCCCTCACCAAGAACGCCGACCGTTCCATGCTGAAACAGGCCTCCGCCCTCGTGGCGAAGGAACTGGGCAAGCCGGAGGAATACGTGATGGTGGCGCTCCAGCCCGACACCCCGATGGTCTTCGCCGCCAGCGACGACCCCGCGGCCTTCGTCGAGCTCAAGGGCATCGGCCTGCCCGCGTCCAAGACCCAGCACCTCAGCAAGGTGCTGAGCACCCTGATCAACGCCCACCTCGGCATCCCGATCGACCGCGTGTTCCTCAACTTCGCCGACGTGCCGCCGAACCTCTGGGGGTGGAACGGGGACACGTTCTAGGGGAAAGTGAGGTTGAGGGTGAAAAAAGATGGGGGCCGAACAACGAGCCTCTTGACCATCCGCACCTTCCACTCTCACTCTCACCCTCACGCTTCCGCGCTCCATGGCCACCTACGTCTACGAGACCATTCCGCAACTGCCGGGCAAGGCCCCGGCGCGTTTTGAGATTGCGCAGAGCATGAAGGACGCCCCGCTCACCCGGCATCCGGCCACCGGCGAGCCCGTGCGCCGGGTGATCTCGGGCGGCTTTGGCTTCATGGGCCTCGAGAACAAGCAGGCGGCCCGCCCGCAGGCCACCCGCGGCGCCGGCGGCTGCGGCTGCGGCGGCGCCTGCGCCTGCGGGCGGAGCTGAACTCACAGCTCCGTGTATTTCTCGGAGCGGCCGCGCGATTTTTCCACGGGATATTTCTTCGCGTTCGCGGCGAGCTTGGCGGCGATGGCCCCGGCGAGGTCGATGCCGGCGATGTTGGCAAACTCCAGGGCGTAGATCACCACGTCGGCGATTTCGTCCTCGATCTCGCGCCGGCGGCCCGGCTCCTGCGCCCGGGCGCCGGACGCGGCGTGCTCGGTCCAGAGAAAATGCTCCATCAGCTCGCCGGCCTCGGCGGCCAGCGCCATGCTGAGGTTCTTCGGCGAGTGAAACTGCTCCCAGTCGCGCTCGCGGGCGAAGGCGAGCTCGCGCTGCTTGAGGTCGGCAAGGGTGGTGGTGGCGTCGGTGGCGGAGGACATGGCGGGGGGTGACGCCGGATGCCTACGGCGGAATCCGCCGCGCGGCGAGCTTTGGTTGCACCGGGGCGGCGGCGGATTCCGCCGGGCGACATTTGTGTGACGCCGCGAAAAATATCTTGGCGCGCCGCCTGCTTTGTGCATCTTACCTGCGCTCCCGATATCCAATGACCCGGATGCTCCAGTCCCTCAGCGACCCGGCCCGCGCTTCGTCCACGAAGGCGGTCCAGCAGCGTCGCTGTGGGCATCGGCGTCCGGACGTCGTCCGCTGGAGCAAATTCACGACGCCGGCTGCCTGAACCAAGCGACACCGAAACTTCGGTAGTCCGTTTTGTCAGGAGCCCCGGCGGTGAGACCCGACGAAAGGAGTACCCGTATGCCCACGATCATCCGATCAGCCAAGAAATCCTCGCAGCGCTCCCCGGCGTTCGCGCGTTCCGGCGCGTTCCGCCGTCCGCATTACGACTGCCAGGAACAGGCGGGCACGCTCAAACTCACTGTCTATGTGCCGGGCGTCGATCCCGCGGTCGTCGACCTCGAGGTCGCCGGACCGGACCTGATCATCACGGCGCCGAAGGCCCACCCGGTGCGGGTCAACTGGCGCGCCCTGCACCTCGAGAGTGCGCAACAGGACTACCAGCTGCGGCTGCGGCTGGGATTCGGTCTCGCCTACCACCTCCTGAAGGCCGAATTGCACGACGGCGTGCTGACCGTCCTGCTGCCCAAGAAGGCGGCGGTCGCCGCTCCGGCGCTGGCGTAGCTGGGGCGGCGCCGGTGCGGCGAACAGGGTAAACCCCCGGTTACCCGGGGGTGCGGCCTGCCGTATCGTGCAGGCCGAGCGGCGTCCGGTCCGCCTCCGTCGGCCGGGAAGCCGCCCTTCCCTGGCCGCGACCCCATAAAAAGCAGGAACTCCCGCCCTTCTTCCGTGTTCTTAATGAGTGCCGGCGCCTGACCCGCGCCTCCGCCTCTCCCATCCGTGCACCCCAACCGAACAGAACTCACACTCTCTCCCATGAACTTCCTCCCGCGAACGTCCAGTTCCCGCCGCGCCCATGCGGCCGGTGGACACCGCACGCACGTCGTGCCGGTTCGCGATGTCGAGTGGGGCCGGCCGGTGTTCCGCCCGCCCGAGTTGCCGGCGTACCCCCGCAAGTCCGACCCGGTGCCGTTTTCCGCGATGCGCCCGCTGCGGCCGACGTGCCGTGGCGCCGTCGAGTTCGGCTCGTAGGCCCGCGCCCCCGCCCGGCCGTCACCGCTCCGGCACGAGCCATTCGCAGCGCGCCGCCGCGCCGGAATCGAGTCCGAGGCTCGCCGCCAGCGCCGGCAGCACGGACCGCACCTCGTCGGCGAAACGCCACGGCGGATTGAGCACGAGCAGGCCGCAGGCCTTCATCCGCACCTGCGGGGCCGCGGTGACCGCCAGTTCCGCCGTCAGTGCGGGCGGCGGGTGCAGCGCATGGAGCCCGGCGAAGAACCGCGCCACCCGCGTCCGCTCCGTCACGGGGTACCAGATCGCGTAGACGCCCCCGGCGAAACGCTCCAGTCCGTGGCGCAGCGCCGCGAGGATGGCGTCGAATTCGTCCGCCGCTTCGAAGGGCGGATCGATCAGCACCAGCGCCCGGCGCTCGGGCGGCGGCAGCGCCGACTTCAACGCGGCGTAGCCGTCGCCGGATTCGACCGTCAGGCGGCGCATCCCGGCGAACCGGCGGCGCAGCGACTTGGCCTCGCCCGGCTGGCGTTCCCAGAACTGGAGGCGGTCCTGCGGGCGGCGGACGAGCGCCGCCAGCCACGGCGACCCGGGATAGAACCGCGGTCCCGCGCCGGTCCCGCCCGCGGTCTCGTTGAACGCCCGCACCAGGGCGACGTAGTCGGCCAGCGGCGGCGGCAGCCCGGCGGCGTTCCAGAGCCGGCCGATGCCGGCGGGCCACTCGGGCGCGCGGCCGGCGGGACCCGTCTTGGCGCGCAGGTCGTAGGCGCCGCGGCCGGCGTGGGTGTCGAGATAGAGGATGCCCTTCTCCTTCCGCTGCAGGGCGCGCAGCAGCTGCACGAGCAGCGTGTGCTTGAACACGTCGCCGTAATTCCCGGCGTGAAAGGCGTGGCGGTAGTTCATGCCGGGGCGGGCCGGGCGCTTCAGGCGCGGGCCGCGCGGGCGGCGAGGTGCTGGTGCACCGGCCCGAAGTTGCCCGCCTCGCAGCAGCGCACGAACTCCTCGGTCACCGACTTGAGTTCCTCCCAGCGGCCGCGGATGTCCTTCGCCTCCTGGGCGGTGATGGTGTTGTCGGTCGCCGCGGCGGCGATCACCGCCAGCATGTCCGCGAACTCCTGCACGATCGTGTTGGTGGCGGGGATGAGCTGGACCGCGTGGGACTGCGCCCGCGGATTGTGGATGAAGAAGCCGCCGGCGCGTTCGCACACCCACTGCGCCAGGCGCCGGTCGCCGGTGACCTTGAGCAGCTGCCCGAGGCGGTCGAGCGGGCTGGCGGCGCCGCTGCCGTCGGCGGCCGGCTCGGCCCATTTGTAGATCAAGGAGAGGGAGAGGCCCATCTCCGCGGCGATCTGCTTCGCGCTGGTCTTCTGCAGGATCTCCTTCATCAGCTCGTGCGATTCCATGGCCGCCATCCTGCCGGCGGTCGCGTCCGAGGCAACGCTGCCGTGGCCGCCTCGCGCCGCAGGCTGACGGTCCGATTTTAGCCGCCGCTTTCGCTTTGCGTTGGTCTCCGGTTTTGTGACTAAATGCGCGTTCTTTTACCCGATGAACATCCACGAATACCAAGCCAAGGCCTTGCTGGAGAAGTTCGGGGTCGCCGTGCCGAAAGGCGTCGCGGCCCGCTCCCTGGCCGAATTCGAGCCCGCGCTCGCCCAGTTCCCCGACGGGCCTGTCGTCGTCAAGGCCCAGCTGCACGCCGGCGGCCGCGGCAAGGGCACCTTCACCGACGGCTTCAAGGGGGGCGTCAAGATCGCCCAGACCAAGGCCGAGGCGCTCGACTACGCGAAGCGGATGTTCGGCAACACGCTCGTGACCGCGCAGACCGGCCCCGCCGGCCGCAAGGTCCAGACCATCTACTTCACCGTCCCCTGCGCGATCGAGAAGGAGTACTACCTCGCGATCCTGCTCGACCGCGCCACCTCGCGCCCGGTCATCGTCGCCTCCACCGAGGGCGGCGTCGAGATCGAGGCGGTGGCGGCGAACACCCCGGAGAAGATCTTCAAGATCCACGTCGACCCCGCCGTCGGCCTGCAGGCCTACCAGACACGCCAGCTCGCCTTCCAACTCGGCTTCACCGGCGACTACTTCAAGAACGCCGTCAAGCTCGTCACCGCCCTCTACCGCGCCTGGTGGGAGTCCGACGCCACGATGGTGGAGATCAACCCGCTCATCGCCTCCGGCGGCGGCACCGTGCTCGCCCTCGACGCCAAGGTGGCGTTCGACGACAACGCGCTCTTCCGCCACCCCGAGATCGAGGCCCTGCGCGACCTGAACGAGGAGGACCCGAAGGAAACCGAGGCCGCCAAATACTCGCTCAACTACATCGCCCTCGACGGCAACATCGCGTGCCTCGTCAACGGCGCCGGCCTGGCCATGAGCACGATGGATATCATCAAGCACTTCGGCGGCAATCCGGCCAACTTCCTCGACGTCGGCGGCGGCGCCTCCAAGGAGCAGGTGCAGGCCGCCTTCAAGATCATCCTCACCGACCCGCAGGTGAAGGGCATCCTCGTGAACATCTTCGGCGGCATCATGGACTGCAACACGATCGCCCAGGGCGTCGTCGCCGCCGCCCGCGAGACGGGTCTCAGCCTCCCGCTGGTGGTCCGCCTCGAGGGCAACAACGTCGCCGCCGGCAAGCAGACGCTCGGCGAATCCGGCCTCAAGATCGAATCCGCCGGCTCCATGGCGGATGCGGCCCAGAAGATCGTCCGCCTCGTGGCCGCCTGAACCCTGGTGGCAAGCAGTGAGGGGCGAGTAGCGAGCATCACCGTCACCCTGTTCGGCCGCTCCTTCGCCCCCCACCCACCTTGCTCCATCGGGCCCTACTCACTACCCGCTCCTCGCTTTTCACTCCTTCCTCCCATGTCTATTCTCGTCACTTCCAAGACCAAGGTGCTCGTCCAGGGCATCACCGGTGAATTCGGCGCCCGGCACACCCGCCTCTCGCTCGACTACGGCACGAAGGTCGTCGCCGGCGTCACGCCCGGCAAGGGCGGCCAGTTCTTCGAGCACAAGAAGCATCGCGTGCCGATCTTCAACACCGTGGCCGACGCCGTCGCCGCCACCGGGGCCACCGCCTCGGCGGTGTTCGTGCCGCCGCCCTTCGCGGCCGACGCCATCCTCGAGGGCATCGACAACCACCTCGAGCTGGTCGTCGCGATCACCGAGGGCATTCCGGTCCGCGACATGATCCGCGTGAAACGCGCCATGCGGGGCAGCGCCACGCGCCTCATCGGCCCGAACTGTCCCGGCGTCGTCACGCCCGGCAAGGGCAAGAACTCGCGCGGCGGCTGCCGCATCGGCATCTCGCCCGGCTACATCCACAAGAAGGGCCACGTCGGCGTCGTGTCGCGCTCCGGCACCCTCACCTACGAGGCCGTCTGGCAGGTCACCTGCAAGGGCCTGGGGCAGAGCACCTGCGTCGGCATCGGCGGCGATCCGGTGCCCGGCATGTCGCACCTCGACATCATCAAGCTCTTCGCGGCCGACCGGAACACCAAGGGGATCATCCTCATCGGCGAGATCGGCGGCACCGCCGAGGTCGAGGCCGCGCGCTGGATCAAGGCGAACTGCGCGAAGCCGGTCGCCGGCTTCATCGCCGGCGCCACGGCGCCGAAGGGCCGCCGGATGGGCCACGCCGGCGCCGTCATCGGCGGCAAGGAGGACACCGCCGCCGCCAAGATCGCGATCTTCCAGGAATGCGGCATCGAGGTCGCGGTCACGCCGTCCGACATGGCCGACGCCCTCCTCCGCAAGGCCCAGGCGCTGGGCGTCTCCCTGGAGTAACGCCTCCGCCAGTCTGACCGGCGGTTGCATGCGGTCCCGGCTCCTGGACGCGGATCTCCCATGACCCTCCCGCCGTCCCCGACGCCCGAAAGCCGCGCTCGAGGCCCGGGTCAAGCTCCCCGGTCCCGGGCCCCATCGCGGTGGTGGTGGGGTTCGCTGGTGTTGAGCACGGCCGTGTACCTTTGGGCGATGCCCACGCCATGGCGCGCCGCCTCCTCCCGGGTGGCCAACGACTATTACGCATGGCTGTCGGACGCGTTTCTCTCCGGCCAGCTCTACCTGAAAATCGAGCCGGATCCCCGGCTCCAGACGCTCGCCAACCCCTCCGCGGGCCGGCCCGGCGACCCGATTCCCCGCCTGCCCGAAGCCTCCTATTTTCACGGCCACTATTATCTGTATTTCAGCGCCCTGCCGGCATTGCTGCTGTTCATTCCCTGGCGCCTGCTTTTCGGCACCTTTCTCCGCGACAGCGCCGGAATTTTCCTTTTCTCGTGGGCCGGCATGCTGCTCGCCGCGTCC
>Ga0335085_10007815_pt1 | contig 16429 bp, 13 predicted proteins | sample Lox_Sample_45_FD_206712 | JGI IMG/M metagenome (GOLD analysis project Ga0335085, IMG submission 206712) | Soil microbial communities from Loxahatchee National Wildlife Refuge, Florida, United States - Lox_Sample_4.5 | ecosystem: Environmental > Terrestrial > Soil > Wetlands | place: USA...
ATGGTCATTGAATCAGCGCCGGACCACGGCTTCGTTCCGAACCTGATTCCGTTGCTGGCGACCAAGTCCCTGGGGGAGATCCTCGAAGAGCCGTTTGTTGCTCCATTACTTCCACCGTTACTCAAGCGCCATGAACTGTCGATTGGAATTCTGAAGGAACGGACCGAGTGCAAGGATGGCACGATTTTCTTCGACGTCACCGATCATGATCTCGAAGGCTACAACAAGTTCGTGCCTTACTATCTGCATCCCGAATCGGTCTACAGCGTGGGGCTCAGCAAGAGTAGCTTTCGTGTGAAGGTGTCGGTTGGCTCGAACCCCTGGGCGCCGCAAGAGCCGGAAGTAAACCTTGCGCGGATCTGCGAGCGTTACGGGGGCGGGGGCCACGCGCGCGTCGGAGCGATTTCATTCAACGTGAATCAGCATGCCCCGGCGATCAAGGCTTCGCAAGAGATCGTTGCCGAACTGCGCGCTGCGATTCGAAACAAGAAATAACTGGAGCAGCAGGTTCCTGTACCGCTACTGAACCCGCGTTCCGCTCACGAAGCAAGTTGCCGGGTTTCCGTCGTCGGAAGAACGAATCGCTCCTGATTGGTCCGCACAGAAGGCCTTACGCCCGTAGGTGTTAGCGTTGGGTGCGGCTGAAAGATGGAAACTCGGCGCCGGCGCCGTGCCGCATCCGGACAGCACAAATACAAATCCAAATCGCTTTCCGCTCGCTAGTCCACTATTGATCAACATGGCCTGATGCTCGTTTGGTTCGCCACCACCAAAACCGTCTAGGTCCGACAGCGTACAGGTGAATCCAGCCCTCGGATATGTTGCGGCGTAGGTCATCTCGGCAGTCAGGATTGTACGCATGGCCGCCAGTACGCTTGCATCGCTTCCAGCAGGAGTGCCTGTTGTCATCTCCGGACGTGGCACGAATGTGACTCCGGTTGTAGCCTGCCGCTTCATTTTTTCCGTCATCGCCTTCAAGAAGTCGGGATCGGCAAGGGGCACGTGAATCGTGAATGAGATCTCGTTCAGTTTCCAGATCTGAGATTCCTGCTTCATCGAAAAGATCATCTGCGGCATGAACGGCGAAAGCTGTTCCTTGCCGTCTTGGTAGACATGAAACGTGAGTTCAATGTCATCCTGGTCGCCGCGGAGTGAGTCGTTCTCCACTGTGATGTCGGCCTTCTGTCCGGTTTTCGGATCTTCCGTTGTCAGCAGCACGGATCCAGACTCGAACGTCTGCACATTTTGTCCCTGCATTTGGAGTTGACTCACGAACAGGGAATATCGCTGCAGATTGGCGAGTGCTCCCGACTTCTCCAGCGCCTCGCGGGTAACGGACGGCAGATGTTTGACGAACGTTCCCGGTGTCTTGCTGAAGAACATTTCGAGCAGTGCCTGTCGCGCAGTCTGAGGAGTTGAGGTCTGTTGAGCTGTGCCGGGCAAAGTCCACGTCGTCAGCACGGCTAGCAAGTACATCATTGTCCTCATAAGTCATCTCCTCGCGGTCGATCCTGTCATGTCTATGATTCGCTATCTAGTTACGGAGGTAAGGGATAGCCCTTGCTGAGGTGAATGGATGGATACGAACTTTGCATGGTACTCTGCGTGTTTGTCGTTGTAATCCCTACATGCGCCCCAGCAGAAACACGAGCGATCTTCACCATCTTCACCAGCGGCGCATGCTCCGGGCGGTGGCTACGTTTGAGTTCTCCAAAGGAGTCTTCGTCGTTGTGATGGGCTTCTGTGCAATCGCGCTGGTTCACAAACAGGCATGGCTAATTGCCGAGACGCTGCTTGCCCTACTTCATGTCAACACTGACCGGCACTATGCACAGGTATTTCTGGATTTCGCAGACAGCGTGACCGACGCACGCCTCTGGGCTGCTGCCGAGGTCGCCTTTGCTTACGCCGCTCTCCGTTTCACAGAAGCGTACGGATTATGGAAGGAACGGACCTGGGCCGAGTGGATAGCGTTTGTGTCTGGAACGCTGCTGCTGCCATGGGAGATCCGCGAACTTTTTCGCGGCATCACGTTCTGGCGTTGTGGTTTGCTCATCGGAAACCTGGCGATCGTTCTCTACATGCTTTATGTCATCCTTGACAATCGCCGCGAACGGCGTAATGCGCCATCCTCACGGTGAAGCTAAAGGGCGCTCTGGAAGCGGCTTTTGAGACCAAAAGCCCTGGAAAACTCCTCTCGTTCGGTTCATAATTGGCGCGTATCGCCGGAGGTTGCCATGCCTGTAAGAAGCCTTCTGATCATGCCGTTGGTTCTGGTTGGAATCACTATTGCGCAAGACACCAATTTCTCCCTTGGACCGCAATACCTCGTCACCACCGCTTCGCCGATGCTGCTCCGCCCAATTGTCACGCCCTCCTTGTCGCTCGGCGAAACGCAGCTGGTTACGGCCAATCTCGCAGCTACTGATACTGTGGCTGAACAAGAATCTTCGTCGACTGCAGCTCCAAGCGGGACCTTCTTGGGAATGGTCTATTGGGGAGAACACAAGGCCAGCGATCTCGTAGGGCGGCGCCTGGAAACTCCCAGCATGGCTCCATCCGATACCGCCGCATACATGAATTACGTCGCGAATCAGGGCACGCCATCGCCGTCAGTAGCTTCGATCGAGGCTGAGGCGCCAGTGGCGACGAGTGTCATCGAACTGAGCGGTACCCGGGTCCCCACAAATTTGCCGCCGAGTATTCTGGATGTTGGTGTGACTGGAATGACAGATTCTAAAGCCTTGGTTGCTCGCGGCTATGGAGTGCCGGTTGGCGACGTTGCATCGTATTGGAAGTCTCACAAACGGACTGCTCCACGCGTGTTTACCAACACGGACTTAGTTCGCCGACATGACTGAGCACAGAAGCGTAGTAACGTCGCTGGAGGCATTCAGCCTTTCACATAAGCGAGCTTTGAGGCGACCCTCGCATCCTTCACGCTAAAGACATCAACGCCGCGCATGCCAGGGTTTTCCGTTGCGCATCTTGTGATAGACCCACAAAACGGTAGCACGGTTGCCGGTCACGATCATTTCTTCGGTCAAGAATCGAGCGTCAGGATTGCGTACGAACCATGCTCTCCAATAGTCGAGGACGGGCCTTCTTGCCCTCGACGCGTCGGCCGTCAGGGGCAGGGGAAGTGTCCTCGAAAATTGTGTCCTCGGCTAGAAGTTCGGCCAGAGCTTCGGAGTCGTGCCGGTTGAATGCTTCGTTGAAGCGAACAACGATTGCCCGTGTTGCCTGCTCCAGTTCTGGTAAGTGGTCCTCTTCTCCCACCGACGCCTCCTGACGAGAAGTCCAGATTAGCAATTGGCAATATTGAAACCACCATGACTGCAGAGCAGGTAAACGGTTTAGTCCTGCATGGTTTTCATTTCCGCGACAGATCTCTGATTCATGGTAGCCTGAGATTCACCTACCTGAGGACTTCAATGCAAGAGGCCGCTACTTCGCATCTGGATCTAAAAGCCACGGCAAAACAGATCATGCTGCAATATGGCTTTGAACCGGACTTTCCAGCATCAGCGATAGCGCAACTCGCCAGCCTCAAGAAACAACCTGAAGATCCGCCATCTCGCGATGTGCGTGATATGCGCAACCTGTTGTGGTCCTCCATCGATAACGACACCTCACGGGATCTTGATCAGATCGAGGTTGCGGAACGAATATCCAATGGTGATATCCGGGGTATGGTCGGCATTGCCGATATCGACACATTCGTGGCCAAGTTGACTCCGATTGACCAACATGCAGCCAGTGAAACGACGACGGTTTACACCGGGATCCGAAACTTCCCAATGCTGCCCGAGGAACTCTCCACTGGCGCCACTTCGCTTCTGGAAGATCAAGATCGGCTCAGCGTGGTGATCGAGTTCGTTGTCGACCCCGCGGGAAACCTAAAGTCGTCCGCTGTATACCGCGCGCTCGTGCGTAACAAGGTCCAATTGCAGTACAACTCGTTAGGCGCATGGCTCGAAGGAAATGCTGCGCCTCCTGCTAAAGTCGCGAGTTCAACGGAGTTACAAGGTCAGCTCAAACTACAAAGTGAAGTTGCGCAAAGACTGAAGAGCCAGCGTGTCCTGCACGGAGCCCTGAACCTGCAGACGGACGAAGTTCGTCCACTTGTGCTGAACGACAAGGTAGTCGACGTCGTGAAGCAGCAAAAGAACCAGGCCACGGAGTTGATCGAGGATTTCATGGTCACTGCGAACGGCGTGGTCGCGCGCCTTCTGGAAGACGTCTCCTCGTTGCGCCGTATTGTGCGAACTCCGAAGCGCTGGGATCGCATGGTCCAACTGGCGGCGTCAAAGGGCGAGAAGCTTCCTTCACAGCCTGATTCAAGGGCTTTGAACGACTTTCTGCTGCACCGCAAAGCCGCCGACCCCGATCATTTTGCCGACCTCTCACTAGCCGTGATCAAGCTTATTGGTCCGGGCGAATATGTTGTGGAACGTGCTGGCGAAGCCGCCCCCGGGCATTTCGGCCTCGCCGTCCAGGACTACACGCACTCCACCGCTCCAAATCGGCGATTCGCCGATGTAGTCACGCAGCGCTTGATCAAGGCCAAACTCGCCGGCCAGCAGAATCCCTACTCCGACGATGAGCTCACAACAATCGCTACGAACTGCACGCGGAAAGAAGACGCTGCCCGCAAAGTGGAGCGCGAGATGTCCAAACGCCTAGCCGCCGTCGCGATGCAGCATCGGGTCGGCGAAGTCTTTGACGCCATTGTTACAGGGGTTACTGATCACGGAACCTTTGTGCGCGTCCTTCAACCTCATATTGAAGGGCTGCTGGTACAGGGCGACCACGAGGTCGACGTCGGCGATAAACTTAAAGCTAAACTCATTCGCACTGATGTCAACAGGGGCTACATCGATTTCGCTCGCGTCTGAGTATCACCGGGATGACATATGGGCGCCAACCGGGTTGCTGTCATCTTGCTAGCCAATAGACCGTTCCCACATTGGTCACTAAGCTAAAAACAGGAGTTAGTGCGGAAAAATTGTGCGCATGACTTTGTCTCGAGGGCGCCATCTCGTCTGCATGGCCATGGCCGCAGCTTTCCCGCTATCGCTGGTTGCCGAGGACTCTGGGGCCGCAATGTTGCGCAGCAACGGTACGGGCGTTCTTGTTAACAATAGTGCAGCTCCAGCGTCCATCGCCCTCTTCAGTAATGATCTGATCGAGACCGGAAAGAGCGCCGTGGCACGGATTGAAACCGCAGGTTCGACCGCTGACGTCAATCCGGGAACTATGCTGCAGTATCACAGTGACGAACTGGTTCTCGATCACGGCAGTGTCTCCGTCCACACCACGCGTGGGATGAGAGTGCGAGTAGGATGCGTGACGATTACGCCCGCGAACCCGGCTGAATGGACGCAGTATCAGGTCGTCGATCTGGATGGGAAAATTGCGGTGATGTCGCTGCAGCTTGACGTCTACATCGATGCCAGGTCCAAGAATTTCGAGGAAGCGAAAAAATCATCCCAATCCAGCCATGATCTGGTGCGCGAAGGAGAGCAAAAATCACGCAGCGAAAAGTGCGCGGCGGCCTACATCAAGCCGGAGAGCCCAGGAATCGTGAGCATCTTGAATTCGACATATGCGAAATGGAGTGCACTTGCGGCTGTGGGTGTGATTGCCTGTTTCGGACTATGCCGCGACGGCGACCCCATCAGTCCCTCTCAGCCACAACCCACGTCGCCATGGCCATGAAGACGAAATCCAGAGAGCTGGATCGGTTCTATCCTTCTTGCCTAGGTGCCTCAGTGGTGCGTTGATTGCAGCCTATTCCGTAACCACTGCCTTAACCAGGTTACGCGGATGGTCAACGTCGTAACCCTTATTCACCGCGACATGATAGGCGAACAACTGCAAAGGGATGACTTCGACGATCGGCAGCAACAATTCAGGAGCCGTCGGCACATAGAAAACATGGTCGGCGATTGCCGAGACGTCCTTGTCGCCCTCCGTCGCTACGGTAACAAGTGGGCCGCGGCGTGATCTAACCTCTTTCATCACCTCCAACGTGCGCCGGTACCGCAGCATCGAGTCTGGATCGTGATGATCGCAAGTTGCCAGTACGACCACCGGTAGTTTCTCGTCCACCAGCGCGTTAGGGCCGTGTTTAAGCTCGCCGGCGGGATAGCCTTCAGCGTGCGCGTACGAAATTTCCTTGAGCTTGAGCGCGCCCTCACGTGCGATCGCGTAGTGAACGCCTCGTCCAAGGTAGAGGAATTTTTCTGCTTTGTGATGAATGCCGCCGAACTCTTCCGCGAGGCTGTCCCAGAATTTGAGCTCACGGTCGATGGCTTCCGGGAGGCGTGAGAGGCGCTCCAAGTAGGTGCGCGCGACTTCCGAGGTCATTCGGCCGCGTTTGCGCCCTAGGAACAGGGCCATCAGATAGAGAATTGTGAGCTGCGTAGTGAAACTCTTGGTGGCCGGGATCGAGACCTCTGGCCCGGCTCCCGAAATCAGGGCGGCGCCTGCTTCACGGACAATCGTTGTGTTCGGCACGTTAGAAATAGCAATCGTCTTCACTCCACGCGTGAGTGCCTCACGCTGTGCTGCAATCGTATCTGCCGTCTCACCCGACTGCGTAATCACCATCACGATCGGGTCTACCGCAGCGTGTGTCGAGCGATAGCAATATTCGCTGGCGTACTCCACGTCGACAGCCACTCCCGAGAGGTCCTCGATCATGATCTCCCCGGCGAGGCCAGCGTGCCGACTCGATCCGCTGGCTGCGATAATCAGCTTCTCGAAAGTCAGCAACGCACTCTCGATCGATTGCAACTCTCCCGGGAAGATGATGTCGTTCTTCAGATGCTTTTCGATTGTCTTGTTAATAGCCGCAGGTTGTTCGTAGATCTCCCGTCGCATCGCATGAGAGAACTGATTGTTCGTCGTCTTTGTTCTTGATTTGGTCGCAGTCATGAATTTGTTTGATCTCTAATCGGATGAAATCTGTTAGCGTCCCTCGAAGTGCGCTTCAATCTCTTCCAGCGTTTTCCCCTTGGTCTCCGGCAAGAACCACGTCGCGGTCACGAAATAGACCACGGTGCAAGCCGCAAACCCGAAGAACATGGTTGAGTATCCGTACTTGCCAACCGTTGGCAGGAAAATTGCAGCGATTGTCGTGGAAACTGCCTGATTCAGCACGAGCGCAATACTCATCCCGTTCGACCGAATTCGCGTCGGCATCAACTCTGATAGGGCTAGCCATACACACACACCGGGGCCAACCGCAAAGAAAGCCATGAAAACGAACAGCGTGATGGCAACGATCCAGCCATTGCTCTCGGCCGGCACTGGTGTGATCAATGCATTTTCGATTCGTAATGGCGCTGACCGTGCGGCATCAAGGTCGCCGAACGGATTCGAGAAGAACGCCACAATCTTGTTTGCAGGCACACAATCCTCGCGCTTGATCGTGATAGGTTTGGCTGCCGGATCATCTGATCTCACGGCCTGGCTTGCCGTTCGAAAATCACCGTACGAGTAGATGACCACAAGCGAAGTCGGAGTCCTCTCGTTTACGCTGGACCCACCAGATGCACTCAACAACTTCGCCGCCAATTCCTGGTTGTAGACCAGCGCAGCAGTTTGATCGACTGACACCATAGACTGCACCCCCGACCGCGAGTCCACACCCAGCTTTTCCGTCTGTCGGAACAGCACGCCAGTACACAACATCGACACGATGATTCCAGCCGTGCCGATGCCTAGCAGAAACTTCCGACCCTTCCGGTCGACCAACGCGACGCCAATCAGAGTCACGAAGAAGTTCACAAACGTGAATACGACGTATCCCACGTGCGCCGCCAGATCGGAAAGTCCACTCTGCAAAAGGATGTTCGTGTTATAGGCAATGATCGAGTTGATTCCGGTCGTTTGATTACAGGCCAGAATGACGCACGCCAGAATGAAGGGAATTACATATTTCCGGCGCAGCAGCGATTCTTTAGCTTTCGTTCCAGAACCGTCGCCTGTTTCGGCGCTTGCCACTTGCTGCATTTCTTTGAGTTCAAGGTCTGCTTGCTCGGTGGTGCGAGAACGTAGGAGAGCCTCGTAGGCCGCCTCTTTCCGGTTGCGAGTCAGCAGCCAGCGGGGTGATTCCGAGAGCATGAAGCTTCCGATTACGAACAGAATGCCGGGCGGCAGAGAGACCCAGAAAATTCCACGCCAGGCGGAATTCTTGAACGCATAGATCGCGTTCGCGTCACCGAACTGCGTAATGTGGTCCAGTCGAAAACTGAAAAGCAACCCAATGAGCGCGGCAATGGCAATTCCTGCCGTGAGCAGCCATTGGAAAATGCCGGTACCTTTGCCCCGATTCGCTGCCGTCAAGCACTCCGCTAGATACAGAGGAACGACCACGCCGATCAGCCCCGCGCTAGTTCCCTGCAATAGTCGGCCGAAGACCAGTGGGCCGTAACCGTGTGCGAGTGCGATCATCGGAATGCTGATCACGAACATCACGCCGCTTAGCGCCATCAGAGCCTTACGGCCCATCCAATCGGCCAGAAGTCCAGCGAACAGAGTGGAGAAGACGCTGCCCAGCAGGACGGCAGCGACCACGATCGAAAGTTCACTGCGATTCAGGCTCGATGTCGCTTCCAGGTAGGGCAGCGCCCCGGCAATAATGCCTACATCCACGCCATATAACAAGCCACCCAACCCTGCCACAATCAGCAGAAACCGGTTGTAGAAGACTTTTTTGTCATCCAAAACTGACACCGCTTTTGTCGTCGAGTCCGCTGTCATAAGAGTTGGTGATCCTGAGAACGGCTTCTTGCGGGATGCCCGCTCCTTCTTCCGATGTTCATCACAAAATGCACCCTGAATTGTAGCGTAGGCGGCCTTTTTCGCCGACCAGAGTCCTCGACCTCACAAGCGGAAGTCGTTATTCTCCTGGCCGGGGTCTCAAGCCAATCAACAACACCGCGCATTGTTCGGATACAATACTCAAGCTGGCTGGTAGACTTTTCGATTCCCGCGAAGACTTCTGCCCTCGATGCGCTACGGATTCATCATCGATAACCGCAAGTGCATCGGCTGCCACGCCTGCACGGTCGCCTGCAAGACGGAGAACCATGTTCCTCTCTCAGTCAATCGGACGTGGGTGAAATACGTTGAGAAGGGTACCTTCCCCAACACTCGCCGCGTTTTTCAGGTGACGCGCTGCAACCACTGCGAGAACCCACCCTGCGTCACGATCTGCCCCGTGACTGCGATGTATCAGCGCAACGATGGCATTGTTGACTTTAGCTCTGAACGATGTATCGGCTGCAAAGCCTGCATGCAAGCCTGCCCGTACGATTCCATCTACATCGATCCCAATGAAGGCACGGCAGCCAAGTGCCACTACTGCGCGCACCGTACCGAAGTTGGATTGGAACCCGCTTGCGTCGTCGTTTGTCCGGAACACGCGATCATTGCTGGTGATCTCGATGCCTGCGACGGAGAAATTTCGCAACTACTGGCGCGCGAACCGGTCAGGGTGCGCAAGCCAGAGCAGGGAACCCGTCCCAAGCTCTACTACATCGACTCTGACGAGAGCGCGATCGTCCCCACTGCTGCCCGCCACGAGTCAATCTATATGTGGTCCCAGAGCAACGAAAACATCCACGGCGGAGGAGCCATTTACTCAGGTGACAGCCCCCTGCTGCAAAAGAACGCACTTGCGGCCTACGATGTGTCCCACGCGCGGCCTTGGGGATGGCAAGTACCTGCCTATTGTTGGACGAAATCAATCGGTTCGGGCGCACTGGCGATTCCCGCGATTGCCATACTGTTTGGTCGCTTAGGTGCCGACCGTATGCGGGATGTAGCGCTTTCCACAATTGCGCTGATCTTCACTGCGCTAACGACTGTGCTACTGGTTGCCGATCTCGAACACAAATCACGTTTTCTGCGAGTGGTCTTCACGCCCCAGAGCAAATCATGGCTGGCACGCGGCGCTTTCATCCTGATCGGATACTCCGGACTCTGCGCGGTGTTCTGGCTGGCATCGGTACTTTGTCTAACGACCTTGTCGACCGTGGTCCTGTGGCCCGTGGTGCTTGCCGGCTTCCTTGCCGCAGTCTATACCGCGTTTCTCTTCGGCCAGTGCGAAGGCCGCGACCTCTGGCAAACTCCGCTGCTGCCGGTCCACTTGATCGTGCAGACGTTAATGTGTGGCGCGGCAGTGCTGGGCCTCCTGCCGGCTTCGCTTGCTGGATCTTCGGCAGGTGTCGCCGTTGCGCGCTGGGCCCTGCTCACGAGCCTGATTTTGCATCTCTTGATTGTCGCGGCGGAATTTTTAATGCCGCACACCACTGATAACGCCGCGTACGCCGCGCGCCTGATTACGCACGGTCCGTTCAAACTTTGGTTCTGGGGCGGGGCAATCTTCGCCGGTGGAATTTTGCCCCTGTGCATGCTGATGATCATGCCGATCAGCTTGGTGGCGTCGGCAATATTAGCGATGCTCGGCTTGTTGGCATTTGAGTGGTGCTTCGTTATGGCAGGACAAAGCGTGCCGAATAGTTGACGTCTTAAGGAGCGGTGCTAATGACTGATTTCAAACGCGATGGTAGCCATCTTGCATCCTGCCCTCCCGTGGAGAAGTGGGATGACTGGGTCGAGCTTGATCCGCAAGCGTGGCCTCGTCGTGTCGAGAAGCACTACCAACTTGTCCCTACCGTTTGCTTCAACTGCGAGTCCGCCTGTGGAATGCTTGCCTACGTCGACAAAGAGACCGGGCAAGTAGCAAAGTTCGAAGGCAATCCCATGCACCCGTCGAGCCGCGGGCGGCTCTGCGCCAAAGGCCCTGCAACAATCAATCAGATTCACGATCCGGACCGCGTGCTTTATCCCATGAAGCGTATTGGCGAGCGCGGGGCCGGGAAGTGGGAGCGCACCTCATGGGGTGAAGTCCTGGACACCTTCGCTACCCGCATCCGTAAAGCGATTCAAGAAGGCCGCGGGGAAGAAGTCATGTATCACGTTGGTCGTCCCGGAGCCGACTTCTTCATGGAACGTGTCTTACAGGCGTGGGGAATCGATGGTCACAACTCGCATACTAACGTCTGCTCGTCGTCCGCGCGTCTCGGATATCTTCTTTGGCATTTTTCCGACCGTCCCTCACCCGATCACGCCAACGCCCGCTTTATTCTTCTGCTTTCGGCGCACCTCGAATCGGGGCACTATTTCAATCCACACGCGCAGCGCATCATCGATGGCAAGATGGCCGGAGCCAAGCTCGCGGTCATGGACCCCCGCCTTTCGAACACCGCCAGCATGGCCGACTACTGGATGCCGACCTATCCCGGCACGGAGGCCGCAGTGCTGCTGGCAATGGCGAAAATCATCCTCGACGAGAATCTCTACGACGCCGCATTCTTGAAGGATTGGACGAACTGGGGAGAGCTTGAATTCGACGGCTTCTCGGCGAACGGGCAGACCTTCGAGGCAACAATTGATGCGCTCAAGAAACACTACGCGCAATTCACGCCACAGTTCGCAGAACGAGAAAGCGGAGTCAAAGCTGAAGTCATCGTCAAGATCGCGCGCGAAATCGCCAGCGCAGGCAGTCGTTTCGCTTCACATTTGTGGCGGGGCAGTGCTTCCGGTAATCTTGGCGGATGGCAGCCCGCCCGTGCCCTCGTGCTTCTCCATGCACTGACCGGTTCCATCGGAACCGAAGGCGGCCACAGCCTGAACCATTGGAACAAGTTCGTGGCCAGGCCATTCAAGAATCCCCCACCTCAGGCACATTGGAATGAACTTCTGTATCCGCCGGAATGGCCCCTCTGCACGCACGAAATGTCATTTCTCCTGCCGCACTTCCTAAAAGAGGGCCGCGGCCGCATCCAGGCGTACTTCACGCGAGTGTTCAATCCAGTATGGACATACCCCGACGGATTTTCTTGGATCGAGATGCTGCGCGATGAAGAGAAGGTCGGCCTGCACGCCGCGCTTACTCCAACCTGGAGTGAGACTGCATGGTTTGCCGATTACGTTCTGCCAATGGGCTTCAGTTCTGAGCGCCATGATCTGATGAGCCAGGAGTCTTATGCAGGAAGATGGATCGGTTTTCGGCAACCGGTCAACCGCGTGCTGCGGGAGCGGGCTGGAGAGAAGTTCGAGTACACATACCAGGCAAATCCGGGCGAGGTCTGGGAGGAAGATGAATTCTGGATCAATCTCTCATGGGCAATCGACCCTGACGGTTCGATGGGCATCCGGCAATACTTCGAGTCTCCGTATTCTCCAGGCCGGAAGGTTACGCTTGACGAATACTACGGCTGGATGTTTGAGAATTCTGTTCCGGGTTTACCAGAAACCGCACAGAAAGAAGGTCTGACTCCGCTCCAGTACATGCGCAAGTACGGTGCCTACGAAGTGAATCGTGACGTCTTTAAGCAGAACGAGAAGCCATTGTCCGAAACTGAACTCTCGGGCACGAATCGCGAGCCAAATGGAGTCATTACGAGGCAAGGTAAACCGATTGGAGTGATGATCAACGACGAAGCCGTCGTCGGATACAACACTCCATCGCGCAAGCTCGAGCTGTTCTCAAAGACTATGGCCGACTGGAAGTGGCCCGAATTCACACTTCCGGAGTACTATCGCAGCCACATTCACCGTGGGGCACAGGCAGCCTCGCTGGGAGCTACTCAGGAATTCGACCCAAAGTACACTCCAAGAGTTGAGTGGCCCAAAGACGCGCGGGGCGAAGTCTACACGCTGTTGCCGATCTTTCGGCTACCGAACCTCATTCACACACGCTCAGGAAATGCGAAGTTTCTATACGAGATCTCGCACAAGAATCCGCTCTGGGTGAATCCAGAGGATGCGAAGAAATTGGGGAACATTCGTACCGGTGACTTGATGAAAGTCCACACTGAGATCGGCTACTTCGTGTTACACGCGTGGGTTACCGAAGGGCTTACTCCCGGCGTGGTGGCTTGCTCTCATCATCTCGGCCGCTGGCGCATCAGCAAAGACGAACAAGTCGAGCGTATGTCGAGTGCTTGGGTTGACCTGCAACAAGTCGGAAAAGGCCAGTGGAAGATGCGCCAACTGGAGAGCGTTTTGCCCTACGACAGTCCCGATGCAGACACGAAGCGTGTCTGGTGGAGCGACGCGGGCGTTCATCAGGACATTACCTTCCCGGTGCATCCCGATCCGATCAGCGGGATGCACTGCTGGCATCAAATGGTTCGGGTCGAGAAGGCCGGACCCCAGGATCGCTACGGCGACATCTTTGTGGATACCAATCTCTCATTTGCCGTATATCGGCGGTGGAAGGCGCTGGCACGCCCTGCCCCGGGACCGGGAGGTCTGCGCCGACCCTTGTGGATTCCCAGAGTCGTACGTCCGTCGGATTCAGCCTATTACTTTAAGTAATAATCCCGAGAGACAATCATCGCCAGGATGAACAACGAAGCATGGAGCCAGCCCCGCGTTCACATGCGATAATGGGGCCACGTCATCGCGGCCCCGTAGCTCAGATGGATAGAGCAGCGGTTTCCTAAACCGTTGGTCGGCAGTTCGACTCTGCCCGGGGCCTCCACTCCATCTAAATGCAAACGCGCTAGTTAACGGCAGGGGATGCCGTGGCGTTGATTCGGTGTGTTGCCACTTCGTTGCCAGATAGAGACTTTGGCAGAGATTGCTCTAACTTTTCCATCGCATCGGTCACCTGAGCGGGAACCGTCTTGATGTAGTACGTTGCGGTCGTGCTCACATTGGCATGGCGAAGAATCTGTTGGATCACTTTTTCCGAAACGCCAAGCGAGTAGAGATTGCTGCCGAGTCCCCTGCGTGCCGCGTGCCATCCTCGCCACTTCGGGAAGCTTTCGTCCAACTTGAACTCGTGCTTTGCTTCGGAGTGCTCTCCATGCGCCTTGCCGCATTGTTCGCAGCGTTTCAGCATTGGAAGAATCTGCCGATTGAGCACGTTGTTCAGGCAGAGGGAGCTTGGTTGCTTCTTGCCGTTCGGGAACATCGGTCCTTCTTGCTTGTTGCCATGACGCAACCGATGGAACTCCAAACGATCAGCAACCTGCCTAATCACGGGGACCACCCCTTTGCTGCGTCCCGTCTTGGGATCGTTGACGTGGCCTTCCCAAACAGCGCGAGAGACACGAATCTCGCCATTTTGGTAATCTTCCCACCGCAATCCCTGCAATTCACTTCGCCGCAAGCCCGTGAACGCAGCAACGGCAAAAATCGTTGCAGCGGGTTCTGGCATCACGGAGAGCATTTGTTGAATCTCGCTCAGATCGTAGGCGTACGTTTCTTGCGGTTCTGCCGCCTGTGGAGACGTTGCTGTATCGCGGACAGGGTTTTCTCCTGTGTAATAGCCTTGCTGCTTCGCCAGCTTGAAAACGGCGCTCAGAAACGTCTTGATGTGCTTCAAGCTGTTGCGGCCCAGCGTCCCGGGCGCGGCAATGGCATCCAACCAACCTTGAACGTGAAACGTGCGCACATCCGTGAGCCACTCAGCAGCACATTGTGCTTTGGCGTGATTCCGCCAGATGTCCTCGTAACCCTTCACCGTCGAGGGACGTTTGTGTTGTTTAACATGTGGAAAGTAAACGCGGTCAACGAACTCGCCCATCGTGATCACGCGACCTGGGTTTGCGTTTGTGACTGTCGCGGCGGCAACGATCTCCCGCGCCTCATCCTCGATCCTCTGGGGTGGGCGTTTGCCGCGAGTAGTGACCTCGCCTAATTGCTTCGCTACTCGATCATGCCGCAATTCGCCATTCACGGTACGATCCACAAAATACCGCACGAACCAGCGGCCCCGCGCCTTGAAGATGTAACCGTTCTGTTGTCGTCTTCGCCTCAAGCTAGTTCTCCTTTCTCGATTGCTTCCGCTTGCGCTCACGGGCTTTCACCGCGAGTTTTGCGATTCTACGGCGCTCAGCAGCAGAGAGACGTGCGTTTCTTGCTGCCGCGCCTTTCTTGGCGATAGCTGAGCGTTTCTTTTCGGACAATGATTGTGCCCGAGCGATACCGCCCAACTTGCCTAACGCTACTGCATTGGGGTTCTTCTTGGTTCCCATGCGTGTTATTATCTCGCTTAGCGGTAAGCTAGTCAATGAAGAAGTGCATTAACTTCTGCGTTTTTCCCACCATTCGGCCAACTTGGGGCTACCCCATTCAAAGCGAACATAGCGCCCGAGTCGGACACAGGGAAGGGGATCAGTAGCGCGGTCGCGGGTCTGTTCGCGAATCCAACTAACGGGGACGCGCCAACGCTGGGCTAATTCGAGTGCATCAACCACCTCGTAAATCTGTTTATCTGGCAACATTGTGGCAACGCTCCAATTTCAGCCTTTTCCTTCAATCACTTCCGAATGAGCAGCGGTTACACAAACCGCTTTTTTTTACAGTGAGAGGGGCGGGGGGGGGGGGGGGGCATGACGCCGCACCCCCCCCCCAACCCCCACCCGGACACCATCGGCTTCCAGTCGCTTGTGCTGAAGCATTGGAGGAATGCTTGAGCAGAGCGAGCAGCGTTAGCAAAGCACGGCCTATACTGCCGTGCGAAGATGCCGTCGCGTCGGTCGCGTGGTCCCTTCGGATGGCTCAGTAGCTCCCGCTTACCACTCGATTCCCGCAAGGACTATGCAAGCTCAGAATGCGGGGCGAGTGACGGCCCGGTATCGTCGCTACATCGGTGTGCCGCGTCCTTTGCCATTTCAGCCTCAGAGCGACCCTTCGGGAAACCCGAAACACGGCTCGCCCTTCGTCTTGTTCGGCGTTCACTCGTTCCCGCTACTTCGTGAGAACTGTGTGCAAGGCGGACGCTGCCGTGTGTTCACGGCAATCAACCTTGGCCAACGTCGCCCCGTCGCCGGGGCGAATGAGTGAGCATCAGAATGCTCGCCTCAGAGCAGTTGTAGCGAATCTCTCGGTGGAGCAGTTTCTGGTTAACCGAGTTTGGCGAGGGGTCTTGCTAACCGCTTTGCAAGCTACTCAAGACGTGGAGGTAAAGGACGAGGGGAAATATCCAAGTGGAGAGTAAACGGAGAGTGGGATCTTTCTATCGTTTCATGATTCCCGCATTTCGGTGATCGTGGCGAATCTTGCTAATTGCAACCTCCACCATGTGCCGCGTTTTGGGGTTGCTGTAGGCGTCAAAGAAGCCCCGATCTTGCGGCTTACTTTTCCATTTCGGCGGCAGGTCAGCCGTTCCATCGGCGTCCAGCCCCCGACAAACATCCCCATCCGTTGCCGTGGGATTCATAATGAGCTGATGCGAAATCGCTCGCTTCAAGGCGGAGCGGTATATCAAGCTGGGATGTCGAGAGGCAAGCGGCTTAGTAGATGCCTTTTGTGCTTCAATGACCCGCCTAATTGTCTCAATTCTCTCCCTCACGTGGTTGCGCTGTGCGATGAAGGCTTGGCGGGGCCCAGCGGT
>Ga0335085_10007816_pt1 | contig 16428 bp, 8 predicted proteins | sample Lox_Sample_45_FD_206712 | JGI IMG/M metagenome (GOLD analysis project Ga0335085, IMG submission 206712) | Soil microbial communities from Loxahatchee National Wildlife Refuge, Florida, United States - Lox_Sample_4.5 | ecosystem: Environmental > Terrestrial > Soil > Wetlands | place: USA: Florida...
GGACGACGGCGCGGGCATCGATTCCGAACGCGTCAAGCAAAAGGCTCTCGGCAAGGGCGCTATCACCAGCGCGCAAGTTGAGAAAATGACGCAAGCCGAAATCCTCAACTTGATTTTTCTTCCGGGCCTCTCCACCGCGGAAAAAGTCACCAACGTCTCGGGCCGCGGGGTCGGCATGGACGTCGTTAAGACCAACGTCGAGCGCATCGGCGGCCTGACCAAGCTGCAATCGAGCCCCAACCGCGGCACCACCATCAGCCTGGAGATTCCACTCACCCTTGCGACCATCCCGGCGCTTACGGTCATTAGCGGCGGCTCCGTCTTCGCCATCCCGCAAGCCGCCTTGGTCGAGATGATTGCCGTGGATCCCGAAGACGCTCACAAATTCATCGAGAATATCGACGGCGTCTCCGTCTTCCGCTTCCGCGGGACCGTTCTCCCATTGATGACACTGGCGGCGGAACTCAAGCTCAAAGACTCCGCCGCAGTTTCCCACATCTCCAAAATCGTGGTGGTCCGCACCGAAGGCCGCCAGATCGCGCTTTTGGTGGATCACATCCGCAATACCGAGGAAATCGTCATCAAGCCGCTCGACAAGCGCTTCAAGTCCATCGCTCTCTTTTCCGGCGCCGCGGTTCTCGGCGACGGCCGCGTCGCATTGATCCTGGACATCGCCGCTCTGGCCCGCCGTGCCGGCATGGTCAACGTGCGCCAGCAGGCCGCCGAACAGGCTTCCGACGCGCGGCCCAAGGAACGTCTCAATCTCCTTCTTCTCGGCGGTGCGGACGGCGAACGCATGGCCGTGCCGCTCGATTTCATCCAGCGTCTCGAGGAGTTCCCGCTTTCCGCCAAGGAACTGATGGGTGGCATTGACGTCGTGCAATACCGTAACGATATCCTGCGGATTGTCCGCCTCGAGGATCTCCTCGAAAACCGCCGCGGGCGGCCTCGCCGGCCGGAGGAATCCGCCTCACAGGCCAGCGGAAAAATTTCCGCCATTGTCGTTCGTTCGGATAGCTCCCGGAATGTGATTCTCGAGGTCGGCCGTATCCTCGGAATCGCCAAGGTTGAGATCGAACAGCTCACACCGCCCAGCCGTCCCTGCGTCCGTGGCTCGCTGGTGATTCAGGAACGCGTCACGGAGCTGCTCGATATGCCCGCGTTGTTGACGAAACTTCAATCCACGCAACTACAGCCTGCGGTTCTGGTTTCTTCAGAAACGGAAGCGCCCCATGTCCGCTAAACAACGCTACTCCACGTTCTTTCTGAACGGCATCTGCTTCGGTGTCCACATCGAGCGAGTCCAGGAAGTCATGGAATTTCAGAACATCACGCCGGTGCCGCTGGCCCCGTCCGTTTTGCCCGGCATCATCAATCTTCGTGGCCAAATCCTCACCACCTTTGATCTGAAGACTCGCCTCAATCTCACCTCGACTGGCGCGGACGGGGCGTTGATGATGATGGTCGTCCAGACCAGTGAAGGCCCCATGAACCTGGTCGTGGACAAAATCGGTCCGGTCCTCGATGTCGATCCCGATCTGTTCGAAAAGCCCACGGAAACGCTCAAACCCGCCGTCCGCGCCGTTACCACCCACGTCTGCAAGCTCGAGGGCCAGCTCCTGCTCGTTCTCGACACCGAGAAAATCATCCGCTTGCACGACGACAAGGAGTCCCGCGATGCGGCCCCCGACGGGCGCCTGCAGCCGGTCGTCAACTGATGCACGGGGCCCAGGGGCAATCCCTCCAGAGTGTTGACGTAACGGGGAAATCGGGGCAAACGGCTTCTTGCGATTGGGCGAAAGCGGCTCTTACCCCCTCCAAATTGAATTCTTAAATTTTCGATATTAGGAGAGAGAAATGAAACTCAAAATTGGTGCAAAACTGGGTCTAGGATTCGGAGTTATTATTTTGCTGATGATCGTCAGCGGCCTCGTTTCTTACCTTAAGGCTGACGAAGTGAAATCCACTTACACCTACATTCTTTCCAATCGAGTCCCCAGTCTTAGGGCCGCCCAATCGTTAGCCCACGATTTGGATTATGCCGGCAACAAGACGCGCCAGGCCATTCTCGCCGGAACGCAGCCGGCCAGAAAAGAAGACGCACAGAACCGCTGGGACGGCGCCTGGGCCAGAATCGACAAAGAGATTGCGAAACTGGACGAACTCTCCAAGCAATGGGTCCTCCAGGAGAACAAGGACCGGCTCGCAGACATCAAGGGGAAAATTCCGGTCGCTAAACAAATGCAAAAGGCGACGATCGATACCGCCAACAGCGGCGAGCGCGACGCCATCGTCAAAGGGGGAGACCAGTATGCTGACAAGGTAACGCCTTTCGTTGACGGGATGACGAAGGAACTCAAGGACTTGTCCGACGCCCTCAACAAAGCGCTCGACGAGCAGCAGGAAAAACTCGACGCGGCAAACAGGGCCCTTGTCTGGGCCCTCGGTCTCAGCACCCTTCTGGCTATCATTATTGGCTCTTTCGTCGCAATCGTGCTGAGCCGCACTATCTCCGGCAGTACCAACGCCTTGCTCCAGAAGGCCGAAGCGATTGCGGCAAGCGATCTTTCTACCGAAGAACTCAACATCCACAGCCAGGACGAACTCGGGGATCTTGGCAAAGCCATCAACGGAATGCAGGTCAACCTCCGGCAGGTGATCCAAGCGATTTCAGAAAACGCACAGAACGTGGCCAACGCTAGCGAGGAATTTTCCTCCGTCAGCCAGCAGATCACCGCCAATTCCGAAGAAACTTCCGCCCAGGCCAACGCGGTTTCTGCCGCCACCGAAGAAGTGAATCGCAATCTGCAGACGGTGGCCACTGCTACCGAAGAGATGAGCGCTTCGATTTCCGAAATCGCCAAGAACGCCACCGAGGCCGCCAAGGTTGCCGGCTCGGCGATGCAGACAGCCACGGAGACAAATGCGATCGTCACCAAGCTCGGAGAATCGAGCGCGGAGATCGGCCAAGTGATCAAGGCCATCACTTCCATTGCGCAAAAGACCGATTTGCTCGCCTTGAACGCCACGGTTGAAGCCGCGCGCGCCGGCGAAGTCGGCGCCGGCTTTGCCGTCGTCGCCAACGAAGTGAAAGAACTGGCCAAGCAGACGGCCAGCGCGACCGAAGACATCAGCCGGAAGATTGAAGCCATTCAAGCCGACGCCAAAGCATCGGTCCAGGCTATTGGCCAGATCAGCGGGATCATCAGCCAGGTAAACCAGATCTCGGGGACCATCGCCGCCGCCGTCGAAGAACAATCCGCGACGACCAACGAAATGTCCCGCAACCTCAGCGAGGCGGCCAAGGGCGCTGGCGAAGTCGGGCAAAATATTCACGGCGTGGCGCAAGCGGCGCAAAATACCTCACAGGGCGCCACCGATTCCCTCAAGGCCGCCCAGCAGCTGGCCAAGATGTCCACGCAACTCCGGGGTTTGGTCGAGAAGTTCAAGCTGGACGACTCCGGCCGCCGCGGGCGGGCCTACGGTGGCCACGGGCGTTCTTCGAACCGCCAGGAGTCTGCAGCCGAGGTCGAGCAAGGCGAGCTGGTCCCTTCGCGTTAAGGAGTTTGCAGGGCGCCTTGGGCGGGAGAGAGCGCTCAGCTGATAACAATTGCTCTTTTCCGAGCCAACTCCGAAAAAGTTCAAAACAAGGGAGCTCCAATGACACTCAAATCCAAGTTCCGGCTCATGATCGGCGTCTCGGCCGTGGGTCTCACTGCCATCGCCACGTTCTGGATTCACGGCGAGCACTCCACCGTGCTCTCCGAAAAACAGGAGAAGACCAGGAACCTGATCGAGGTGCCGTTTTCCATCATCGAGCACCAATACCAACTGGAATCGGAAGGGAGGCTCACGCGCGCCGAGGCGCAACAGCGTGCCATCGAAGCCGTCAAGGCCATGCGCTACGAGGGTACCAACTACTTCTGGATCAATGACGACCATCCAACCATGATCATGCACCCCACCAAGCCCGAGCTGGATGGGACCGATCTCTCCGCCACGAAGGATCCCAACGGGAAAACCATCTTCGTCGAATTCGTCAATGCGGCCCGGGAGTCGAAAGGCGGCTTCGTGGATTATCTCTGGCCCAAGCCAGGCAGCACGCGGCCAGTTCCCAAATTGTCGTTTGTCAAACGCTTTGGCCCCTGGGGCTGGGTCATTGGAACCGGCATCTACATAGACGATGTGGACGCCGCCTGGAGGGAGAGCGCGTATGTCGCCGGGCTGGTCTCCCTTGTCTGTCTAGCTCCCCTCTTGTTCATTTCCTTGATGACCTACCGTTCCATGTTCCATCGGCTGACGGACATGGTGGAACGCCTCAAGGATGTCGCGCAGGGCGAAGGCGATTTGACCAAGCGGATCCCGATCACCACCAAGGATGAGATGGGCGAGCTGGCGAACTGGTTCAACGTGTTTCTCGACAAGCTCCACGACATGATTCGCTCCATCGCTTCCGCCTCGCAGCAGGTCGGCACCGCTAGCGATGAGGTGTCCAATACCAGCCAGCAAATCTCCGCCAACTCTCAGGAAACTTCTTCCCAGGCGAATGTGGTCTCCACCGCCACCGAGGAGGTCAACCGCAATCTTCAGACCGTGGCCACCGCCACCGAAGAGATGAGCGCCAGCATCGGCGAAATCTCCAAGAATGCGACCGAGGCCGCCAGGATCGCCGCCGAGGCCATGAAAACGGCCACGCAAACCAACGCCATCGTCGCCAAACTGGGGGACTCCAGCGCCGACATCGGCCAGGTCATCAAGACCATCACTTCCATTGCGCAAAAAACCGATCTCCTCGCCCTGAACGCCACGGTCGAGGCCGCCCGGGCGGGAGAAGCGGGTGCCGGCTTTGCCGTCGTCGCCAATGAAGTGAAGGAACTCGCCAAGCAAACCGCAATGGCGACGGAAGACATCAGCCGGAAAATCGAGTCCATCCAGGGAGACACCAAAGGCGCGGTCGCCGCCATCAAGACCATCAGCGGCATCATCGATCAGGTCAACGCCATTTCCGCCACGATTGCCACGGCGGTCGAGCAGCAATCCGCCACCACCACCGAGATGTCCCGCAACATCAGCGACGCGGCAAAAGGTGCCGGTCAGGTCACGCAGAACATTCAAGGCGTTGCTGCAGCCGCGGAAAGCACGTCGCGCGCCGCGACGGCCTCCGGCGAGGCCTCCCAGCAATTGGTTCAAATGTCCGGCATGTTGCGGCAACTGGTCGGCCAGTTCAAAACCGGTTCGGGCGGCCATCGCAGTGCATCCGCCGCCGCTCTCTCTTTGGATTTTGCCGCCGTCAAGTCCGCCCATCGCAATTGGAGGCTGAAACTCCGCGCCTTTCTCGACGGCCGCGACAACCTCTCCACGGGAAACCTTTCCTCGGACCGCAAATGTGATCTCGGCAAATGGCTCTACGGCGACGGCGGCGCCGAGTACGGCCGACTCCCCGAATTCCAACGATTGCTTGCCAGGCACAAAGAAATGCACGGCTTGGTCGGCCACGTTGTCGAAACCAAGCGTGCCGGAAATTCCGCGGATGCTGAACGCGTGTACCAGGAGGTCTGCCACGCCGCCGAAGACGTGGTTGCCCTGCTTGGCGAAGTGGAAGCCCATGTGACCCGTCAATCCGCCCAGGAAGCCTTCTCTGCGCGACAGTTCGAACCCGAAGAAGTCGGTTCCCGGTGACGGTCCTAGTGCTGGAAGATTCCGGCATGGCGCCCGGAACTCCCGGAAGCCGGGCGAGCCGGGATAAGGCCGGGGAGGAGAAGAGGAATGTTTAAGAATTTGAATCTGACGCAAAAGGTGGTTCTTTCGATTTCGGCAGTCCTCGTCGTCACATCTCTTGGGGGCTTCTGGGTCACGCGCCAGCGCGTCGACCGCCAAGCTGAGCAAGCCTTTCTGGACAAGGTGCGCCAGATCACCGGAATGGCTAGCGCCACGCGGGTTTGGTATTCCCAAAACCTCGACAAATTCGTCCCCAACCACGAATTCAAGCATATCGAGCAGGTGCCGGTGGTCGTTGCGTGGAAAGTGGCCCAACAGTACGCGGAAGGCGCCGGGATGGAATTCAAAACGCCCTCTCTGCATCCGCGCGACCTGCGCAACCAGCCCGACGAGTTTGAGCGTCGCGCCTTGACCAGGTTCGAGCGGGACCCATCGCTAAAGGAGTACTACGAGCGAAGCTCCGAGGACGGCCGGGAATGGTTCCGGTACGCTCAACCCGTCCGGGTCACCGAGGATTGCCTGTATTGTCACGGCGATCCGGTCGGCGCCAAAGATCCCTTTGGTTACGCGAAAGAAGGCATGAAGGTCGGGGAACTTCGCGCCGCATTTGCCGTCCGCGCGCCCGCCGATGAACTGGTCGCCGATGCGAGTTCCAACTCGCGCATGCTCCTCTTCATCAGCCTGTCCACGCTGATCGCGGCCTGCCTGGCTGTCGCGTGGGTGATTCGCGCCACGGTCATTCAGCCGATCGACAAGGTCAAGAATGTCTTGCAGGGGCTCTCCGACGGCGACCTTACCTCCCAGCTTCAAGTGGACAGCACAGACGAAGTCGGCCAGATGTCGGAGGCCTTGAACCTTACGGTCCGCAAGCTCTCCACGACTCTGGGCTCCATCAAGGAAGAGTCCGTCAATCTGGCCTCCGCGAGTGAGGAGTTCTCCTCGAACAGCCAACAGATCACCGCCAACTCCGAGGAAACCTCGGCGCAGGCGAAAACCGTCACCTTGGCCACCGAAGAGGTCAACCGCAATCTGCAAACCGTCGCCACCGCTACGGAGGAAATGAGCGCCTCCATCTCTGAAATCGCCAAGAACGCCACCGAAGCCGCGCGCGTCGCCGGCTCGGCCATGGAAACCGCTTCCGAGACGAACGCCATTGTCTCCAAGCTCGGAGAATCCAGCGCCGAAATCGGCCAGGTCATCAAGACCATCACCTCCATCGCCCAGAAAACCGATCTCCTGGCCCTGAACGCCACGGTAGAAGCGGCCCGCGCAGGAGAAGTCGGCGCTGGTTTCGCTGTCGTCGCCAACGAAGTGAAGGAACTTGCCAAGCAGACGGCCAGCGCCACGGAAGACATTAGCCGCAAGATCGAAGCGATTCAGACCGACGCGAAGGCCGCGGTTACCGCCATCGGCACCATTAGCGGCATTATCAGCCAGGTGAACCAAATTTCCGGCACCATCGCCGCCGCCGTCGAGGAACAATCCGCCACCACCAGAGAAATGTCCCGCAACCTCACCGATGCCGCCAGAGGCGCGGGTGAAGTCTCGCAAAACATCGGCGGGGTAGCGCAGGCGGCCCACGACACTTCGCAGGGAGCTTCCGAATCCTTCAAAGCCTCGCAGGAACTCGCCCAGCTTTCTCACAAGCTCCGTGCGCTGGTCGAACAATTCAAGCTGGATCGTGGGTCCTCTTACGCGCGGCGTCCTGCCGCTGGCTCATACGCTGGCCCTCAGCGAAGCGGCACGAACACCCTTGAAGAAGAAGGAGGAGAGGCATGCGCTTAAATCTCACCTCTAAGCTCACCTTGGGGACGGTTGCCGTTGTTGCCGTTGTCATGCTCGGATTCGGCTTCCTAATGGCGCATCTCCTCGCCATCGAGGCGCGCCAAAACGCCTCTCGCAGCGCGGAAGAAAAAAACGCTGCCACTCTCGCCGCTTTGCAGATTGTGGATGATCTCAGCCTCCAGAATATCCATTCCGGCATGAAAACGCTGATTCACGAGGGATCGAGAGTGGGAACTCCTGAAGTCAAAGGCTCTGCATCGCTGAACGGTAAAAGCGTTCCGGATCTCCGTCTAGGCAACTCTCCTCAGGTGGGAAATTTTGCCCTGGTTGACGCCATCAAGGAACTCACGGGAAATACCGCCACGCTTTTCGTTCGCCAGGGCGACGACTTCATTCGCGTTTCGACCAACGTGCTCAAATCCGACGGCTCCCGGGCGGCCGGAACCCTTCTCGATTCCCACGGCGCAGCCTACGCTGCCATACGCGAGGGCCGGTCCTTTTATGGCGTTGTGGATATTCTCGGCTCTCCGTACATGACCGGCTACGAGCCCATGCGCAACTCTTCCGGCCAGATCGTCGGCGTCTGGTATGTGGGAGCCCCGCTTTCCTCTCTTGCCGGATTGGGCAAGCAGATCAGCGCCATGAAGATTTTGGACCACGGCTACGTCGCCCTCCTCAAGCGCGGCGACGTTCCCGTCTTCAAGCCCGAATCCGTCTCCGCTGAGGAGGTCAAAACCCGCAACAATTCGTCCGCCAGCAGAGATTGGGTGACCAGCACGACAGCGTTCGCCCCTTGGGGCTATACGGTGCAAACGGCTTATCCCGAATCTGACGTGGCCGCCCGCGTCCATAAGGTTCAGTTGCAGGTCGCACTCTGCACGCTTCTCTTGATGTTGATCGTCGCCGCCGCGGAATTCCCTTTGCTTTCCCGCCTCATTCTTCGTCCCGTCCGTGAACTCATCCTCCGCCTGAAAAACGCGGACATCAATACGTCCCTGGACGTGCGCCGATCCGACGAGATCGGTGTCTTGGCCGAGGAGTTCAACAGCTTCGTCGCCAATATCCGCCGGACGCTTTTCCGGGTTCAGGAGGATTCCGAAAGCGTGAACGCCGCCAGCGACCGGTTTGCCGCCCTCAGCCAGCAGATCAGCGCCAATTCCGAGGAGACCTCTGCCCAGGCCAGTACCGTGTCCGCCGCCACCGACGAAGTAAATCGCAATCTCCAGACCGTTGCAACCGCCACCGAAGAAATGTCCGCCAGCATTTCGGAGATCGCCAAGAACGCCACCGAAGCGGCCAAGGTCGCCGGGGAAGCGATGAAGACGGCTACGGAAACGAATACCATCATCGGCAAACTCGGCGAGTCCAGCGCGGAAATCGGCCAGGTGATCAAGACCATCACCTCCATCGCGCAAAAGACCGACCTGCTGGCTCTCAATGCCACGGTGGAAGCCGCGCGTGCCGGAGAGGTTGGCGCCGGCTTTGCCGTGGTCGCCAACGAGGTCAAGGAACTCGCCAAACAGACCTCGGGCGCCACGGAAGACATCGGCCGAAAAATCGAAGCCATCCAGGGAGACACGCATGAGGCGATCCGCGCCATTTCGGCCATCACCGAAGTCATTTCCCGCGTCAACGGGATTTCCGGCACCATCGCCGCGGCCGTCGAGGAGCAGTCGGCAACCACTCAGGAAATGTCCAGAAACTTAACGGAGGCCGCGCGCAGCGCGGGGCAGGTGGCCCAGAACATCACCGGGGTGGCGGAGGCCGCGCAAAATACTTCGCAGGGAGCGACGGACGCCTTGCAGGCATCGCGCGAACTCGCGAAACTTTCGAATCGTCTTCGCGAAGTCCTCGAACAGTTTCATCTCGAAAGAGGACGGCCCCCGGAAACTTCCCGGCCGTCAAATCCTGCATCCCGATCGCGGCAGATGGGGTTTAGTCCTGGGGAGGAAGTTTTCTCTCGCTAGCTTCCAGTCGCCATCGGTGGCGCACCTTGTAACACGGGCTTTCGCCTGCGCTCCGCCGGAACTTCCTAATCCAGTTTCTTCCGCGCGAAATAGAATAGCGATCCAGCGAGCAGCAAGAACATGAACGCGCCAAACAAATTGCTGGTCGCCAGTCCGCCCATGATTTTTGGCCCCACGGAAAACAAATCCGGCCGCCACGGCAGCCGCAACACCGAGGCCACCCAACCCGGCACGCGCGTGGAAATTTCCGGGTCTTGCAGCAAGGCGATTACGATGCCCAGCAGCCCGAAAATTCCGCCCGCGGCAATCAACCCGCTGGAATAGAGCGCCCCTGGACTCGCCTCACTGTCTGCGTCGCCCTTCTCCTTCAGGCTCGCTTCCACGGCCAGCCGCACCAGCCCGCCCGCGAACATCGCCGCCGTCGTCGCCACCGAAATGTACATGCCGGTCGCGAATGCCAGCGATCGCACCCCCAGAATCTCGACCGCGATCACCATCGCCACGCCCATGAGCACCAGGCGCCACGGTAGCCGCTGGTTCAAAATCCCGCTGATCACCGTCGCCATCAGCCTGGCTTGCGGAGCCGGCGCTTTGTCGCCGCCAATCCCTTGGGCCCACTGATACTCGATCCGGCTGGTTGTGTTGTCGTAGAGATACTCGCCGTCGGCGATTTCGTGTGAGCCCAGCACGTTGATGAGCACGTAGGTCTTTCCCTGGTAGGTGAAACTCGGCCGCTCGATCTTCACGCCGCTTGGCAGCGCCTGCAGGTTCACCCCGATCTGCGTGGGAATATAGCGCTCCAGACCCTTGTTCATCAGGTTCAGAGTCGTGCCGATGGCAACCGTCGAAATCGTCACCCCTACCAGCAATCCCATCTGCTGCCAGAAAGGAGTGGCGCCTACCAGGAATCCCGTTTTCAGGTCCTGCGAAGTCGCGCCCGCAATCGCCGCCGCGATGCACACCACGCCGCCGATCATCAGGGCCAGCACGGAATAATTGGGAGCCGTCCATCCCGCCAGGAAAAAAATCGCGCAGGTGGCCATCAGCGTCGCGATGCTCATGCCGCTGATCGGATTTGAGGAATTTCCCAGCAGCCCGCTGATGCGGCTCGCCACGGTGACGAACAAGAATCCGAAAATTACCACGAAAATTCCCGCGAACAGGTTGTGATACCAGGCCGTCTGTGCGCCCTTCATCGGGTGAAACGTCAACAGCACCCACATCATCACCACGATCAGCAACGATCCCAGCACCACCCACTTCATCGGCACGTCGCGCTGCGTCCGCCCGGAGTCCGCCGTCTGCGCGGTGCCCTCGGTGCGCACATCCTTCAATCCCGCGGTCAGCGCCGAAATAATCGTCGGAAGCGTGCGCAGCAGCGTAATCAGCCCAGCCGCGGCCACGGCGCCCGCTCCCATGGGGCGGATGTAGCTTCGCCACAAATCGTCCGGGGTCATCAGCGGAATCGGAATCGTCGAGGGGTAAATTGGCGTGTTGCCCGCGAGCTGCCCGTAAAACTTGATCGCCGGCATGATCACCAGCCACGAGACAATGCCGCCCGCGAACAAAATCCCCGCCACTCGCGGCCCGATGATGTACCCCACGCCGAGATATTCGGAGGTTACCGCCGCGCGAAACGACGCCCCAGGAAACCAGCTCGGCCGTATTTCCGGCTGCCCCGTCCACGCCTGCACCGTGTTCATCAGAAAGGTGTAAACGCCGCCAAGTCCCAATCCCCAGAACACGCGTCCCGCAAACGATCCGCCGCGCTCTCCGGCCACCAGCACGTCCGCGCATGCCGTTCCTTCCGGAAATGTCAGGTTGCCGTGCTCCTTTACGATCAGTTGCCGCCGCAGCGGAATCATGAAGAGCACGCCGAGCCATCCTCCCAGCAGCGCCATCGGGAAAATCCGCCAGAACGTGAACTCCGACCCGAAACCCAGGAAGATCAGCGCCGGCAGCGTGAACATCACGCCCGCCGCCAGCGATTCGCCCGCCGAGCCTGTCGTCTGCACGATGTTGTTTTCGAGAATGGTTGAGCGCCCGAACGCCCGCAGAATACTGATGGACAAAACCGAAATCGGAATCGACGCCGACACCGTTAATCCCGCGCGCAGTCCCACGTACACGGAGACGGCGCCAAACAGCAGCCCGAACACTCCGCCGAGGATCACCGCGCGCAGGGAGAATTCCTTCACGCTTTGCGCAGCTGGCACATACGGCTGGAACTCACCCGTCGTTCCCGCGGGATTCCATGGACGGTCGCTCACCGTTTCCTCCTGAATCATGCTTTGTACTCTTGAATCTTCGGTTTGTTGCCGTGTGCCCGGATTATCTCCCAGCCCAGCGTCACCGCAAAGCGCTTCCGCAGTTTTATCTTCGCGGTCTGCGGCCCGGTTCGGCAAGCGTTCCCTTTAAGCGAGGCTTTTGGCGCATCGCGCGGTGCTTGCGCCGACAGGCAACCCGGTCACTCACGGGATAAAGGCATCCCTGCGCGCCCTTGACATCCCGCGCACGAGTCAGTATTGTCACGTTCATTCAGTAAGAAAGTCGGTGTGCGCGGATACCTGGACCGCTTGTGTCCCTGGCTCGCTCCTTGTGACTTTTGCAAAATCCGCCGGATTGCTGCCACCACCGACCATTGCGCTTCGGGAGCTGTGTGACATGATCCGCCGCCTTGCGTTTTTTCTGCTTCTGGCAGTTGCCTCCGTGGTGTGCTGGCCGTTTCTCTCCGTGAGCGCCGGTGACGAATGGCAGCCCATCGATCCCGCCGACCTGAAAATGACCGTTGAACCCAAGGCCCCTGGCGCCCCTGCGATCTATCTTTATCGGCAGGTCGACCGCACCGACGCACGTCGCGCCTCCACGGAATACAACTACATCCGCATCAAAATCCTCAACGAAGAAGGTCGGCGATTTGCCAATGTCGAGATTCCGTATCGGAAAGAGGATGCCGGCGTCAACATCAGCAATATCCGCGCGCGCGCCATTCGTCCCGACGGTACCATCGAGAACTTTAACGGCCAGATTTTCGAGAAGACGATAGAGAAGACCAAGGGCGTCAAGACCTTGGCTAAGACCTTCACCCTCCCCAATGTTCAAGTTGGCAGCATAGTTGAGTATCACTGGAACTACGATTTCGCGGACAATTACATTTTTAACTCCCATTGGGTGATCAGCAGCGAACTGTTCACCCGTCTGGCCAAGTTCAGTTTGAAACCGTTTGAGGAGTGGGCGGTCCGTTGGGCTTGGCCCGCGGGGCTACCCTCCGGCACCGAACCCCCCAAGCAGGACGCAGACAAAATCGTCCGATTGGTGGCTAAGGACGTGCCTGCTTTTGAAGTGGAAGACTATATGCCGCCCGAGAATGAGCTCAAATTTCGCGTTTTGTTCATCTACAGCCAGGATTCATTCGAATCGGATCCGGTGAAGTATTGGCGCAATTATGGGAAAAAACAGAACGACCGGCTCGAGAGCTTCGTCAGCAAACACAAGGAACTGGAAGCCGCGGTATCCCAGATGGTTTCGCCTTCCGATCCACCCGATGTCAAACTCCGCAAAATCTATTCCGGGGTGCAGCAGATTCGAAACCTGAGTTATGAACCGCGGAAATCGGAGCAAGAGGTCAAGCGCGACAAAGAGAAAAAAATCGAAAACGCCGCCGATCTTCTGAAGGCAGGCTATGGTTCGGGTTACGACATCACGTGGCTGTTTGTTGGACTGGCCCGCGCCGCTGGCTTCGAAGTTTCCGGTGCGCTCGTCTCCACGCGGAATGATTATTTCTTTAACGAAAAGCGGATGAACAGCGCCGAACTCAATTCCAATATTGCCATCGTCAAAATTGGCACCAAGGAGATCTTCTGTGACCCAGGCGCCGCCTTTGTTCCTTATGGCCTTCTCCCTTGGCCGGAAACCGCCGTTAAGGGCCTCAAGCTGAACCGCGACGGCGGCACCTGGATCGAGACGCCGTTGCCGGAGAGCGCCGACTCCATCGTGAAGCACACTGCGAATTTCAAGCTGACCGGCGAGGGGGACTTGCAGGGCACTGTTTCGCTGAGCTTCACCGGCCTTGAGGCGATCTCGCGGCGCCAGCGTTATCACAACCAGGATGAAGAGGCCCGTAAGAAATATCTTGAGGAACTCATGAAGGATTACGTGCCTGCTGCCAGCGAAGTGGATCTGACGAAGCAACCCGACTGGGCGGGTTCCGAGTCTCCATTGGTCGCGGAGTTCAATGTCAAAATTCCGGGCTGGATTTCGTCCGCGGGCCACCGCGCGCTGCTCCCAATGGGCTTCTTTTCCGCCGGCGAGAAGCACATGTTTGAGCATGCCGAGCGCATCAATGCAGTCTACTTCGCTTTCCCGTTTCGGAAACTCGACGATGTCACAATCGAGCTTCCCCCCGATTGGAAAGTGGACAGTGTTCCAAAGGACCAGGATCAGGACGCGAAAGCCGCGGAATACACTTTGAAGATTGAGCAGAAGGCCGGCACGCTCCACATTACGCGTCTTATCCGCAGTGATTTGATCATGGTTCCCCAGACGGCCTATTCAAGTCTTCGTGGCTTCTATCAGGCGGTGAAATCCGGTGATGAAGAACAAATCGTCTTGTTGCCCGGCGCTGCCGCGGCTGCGAACTGAGATTTTCCTCGCCGTAGCGTTTCTGGTGCTGGGTTTGACCGGCGCTCTGCCCGCTTCCGCAGGCGACGCACCCGCGTGGATGCACGCTCTAACCAGCGCTCCGATTCCAGCCCACGACGAAAAAACCGATGCCGTGATGCTCTACTTTGAAGAGATTCTGTCTGTGCAACCCAACGGCAAACTCAAGGAAATCGATCGAACGGCCTACAAGATTCTCCGCCCCGGCGGGAGACACTACGGCCAGGTAAACCTGTTTTTCAATCCGGACCGGCACATCAATAGCGTTCACGGCTGGTGCATTCCTGCCCAGGGCAAGGATTTCGAGGTAAAAGACAAAGACCTGACCGAGAGGGGATATCTGGAAGTCTCCGGCGGGGAACTGGTTTCAGACCTCCGCACCAAAGTCATGGAAATACCTGCGTCTGAGCCCGGAAACATTATCGGGTACGAGGTCGAGCATGAGGACCGCCCTTACGTTCTTCAGGATGACTGGTACTTTCAGAAGACGATTCCGGTCGCGGAGTCCCGTTACACACTTCAGCTTCCTCCTGGTTGGGAATACAAGGCTGTTTGGGTCAACCATCCGGAAGTGACTCCTACATCGCTCGGAAACAATCAGTGGCAATGGGTTCTCAAGGATATTCCCGAAATCAAGTTGGAAGATTTCATGCCTCCCTGGAAAGGCGTCGCCGGCTTAATGATCATCGCGTTACTGCCCGCCGGCGGGGGACCCCATGGTTTTGTCACCTGGTCGGAAATGGGGACCTGGTACAACGGTCTCCTTCAAAACCGCCGCGATGCGTCGCCCGCAATTAAACAGAAAGTGGCCGAGCTTTGCGCCAACCGGTCCACAACTTATGCCAAAATGCTGGCGTTGGCCTCCTTCACTCAGAGAGATATCCGCTACGTGGCCATTGAGCTCGGCATCGGCGGCTGGCAGCCTCACCCGGCGAGTGACACGTTTGTTCATCAATATGGGGATTGCAAAGACAAGGCCACTCTGCTTGCCGTCATGCTCAAAGAAATCAACATCGACTCTTATCCCGTTGTGATTAATACGCAGCGCGGCGGAATCACTCCCGCCACGCCCCCTCATTTCGACTCCTTTAACCACGCGATTCTCGCTATTCATCTTCCGGATGACGTGCACGACTCCTCGCTGGTCGCCACCGTTCAGCACCCCAAACTCGGGCGCTTGCTCTTTTTCGATCCGACCGACGAGGTCAGGCCCTTCGGACAACTCTACGGCCCACTACAGGACAACTACGCCCTTCTCGTCACTCCGGATGGCGGGGAATTGACGCAACTTCCACAATTGACGCCTTCGAGCAACGGAATTACCCGCAGCGGGCAATTCACGATCGACGCCCGCGGCACCTTGATCGGCAGCGTTCACGAAATCCGCGTCGGTGACGCCGCCTGGTATCAGCGATGGACACTCCGTGATGTCCAGAAAAACGATGACCGCATCAAGCCAATCGAAAACCTCATGGCACATTCCATGGGGACATTCCAGATCACCAAAGCCTCCGTTACCAATCTTCAGCAATACATGCTGCCCTTTGGGTACGATTGGTCTTTTGGGGCTCTCGACTACGGGAAAATTGCCGGCGATCTGCTTCTGGTTCGGCCCCGGGTCATCGGGGTGAAGGCCAGCGGCTTCTTGGAAACCAAAGAACCCCGAAGATATCCCGTCGAGTTCGAGGGACCCCAGCGCGACACCGACACCTTCGAAATTAAAATTCCCGCGGGTTATGTGATCGACGAATTGCCGCCGCCCACCGATGTGGATTACAGCTTCGGGAGCTATCACAGCAAGACCGAAGTGAAGGGCGATACGATCGTCTACACGCGTACGTTTGAGATCAAGGAACTCAGCGTGCCCGTTTCCAAAGCCGACGAACTCAAAAAGTTCTACCGCATGATCGCCAGCGACGAGCGCAACACGGCAGTCCTCAAACCCGCCTCCCACTGATGCAGGCGCTTTTACTTCTTGCCACATAATCGCCTTTGAACGGGGAATGTTATCTTGTCTTCTGCGTCCCCCGCATCGTTGCCATCCTCCAGGGTTTTGGTCTATCCTCACTTTCCGGCGTGAACGGGCTAGACGCGGGGAGTTCACTGTTCTGTGGCGGAAGCGCGAAGACGAAGCTAACCAAAGCATGAAAGTTCCGTCCAATTCGGGAAGGACTCCGGTCGGGTTGCGTCCAATTCCAAAGTTTGAATGGAAACAAGATTCATACGGAATGCATGGGAAGCCGTATGGCCGCGAAGGCAACCGCCCTCGGGTTGGAGGAGGATCTCTCGCTTTGCTCGT
>Ga0335085_10007818_pt1 | contig 16427 bp, 14 predicted proteins | sample Lox_Sample_45_FD_206712 | JGI IMG/M metagenome (GOLD analysis project Ga0335085, IMG submission 206712) | Soil microbial communities from Loxahatchee National Wildlife Refuge, Florida, United States - Lox_Sample_4.5 | ecosystem: Environmental > Terrestrial > Soil > Wetlands | place: USA...
ATCACGGCCAAGGCGTTCTCGATTGAGGAAGGGCTGCGCTGCACCCGGGCCGTATTGGAACGCCGGGCAGGCTGCACCGCCGTGGCGGCCGCCAACGACATGCTGGCGATCGGCTGCCTGGCCGCGCTGGAGGAGGCGGGCCTGGACTGCCCGGCGGACCTGTCGGTGGTCGGCTTCAACGACATGCCCTTCATCGACCGGCTGCGCCCGCCGCTCACCACCATCCGCTTCCCCCACTACCAGCTGGGAACCGAGGCGGCGCAGTTGCTGCTGGAGCGGATCGGGGGCCAGGGGGGCCCGGTCAAGGTGCTCTACCTGGCCCCGGAGCTCGTCGTCCGTGGCTCCACGGCGCCGCGCCGCCCGGCCGGGTAGGTTTGCTGCACACGATTGCGCTAATTTAGCTGACACCGCCGCCGGCCGCTGGGCGGCCTGTCCCGCCGTGCGCGGTCAGAAGGTAACCGCTTGGATGGGTGGCATTGACACGGCTATGCGGGCGGGCGAGGCTTTGGTTGCAAACGATTGTTAGGAGTGAGGATGGCCCGCGAGGACACAAGGCACCGGCTTGGCTGGCTGGGGACCGGGCGAATGGGCTCCACACTGGTCCGGCGCCTGCTCGCCAGTGGCTGTGATGTCGCCGTCTACAACCGGACCAGGTCGAAGGCGGAGCCGCTCGCCGCGCTCGGGGCGACGGTCGTCGGCTCGGCCAGCGAACTGGCCGACCGGGACATCGTCTTCGCTACCGTCGGCACCCCGCAGGACCTGCTGGACGCGGTGCTGGGCCCGGAGGGCCTGATCGCGGGCGGGGGCTCCCCGAAGATCGTGGTGGATGCCTCGACCATCTCCGTGGAGGCCTCGGAGCGGGTACGCAGGCGGCTGGCCGACCACGGCACGGACCTGCTGGCCGCGCCCGTGATGGGCAACCCCAAGGTGGCGAGCGTGGGCCGGCTGACGCTGGCCGTCTCCGGGCCCCGCGCCGCGTTCGACACCGCCCAGCCCTACCTGGAACTGCTCGGCTGCGGCGCGACCTACGTCGGTGAGGGCGAGCTCGCCCGGATGGTGAAGATTTGCCACAACCTCTTCCTCGGCGTGGTGACGCAATCGCTGGCCGAGGTCACGATCCTGGCCCAGCGGAGCGGGATCAGCCGGGAAGCGTTCCTGGCCTGCCTCAACAACAGCGTGATGGGCTCGGCCTTCACCCGTTACAAGTCACCCGCCTTCGTCAACCTCGATTTCCATCCCACCTTCACCGCCACCCTGCTGCGCAAGGACTTCGACCTCGGGCTGGCCGCGGCACGGGAACAGCAGGTCCCGCTTCCGGTGGCCGCGCTGGTGCACCAGCTCATCCAGACCCTGATCGGCCGGGGCCACGGTGATGACGATTTTGCGGCCCTGCTCGAGCTCGAGGCGGCGTCGGCGGGGGTGGATCTGGTCAGCGAAAACGCGGACATATCCGACGGGCTGGGCTCAGACCGCACAAATGATGATCGGTAATGACAATCGCGACCCTGGCCCCGCCAGCACCAACTACACTCGCGAAGTTCATCAACTACATGCACGGCGGCGTCACGCGGCCGGCCGTGCCGGGGCCGGGCGGGGTTCAGCCGCGCCGGGGTGACCCCCGCCACCTCGATGTTCACCCGCCACTGGCGGACGGTGCCCGCTTCGGCCCGGTGCTTCCGGCCGGCCCGGTGGCGATCTTCAGCCCCAGCCTGCTCAGGGCAAGGGCTGACACGCACACGTGGCACACGAGGGAGGAAAGAATGATGCGCCGCCCCAGCGCCTCGGCCGCCCGGGCAGCGGCCGTCACGATCCTGGCCGCCGCGAGCGTGGCCGCCTGCGGCCTCGGCAGTGCCGCTGCCCCGGGCACCGGCACCAGCGGTGAGCTGAGCGGCACCCCCATCACGGTCGGGGTATCCCTTTCGCTGAGCGGCGCCTCGAAGGCTGAGGGCCAGGCGTGCCTGCGGGGCTACCAGCTGTGGGCCGCCGACGTGAACAACAACGGCGGGCTGCTGGGGCGCCCGGTCAGGCTGGTCGTTCTCGACGACCAGGGCAACCCGGACACGGCCCGCGCCAACTACACCACGCTGATGACCACCCGCCACGTGGACCTGGCCCTCGGGCCGTCTTCCTCCCAGCTCACGATCCCGGCGGCGCGGGTGGCCCGCAAGTACGGCTACGCGCTCGTCGAGGGGTCCGGCACCTCGCCCGCCGTGTACGCCACGAGGATGAGCAACCTGTTCGGGGTGAGCGCGCCAGCGGCCCAGCAGCTGGTGCCGTTCGCCAGCTGGGTGGCGTCGCTGCCGCCCGGCCAGCAGCCGGAGACCGCCGCCTACGCGACGGCGGACGACCCGGTCGCCGTTCCGCAGGTTCAGGCCGCGCGGGCCATCCTGGAGAACGCCGGGATCACGACGGTCTACAACAACGCCGCCGCCCCCTACCGGACAACCACCAAGGCCGCGCTGGCGGCCGACGCCGACCAGGTGCGGGCGGCCAACCCGCAGATCGTCGTCATCGGCTCGGTGGGCGTGCCGATGGTGGCGGCGTTCATCAACGAGTTCAGGCGGCTCAGGTTCAACCCGCAGATGATCATCGCCACGGCCGGCCCGGACCAGGGCCAGGCCTTCCTCAAGGCGATCGGCGCCGGCAACGCCGACGGGATCATGGTCCCGGCCGCCTGGTCCAGCGGCTCCCCGAACGCGCTGAGCCACGTGATGGTGCAGGAATATGTCGCCCAGTACGGCGACGCCCCCGGCATCAGCGGGGACGTGGCCCAGGCGTACTCGGCGGGCCAGGTCATCGCGGACGCGGTCCAGAGCGTGGGCCTCAGCCAGTCCAAGATCATCGCCTTCCTGCACAGCAGCGGCGCGCAGGTGGACACCGTCCAGGGGCCGGCCGCGTGGGGCCGGTACGAGGCCGGCAAACCGGCCGGGGAGAACGTCAGGGCCGAGCATTTCATCTTCCAGTGGCAGGCGGGCGGCCGCTTCGTGCGGGTTCTGTCCAGCGACGGGCAGCCCTCGCCAGACATAGAAGCCGTCAAGCCGGTGTGGACGGCCGGCTGACCGGGACAGGCCCGAGAACCGGGAGCGTGCGATGACAGCGCTGCTGCGGACCGACCGCATCTGCAAGGCCTTCGGCGGTGTGCAGGCGCTCAACGGCTGCACGATCGAGGTTGAGCGGGGCAGCATCGCCGGGCTGATCGGGCCGAACGGTTCCGGGAAGACCACCCTGTTCAACATGATCACGGGGTACGGGCGGGTCGACAGCGGCGACGTCTACCTGAACGACGCCAAGATCACCAATCTGGCGCCGGACAGGGTGTTCGCGCTGGGGATCGGCCGGACCTTCCAGCTGACCCGGGTCTTCTCCCGGCTGACGGTCATGGAGAACATGATCGTGGCCGCCCATCACCAGGAGCGCTCCGGCCGGCCGGGGGGCAGGCGGCTCCGCAACCCGTTCGCCCGGGCGGGTGGCCCGGCGACCCGGCAGCGGGCGATGGAACTGCTGGAGTTCACCGGAATCGCCAAGCTGGCCGGTGACCGCGCCGAAACCCTCTCCTACGGCCAGCGCAAGCTGCTGGAACTGGCCTATGTGATGATCGCCGACCCGGAGATCATCCTGCTTGACGAGCCGGCCGGCGGGGTGAACCCGACCCTGATCGGCACCATTGCCGGCCGGATCCGCGACCTCAACCGGCAGGGAACCACGTTCCTCATCGTGGAGCACAACATGGAGTTCGTGATGGGCCTGTGTGACCGGGTGACGGTGCTCGACTACGGGAACGCGGTGGTCTCCGGCCCGCCGGATATGATCCGCAACGACCGGCGGGTGCTGGACGCCTACCTCGGAACGGCGGAGGAGGGCGATGACAACCCCGCAGCCTGATTCCCCCTGCGCGCTCGACGTGCGGGACGTGGTCGCCGGCTACGGCGGCGGTGACGTCTTGCGCGGGGTGTCCCTGCAGGTCATGCACGGCGGGATCACGTGCGTGGTGGGCCCGAACGGCGCCGGCAAGTCGACGCTGCTGGCCGCCATCAGCGGGCTGCTCCGGCCACGGCTGGGGGAGATCACGCTGCACGGCGAGCGGCTGACCGGGAAGACGCCCCGCCAGATCCTCATGGCCGGCGTGGTCCAGGTCCCGCAGAACCACAGCCTGTTCCGCGGCATGACCGTGCGCGAGAACATCGCGCTCGGCGGCTACATCCTGCGCGAGCGGAGCCTGGCCGACCGGCGGTTCGCCGGGGTGCTCGAGACGTTCCCCCAGGTCACCGGGTGGCTGGATCAGAAGGCGGGCAGCCTGTCCGGTGGGCAGCAGCGGCTGGTCGAGTTCGCCCGCTGCCTGATGCTCGACCCCAGGCTGGTCATCCTGGACGAGCCGTCGATGGGGCTGGCGCCCAAGGTGCTCAAGTCCGTCTTCGACGCCGTCCGGCTGATGCACTCCCGCGGCAAGACGATCCTGCTGGTGGAGCAGAACGCCCGGGCCGGGCTGCGCCTGTCCACCCACGGGGTGGTGCTGGAGAACGGCTTGGTGCGGCTGTCCGGCACCGGCCAGGATGTGCTCGAGCACCCGGAGATCGGCGCGCTCTATCTCGGCGGGGCGGTCGCGCCCGTGGGCGGGGACATCGTGGGCGGGGATCCCGGGGATACCGGCAGCTAGCGGCAAAGGGCAGATAGCGGCAACGCAAAAGTCAGGTAAGGCAGGCGCGATGGCCAACCGTGGGTGCACACGATTGCGCTACACATGCCGCCCGACCGGGCACGCTCCGTGTCCTATCTCGCCGCACGGCGGGCGAGGCGGCCCGGGACACGGTTTGGATACGGGCGTTGACAGCCCGTTCCAGGTGCGGCAGGCTACGGGAGTGCAAACGATTGTCGCAGGTCAGGGGGCATCAGTGGGCCCGGATGACGCCGCCAGGCAGCGGGTTCCGGGGAGGCAGGCTGCTGGCCTCAGGGCGCGACGTCGCCGTCTCTCACCAGCAGCGGGGGCCCGGGATGCCGGCTTAGCCGCGGACCTGGGCGAATCCTCATTGACCAGTCACGACTGGAAGGAGAAGCGGGGAAATGCGACCTAACCGAGCCCAGTTGCTGGCCGCCGCCGCCGCGGCGGCGGCCATCATCCTCGCCGCCTGCAGCTCGAGTGGCAGCAGCAGCGGCGGCAGCGCCAGCCCGAGCAGCACCAAGCCGATCGTGATCGGCGCATCGGTCTCGCTGACCGGTGATTTCTCAGCGGACGGCCAGGCGTTCCAGCGCGGCTACAACCTGTGGGCGTCCGACGTGAACGCCGCGGGCGGGCTGCTGGGGCGCAAGGTCAAGCTGATCTACCTGGACGACAAGAGCGACCCGACCCAGGGCAGCACCAACGTTCAGCAGCTCATCAGCTCCGACCATGTGGACCTGCTCTTCGGCCCGTTCTCGTCGCTGATCACCGCGCCGACCTCGAGCGTCGCCGCCCGGTACGGGTACGCGATGATCGAGGGCGCGGGCGGTGCGCCGGCCGTCTTCAACACCCCGTCCAACCAGGCCAAGCACAACGTCTTCGATGTCAGCTACCCGATCGTGGACCAGTACGACCCGCTGACCACCTGGATCAAGTCGATGCCGGCCGCGCAGCGGCCCAAGACCGCTGCCTACCCCATCGTCGACAACCCGTTCACGATCCCGCCCGAGCAGCGTGCGCAGCGGCAGCTGGAGAGCGCCGGCGTCCGGACGGTCTACTCCAAGGTCCTCCCGGCCGAGCTGCCCAACGCCAAGTCCGTCGCCGACCAGGTGGCCGCGACCGGGGCCGAGGCGGTGCTGCTCGGCACGGTTGACGTGCCGACCGTGGCCGCGTTCATGAAGGCCTTCCAGCAGCAGCACTACAACCCCAAGATCCTGGCCGCGACGGCCGGCCCCGACCAGGGCGCCGCCTTCCTCAAGGCGGTCGGCCAGTCCAACGCCACCGGCGTCATGACCGCCAACGGCTGGTACGGCGGTTACGACAACCCACAGAGCAAGAAGATGGTGCAGGAGTACATCGCCAAGTACGGCGGCACGCCGTCGGAGATCAACTCCGACGTGGCCGAGGGTTACGGCGTGGGCCAGGTCGCGGCGCAGGCGGTGAAGGCCACCGGCGGCACCGACCAGGCGAAGATCATCAGTTACCTGCACAGCGGCGTGACGCTGAACAGCGTCCAGGGGCCGGTGCAGTTCAACTCGCTGGGGATGAACATGAAGCCCGTGGTCTTCGTCTTCCAGTGGCAGGACGGCAACTACGCACAGGTGCTTCCGGTGGGGGCGCCCGGCTCGGGCCAGATCCTGTTCCCCAAGCCCAGCTGGGGAGGCTGACCGGACGCCCGGCGCACGGAGCAGCAGGGAGCTGAGATGGGCCGCGAACTCTCCCGGGCGATCGTCGATGGGGTACTCGTCGGCGGCGTGTACGCGCTGATGGCGGTCGGGCTGACGCTGATCTTCGGCGTGCTCGACATCATCAACATCGCCCAGGGGATCCTGGTCGTGCTGGCCGCCTATCTCAGCTACCTGCTCTCCGTGCACCTGCATCTGGACCTGTTCCTGGGGCTGCTGGTCACGACGCCGGTGATGTTCGGGCTCGGCGTCGTGATCCAGGTCGTGCTCATGCGGCGGCTGCGGGGACACGAGCGGACGTCCATGTCGCTGCTGGCCAGCTACGCCGTCATGATCATCATCGAGGGCATCCTGTACCTGTCGTTCGGGCCGGACTACGTGACGCTGAACGCCTGGTACGTGAATCAGAGCCTGCACATCCTGGGGTTCTACCTGCCCTACGTGTACCTGTTCGGGTTCGCCCTGGCCGCGGGCATAGTGGTGGCGCTCTACCTGCTGCTCTACCGGACCATGTTCGGCCGGAGCCTGCGGGCCACCATGCAGGACCACACCGCGGCCCGGCTGATCGGGATCGACATCAACCGGGTGGCCGCGCTCGCATTCGGGATCGGGGTCGGGGTCACGGCGGCGGGCGGCGTGGCGTTCGGGGCCACCAACGCCTTCAATGCCAACAGCGGCTACGACCTGATCTCGCGGCTGCTGGCCATCATCATCCTGGGCGGCATGGGCAGCATCGGCGGCGCGCTGGTGGCCGCGATCATGATGGGCACCATCGAGTCGGTGGTGGACATCTGGTCACCCACCTGGTCGGTGGCGGTGTTCTACCTGGCCCTCGTGCTCGTGCTCACCTTCCGGCCGCAGGGCCTGTTCGGGCAGCGCGAGGCGAGGGCGCAGTGACCTCCGGCGCCGGCCGGGCCTGGGGAGCCGGCCTGCCCGGGGGGAAGGGACTGGCCCATCTGGCGCCGGGGCCCATCGTGGCCGTGCTCCTGCTGCTGGCGGGGGTCATCTTCCCGCTGGCCATCACGAGCGAGACCGCAACTCAGATCGCCGTGGACACGCTGCTGTTTGTGGCCGCCGCGGTCGCCTGGAACCTGTTCTCGGGGTTCAGCGGGTACATCTCGCTGGGGCACGCGGTGTTCTTCGGCACCGGCGCGTACACGGTCGGCATCGCCGCCCAGGACTGGCACGTGACGGGGGACCTCGAGTTCGCGCTGCTGCCGCTGGCCGGCCTGGCCGCGGGGCTGGTCGCGGTGCCGTTCGGGCTGATCGCGCTGCGGGTGCGGCGGCACACGTTCGTCGTGGTCACCATCGCGATCTTCTTCATCTTCCAGCTGATGGCCTTCAACTTCAGCTTCACCGGCGGGTCGGTGGGCATCCCGGCCCCGTTCCTGACCTGGGCACCGGAAACCTACAACGTTCCCTTCTACTACCTGGCCCTCGCGCTGGCGGCCGGGGCGGCCGTGCTGTCCTGGCTGATCTACGGCTCCAGGTTCGGCCTGCAGCTGCGGGCGATCCGGGACGACGAGGACCGGGCGCGCGGGCTCGGGGTCAGGACCATGCGGGTGAAGCTGACCGCCTTTGTGATCTCCGGTGTGATCACCGGCATCGTGGGCGCGATCTGGTTCTTCTTCATCGCCCAGGTGCTCCCCCAGTACGGGTTCGACCCGCTGTTTGACCTGACCGTCGCCCTCATGGCGTTCATCGGCGGGTTCGGAACCCTGTGGGGCCCGATCGTGGGGGCACTGGCCCTTGAGCCCATCCAGCAACTCATGACGCTGCGCCTGAGCAACAGCTACGCCAGCGAGCTCATCTGGGGCACGCTCTTCCTTCTGGTGATCATGTTCCTGTCCCGGGGTGTGCTGCCCATCGCCGGCGAGAAGATCGCCCGCTGGCGTGCGCGCCGGGCCCGAAGGCCGGCCGGTGACGGCCCGGCGCCCGGCCCGGCGCCTGGCCCGGCGCCGGCCCCCGGGGTGCCGGCGCGGCTGGGACCGGATGCCCCGCCACCCCCTTGACCTGGTCACCTCTCGACGAGCCGGGCGTGCCCGGGATACCCTTCGAGCCCGAATGCCTGCTCAGCCATGATCGCCCTGCTCGCCTCGGGGGTGATCCGCGATCTTCGGGGGCCCGGCGCCGGCGCCACCGGACCACCAGTGGAGGCGAGCCGTGGACGACCGGCTTGAGGCGATGTACCGCCGGTTCACCTGGCGGATCCTGTCCAACTACGTCACCCCGTGGGAGTTCGAGCGGCTCAGGGGACAGATCACCGACTACGAGCAGTGGTGCGCCCGGTGGAGCGCCCACGCGGCGCGCCATGTCACGCGCGGCGACGAGGCGCTGGCCGCCGGGCACACCGTTACCGCCGGGGACGCCTATCTGCGCGGCGCGCTCGCCTACCACTGGGCCAGCTTCGTGTTCAGCCACGACCAGGCGCAGTTCCGGGCGGCGCTGGAGGCCATGGCGGCCGCCTGGGCCAAGGCCGCCCCGCTGCTGTCGCCGCCGATGGAGCTTCTCGCCGTCCCGTTCGCGGGCCTGGCCCTGCCCGGCTACCTCCGCCGGCCCGCCGGCGTGCACCGGCCGCCGGTCGTGCTGCTGCTCCCCGGGGCCGATTCGGGGAAGGAAGAGCTCTTCAACCTGGCCGATCACATCGTCGCCCGGGGGCTGGCGGTCGCCGCCTTCGACGGGCCGGGGCAGGGGATGGTCAGCCTCGGCGCGAAGCTGCGGCCCGACCAGGAGGTGGCGGTGCAGGCGATCATCGACACGCTGGCGGCACGGCCGGACCTGGACGGCGGGCGGGTGGGGGTCGGCGGCATCTCCTACGGCGGCCTGTTCGCGATCCGGGCCGCCGCGGCCGATGACCGGGTCCGGGCGGTGGTGGCCATGTCCAGCTGGTACACCCCGGCGGGGCGGTTCGCGGCCGCCGACGACCTCAGCCGGCCCGGCCACTACCAGCACCACGGCCCGGACCCGGCCGCGAACATGGCGGCCATGACCATCGCCGGGGCGGCGGCCCGGGCGACCGCGCCGCTGCTGCAGGTCTACGGCGGGAACGACCAGGGCTCGCCGCTCGCGGAGGCCGAGCGGATCGCCGCCGAGTACGGCGGGCCGGTGACCACGGTGATCTACCCCGACGGCGTGCACGTCCTCAACAACGTCTGGAACGTGGCCCGGCCGCTGGTGGCCGACTGGCTGGCCGACGCCCTCTGACCGGCATGCCCGGCGGCGCGGTCCGCCCGGACATCACCTCGGCCGGGTCGTGGCCGAGGTCGGTGAGCAGCACGATGGCCGCGTTACGGCCGGGGGCGCCGGTGATGGAGCCCCCGGGATGGGTGCTGCCACCGGTCTGGTACAGGCCAGGGATCGGCATCCGGTGGCTCGCCCAGCCCGGTGCCGGGCGCAGCGCGCCGCTGAACGCCGGGCCCCGGTTCCCGCCGTGGAACGCGCCGTGGATCATGTGCGGGTTGAGCCGCTCGATGTCGGCGGGGGACTTGGTCAGCCGGGCCAGGATGACCTCGTCGGTGAAGCCCGGCGCGTGCCTGCGCACGGCCTGCAGCAGGTGCCGTGCGTGCCGCTCCTTGACGGTGTCCCAGTCGCCCATTCCCGCGGGGAGCCGGTACGCCTGCGGGGTGAGGACCTTCACCGTGTGCTGGCCGGCCGGGGCCCGGCCCGGGTCGGCCAGGGTCGGGGTCGCCACCAGCACCCAGGCCGGGTCGGCCAGGAACCGGCCCGCCCGCAGGTCCGCGCCCATCCCGGCCATGTCCTCCGGCCAGCCGGCCAGGCCGGCCGACACCGCGCTGCGGGGGCCGTGCGGCGAGGCGAACGCGGGGGCGGCGGTGGTGCAGTAGTAGGTGGCGAACCCGGGCACGCCGACGTCGTAGGTGTCGATGCCGTAGTGGAACTCCTCCGGCCACGCATCGGCCGGCGCCATGTCCCGCAGGTGCACGGCGTGGATGGTGGACACCACGGCGGTGCCGGCCCGGTAGCGCTCGCCGCCGTCGGTCTCCACCCCGGCACAGCGCCCGTCTTCCAGCAGCAGCCGGGTGACCCGGCGGCCGCACAGCACCGCGCCGCCGTGGTCGGCCAGGTAGCCGGTCAGGGCGGCGGTGAGCCGCCCCGACCCGCCGGCCGGGATCGACCAGCTGCGCTGCTGCCGGCCGAAGGTCTGCTGGTGGGGGAGCACCCCGGAGCCGGGCGCATCCACCGGCTGGAACACCTGGAACGCCATCCAGAGCAGGAAGGCCTGGATGTGACGGCTGGTGAACTCGTGCCGGACCACCTCCACCGCGGACAGCTGCCGCCGCCGGGCCCAGATCATGCCGCGCGGGTGCTCGGCCAGCATCGCGTCCAGCGACGGGCCGAAGCCGACCGGGGTGAACTGCGACCGGCTGAACACGGACTTGACCTCGTCGTACTCGTCGAGCAGGCGGCGGTAGGCGGCGGCGTCCGCCCGGCTGAAGCGCGCCACCTCCTCGATGGTGCGCTCGCGGTCCAGCCACATGGTGAACTGCTCGCCGTCGGGGAAGGCCACCTGCGCCACCGGATCGGGCTCGGTGTAGCGGAGACCGTAGTCGGCGATCAGCCCGAGCTCGTCGGCCAGCAGCGCCGGGTTGACCCGGATCATGGTGTGGCCGGTGGCGCAGGTGTCGATGCCGAACCCGGGCAGCACGAGCTCTTCCGTGGCCGCGCCGCCGCCGGGGATGTGCCTGGCGTCGAGCACCAGGCAGCGGTACCCCGCCTTCGCCAGGTAGCACGCGGTGAGCAGGCTGTTATGCCCGGCCCCGGCCACCACGATGTCGGCGTCGGGGGTCACGGGCACCGCGCTACTTCCGCCATGCTGCAAACCATTGCAGGTCCGGCCGCCCGGGGACAAGACGCACCGGCGGCCAGGCGGGGACCGGCCCGGTCAGCGGCCGTCCCCGGCCAGGGCGTGCAGGGCGGGGCCGGTCAGCCGGTAGATGACCCATTCGTCCACGGCCGCCGCGCCGAGCGACTCGTACAGGCGGCGGGCGGCGGCGTTCCAGTCCAGGACCGACCATTCCAGCCGCCCGTACCCGCGCTCGACGCAGATCCGCGCCAGTTCCGCGAGCAGGGCCCGGCCGTGTCCCTGGCCGCGCCACTCCGGCCTGACGTAAAGATCTTCCAGGTGGATCCCGTGCCTGCCGAGCCAGGTCGAGTAGCTCAGGAACCACAGCGCGAAGCCCACGGCCTGGCCGCCTTCCTCGGCGACGTGCGCGAACAGCGACGGCGGCCCGCCCGGCCCGGCCAGCAGCGCCGCGCGCAGGTCGTCCTCGGTCGCGCTGACCTCGTGCAGGCTCCGCTCGTAGCTGGCCAGCTCCATGATCATCTGGTGGATCGCCGGGATGTCGGCCGCCCGGGCCGGGCGGATCATGCAGGCAGGCCCGCCCCGGCGGGCGCGGCGGCCGGCACGGCCGTCAGCGCGTCCCCGCCGGCCCCGGTGACCGGGCCGGGCCGGCCGGCCGGGATCCGGTAGCGCAGCGTGAACCGGTCCGCGGGGATCACGATCTCGCTCATTTCCACGGCCCGCTGGCCGGCCCGGTGCTCGCGGGTCACCACCAGCACCGGTGCGCCCGCCGGGATGCGCAGGGCGGCCGCTTCCATGGCCAGGCAGCGCCGGACCGAGACGTCCTCGGTCAGCTGGTCGACCGTGACGCCGATGGCCTGCAGCCGCTCCACCACCCCACGCCCGGCCAGCGGGCCCTCCTCGGGGGACGCGACGATGGTCCCGGCGGTGACCTCGGCAGGCTCGTAGCTCGTGGCCAGCTGGACCGGGCTGCCGGCGGCCGTGAGCAGGTACCTGGTCCGGTTCACCAGCGCGCCCTCGGCCAGCCCCAGCCGGCATGCCACCGGCCGGGGCGGGTACACCCGCTGCGTCTGATGCTCCCAGGCCACGGCCGCCCGCTCGCCCGCCAGCCCGAACGGGGACCCGGGGAAGTGTGGCCGGCCGTGCTCGAGGCGGGCGGCGGCGGGCACCTGGCGCACGTAAGAGCCCGATCCGGCCCTGGCCTCGATCAGCCCCTCGGTCGCCAGGACCTGCAGCGCGTGCTTGGCGGCGGTCTCACCGACCCCGTAGCGGGCCATGATTCCGTTGCGGGAGGGGACCCGTGCTCCCGGCGCCAGCACGCCGTCGCGGATCTGCGCCCGCAGGTCTTCCAGGACCCGGAGATAGACCGGGTCGGTACCGGCACCCATCCGGTCATTGTGACCGACCCGGGCCGGGGCCGGGCGCTGATGACGAACTTGCCTGGATCGCGCCGCGGCTCAATTCCGGCGGGCCAGGGTGAGGCCGTCGGCGATGGGGAGCATGGCCACCGTGACCCGGTCGTCGGCGAGCGCATGATCGTTGAACCGCCTGACCGCGAGGGCCTCCGCGTCCGGCTCCGGGCCGAGGATACGGCCGTGCAGCAGGACGTTGTCGACCAGGATCACCCCGCCGGGGCGCGTGCGCGGGACGATCTCCTCCCAGTACCCGGTGAGCCCGGACCGGTCGGCGTCGATGAACGCGAGGTCCAGCCATGCCCCGGCCGGCAGCGCGCGCAGCGTGTCCAGCGCCGGGCCGAGGCGGAGTTCGATCCGGCCGTCCAGGCCCGCCTTCTGCCAGTAGCCGCGGGCCACCGACGTCCACTCCGGGCTGATGTCGCAGCAGATGAGCCTGCCGTCCGCGGCCATCCCGCGGGCCAGGCAGATCGACGAATAGCCGGTGAAGGTGCCGACCTCGACCGCACGGCGGGCTCCCATCAGGCCGGCCAGCATGGTCATGAACGTGCCCTGCTGCGGGCCGATCTGCATGCGGGCGCGGCCGGGGAAGCGCCCGGCGGTCTCGGCGATCAGGTCCCGCAGCAGGGCATCGGGCGGCGTGCTGTGGCCGGCGAGGTACTCGTGCAGCCCGGGGGAGAGGTGCTCGGATCCAGAGGCCATGAGGTCGACGGTAGACCTCCGCATGGTTGCGGCCGGGACGGCGACGTGGTGGCATTCGTGCAGGACCGGACGGCGCGGCCGGCGGCGGGCCGGCCGGCCGGATCCGGGGATTCCGACCGGGGAGGGACACCGTGACCACCGAGATACTCCAGCGGCGGGCGGAGATCGAGCGCGGCATCGCAGGCCGCACGATCTGCGACTACCTGCGGGAGACCGCGGAGAACTCGGGCGGCGCGCCCGCCCTGTCCGACCAGGCCGGCGGGGACGGCACCGGCTGGCAGACGCTGACCTGGGGGCAGACCCGGCAGCAGGTGCTGGAGCTGGCGGCCGGCTTCGCTGCCCTGGGGCTGGCCAAGGGCGAGCGGGTGGCGCTCATGCTCCCCAACCGCTCCGAGCACATGCTCGCCGACCTGGGCGCCGTGCACGCGGGCGGGACCCCGGTCACCTTCTACGCCACCCTGGCGGCGGACCAGATCGCCTACGTCGCGGGGGACTGCGACGCCCGGATCGCGGTGCTGGACGGCGCCGCCGAGCTCGCCCGCTGGCAGCCGATCCTCGACCGCCTGCCCGGAGTGAAGAAGATCATCGTCAGGGACCCGGCCGCGTGCCCGCCCGGGGATCCGTACCTGAGCTGGGATGCCTTCGCCGCGCTGGGCCGGGAGCGGTACGCCGCCGATCCCGCCGGCGCCACCGCGCGGATCGCGGCCGTCCGGCCGGAGGACCCGGTGACCCTGCTGTACACCTCGGGCACCACCGGCAACCCCAAGGGCGTGCTGCTCACCCACCACAACGTCCTGTACGAGGTGGTGGTGACGATCGCCAACGGCTCGGTGGGACCGGGGGGCCGCTGGGTGTCCTACCTGCCGCTGGCCCACATCGCCGAGCGCATGCTGACCATCTACCTGCCCATCGCGACCGCCACCCACGTGCACTTCTGCCCGGTGCCGGCCGAGCTGATCGGGGTGGTCGGGGCGGCCAGGCCGACCGGCTTCTTCGGCGTGCCGAGGGTCTGGGAGAAGGTGCGGGCCGGCATCCAGGCCCTGCTCACCATGGAGCAGGACGAGAGCAAGCGGGAGGCCGTCGCGCGCGCCATGGACACCGGGCGGCGCTACGTCGAGAGCCGCCAGCTGGGCCGTTCGGCACCGCCCGGCCTGGAGGAGGAGTTCGCCCGGGCCGACCAGGCCGTGCTGGCGCCGATCCGGTCGCTGCTCGGCCTGGGCCAGGCGGAGGCGGTGGCCAGCGCGGCGGCGCCGCTGCCGCCGGACGTGACCGCGTTCTTCGCCGGCCTGGGCATGGCCATCCTGGACGTCTACGGGATGACCGAGACCACCGGCGCGTTCACCGCGAACACCCCGGACGCCTACAAGCTGGGGACGGTCGGCCGGGTGTTCCGCGGCATGGAGGTCAGGATCGCCGAGGACGGCGAGATCTGCGTGCGCGGCCCGCTCACCACCCCCGGCTACCTCAACCTGCCCGAGCAGACCGCGGCCCTCATCGACGCCGACGGCTGGCTGCACACCGGTGACATCGGCCGCCTCGACGACGACGGGTTCCTGTCGGTGGTGGACCGCAAGAAGGAACTGATCATCACCGCCGGCGGGGAGAATATCTCGCCCGCCGCGATCGAGAACCTGCTCGTCGCCCACCCGCTCATCGGGCAGGCGCTGGCGTTCGGCGACCTGCGGCCCTACGTGGTGGCGCTGCTCACCCTGGACGGTGAGGTGGCCCCGGCCTGGGCCAGGGCACACGGCGTCGAGGCCGCCTCGCTGGCCGAGCTGGCCGCCGACCCGGTGGTGCTCGCGGCGGTCGGGGAGGCGGTGAGTGCCGCGAACGAGCGGCTGGCCCGGGTCCAGCAGGTGAAGCGCTGGCGGCTGCTGCCGGTGGAATGGACGGCGGACACCGAGGAGCTGACCCCCACGCTCAAGCTCAAGCGCCGTATCGTGCACGCCAAGTACGCCGATGACATCGATGGCCTCTACGCGGGCTGACCCGGGCGGGCCGGGATAGGGCCGGCGCCGGAAGACAGGCCGGCCGCGCTCACCCGGTCATGTCCGCGACCGACCCGGGCGGGTCCTCGTTACCGCGGTACCGCCGGTATTCGCGCTCGGGGTCGGGCAGGTCCTCGTCGGTCTCCAGGACGAGGTGGGCCGCGCGCTGGAGCCGGTCGGCCAGCAGCAGCGCCTCTTCCGCCGTGAGCAGGCAGGTCGCCTTGGCGCCGAGGCGGGCGCGGTCCTCGGAGCTGTCGTCTTCGGTGACCGTCAGGCCGACGTAGCCCGGGTCGTCATCCGGGCTGGCTCCCATCGTGAAAACGTGGTCGATCCAGATCATGGTGTCGTCATCGACTGGGACGGATCCGACAATGCGGATGCGTTCACTGTTTTCGCTCACAGTGTCGATTGTCTCCCGGGACACCGGCGCGGCTAGGCTGACACGCTGACCGGGCGGAGATACGGACAGTGACCGGCGGGGCCCCTTCCCGGCGCTCCCGGGCATAACCTGACCACCGCGGCAGGGGCTCCCCGCCGGGCCACGGCACCGCGGTGGTCAGGTCAGCGGCACGACGCCCCACAGAGGGATGTCAGCGCCGTGCGGCCAGAGGTGTCAGCGCCGCGCGACCAGCCAGCGGCCGAACGTTTGCCGGGAGCCCACCCGGCCGGCGTCCGTGGTCCGCGCACCGGTGGCCCGCGTGGTGGTGCCGGTGGTGGTGACGGGCTCGGTGGTCGTGCTGGTGTCGGCGGCCGCGGGTTCCGGCTCGGCCACCGCCGCGCCGCGGTCGGCCAGCCGCGCGTCACGGACCCCGACCACGGTCAGCCGGCCCAGCGCCAGCGCCGCCACGAACACGATCACCACGCCGAGGCCGGTGTAGAACCCGAGGTGCTCAAGCTGCCGGAGGACCGTGGTCGTGCCCGCCGGCGTGCCCGGGTTCAGCGTGCTGGCCGCGGGCCAGAGCGGGATGATCACCGTGCCCAGCGCGAACCACGCGCCCGCGGCCGCCGCCACTTCCGCGCCGAACATGGCCAGCGGCCGCGACGCGCTGGCCAGCAGGATGATCCCGCCGAGGAACGTGGCCGCCCCGGGCACGATCTCCAGCCAGACCCGGCCGGCCGTCAGCGTCCAAGCGGAGGCGGGGGTGTAGGCATAGTGGAAATAGGGAC
>Ga0335085_10007819_pt1 | contig 16427 bp, 15 predicted proteins | sample Lox_Sample_45_FD_206712 | JGI IMG/M metagenome (GOLD analysis project Ga0335085, IMG submission 206712) | Soil microbial communities from Loxahatchee National Wildlife Refuge, Florida, United States - Lox_Sample_4.5 | ecosystem: Environmental > Terrestrial > Soil > Wetlands | place: USA...
TGACGGCCCTCGGCGACAGCGGCCCAAATTTAGGCTAAGTGTTGGTCATGTTCCACGAGTTCCTGGTTCTGCAAGGTTGAGTGGCCACGATGTGCAACTCTTCACGAATGTTCGCCCGCAACGCGGTGTTCGCGGTAGGGTTGGCATGGGCCCTTGTATTTGGTTCCGAGCGTTCTGAGGCCGCATCATCCGCGCAAGACCTGCACAGCCTGGCAACGCGCATTGCGGCGGACCAAGCCGAATTGCACGGGCTGAGGGCCAAGGCCGCAGATGACACACAGCAGTTGCGCCTCCTGCAAGTCGCGGACTTGTTCGGCGAGAGCGACGAGGAAAAAGCAGCGCGCCTTCAGCACGAGCAGAATCAGGACGGCAGCATCAATACGCTGAACCAGCGTGTGAGCGACCTTGAGGAGTCCTTACGGCGGCTTACCGGGCAGGTCGAGCAGCTCGATCACAGGATCACGGAGTTGAACGACCGCATGACGCGCATGCAAAAGGATTTCGACTACAAGCTTTGTTCGATGGCTGCGCAGCAACTCGGCGCCACAAACGGGACCGACGATCAAGCAGTGCTGCCTTGTGGCGCCCAACAGAGTGGAGGAGCCGCGGCTCCGCCGTCGCCGGGCAGTGGCGAAGCGTCTGGCCCGCCAGTGCATCTTGCCCCGCCTCCCGGCGTTCTCGGCACGCTCCCACAGGGCGCTGCGGCTGGGGCTCCCCAGGCCCCCCCGTCCGGGTCGCCAGACCTTGCCCTGGCCGATACGCGCTCGCAGTTCGATGCCGCCATGAACCTTCTGGCAAAGGCCCAATACGACGAGGCGCGCGCGGCGTTCCGCAGCTTCGCCGACGGCAATCCCAAGGATGAGCTCGCACCGCAAGCGATATATTGGGTCGGCGATATCGCCTACGTGCAAAAGGACTATGCTGGCGCCGCGCATGCCTTTGCCGAAGGGCTCAAGAAGTATCCTTCCAGTCCGCGAGGGCCGGAAAGCATGCTCAAGCTCGGTCAATCGTTGATCGCGCTTAATCAGAAGAAGGAAGGTTGCATCGCCCTTGGCGCAATCTCGAGCAAATACCCTTCTGCAACGAAGACCGTTACCGAGCGCGTCCTCGCGGCGCGCCGCGAGGCCAATTGCCGTTGAAAAATCCTTGAGTGCGGAATTCGCTGCCGCCATGGCGAAAGCCGAGCAAGCAGGCGCTCCCTGGCCCGGCGCGCTGGCGGTTTCCGGCGGTGGCGATTCATTGGCACTGATGACGCTGGCGGCGGAATGGGCCCAGCGGCATGGACGTGCCGCTCCGACCGTTCTGACCGTCGATCATGGGTTACAGCTCGGATCCACCGGCGATGCACATCACGTTGCCGCGCGCGCACGAGCGATCGGCCTTGAGGCCCATATCCTGTGCTGGCAGGGACCCAAGCCATCATCGGATATCGAGGCGGCAGCGCGCGTCGCGCGGTATGATCTGTTGGGTGCCTGGTGTTGTACGCACAATGTTTCCGGCCTTTATCTGGCCCATACGCTTGATGACCAGGCCGAGACGTTTCTGCTGCGCCTCGCGCGGGGCAGCGGCCTGGACGGGCTTGCCGCAATGAGAGAGTTGTCGGCCCTGCCTTCGCTTGTCTGGAACTCCGTCATCCTGGTGCGTCCGCTTCTGGGCGAACGGCGAGAGACTTTGCGCAGATTTCTCGAATCCAGGGGGGAAAAATGGCTGGACGACCCGATGAACCGGGATCCGCGGTTTGCGCGGACGCGCTTGAGGAGTGCTTGGCCGGCCCTGGAGGCTTGTGGCCTGTCGCCCCCTCGCATTGCGGCGGCGGCGGCGCATCTGGGTCGCGCCCGCGAAGCCTTGGAGGAGGATGCGCGCGCCTTGCTCTCACGTGCCTGCCGCTTCGATGGCAGCTCGGCGGTTGTTGATGCGGGTGCCATTGGTGGCGCCCCAGCAGAGATCGGATTGCGGTGCCTTGCGTTCATCCTTACCGCAGTTGCAGGTCGGGTGTATCGTCCCCGTTTCGAACGGTTGGAGCGGCTTTATTCGGCGGTATTCACCTCCGCGGGCTCGATTACGGCCCGAACGCTGCATGGCTGCCGGATCGGACCGGCTCCCAGGGCGCAGGCCTTTTTCGGTCCCCGGACCGTCAAATTCACTCGCGAGGCGCCGCGAAACCGGCGTGGGGGCGATTCGTGCAAAAATTAACTTGGCTCAGCGAAAATGCGGTTCTCGGGCGTTGCCCAACGACCGCAAATTTCTTAACGTTTCGATGGCTGGCAACGCGCTAAGATATACCTATCTTACGGGATAGGTCCGCCGTCTGCCGGATGGGCCCCAGGAAAGGACGGCCGTGAACAATCTCCGCAATCTCGCTCTTTGGATCATCATCGCGCTTCTGCTCGTTGCCCTGTTCAACATGTTCCAGGGCACGTCGAACCAAGCGAAATCGCCTGCAATAACCTTCACGGAGTTCAATCAGGAGGTCGTTCAGGGCGCGGTCAAGAAGGTCACGGTTCAAGGCGACCAGATCAAGGGCGAGTTGTCCAACGGCCAGAGCTTCACCACCTACGTGCCGCCCAATGATCCGGGTCTTTATCCGCGGATGGAGGAGCACAACGTCAACATCAGCGTGCAGCCTACCGACGATGGCATGCCCTCGCTTCTGGGCGTTTTCATCAACTGGTTCCCCATGCTGCTCCTCATCGCGGTGTGGCTGTACATCATGCGCCAGATGCAGGCGGGTGGCGGCAAGGCGATGGGCTTCGGAAAGAGCCGCGCCAAATTGCTGACGGAACGGACCGGCCGAGTGACGTTTGAGGATGTTGCCGGCGTCGACGAGGCAAAGGAGGAACTCAAGGAGATCGTCGAGTTCCTGCGGGATCCTCAAAAATTCCAGCGGTTGGGTGGACGCATACCCAAAGGCGTGCTGCTGGTCGGCCCGCCAGGCACGGGCAAGACGCTGCTCGCGCGCGCCATTGCGGGCGAAGCCAACGTGCCGTTTTTCACCATCTCCGGCTCGGACTTTGTCGAGATGTTCGTCGGTGTCGGCGCTTCGCGCGTGCGCGACATGTTCGAGCAGGCGAAGAAGAACGCTCCTTGCATCGTATTCATCGACGAAATCGATGCGGTGGGTCGCCACCGCGGCGCCGGCCTTGGCGGCGGCAACGACGAGCGCGAGCAAACGCTCAATCAGCTGCTGGTTGAGATGGATGGCTTCGAATCGACCGAAGGTGTCATCCTCATTGCGGCTACCAACAGACCCGACGTTCTCGATCCGGCATTGTTGCGACCGGGCCGTTTCGATCGCCACGTCGTCGTGCCCAATCCCGATTTGTCGGGCCGGGAAAAAATCCTGCGCGTCCACATGCGCAAGGTGCCGCTGGCGCCAGATGTCGATCCGCGCACCATCGCGCGCGGTACCCCCGGATTTTCGGGCGCCGATCTCGCCAACCTCGTAAACGAGGCGGCGTTGCTCGCTGCTCGCCGGGGCAAGCGCGTGGTGACGATGGTCGAGCTGGAGGATGCCAAAGACAAGGTGCTCATGGGCGCTGAGCGTCGCTCGATGGCCATGACGGACGAGGAGAAGAGGCTTACCGCCTATCACGAAGGAGGCCACGCTCTTGTGGCTTTGAATGTGAAGGGCTCTGATCCTATCCACAAGGCCACCATCATTCCGCGCGGTCGGGCGCTGGGCATGGTCATGCGTCTTCCGGAGCGCGATCAGCTTTCGGTCACGCGCGAAAAAATGCTTGCCGATATCTGCGTGGCGTTTGGCGGCCGGATCGCCGAAGAACTCACGTTCGGCCACGAAAAAGTCACGACGGGGGCCATGTCGGACATCGAGATGGCCACGCGCATGGCGCGCGCCATGGTCACTAGGTTTGGAATGTCCGACGAACTGGGGCCATTGGCCTATGCCGAGAACCAGGACGAAGTGTTCCTCGGCCATTCCATCGCTCGCCAGCAGAACGTCTCCGAAGCGACGGCACAGAAGATCGACCAGGAAATTCGCCGGATCATCGACACGTGCTATCAGCGGGCGCACGATATTCTGAGCCGGCAGGCCGACGATCTGGGCGTCCTGGCGAAGGGTTTGCTCGAATATGAGACATTGACGGGCGACGAGATTGTGGCCCTGCTCAAAGGCATTCCGCCCGTTCGAGCGCCTTACGAAGAACCGGAGCCGCAGCGCGGCCAGGGTCCTAGTGTACCGCAAGCAGGCCGCCCGCGCGGCGTGGTTGCGCCGGAGCCGCAACCGGGGCGGTGACCGCGGGTCCGACCGTCTTCGGCATTCTCAACATCACCGAGGACTCGTTCTCGGACGGGGGGCGCTATCTCGCGCCGGACGCGGCGGTGGCGCGTGCGCGCTGGCTGATGGCCAACGGGTCTGATGTCCTCGATGTGGGAGCCGCGTCGTCCAATCCCCGCTCAGCTGGGGTGCCGGCCGAGATTGAGATCGCCCGCCTCGAGCCGGTTGTGGAGGAGATCAAGGCCGAAGGATACCGGATCTCCGTCGACACATTCTCCCCGACCGTGCAGCGCTGGGCCCTCCGCAAAGGGGTCGACTATGTCAACGACATTGCCGGTTTCCCCGATCCGGCTCTTTACCCCCAGCTTGCCCTGTCCGACAGTCAACTCGTCGTCATGCATTCGGTGCAGGGTGGGCCTGCCACGGAACGGATTCATGTGTCAGCACAGGACATTTTTGGCCGGATCGCGCGATTTTTCGAGAATCGGCTCTCTGCCTTGGAGCAGGCGGGTATCCCGCGCCGGCGTCTGATTCTCGACCCCGGCATGGGGGTTTTCCTCGGGACTGATCCCGAAGCATCGTTCGCAACCCTGCGCAGGGTTGGAGAACTGAAGAAGCTGTTCGACCTTCCCGTGCTTATCTCGGTCTCGCGAAAGTCGTTTCTTCGAGGATTTCTGGGGCGAAAGCCCGAGGATGCGGGACCGGCCAGCCTGGCGGCGGAGCTTTTTGCGGTGCGTCAGGGGGCGGATTTCATTCGCACCCACGATCCTGCGGCGTTGAAGGACGCTCTAGCGATAACCGCCAGGCTAGAAATGGCCACTATCGTTGCCTAGAAGAGAAGAGAATAGGCGCCAATCCAGTTGGGATGGCCCGAAGCTTGCTCTAAAATTGTGCAGCTGCAACCACGGGAACGGTCGAGATGCCGCGTAAACTGTTTGGGACGGATGGCATTCGCGGACTGGCAAACCGCCACCCGGTAACTCCCGAAATCGCCATGAAGGCAGGTATGGCGGCAGGCCGCATTTTTACCCGCCCGGACCACCTGCATCGGGTCGTGATCGGCAAGGATACCCGACTGTCGGGCTACATGATCGAATCAGCCCTGGTGGCCGGTTTTACCTCGGTGGGCATGGACGTGTTCCTGTTCGGTCCGCTCCCGACCCCGGCAGTGGCCATGCTGACCCGTTCGCTGAGAGCCGACCTCGGCGTCATGATTTCGGCATCGCACAATCACTTCGAGGACAACGGTATCAAATTCTTCGGGCCGAACGGGCTCAAGCTGTCCGATGAACGTGAAATGGCGATTGAAGAGTTGATGAGCAACGGGCTTGAGGACGGCTTGGCAACGTCGCGCAACATCGGCCGCGCCAAGCGTATCGACGACGCACAGGCCCGCTACATCGAATATGCCAAGCGAACATTTCCCAAGAACCTGACGCTGGACGGCTTGCGCATCGTCATCGACTGCGCAAACGGCGCCGCCTACAAGGTTGCCCCTGCCATTCTTTGGGAGCTCGGCGCCGAAGTGATCGAGATTGGCACCGAGCCCAACGGCTTCAACATCAATCATGAGTGCGGTTCGACGTTCCCCGAACCGATGCAGAGAAAGGTGCGCGAGCGGCGGGCCGATTTCGGCATCGCGCTCGACGGCGACGCCGACCGGGTCGTCATGGCCGACGAAAAGGGCAACCTCATCGACGGCGACCAGATTCTGGCCCTGATTGCGCGATCCTGGTCGAAGTCCGGAAATCTGACCGGAGGCGGTGTGGTCGGCACCGTGATGTCCAACGAAGGCCTCGACCGCTATCTCAAGAGCCTCAGCCTGAACCTCGTGCGTGCACCGGTCGGAGACCGCTATGTTCTCGAGAAGATGTGTGCCGGCGGCTACAACGTTGGCGGCGAGCAGTCCGGCCATATCATACTTCGCGACTTTTCGACGACCGGCGACGGAATCGTTGCCGCACTGCAGGTGCTGGGAGTGATGGCCGAGGACAACAGGCCGGTCAGCGAGGCGGCACACATCTTCGATCCATTGCCGCAGGTTCTTGAGAACGTCCGGTTCGCGAAAGGCTCCCCGCTGAGCGACGCGCGGGTGACCGATCGCATCAAGGCTTGTGAAGCGCGGCTGAACGGATCGGGGCGAGTCCTGGTGCGCAAATCGGGCACAGAACCGGTGATCCGCGTGATGGCCGAGGGCGACGACGAAAAGCTCGTCAAATCCGTCGTGCGTGAGTTGGTCGCTGCGATCGAGGAAGCGACTGCCTGATGCCGGGGCTTCCGCGCCTGCTCGTCATCGCAGGATCGGATTCGTGCGGGGGCGCGGGAATTCAGGCCGATATCAAGACGGCGGCAGCATTGCGTGTCTATGCCATGACGGCCGTTACGGCGATAACGGTGCAGGACACGACCGCCGTTCATGCCATCCACGCCGTTCCCGCCGCAATCGTGCGCGATCAGATCGCCTGTTGTCTTCGCGACATTGGCGCCGACGCCATCAAAATCGGGATGCTCGGTTCGGCTGAATTGATCGAAACCGTCGCGGAAACGCTCGAATCGTACGCACGCGACACGCCGATCGTGCTCGACCCGGTGATGGCTGCGACCTCCGGCGAAGAGTTTCTGGACAACGACGCGGTTGAGGTTCTCAAGGCCCGCCTCATTCCGCTCGCAGCCGTTTTGACGCCCAACATGCCCGAAGCCAAGAGCCTGTCGGGCATGTTCGCCGCGCAGAATCGGTTCGCGCACGCCGAGGCCATGGCGCGCGCTCTAATGGCGCTTGGCGCCGGAGCCGTGCTCATCAAGGGCGGGCATGATACGCGGCCCTTGGTGGATGACACGCTCGTGTGGAACGGCGGCGTCGAGACGTATTCCTTCGTGCGGATCGAAACGCGGCATACACACGGAACCGGGTGCACGCTCGCAACCGCCATAGCGTGCGGTTTGGCGAGAGGGTTGTCGTTGCCTCTGGCGGTCGGTCGCGCTCGCGAATATCTCCAGAGGGCGATCGAAACTGCACCCGGACTGGGTTCAGGTCACGGCCCGCTCAATCACATGCACGGGCAGTGAGCGCATCAACGATCCGCGAAAGGATCGCGGACCAGGATGGTGTCCTCGCGCTCCGGGCTCGTCGAAAGCAACGCGACCGGCGCCCCGATCAGCTCTTCGACGCGGCGAATGTATTTTATGGCGGTGGCCGGCAGGTCGGCCCACGTGCGAGCGCCGCGCGTGGAATCGTTCCATCCTTCCAAAGTTTCGTAAATCGGCTCGAGCCTTGCCTGCGCATTGGCGTCGGCCGGCAGGTGATCAATCTCCTCGCCATCCAGTCGATAACCCACGCAGACCTTCAGCTCGGCAAAACCGTCGAGGACATCGAGCTTGGTCAGCGCGATGCCGTCGATGCCCCCCGTGACCACGGTCTGGCGCACCAGTACCGCATCGAGCCAGCCGCAGCGGCGTTTACGGCCGGTTACGGTGCCGAATTCCGCGCCGCGCGTGCCCAGTGCGTCGCCGACGGAATCGGTGAGCTCGGTGGGAAACGGTCCCTCGCCGACCCGGGTCGTGTATGCCTTGGCAATTCCCAGAACGTAGCCAATGTCCCGCGGTCCGCATCCGGAGCCGGCAGCGGCCTGGCCCGCGACGGTGTTGGATGAGGTGACGTACGGATAGGTTCCGTGATCGATGTCGAGGAGAACAGCCTGCGCTCCCTCGAACAGCACGCGCTTGCCGTCGCGATGCGCCGCATCGAGCAGACGCCACGCTGGCGCCGCATAGGCCAGAATGCCGGGGGCGATCTCCGAGAGCGCCCGGACAAGAGCCGCTGCATTGATCTCATCTGCGCCCATGCCGCGGCGCAATGCATTGTGGTGTGCGAGCAAACGGTCGATTTTGCCGGGGAGCGACGCGAGATCCGCCAGGTCGATCACCCGGAGGGCCCGGCGGCCCACCTTGTCTTCGTAGGCGGGACCGATGCCACGTTTCGTTGTACCGATGCGCTGCAGGCTGTTGGACTGCTCGCGCGCCGCGTCGAGTTCGCGATGCAGGGGGAGTATGAGCGCCGCGTTCTCCGCGACCACGAGATTGGCCGGCGACAGCTCCACACCTTGCGCTTTGATCCGCGCGATTTCTTCGAGAAACGCCCACGGGTCCACTACGACCCCATTTCCCACGATGGAGAGCTTGCCCGCCCGCACCACGCCGGAGGGTAGAAGGCTGAGTTTGAATGTGACGCCGTCGATGACCAGCGTATGTCCTGCGTTGTGGCCGCCTTGGAACCGCACCACCACGTCGGCGCGTGCGCTGAGCCAGTCCACGATCTTGCCTTTGCCTTCGTCGCCCCATTGGGCGCCGATCACGGCTACATTTGCCATTTGTCTATACTCGGAAGAATGTTGCGTTCGGGCGAGCGCCCACTATAGCGGGACGCGAGCGCCGGCGTCAGGCGGCTTTTGGTCCGAAGGGCACAAGCATCGGCACCCGCCGGCGGTAGGAGTCATAGGTCTCCGAGCCGAGTTCCTCGCGCAGGAAGCGCTCTTCGAGCCTCGCCTTGCTCCAGCATCCAGCAATCATCAGTGCTCCGCCGACGAGTGCCGGAAGTGTGCCTTTGAACAGTGCGGTGGCCACGATAGCCAGCATCAGCCCGGTGTAAATGGGGTGACGCACGATGGCGTAAGGGCCGGTCTCGACCAGGTGGTGGTCGGCCTTCTTGGTCACCGAGCTCGACCAGAGCGCTCCGAGAGTGATCCGGGCCCACCAGGCGAACAGGAATCCGGCGACAGCCACCGTCACCAGTGCCCAGGCGACTCCTGGCCCCATATTCCAGAAATCAATCCAGCTATGGCCAAAACGGCTTCTGGGAAATAGCAGAAGCGCCCCCAGGATGGCCAGCACGCGATAGGCGACTTGTGACGATGACGAGGCCCTACTCCCGACGCGATCAGACCAGGCGGCAACCGCGTACCAGCTGACCACCCACACCACCCAGAGGAGGTCGAGTGCAAACCTCGGCTGCATGTCTGGCGCCCATCAGGAATTGTCCCAGGTGGAGGTGGTGAGCGGCGTCTCAGAACGCAAGCGCCTTGGCTTGCTTGACCAGCGGGAGCTTTCTGATCTCGGCCAGCACGCCCTCGTTCACAGGCCCATCCACCTGCACGAGCGCGATGGCATCGGCGCCCGGTGCGCTGCGGCCGAGCGCGAAGGCCGCGACATTCACCTGCGCATTGCCGAGAGCAGTTCCCAAGCGTCCGATGAAGCCAGGCTTGTCTTCGTTGGTGACGTAGAGCATGTGGGGCGCGAATTCCGCGTCCAGGTTGATGTCCTTGGTCTGTATGAGGCGGGGGCGCCCGTCGGAGAATACCGTGCCGGCCACACTGCGCGTAAGGCCGTCTGCTTGTACCGTGATCTTGATGTAGCCTTCGTAGATGCCCTGCCGGTCGCGGCGCGTCTCGCTCACCTTGATGCCGCGCTCCTTCGCCACGATGGGCGCATTGACCATGTTCACGTCGGCCAGCGCGGGCTTTAACAGGCCTGCCAGCGCTGCCTGTGTCAGCGCACGGGTGTTTAGTTCCGATGCCGCACCTTCATAAAGGATGTCCACGCCCCGGATGCTCGTTTCCGTCAGCTGGCCGGCAAAAAGACCGAGTTTTTCCGCAAGCGCAATCCAGGGTTTAACTTTGTGGGCTTCCTCTGCCGAGATCGAAGGCATGTTGAGCGCATTGGTGATGGCGCCGGTGAGCAGGTAGTCGGATATCTGCTCTGCAACCTGCAGCGCCACATTCTCCTGCGCTTCTGCCGTGGAAGCGCCCAGATGCGGAGTGGCTACGACTTTATCATTCCCAAACAGAATGTTGGATTTGGCGGGTTCTTCCTCGAATACGTCGAGTGCGGCGCCGGCAAGGTGGCCGGAATCGAGTGCCGCCTTGAGTGCGCGCTCGTCGACGAGCCCGCCGCGCGCGCAATTGATGATCCTCGCGCCCTTCTTCATGCGCTGGATGGCATCGGCGGAAATGATGTTACGCGTTTCGTTGGTAAGCGGGGTGTGAAGGGTAATGAAATCGGCCCGCGCCAAAAGGTCGTTGAGCTCCACCTTCTCGATACCTAGATCGGCAGCCCGCTCCGGTGAAAGATAGGGGTCATAGGCGATCACCTTCATTTTCAGGCCTTTGGCGCGGTCCGCAACGATCGAGCCGATATTACCCGCCCCGATGAGACCCAACGTCTTGCCGTAGAGCTCAACGCCCATGAACCGGTTCTTCTCCCACTTTCCGGCATGGGTGGAAGCGTTGGCGGCAGGAAGTTCGCGAGCCAGCGTCATCATGAGCGCGATGGCATGCTCTGCGGTAGTGATCGAATTGCCGAACGGCGTGTTCATCACGATCACGCCTGCCGCGGTGGCGGCCGGAATGTCCACGTTGTCAACGCCGATGCCGGCCCGCCCTACGACCTTCAGCTTCTTCGCTGCCTGGATGACGTCGGCGGTGATCTTGGTGGCCGACCGGATGGCGATACCGTCATATTCGTCCACGATCCGCAACAGCTCTTCCTTAGGCAGGCCTGTCTTCACGTCGGCATCGACGCCGCGCTCCTTGAAGATGGCAAGGGCGGCCGATGACAGCTTGTCGGCGATGAGAACTTTGGGCATTGCCGCTCTCCTCAAACGTGTTTCACTTGCGCATAGGCCCAGTCGAGCCACGGCGTCAGTGCTTCAAGATCGGTATGGTCGATGGTTGCACCGCACCAGATGCGCAGACCCGGGGGCGCGCTGCGGTAGGCAGCGATATCGAACGCCACGCCTTCCTTGTCGAGCAGATCGGCGATTTTCTTGGCCGCTGCCGCTTGCGCATCGGCGGCGAGCGCCGTGAACCACGGATCGACGATCTTCAGGCAAACGCTGGTATTGGAGCGTGTGCGTGGATCGTTCGCGAGGAAATCCACCCATTTTGCTTGCTGCACCCAACGCATCAGCACCGCGAGATTGGCGTCGGCGCGAGCAATAAGCGCCTTGAGCCCGCCCGCGGCGTCGGCCCAGCCGAGCGCGTCGAGATAATCTTCGACCACCAGCATGGAAGGCGTGTTGATCGTCTCGCCTTCGAAGATGCCTTCAACCACCTTGCCGCCTTTGGTCATACGGAAGATTTTCGGCATCGGCCAATGCGGCGTATACGCTTCGAGCCGTGCCACGGCTTTGGGCGACAGCACCAGCATGCCGTGTGCGGCCTCGCTGCCGAGCGCCTTCTGCCAGGAAAATGTGGTGGCATCGAGCTTCGGCCACGGCAGATCCATCGCGAACGCCGCACTCGTGGCGTCGCAGATCGTCAAGCCCTGCCGCGCATCGGATATCCAATCGCCATCGGGCACGCGCACCCCGGAGGTGGTGCCATTCCACAGAAACACCGTGTCGTGCGCGGGGCTTGCCTGCGTCAGGTCGGGAAGTGCGCCGTAATCCGATTTGAACGTTCGCACGTCCTTGAGCTTAAGCTGCTTGACGGTGTCGGTTACCCAGTCTTCGCCGAAGCTTTCCCAAGCGAATACGTCCACGGGCAGCGGCCCCAACAGCGACCACATCGCCATTTCCACGGCACCGGTGTCCGAGGCCGGCACGATGCCTACCCGGTAATCGTCCGGGATGCGGAGCATCGCCTTCGTACGCGCGATGGCCTCCTTGAGCTTGGCTTTGCCCGGTTTGGCGCGGTGTGATCGGCCGAGTAGTGCGCCGTTCAGCGCTTCTGGCGTCCAGCCCGGCCGCTTGGCGCAAGGTCCGGACGAAAAAAAAGGCCGTGCAGGGCGCACGGCCGGACGATTTCCGGTCATCAGTCATTCCTTCCAGAATGAATGCGCCTCGTTGGGGAGGCGTAGCCCGCAACCTATGTAGTCTTCGTGGGGCCGACAGTCAAACGGCAGCAGTGCGTCATATGGCACCGCGCCTCAAGCCGTTTATCGGAACAGCCGTGGGCCCACCGGCGTTGCTCATGAGCAGGAGGCCCCTATGCCTTTTATATTTCGCCCCGAAACGGATACCGACGCCATTGCATTTGCGATCGCGACTGACAAGGTCTGCTTCATCATAGCCAAGACCCGCGCATACGACGCGAAGGAAGGCGATGCCGATCCGGCATCCGGCTCGAACGCCACCGACGACGGCATGGCAGACGTGTTGGAGGATAAGCCCGACGATCCGGTCTACCGCGAACTCACAAGCTTCATTCGGGGCATGAACGAAGATGAAGAGATCAAACTCGTCGCGCTCGCATGGGTGGGGCATGGAACCTTCGACATCTCCGAGTGGAACGACGCGGTGGCGACCGCACGCGCACCGAGCACAATAGTCGCACCGCCGAATATCTCTTGGGCCTGCCCGCTGTTGGGTGACTATCTCGAGGACGGGCTTGACGCGTTCGGCCGCGGCTGCGCGGAATATCGACACTAAGCCGTCGCCAGCGCGCCCCGCCTGTGCGCAGCCAAGGCGCACTCCGTGTGAAATTACTCCGTATGCCGCCGGCGCAGCCGGAGTTTGCGCACCGGGTGCGGCGCGCCATTCGCCATGAAATGTTCCGCAGCCGCGGCAATCACCGCCAGAGATTTCACGAAGCGACCGCGCTCGGATTGGGGAAGCGGATCGAGGAGCAGTTTCTCGGCGCGGCTGGCGGCCAGCCGGGCAGACCTGAGCGCCTTGCGACCCGCCTGCGTGATGGCGACGGCGTTTGCGCGCTGGTCCTCTTTGACGCGTTCGCGCGAGACGAGGCCGCGCTCCAACATGCGGCGCATCATCTCTGCCAGTGTGGAACGGTCGATACCTGTGGTTTCCACGAGTGCCGTCTGACTGATGCCGTCATGCTGTTCGAGCGCGAGAAGCACGAGATATTGTTGCTTTGTCAGGTCTTGGCTACCGCTCTCGCGCGCGTAGAGGTCGCCGTAAAACTGATGGCAACGGCGCACGAGGTGCGCAGGCGAATCCCCGAGATCGGACGTCCCGTTTCCTTTGCGCTGCCCTCTGGCTGTCATAAGTCCACCCCCAAAAAAATTTTCGAACATAAACCAGCGTCGAACTCTGCTTTCGGAAATCCTGCTGTGACGCCGCGCAACTGAAGCTTTCGAACCCCTGCGTCACCGCAAGCAAGCTGCACTCTAGACGGCGGCAGCGTCGGCGACAACTGTTTCCGAGCGACGCGCGCGCCATTTCTCTCGCACGTCTGCCCCCTTTCGTCCAAGTTCTGAATTGGGCAAATTGATAACCGCATGAGCGATCCGCAAAACCCGAACGTTCCCACTGCGCCCGGCCTCAGATTCGAGCGACGCACGCCGCAAGGCGACACCAGCGAACGCGATGTGTGCGGGCATTGCGGCCACATCTGCTACGTCAACCCAAAGATCGTGGTGGGATCGGTGGCTATTCATGCCGGTCGGATTCTGTTGTGCCGCCGTGCAATCGAGCCACGATCGGGCCTGTGGACTTTGCCCGCCGGCTATCTCGAGTTGCACGAATCTCCAGAAGACGGTGCGCGGCGCGAAGCGCGCGAGGAAGCGTGCGCCGAGATTGCGATCGAGCGGCTGCTCGCCGTCTATTCGCTGCCGCATATCAGCCAGGTTCAATTGATCTATCGCGCAAGCTTGCCCGATCCCGTTCATGCGGCCGGAACCGAAAGCATGGAAACGAAGCTGTTCGAATGGCAGGATATCCCCTGGGAAGATCTGGCATTTCCCAGCGTGCAATGGGCGCTGGGTCATTATCGCCAATCGCGGATCCAGGCCGATTTCGCCCCGTTCTCGAATCCGCAAGGGGCAGGGAATAGAGTGTGGTGAGTGGGGCAGCAGCCGTTTACCACTCACCATTCTCACTACTACGCTGGCCTGCTCACTTCCCCGCCAGAGTTGCCTTCACTAAGCCGCCGGCTTTGCCGAAATCCATCTCCCCGGCATGGTGCTCTTTGAGGAACGCCATGACACGGCCCATGTCTTTCACGGATTGAGCTCCGGTTTCGGCAATTGCGCGCTCCGCCGCCACTTTCATCTCGGTTTCATCCATCTGCCGGGGCATGAATTCCCGGATGATGGTGATCTCCTCGCGCTCGGCTTCGGCAAGCTCCGGTCTGCCGCCGCCTTCGTACGTGGCGGCGGATTCCTCTCTCTGGCGGATCAGCTTGCCCATCAGCGCGAGAATCTCCTCCTCGCCAATGCCGGCGCGGCTCTCCTCGCTGCGATTGGCGATGTCGCGCTCCTTTAGCGCTGCGAGCACCAGTCTCAGCGTGGAAACGCGCCGTTGCGCGCGTGCCTTCATCGCCTCCTTCAGTTCGTCGCTAAGGCGCTCACGCAAGCCCATAAGCATTCTCCCGATTTGCGGCAGCGCAAAATGTAGTGCGAGGCCCGACATCGAGCAATGCGGATTGAGTCCCGCGCGGACGCCAGGGATGCGAGGTCTCCGCGGCATTGCAAAGCGCAACTGAGAGGCGCAGTTGAGGTAAAGTTCACCAGCTGTTGGCGTTTTTGAACGGCAAGGTCTTCGCGGCCCTCTTCTGCGCGAGACGAGGGGAAAGTCATGCGGGTTACACCTCGGCTTCGAATTTGGGTAGGACGGACAGGGTGCGGCCGGTCAGAGAATTGCACGCATTCCGGCACCTTGTAGCAGGGAGAAGCTGATGTATGCTTTGGTCGCGATGGGAAGGTGGCTGGGCGAGGCGTTTCGATGCGCCCGCAGGGCATAAAGTCGGTCGATGTCGAACCTGTTGGACAATGACGATGATGCTGCGGGCGCACCGGCGCGCAAGCTGTTCGATATTGCGAAACTCGTCAGCGAGATGCGGACGTACTATCTGCTGTTCATCGTGATTTTCGGTGTCTTCCTGGCCGTGACCATCGCCGTGGTATTGGCGATGAAACCCTCGTACACGGCGACGGCACTGGTTGGCCCCGCCGACAATTCCGACCAGCCCTTCAGCGAAGATGCTTTGGGTACGCTAGGGCACGCCGGCCTGGGGGGCATTGCCAAGCACCTGCATGTCGGCGGCGGGCTGGGCGGCCAATCAACCGACAAGTTCGACGAATACACTTCGCTCCTGACATCCAGCCGCCTGTCAGCAGTGCTTATCGACAAGGATCATATCCTTTCCGAGGTTTTCGCCGACCGATGGGACGCCGGCCAACGCCGCTGGCTGCCTCCGCAGGGCCTTGTTGCCCAAGGTGTCGACATGCTGAGGCGGCTGCTGGGTCGGCCGGTGAAGTTGCATCCGGATCAGGACGATCTGAGCAAGTTTCTCAAAGCGAAGCTCAAGGTGGATACTTCGCTGGAGACCGGGTTCGCCACGATCACCTTCAATTTCTCGAGTCCCGAGAAGACGGAGGACCTGCTCAATATCATTCTGCTGGAGGCCGACAATATCATCCGCGAGGACAAGCGGCGCGATGTGGCAGCCCGCATAGCCTACCTGGACACCACGCTAGCAAGTTTGGGCATCGCAGACGAGAAACAACAGCTTATCGATACGCTTTCCCAGCAGCAGGAGGAGATGATGATGATCCAGTCAGATCATCGCTATGCCTCGCTCCTGATTGATCCGCCACATGCGCCCCTCAAGCCCTCATCGCCCTTGCCCACCATCGATGCGGGGATCGCCTTCCTGCTCTCATGTTTGGCCTGGTTTGGTGCCGTGCGGCTGACGCCGCAACAGGGCTGGTTGAGGCGCCTGATCGAGGTATTTGCCCGCCGCAAAAGGAAGAGGCTGCGGGGCGCTGCGCGTATCCCCGCAGAGGCGGGAACGGGCTGAGATCGGATATGCCACGCGAGAGGCTCGTACCGCTGACGGGCATTCGCCGAGACCGGTTATGACTGCTGGCCCCATCGGGCCGGTTCCGAGACGCTTGAACGGCGTGCGTTCTGGACCGACGGCTCCAAAATTGAAATCAGCCTGGCCGCTGCTGTCTCCGGCGCATGATGGGATTCGACGTATCGTCGGCACTTTGCGGCGAGTTGCTCGTAGCGATCGGACTCGAGCGCGCAGATGGATCTCATGGCCGGTGCAAGATCGTCCTCTGCCTTGGCCACGGCCCCCAACCCATTCCGTGCAATGATGCCGTCCGGGTCAATCATTGCGCGCGTCACGACCGGCGTACCCGCGGCGAATGCCTCGAGAAAGGCATTGGAGAAGCCCTCGTAATCCGACGTGGACAGAAGTGCGATTGCACGGGCGACGAAATCGAAGAT
>Ga0335085_10007820_pt1 | contig 16426 bp, 15 predicted proteins | sample Lox_Sample_45_FD_206712 | JGI IMG/M metagenome (GOLD analysis project Ga0335085, IMG submission 206712) | Soil microbial communities from Loxahatchee National Wildlife Refuge, Florida, United States - Lox_Sample_4.5 | ecosystem: Environmental > Terrestrial > Soil > Wetlands | place: USA...
CGACGCATGGGCTTCTTCGAGCGCCTGCGCATGCTCGAGGGCCAGCGGGCGCAGGACGCGGCGACATCGGGGTCGCCGACGACCACCGCGCCCGGAGAGGACGCGAGGTGAGATGGGCCGCCTGATCGCGCTCGGCCTCGCCGTCGTGACCCTGCTGGCATCGGCCGCTTTCGCGCAGGCCCCCGCGGCGCCGCCGCGCACGCCCGGCGCGCCGATCCAGGGGCTCGATCGCCTGTCCCCCGAGGAGCGCGCCGTCGCCGAGCGCAACCTCGAGCGGTGGCGCAGCATGACGCCCGAGCAGCAGCAGCGCGCTCTCGAGAACTACCGGCACTGGCGCAGCCTGTCGCCCGAAGAGCGTCAGACCGCGCGCCAGAACCTGCAGCGCTTCCGCCAGATGCCGCCGGGCGAGCGCGCGCGGATCATGCAGGACTTCCAGCGCTGGAACCAGCTGCCCGAGGACCGCAAACGTGAGCTGGAGCGCGCCTACGACCGCTACCAGCAGCTGCCACCCGAGCGGCAGAAGCAGATCCAGCAGCGCTTCGAGCGCTACCAGTCGCTCCCGCCCGAGCAACGCGAGCGGATGGACAAGAACCTGGAGCGCTGGCGGAACATGACGCCCGAGCAGCGCGAGCAGGCGCGCGAGCGGATCCGCCAGCGGCGACAGGACAAGCAGCGCGAGATCAAGCCGCCCCACGACGACGGCACCGGCTCCGGACGGCGTCCCCGCTAAGGCCGCGCAACTTTACACTGCGCGCGGCCGTCGTGTACGATGGCTCCCTCATGGGTCAGCTGATCGTCCAGAAGTACGGTGGCTCGTCCGTCGCCGATCCCGAGAAGATCAAGAGCGTGGCCCGCCGGGTGGCGGAGTCCGCGCGTCTCGGCCACCGCGTGGTGGTGGTCGTCTCCGCGATGGGCAAGACCACCGACGGCCTCCTCGCCCTCGCGGCCGCGATCACGCCGACCCCCGATCCGCGCGAGATGGACATGCTGCTCTCGACCGGCGAGCAGGTGACGATCGGTCTCCTCGCGATGGCGCTGCAGGCCCTCGGCCATCCCGCGCGCTCGTTCACCGGTCCGCAGGTCGGCCTCGTCACCGACCAGGCCCACACTCGCGCCCGCATCAAGCGCATCACCGCGGAGCGGATCCATCGCGCGCTCGACGCGGGCCGCGTGGCGGTGGTGGCGGGCTTCCAGGGCACCACCGAGGAGGGCGACATCACCACGCTGGGACGCGGCGGCTCCGATCTCACCGGGGTCGCGCTCGCGGCCGCCTTGAAGGCCGACGTGTGCGAGATCTTCACCGACGTGGACGGCGTCTACACCGCCGACCCCAACGTGGTGCCCGACGCCCGCAAGCTGCCGCGTATCTCGTACGACGAGATGCTGGAGATGGCCGCGCTCGGCGCGAAGGTGCTGCAGGCCCGCTCCGTCGAGTTCGCCAAGAAGTACAACGTGCCGGTCCACGTCCGCTCCACCTTCAAGCCGGACCCGGGCACTCTCGTGACCAGGGAGGATCACAGCATGGAAGACGTGGTGGTGACCGGCATCACCCACGATCGGGGACAGGCCAAGGTCTCCATCCTGAGGGTTCCCGACCGGCCCGGCATCGCCTCCCGGGTGTTCGGCGGCCTCGGGGCCGAGAACATCGTGGTGGACATGATCGTGCAGAACATCAGTCGCGACGGGTTGACCGACATCTCCTTCACGCTACCCCGCGCCGACCGTACCCGCGCGGAGGGCGTGCTCGGCTCGCTCGCCCAGGACATCGGAGCGGAGGGGGTCACCGCGGACGACCGGGTCGCCAAGATTTCGATCGTGGGCGTCGGCATGCGGAGCCACGCCGGCGTCGCCGCCCGCATGTTCGAGACCCTCTCCGGCGAGGGCATCAACATCCAGATGATCTCGACGTCCGAGATCGCGGTCTCCTGCGTCATCGAGGACAAGTACACGGAGCTGGCCGTCCGGGCCCTCCACGACGTCTTCGAGCTCGGCGCGGAGCGAGGAGCCTGAGCATGGCCGCCACCGCCCGCGCCGCCGTCTTCTTCGGTCCCGGCAAGCCCTTCGAGATCCGATCGGTGCCGATTCCCGAGGTCGAGCCCGAGGGGGTCCTGATCCGGGTGACCCACGCCAACATCTGCGGCTCCGATCTTCACTTCTGGCGAGGGGACGCGCCGCTGCGCCTGCCCGACGACGGCTGGATCTTCGGCCACGAGATGACCGGGCGCGTGGCCCGGCTCGGCTCGAAGGTCAAGACCGACTCGCTCGGACGGCCGCTCAAGGAGGGCGACCGGGTCGCCTACACCTACTTCTATCCGTGCGGGCGCTGCTATGCGTGCCTGCACAAGGAGCCCGCGGCCTGCCCGAACAAGATCGAGCGGCCGCTCGGGCCCGGCGCGTTCCCGCACCTGCACGGCGCCTTCGCCGACCACTACTACCTGCGGCCGGGCGGCGCCCTGTTCGTGGTGCCCGAGGCTCTTCCCGACGAGGCGGTGGCCGGCGTGAACTGCGCGCTCTCCCAGGTCTTCTACGGGCTGCACGTGGCCGGCCTGCGGCAGGGCGACTCGCTGGTAATTCAGGGCGCGGGCGGCCTCGGTATCCAGGCCGCCGCGGTGGCCAAGGACCTGGGTGCCCAGACCGTGATCGTGGTGGATCAGATTCACGGGCGCCTCGAGCTGGCGAAGGCCTTCGGGGCCGACCACACGATCAACGTGAAGGAGATCGCCGACCGGCGCGAGCGCGTGAAGTTGGTACGCCAGTGGACGGGAGGGGTGGGCGCCGACGTGGCCTGCGACCTCGTCGGCTTCCCGGCCGTCATCCCGGAGGGCATCGAGATGTTGCGCTCGGGCGGCACCTACCTGGAGATCGGCACGATCAGCCGCGGGGCCAAGGTCGAGCTCGAGCCCTCGCTGCTCGTGTGGGGCTCCAAGAAGATCGTGGGCGTCATCCAGTACGATCCGTGGGTCATCCCGCGCGCGCTCGACTTCCTGGTGCGCACGCGCGAGAGCCGTCCGTGGAGCCGCATCCTCTCGCACAAGTACCCGCTCGAGCAGATCAACGAGGCCTTCGCCGCCTCGGAGTGGCACAACCGGGAGACGACGACGATCACGCGCGCGGCGCTCACGCCGTGAGCCGCACCATCGCCGATCTCATCCAGGACCGCTTCGGGCTGCCCACCGAGGCGGGGCGCGCGCGCTCCGCGGACGGCCCGCTCGCCTTGCTGCTCTCGCATCGGACGCAGCGCCGCTACAAGCCCGATCCGGTCCCCGATGACGTTCTCGAGATCGCGCTGGCCGCCGCGCTGTCCGCGCCATCCAAGTCGGACCTGCAGCAGGTCGGCATCGTGCTCGTGCGAGACCGCGCCAAGCAGACGACGATCGGAGGGTGGATCCCCGACATGCCGTGGATCGCCCAGGCCCCGCTCTTCATGGTGTTCTGCGGCGACAACCGCCGCATCCGCCGCGTGAGCGCACTGCGCGACCGGCCGTTTCCCAACGACACGCTCGACATGTTCATGAACGCCGCGGTCGACGCGGGGCTGGTGCTCCAGGCGTTCATCACCGCCGCGGAGGCCTTGGGTCTCGGCTGCTGCCCGATCAGCGTAGTGCGCAACCACGTCGAGAAGCTCGCCGCGCTGCTCGAGCTGCCCCCCGGGGTGTTCCCGGTGGCCGGGCTCTGCGTGGGCTATCCGCTGCAACGCGGCTGGACGAGCATGCGGCTGCCGCCCGCGGTGACCGTCCACACCGACCGCTATGACGACGCCGACCTTCCCGGGCAGCTCGACGCCTATGATCGGCGGCGGGAGGCGCGCCACGCCACCCCGAAGGAGAGCCAGCGCTTCGCCGATCGCTACGGGTATGCGGAGCCCTACGGCTGGTCGGAGGACAAGGCTCGCCAGTACTCGGTGCCGGAGCGGCACAACTTCGGGCCCTTCATCCGCCGCCATGGCTTCGGCCTAGCCTGACCCGCGCCTCCGCCACGAGCGGGCGATCTAGGGACCGGGAGGAAAGCAGGCGCCGCGGCGACCCTGCTCGCACACGCACTCGAGCGGAGCGCCGTCCGGGCCGGTCGTGATCACGATATTCCCGGTGCACGACGGCCGGCGGGCCAGCTGAAACACCACCCCCAGCGCCACCATCGCGAGCACCAGCCCCACCCCGATCACGAACACCCGTCGCTCGAGCCGCTGACTTCGCCGGATCCCCCGTTCCCGGCTCCAGTGCGCGCGGCTCTCGATCCCCCAGAGACTGTTGAGGAAGACGAGCACGAGCGCGCCGGCGAGCGCGGCGAGCACGACGAGGATGACGAGTTTCTCGGCCAATCGGGTCGTGAATCGCAGACGGGGGCGTCGCCGATGCCCACCGGGTCGGCAGCCGCGCGCGGGCGCTCGGCGCGCCTCGGACTGTAGCACGATCCCCTCTCGCCTCCAACTGCGCAGCACCCTCGAGCGGGCCGCCGGACCGCGCGATCGGCGTTGCGCGGACACGGTGTCGACGCTGGGAGCGCGTTCCGACGAATCGAACTCGATACACGCGGTGTATCGGAACCGACACTCTGGTCCCTCGATGGCCGCCGTGGGACGGTGGGTACGTGCTCTACACCGTCCCGCAGCTCCGCCTCCTGGTCCTGCTGGCCCTCACCCTGCTGGTGGGCCTGGGCGTGCGCGAATGGCGCGCGGGGTTCCCCGACGCGGCGGAGCGCTTCGAGCGATTCGATCGCGAAGAGGTGGTGGCCCCGCTCCTTCCCGACCCCGGGGACGCGCCCACCCGCGTGACGCCGCCCGCCTCCGTCGCTCCGCCCGAGCCCGCCCCGCCGCCCGAGCCGCTCGACGTCAACCGGGCCAGCGCCGCGGATCTGGCGCGGCTGCCCGGGGTGGGCGCCGGGCTGGCCCAGCGCATCATCGAGGAGCGCGAGCGCCGCGGACGCTTCGACTCACCCGAGGCCCTGCGTTACGTGCTCGGCATGGGCCCGAAGAAGCTCGCGGCCATCCGCCGCTTCATCGCCGTGAGTGATTGACCGCGTCCTGAAGGCCGCACCGCTGCTGCTGCCGGCGGCGGCATTCGCCTCCGGCATCGCGGCTGCCTCGTGGCTGCCCGCGCCAACGCCGGTGCTGATCACGGTGGGCGCCGGACTGCTGCTCGCCGCCCTGCCGCTGAGCGGGAGGATGCCGCGGGCTACGCTGGTCCTCGTCCTGGCCGGAATGGTCGCGCTGGGCATGCTGCGGGCCACATCACCCGCGCTGCCCGACGACCACATCGCGCGACGACCGCTCGCGACAACCGCCAGCATCGAGGCGCGGCTCGCCCAGGAGCCGGTGCGCTGGGCGCCGGACCGCACGCGGCTGCTGCTCGACGTATTGGCCGTGCACACAGGGCCGGAGCGGCTGCCCGCGGTAGGCCGCGTCCAGATCACGGTCTACGGCGACCTCGCGACGCCTCTCGGCGAGAGCCAGCGCGTGCTGATCGATGCGCGCCTGCATCCGCCGATCGGCTACCGGAACCCGGGCGGCTTCGACTACCCGGCCCACCTGCGACGCGACGGCATCCTGCTCGTCGGTCACGCGCGAGCCGACCGCCTCACCGCGCTCGCTCCCGACGCGCCGCCGTGGCGTGTCACGGTGAAGCGCTGGGCGGTGGGCGTCATCACGGCGCGGCTGCCCGAGGCCTCGGGCGCCCTGCTGGCCGGTCTCCTCATGGGCGAGCGGTCGCAGCTGCCTCCCGCGAGCGACGAGGCGTTCCGCCGGGCCGGCGTCTATCACGTGCTCGCGGTGTCCGGCTTCAACGTGGCGCTGCTGGCCGGCGCGGTGTTCGCCGTGCTCGCGATGTGCAGCGTCCCACGTCGGGGCTCGGCCGTGATCGCGGCGGCGGTCCTCGTGGGGTTCGCGCTGGTGGTGGGCGGTCAGCCCTCGGTGGTGCGGGCGACCCTGATGGGCCTGCTGCTCCTGGCCGCGCTGCTCCTCGACCGTGAGTCCCAGCTCGTGAACGCGCTGGCCGGCGCCGCGCTGGCGCTGCTCGTCTGGCGGCCCGGCGACCTCTGGGAGCCCGGTTTCCAGCTCTCGTTCGCCGCGACCGCCGGAATCGTCTACGTGACCCCGTGGCTAGCCGCGGGGTTGACCAACCGCGGCGGGCCGGCATGGCTCGCGTCCGCGGTCGCGGTGAGCCTGGGCGCGCAGGCCGCGGTCACGCCGCTCATGCTCGCGCACTTCAATCAGCTCTCGGTGATCGGCGTCGTCGCCAACCTCGCGGTGGTGCCGCTGGCCGGCGTCGCCACCACGCTCGGAATGCTCGCCCTGCTGCTCGAGCTCGTCTCCGCGACGCTGGCCGGTCTGCTCTTCGACGCTCTCTGGCTGGTTCTGCTCGCGCTGCGCGCGGTGGTCTGGGTTGCCGCCGCGGTCCCGGCCGCGATGGTGTATCTTCCTGCGCCCGCGGGCGCGGCGATACTCGCGTGGTACGGAGCGCTCCTGCTAGCGCCCGCGTCCGCGGCGTCATCGCGGACGCGGGCGGTGGTCGGCCTCCTGGTCATCACCGTCGCCGCGCTGTCGGTGTGGCCGTGGCTACGGCCCACCGATCGGATGCTGCGGGTGACGTTTCTCGACGTCGGACAGGGCGACGCCGCCCTCGTCGAGCTGCCCGACGGACCGCGCCTGCTCGTGGATGGCGGCCCGGGCGGCGCGCGACGCTTCGACGTGGGCGAGCGCGTGCTGGCGCCGTTTCTGTGGAACCGCCCACTCGCCCACCTGGACGCCATCGCCCTCTCCCACTGGGACACCGACCACTCGGGCGGGCTCGCCGCGGTGCTCCGGCGCTTCCGGGTCGGCGAGTTCTGGGAGAGCGGCCGGCCGCCGACCGGCGCGCCCGAGACCGTGGCGGCCCTGGCGCGATCTGGCGCCCCGCGCCGGCTGCTGACGGCCGGCCAGCGCCTGTGGCTCGGCCGCTCGCTGATCACCGTGCTCGGGCCCGCCCCGGGGTCGGCACAGGCTGCCAACGACCAGTCCCTGGTGCTCCGTCTCGACTGGCGCGGCGTCTCCCTGCTGCTGCCGGGCGATCTCGGCGCTCACGGCGAGGCGGCCCTCCTCGACCGCGGGGAGCCCGTTCGCGCGCTGGTCTTGAAGGTCGCGCACCACGGTAGCCGGTCCTCGTCGGGGACGCGGTTTCTGCGCGCGTCACAGCCGATGGTGGCGGTGGTGTCGGTGGGCGCGCGCAATCCGTTCCGGCATCCGAGTCCGGAGGTGCTGGGCCGGCTCGAGGCGACCGGCGCCCGTATCTACCGCACCGATCGCGACGGCGCCATCATCCTCGAGACCGACGGCCACGTGCTCCGCGTCACCGCGTGGGCGCGCGGCACCACCGACACGTTCCGGCTGCCCGATCCCGAAAACACCACGACCCCCGGATGACCCGAGGGTCGTGAGTGGGACGCAGCGGGGGAAACGGGAGGCGGTTATGTCTCGAAGGCGCGCTCGTAGTGCGCGCGCAGCCGCTCCAGCTCCTCGGGATCGAGACGCATGCCCAGGGAGAGCCCCATCTCCCCCAGGATGGTCTTGATCTCGTTCAACGACTTCTTGCCGAAGTTCTTGGTCTTCAGCAGCTCCGACTCGGTCTTCTGCACCAGGTCGGCGATGGTCCGGATGTTGGCGGTCTTGAGGCAGTTGGACGCCCGCACCGACAGCTCCAGCTCGTCCACGTTGCGGAAGAGGTGCTCGTTGACCTCGGTGCGCGCCGGCGGCTCGGCTCCCGTCTCGGTGCCTTCCGCGGGTGCGGGCGGCTCCACCGGGAAATCGATGAGCAGCGCGAACTGGTCGTCGAGGATGCGGGAGGCGTCGCCCACCGCGATCTCCGGGGTCACGGTGCCGTTCGTCCACACTTCGAGGACGAGCCGCTCCGAGCCGGTCGGCTGGCTCTCCACGTGGAAGTTCACGCGCTTGACCGGCGAGAAGTCGGCGTCCATCAGCATCGCGTTGATCGGCAGCGCCTCCGGCTCGCGCTTCTCGGCGGGCTGGTATCCCCGCCCGCGCTCCACGCAGACTTCCATCTCGAGGCTGCCGTCCTTGTCCAGCGTGGCCAGCACGACTTCCGGCGTCAGAACCTCCACGTCCGGGTCGGGCTCGAAGTCGCGGGCGGTCACCGTTCGCACGCCCTGCGCCTTCAGCCGGAGCAGCTTCGGTCGGTTCACGTGCAGCGTGAACACCAGCTTGCGGAGATTGAGGATGATGTCGAGGGTGTCCTCCCGCACGCCGGTGAGGTGCGAGAACTCGTGCAGCACGCCCTCGATCTTCACCCACGTGGGCGCGGCGCCCGCGATGGAGGACAAGAGCACCCGGCGGTAGGCGTTGCCGGCGGTCAGGGCGAAGCCCGGCTCGAACGGCTCGATGGCGATCTTCCCGTACCCGCGCTCACGGGCAAGCCACTCGTGACGGACTGGAAGCAGCAGCTCCTGCATTGGGATTCCTCCTCGGAAAATCGGGGGCGGCCTGCCCCAGGGCGGTCATTATACCAGGGAACGCCGGGGGCGCCACCCTTCCTGGGGGCTCGTCCCACTCTCGCCGCCACAGTCGCTGCCGCGACGGACGGACGAGACGCCCGGGAAGCGAGGCTCGCGTTTGACTGATAATCGAAGTCCGTCCAGAATAAAGGAAATCATGATGGAACGGCCTCGATCGTTGAAGGTCTGGGGCCAGGGGTCTCGGCACCCTGGGCCCACCTGGCGGACCGCCGTCGGCCTCGGGGTTGTCCTCCTGGCGCTGTCCCTGCTCCTCGAGGGCTGGTGGATCCTGAGCGTCCCCGGAACCCTCCGCGCGGCTCCCCGGGTGGTCGAGGTGCCGGCCCACAAGGGCGTGGTGGAGGTCGCGGAGATCCTCGACGACGCGGGGGTCCTTCGCAGCCGCGTGGGGTTCGTACTGCTGACCCTGGCGCGTGGCAGCTTCCGCAGCCTGAAGGCCGGCGAGTACCAGATCCCGCAGGGGAGCAACACGGTGCGCGTGCTCGAGCTGCTGGAGGGTGGCCAGGTGCTCCAGCACTCGGTGGTCTTCCAGGAGGGCAGCACGCTCGGCGAGCTGGCGCGCCAGCTCCACGCAGAGCGGCTCACCCCGGCCGAGGACATTCTGAGGGTCGGCAAGGACGCGGTGTTCCTAAAGACGCTCGACATCCAGGCCGACTCGGTCGAGGGCTACCTCTTCCCGGACACCTATCAGTTCGTGAAGGGCATGACCCCCGAGGAGATCCTGGCCCGCATGGTGGCCCGCATGCGGGAGAAGATCTCGCCCGAGATCCTGGCCGAGGCACGCCAGCGCGATCTGTCAGTGCACCAGCTCCTGACGCTCGCGTCGATCATCGAGAAGGAGGCGGTGGAGGCGGCCGAGATGCCGCTCATCTCCGCGGTCTTCTGGAACCGGATCCGGCGCGACATGCCGCTGCAGGCGGACCCGACGGTGCAGTACGCGGTGGGCAAGGACCGCAAGCGGCTCACCCGCGAGGATCTGCAGACCGACTCGCCCTACAACACCTATCGGCGGCAGGGGCTGCCGCCCGGCCCGATCGCGAGCCCCGGCCGCTCCGCCATCCAGGCCGCGGTGCACCCTGCCAAGGTGAACTACCTGTACTTCGTGGCGATGGACGACCGCCACCACCAGTTCTCGACGAATCTGGCGGACCACAACGCGGCGGTGGCCCGCTACCGCCTCGTGCGGGCGCGTTAGCCTCTTCCCGCCCGCGGCCATCCAGCGGGCGGATGGGGGGTGGCGGGGGTGCCCTCCGGGAGCACGCTGAGTCGCCTCCCGATGCGCCGTCTCGATCGGGCCACGAGAGAGACCGGTCCCGGCTTCGGTCACCCGCAGAAGACACGGCTCCCGGAGGGCACCCCCGCCACCCCCCATCCACCCGCTCGTCTCCGAGTGTGAAGCTCGGCACGGGGGCCGAGCGGTACGGGTGGTGCGGTTGTCAGGGTGGGGGGTGGGTGCTATAAACGAGCGAGTTATGGCGTCGGGCAACGACTCTTCCGCCCTGTCCGTGCTGCGGTCGGCCGCGCCCGCGTCTCTACGTCGCGCGGCCGGCGAGGCGTTTCCGCCTCTCTACCAGACGTTCCGTGCCGTCTCCGGGTGGGTGCTCCGCGGGCTGTTCGATCTGCGCGTGCACGGAGCCGAGTACCTGCCCATGTCGGGCTCGTTCATCCTGGCCGCCAACCATCACAACTATCTCGACGGGGTGGTGCTGGGCGTCGCAGTGCCACGGCCCATCTCGTTCCTCGTCATGCCGCGGGTGTTCCGGGCCACGCCGCTGCATCCACCCTTTCACCGGCGGATCGGATCGATCCCGGTGAATCTGGAGCGGCCAGACCCCGGTGCCATCAAGCGCGTGCTGCGCGTGCTCGAGGACGGCCGCGTGGTCGGCATCTTCCCGGAAGGCCCGTTCAGCCACGAAGGCCGGCTCGTGCGCGGGCAGCCGGGCGCGGCCATGATCGCGCTCCGCGCGGGCGTGCCCATCGTGCCCGCCGCGATCGCGGGCACATACGAGGCCCTGCGAGCCCGGCGCTTCTACCTGCCACGGCGACATCCCCTCTCCGTCCGCTTCGGCGCGCCGCTTCACTTCGAGCAGCCTCGCCACCGGCCGGTCGCGCGCGCAGCGCGCGAGGAGATCACCCGCCGCATCATGTCGGAGATCGACGCGCTGCTGCGCACCGCGCCCGAGCCCGCCGCGGCCGCCGGCCGGGCGGGCGCCTCGTGACCGCCGCCGGCTCGCCCCCGGGCAAGGCCTGGTCCGGGCGCTTCGCGCAGGGGGCGGATCCCGCCGCCGAGGCCTTCACCTCCTCGCTGGCCTTCGACCGGCGTCTCTGGCCGTACGACCTGATCGGCAGCGCGGCGTGGGCGCGAGCGCTCGCCCGGGCCAAGCTGATCACGGAGGTGGAGCTGGAGAACCTGCTCGCCGGACTCGACGCGGTGCGCGCGGAGCTGGAGGGCGGCACCTTCCCGTTCCGGCGCGAGCTCGAGGACGTCCACATGAACGTCGAGCGCCGGCTCGTCGAGCTCGCGGGACCGGTGGGCGGCAAGCTCCACACCGGCCGCTCCCGCAACGACCAGATCGCGCTCGACGAGCGGCTCTACCTGCGCGACATCCTCGACCACGTGGACGCGGGGCTCCGCGAGGTGGAAGGTGCGCTGGTGGCCCAGGCCGAGAAGCACCGCGACGCCCCGATGCCCGGCTACACCCACTTGCAGCGCGCGCAGCCGGTGCTGCTCGCCCACCATCTTCTCGCCTACGTGTTCATGCTCGAGCGCGACCGCCAGCGCTTCCGCGAGGGCCGCGCGCGCGTCAACGTGATGCCGCTCGGCTCGGGCGCCCTCGCGGGCGCCGCCTTCGCCGTCGACCGCGAGACCCTCGCCCGCGACCTGGGCTTCAGCGGCCCGAGCCCGAACAGCATGGACGCGGTGGCCGACCGCGACTTCCTCGTCGAGTTCCTCTCGAGCGCGGCGATCCTCGGCATGCACTGCTCACGGCTCGCCGCTGATCTCACCCTGTGGGCGACCTCCGAGTTCGGCTTCGTGGAGTTCTCGGACGCCTTCGCGACCGGCTCGTCGATCATGCCGCAGAAGAAGAATCCCGACGTGGCCGAGCTCGTCCGCGGCAAGACCGGGCGGCTCTACGGCAACCTGATCGCGGTGCTGACCACCATGAAGGGCCTGCCGCTGACCTACAACTCGGACATGCAGGAGGACAAGGAGCCACTGTTCGACACGGTGGACACCCTGGAGGCGATGTTCAGCGTGCTGCCACCGATGCTCGGCTCCCTCAGCTTCCGGGCCGAGCGGATGCGGGAGGCGGCCGGCGCGCACTACTCCACCGCCACCGATCTCGCCGACTATCTGGTGCGCCAGGGCCTACCGTTCCGCGAGGCCCACGAGGTGGTAGGCAAGGTGGTGCGCCACGCGATCGCGCGCGGCCGCGAGCTCGGCGACCTGCCACTGGAGGAGCTGCGCCAGTTCTCCTCCTCGATCGGCCGCGACGTCTACCCGGCCCTCACCGTGGAAGCCTCGCTGCGCGCGCGAGCAGTGCTCGGCGGCACCGCTCCGGACGCCGTCCGCCAGCAGCTCGCGCACGCCAAGGCGCTGCTCGCGCACGACCCCGGTCCGTGAGGCCGACCCCGCGCACCATCCTGGCCGTGGTCCTCGCGGTGGGCGTGCTGGCCGCCTGCGGCAAGAAGGGGCCCCCGGTCGCCCCCGAGCTCCGAATCCCCACCGGCCCCGCGGCCCTGCGCGGCTCGGTGGAGGGCGAGAGCATCGTGGTCTCGTGGACCGCGCCCGGTACCCGGGTCGACGGCTCGCGGCTCCGCTCGATCGATCGCTACAAGCTCTACCGGCGGGAGGAAGACGCCGCGGGGCCGCCCAAGACCGCCATGCTGTCGTCGGGCCGCGTCGTCGGCTACGACGAGATCGCCACGATCCGGACGGACTCCCCCGCGCCCGCGACGATCCAGGGCTCGTCGGTGACGTGGGTGGATCACCGCGCCCTCTCGACGGGCCGCCGCTACGTCTACGTCGTCACTGCGGAAGATGGGCTGGGCCGGACGAGTGCGCCCTCTGACCGGCTGATCGTCCCCTTCCTCGCCGCTCCGAAGGCCCCGCGCGCGGTCAGCGCGACCCCGGGGGACGCTCGCGCGACGATCACGTGGCAGCCACCCGTCGAGCTGATCGACGGCGCCCCCATCACCGGCGAGGTCCGGTACATCGTGCTGCGCGGCAGCGGCCCGACCGGCCCGCTGGCCCCGATCACGCCGCAGCCTGTCGCGGAGACCACGTTCACCGACACCGGCCTCGCCAACGACACCGACTATCGCTACGCGGTGCGCGCGGTGCGGGTCGAGCCGGGGGTCACCGCCGCGGGCGAGGCGTCGGCCGCGGTGACGGTGGCGCCCGCCGACACCACGCCGCCGGCGCCGCCCGCCGGGCTCGTCGCGGTACCGTCGGGCGGCGCGGTGCGGTTGGCGTGGAACCCGAGCCCGGATCCGGACGTGGCGACCTACGCGGTCTACCGTGCGATCGAGAGCGACGAGTTCATGCGGATCGGCACCACCCCGGCGGTGGGCCGCGTGTTCACCGACCGCGACGTGCGACCGGGGACGACGTACCGCTACGCGGTCACCGCGCTCGACAGCGCGCGCCGGGCCAACGAGAGCGCGCGGTCCAACGTGGTGTCGGTACGGGCCGAGTAGGCGCTAGACCTCGTTCTGCCACACCTGCTCGGGCACCTGGCGGCGCCGCAGCAGGGTCAGCGATCCGTCGAGCCCCAGCATGACCTCGGGCGCCTGGGGATAGGAGTTGTAGTTGATCGTCGCCATCCCCGCGCAGTAGGCTCCCGCTCCGCCGATCACCACCAGGTCGCCGATCTGCGGACGCGGCACCCAGCGGGGCGAGAGTGCCTCGGGATCGCCGGGAGCCGGGGTCAGGATGTCGCCCGACTCGCAGCATGGCCCCACGAAGACGACCGCCGCTTGCTCGCGTCCGCGGGCCAGCACGTCGATCGGATGCTGCGCGCCATACAGGGACGGCCGCGTGATCTCGGGCATGCCCGCGTCGAGCTTGGCGAAGAGATAGCCCTCCGCGCCGGTATCGACGACGTCAACGCACGAGGCCACGATGACGCCGGCATTCGCGACCAGGAACGTGCCCGGCTCGATCTCGAGGTGCAGCGCCCGACCGTCGCGCGCGCGGAAGGCCTCGATCTCGCGGCGCACGTGCGCGCCCACGTCGGCCATGTCCACCGAGGGCTCCTCGGGCATGCGCCCGACCTTGAAGCCGCCGCCCAGGTTCACGGTCCCCACCTGGGGCAGCGCGGCCACCAGGTCGAGCGTCATTCGCGCGCAGCGCTTCCAGACCTCGGGATCGGTGCCGGAGCCGACGTGCGAGTGCAGCCGCCGGATGCGCAGGTCGTGGCGCTTCGCGATCACGGCCACCTCACCCATCGCCTCGTGCCAGATCCCGAAGCTCGAGGCGGGCCCGCCGGTGTTGGTCCGCTTGGTGGAGCCGGTGCCCAGACCCGGGTTCACGCGGACCGACACCTCGGCGCCGGGCGCGATCCGCCCGAACTCCTCCAGCTGATGGAGCGAGCAGGCGTTGAAGAGGATGCCGCGCGAGACGTGCTCCCGAAGCGTCCGCGAGGGCATCTGCGAGGTGAGCTGGATGCGCCCGGGCGGGAAGCCGGCCCGTAGCGCCCGCTCGACCTCGTGATCGCTGGAGGCGTCGATGTGCAGCCCGAGGTCGCGAAAGATCGTGAGGATCCCGCGGCTCGGGTTGGCCTTCATCGCGTAGCGCAGGGTGAGCCCGTAGGGCGCGGGGAAGGCGAGCGCGGCGTGCGCGGAGGCCTCGAGCGCCGCGCGATCGTACACGTAGCACGGGGTGCCGAACCGCCGGCGCACCTCGGCCGCTACCTCGGCGGTCACGCCGACCCGTCGGACGGGCTTCGGAGGGCTTTCCATCCGCAGGAGTTTACCCCATCGGGCCTGCCGCTTGAAGTGGTTCCTGTGGTGATGCTAGAGTCAGGAAACTCTTCGTTCCACATCGCGGTGAGCTACGGAGGGACTCAACCATGCGCCCGACATTCCAAGGCTCGATCGTCGCCCTCGTGACCCCGTTCCGCGGCGGCAAGGTGGATGAGGCCAAGCTGCGCGAGCTCGTCGAGTGGCACGTCGCCAGCGGCACCGACGGGATCGTGCCGTGCGGCACCACCGGCGAGTCGCCCACCCTGAGCCACGACGAGCACAAGCGCGTGGTCGAGACCGTGATCGAGGCCGCCCGCGGCCGGGTCGCGGTGATCGCGGGCACCGGCTCCAACTCGACGTCAGAGGCCATCGACCTCACGAGCCACGCCCGGAAGGCGGGGGCGACCGGGGCGCTGGTGGTGAACCCCTATTACAACAAGCCCACCCAAGAGGGGCTCTACCGGCATTTCCGCGCGGTGGCGGAGGCGGTCGACATCCCGATCCTCGTGTACAACATCGCGGGGCGCACCGCGGTGAACGTCGAGACCGAGACCCTCGCCCGCCTCGTCCGCGACTGCGCCAACATCGTGGGGGTCAAGGAGGCCTCGGGCTCCCTCGACCAGATGACGCAGGTGATCCTGGCGTGCGGGGCCGACTTCTCGGTGCTCTCGGGCGACGACAACATCACGCTGCCGCTGATGTCGGTCGGTGGCCGCGGCGTGATCTCGGTCATCGCCAACATCGTGCCGCGCGAGACCGCCGAGATGACGCACGCCGCGCTCGCGGGGGACTGGAAGCAGGCGCGCGAGCTCCACCTCAAGCTCTTCCCGCTGTCGCGGGCCATGTTCCTCGAGACCAATCCGATCCCGGTCAAGGAGGCGCTGGCCATGATGGGCAAGCTGGCGGAGCCGGAGTTCCGCCTTCCGATGTGCCGTCTGTCCGAGGCCAACCGCCCCCGCCTCAAGGCGGTCCTCGCCTCGCTCGGCCTCGTCAAGGGCTGACCGCGCGGTCCATGGCCGAAGTCGTCGTCGCCGGCGCCGCCGGCCGGATGGGAAGTCGTCTCGTCGCCCTGCTGAAGGACGACCCCGAGCTCCGGCTGGTGGCGGCGCTCGAAGCACCCGGGCATCCCGCGCTCGGGAAGGACGCGGGCGAGTCGGCCGGGGTCGGCCGGCTGGCCATCCCGATCACGGACGCCGCCGACGCCGCCCTCGGCAAGGGCCGTATCCTCATCGAGTTCTCGGTGCCGGAGGCGAGCCTCGCCCACGCCCGGGTCGTGGCCCGCCAGGGCGGGCGCGCGGTCATCGGCACCACCGGCTTCACCGCCCCGCAGCGCGAGGAGCTGGCCCGCCTCGGCCAGGACACGCCGCTCCTCGTCTCGCCCAACATGAGCGTGGCGGTCAACGTGGCGTTCCGGGTCCTCGCCGACATGGCGCGGATGCTCGGCGACGACTACGACGTCGAGATCGTGGAGACGCACCACCGCTTCAAGAAGGACGCTCCGAGCGGGACCGCGCTGCGCATGGCCGAGGTGGTGGCCCAAGCCCTCCGGCGCGACCTCGCCGAGACCGCGGTCTACGACCGGCACGGAAAGATGGTGGAGCGCTCACGCAAAGAGATCGGCATGGCGGCGCTCCGCTCGGGCGACGTGGTCGGCGAGCACACCGTGTCGTTCGGCTCGCTCGGCGAGCGGCTCGAGCTCACCCATCGTGCTCACAGCCGCGACAATTTTGCTCGAGGCGCCCTGCGGGCGGCCCGCTTCATCGCCACCGCGAAGCCCGGGCTGTACTCGATGCAGGACGTGCTCGGGTTGTCATGAGGATCGTCCGGTTCCGCGCTGGCGGCAAGATCCGCTACGGAGTGCTCGAGGGCATCCACATCGTGGAGTACGCGGGAACCCCCTACGGCACCTTCAAGAAGGCCCGCAAGAAGTACCTGCTGAGCCAGGCGGTGCTGCTGGCCCCGG
>Ga0335085_10007821_pt1 | contig 16426 bp, 17 predicted proteins | sample Lox_Sample_45_FD_206712 | JGI IMG/M metagenome (GOLD analysis project Ga0335085, IMG submission 206712) | Soil microbial communities from Loxahatchee National Wildlife Refuge, Florida, United States - Lox_Sample_4.5 | ecosystem: Environmental > Terrestrial > Soil > Wetlands | place: USA...
ACGGATCGGGATCACCCCAATGACAATGACGCCGCCGGCCCCGGCCGTTCGCGCCCAAAACCGGCCACGCCACCGGCGCCGACGCGGCTTCCCGCAGGCGCTGCTCCGCGACCCCCCGTTCGTCGGCCGGCGGAGTGACGGTTTGATTTTTTCGTTTTTTCGGCGGGATTCGGCGTAGCCCATTGAAAATGCTGAAAACCGGCGCACATTTTCCGCTTTTTTTCGCATTTTTTCGCATCTTTTCCGCCTTTTCTCGCATCTTTTCCGCCTCCAGAAATGCGAAAAAAGGCGACTTTCTGCGCCGGCGCCTCCTTCTGCGGCGGCGCGCGCTCTCGATGAGGCTCCGCGAGAGATCCGGGAGGCCGAGGGCAATGGTCCCCTCTCGCCCGGGGGCTGGAGGGAGTGAGCTCCTCGGCTCAGATGCGCTCACGCTTGTCGGGTCGGCCCGATGTCGGGGCCCGGATTTCCGCCCGCCGCCGCAATCGACAGCCGGCCCATGTAGTGCGCCCAGCCTTCCCCGTGCCTCGCCCGCTGCTCTGCGTTCGGCAACCCGCTATGGGTCATGCGCAGCAAAGTGCCGCCGTCCCGCTCCAGGAGATCGATCTCGATCAGGCCCGAGCCCGGCGGCACGTCTTCGCTCCCCTCCCAGCCGAAGCTGTAGGCGAGGCGGTGGACGGGCACGACCTCGCGGAACTGCCCGCGCGCCGCGCGGCCGCCGCCCACGCCTTTGACCAGATAGATCCCGCCGGGATGCGGCTCGGTCGTCGCCTCCGAGCCGATCCAGCTCAAAATCTTGGCCGGATCGGTGAGGAAAGCAAACACGGTGGCGGGCGGGGCCGCGATATGGGTCTCCCGTCGGACCACGAGCGCTTCATCCATTCGACGCCTCCTTGAGCGATATGCGGGGATGAGATCGGTTGAGGCCAGTACTTAAGGCGGCCTCGTGACAAGCGCGAGGGGTCCGCCCCATGATCGCGGCCCATGCGCCTCTCCCCCACGCTCTCCTGGCTCGTCGACGTCGCCAGCGAAACGCCCGCCGCCGACCGGCTCCTGGCCGAGCTCGGCGAGCGTCTCATCCACGAAGGCCTGCCGCTCGCGGGGGGCGCCCTGACGCTCGCCGTCCCGCATCCGCTCATCGCCCGGCGCACCTGGCTTTGGCGCGCCGAGAGTGGCGCAGTCATCGAGGCGTTGGGCTTCGCCCCCAGCGAGCCTGCCGCCCTTGAGGCGAGCCCGTCCGACGGCGGGGGGCGGCGCTGGCTCGCCGGAATCGCAGCCGGGCTCGTGCACGAGGACATGGTCGGCCTTCGGCCGGGCGGGCCGCTCTTGAGCTGGATCGGCCCGCGCCCGTTCACCCCCGACGAGACGAACGCGCTGCGCGAGGCCGCGCGTTTCGCCGCGGCGCCGCTCGCGGCGCTCGCCGCGCGGGCGACTCTGACGGCGGCGCTCGAAGCCTATCTCGGCCGGCGCAGCGCGGCGCGCGTCCTGGCGGGACCTTTGCGGCGCGACGTCGGCGAGACCATTGAGGCGGCGCTGCTCTACGCCGATCTGCGCGGCTTCACCGAGCTTTCGGAAAGCCATCCGCCCGCCGAGGTCATCTCGGCTCTCGGCGCTTGGTTTGACCGGATCGCCGGGGCGGTTCACGCCTTCGGCGGCGAAGTGCTGAAATTCATCGGCGACGGGGCGCTGGCGATCTTCCCGGTCGGAGACGCGCGCCGCGATGCGTGCGACGCCGCCCTGCGCGCCGCCTCCGCCGCCCGCGTCGGCATGGCGCATCTCGACAAAGAGAGGAGCCGGCAAGGGCTGCCGCCTTTGCCCTTCGGGGCCGCCCTGCATGTCGGCGAGATGCTGTGGGGCAATATCGGCGCCGCCGATCGCCTGGATTTCACCGCGATTGGGCCCGCGGTCAATCTGGTGAGCCGGCTCGAGGGGCTCTGCCGGCCGCTCAAACAGACGGTGCTCGTCTCAGGCGCGCTCGCTGCCGAGACGGAAGCGCAGTTCATCCGGCTTGGGACCCATGCGCTGCGCGGAATCGGGTCCCCGTGCGAGGTCTTCGCGTTGCCGGAGGATTGAGCCTGATCGCTTGACAGGGAGCCTCGGCCGCCAAGACGCAGCTCTCGCGGCTGATCGACGCGGCGCTCTCTGGCGAGGAGGTCATAATCGCCAAAGGCGATAGAAAGTTCGCCTTGGCAAATGGCCCGAGATGCAGTCGCAGCTCCACCGATTGCGGGACATCCTCGACAGCCAGAATGCGACTGCCGTTGCACTCGACCCTGCGGACTGCTTGATGGCGGGAGAGATGGCGTGGCCGCGTCGCGACCCGTTTGACCGCTTTCTGGCTGCGTCCGCGTTGCGGCGAAAGATGCCAATCGTTTCGGCCGACGCCGCGTTCGACGGCGTCGTCACTCGGATCTGGTGAAGCCGCTTCTTTTGGGAGGCCGGGCAGAAATTGCCCGGCCTCCCATTGACCGCCGTTCAGCCCATGTACAATTCGCCGAACTGCTCCCAGCTTGCGCCGTTGAACGAAGCGAGCGCCTCCTGGCGGATCGGGCTGTAGTCCTCCGGCGAGGTGTTGATCTTGATGCCCGGCAAGAGCATTGGCAGTTCGAGGTCCTTGAGGTTCGCCGCCTGTCGCATAACGTTCTCGCGCGACAAGTCATTGCCGCATTGCTTCAGCACCTGGACCATCGTCGCTCCGAGGCCAAAACCGTAGACGACGTTGGCGTCGATGAGGTCTTTCGCCGACATGTATTTGGCGACGAACGCGGCATATTCCTTGTAGCCGGGATCGTTCTTCCAGCGGGCGTCGGTCGGGTCCTTGCCGTAGACGGCGGTGATGACGCCCTTCGACTTCTCCGGTCCCGCCGGCTTCATGACGGAGGCGATCGATTGCGACACGTCGGTCATGTAGCGCTCCGGCGTCCAGCCGATGTCGAACGCCTTGCGGATCGCCTGCGCGGCGAATTTCGGCGTGGCGGCGATGAGGAAGACGTCGGCGCCTGAGGCTTGCAGCGTGACCACCTGCGAGTCGACCGTCGGCTCGGACGTCTCGTACGTGGCCTCCTTGATGATCATCCCGGCATGATCGCCGAGGCCCTCTTTCAACCCGATCAGGTAGTCCTTGCCGAAGGCGTCGTTCTGATAGAGCGCCGCGATCTTGGCGTCTGGCTTCGTACTCAGGATGTGCTGGGCGAAGATCTTGGCCTCGGTCTGGTAGTTGGGCTGCCAGCCCATCGTCCAGGGGAAATGCTTGGGGTCGGAGAACATCGCCGCGCCGGTGGCGACGAAGAGCTGCGGGATCTTGTTGTCGTTGCAATATGGCCGGATCGCCGCGTTGGAGGGCGTGCCGAGCGTGTTGAACAGGAAGGCGACCTGCTCCTGCTCGACCAAGCGGCGCGCCTGCTCGACCGTCTTCGGCGGGCTATAACCGTCGTCGAGGCTGATGAGATTGATCTTGCGGCCATTCACGCCGCCCTGCTCGTTGATCATCTTGAAATAGGCGGTCTCGGCGCGACCGATCACGCCATAGGCCGAGGCTGGGCCGCTGTAGGGCATGGTCTGGCCGATCTTGATTTCTGCATCCGTGACGCCGGGCGTGTCGGCGCAGGCGCGGCTCGCGCTCGTGGCCAAGACGGCGGCGGCGCTTGACTGCAGGAACGTGCGTCGTGTGAGCATAGGCGATCCTCCTTTAGGTCTGGCGGCCTCATGCCGCCTCTCCTTCCATCTTACACAATCTCAGCGGAAACCAAGCGCGCCTGCCGCGCGCTTCGAGATCATGCGCAAAGCGCCCGCCGCGCCCGTCGGCGCGGCCGCCATCGCGAGAATGAGCAGCACGCCATAGATCGCCCCAGGGAGCGCCTTGGCGCTCTCGCCGAAGCTCATGGTCAATTGATCGGCGATGTTGGGCACGAACTCGATGAAGAGCGCCCCGAAGATGACGCCGCCGAGCGACGCGAGCCCGCCGATCACGACGCCCACCAGGAAGGAGAGCGACAGCGCGAGGCCAAAGCTTTCAGGCGAGACGAAGCCGACGGCGATGGCGCTCAAGCCCCCCGCGACCCCGGCGTAGAGGGCGCTCACCCCGAAGCAGCTCGTCTTGTAGAGCGCGGCGTTCACCCCCATCGTTTCCGCCGCGATCGGGTGGTCGCGAATAGCGACGAGCGCCCGGCCGACGCGCCCCTTCGCCAAATTGCGGGCGGCCCAATAAAGCAAAGCGGCGCTAAAGAAGCAGACGAGATAGAGCCACTGGTCGCCGGTGAGGGGAAGGCCAAATGGCGGCTTCGGTTTCGTGAGGATGACGCCCTGAAAGCCGCCGGTCCAGCCTTCGAAGCCCTTGAAGGCGAGGATCTGCGGAGTCGCGACCGCAAGCGCGAAGGTGGCAAGCGCAAGGTAAAGCCCGCCGAAGCGCAGGGCGGGGAAGCCGAACAGGAAGCCGGCGACGAAGCAGACGACGCTCGCGAGCGGGATCGCCGCCCAATAGGGCAGACCCGCTTTCGTGGCGAGAACCGCCGTCCCGTAGGCGCCGATGGCGAAGAAGGCGCCGTGCCCAAGCGAGATCTGGCCGTTGAACCCGGTGAGCAGGTTCAGGCCAAGCAGCGCAATGGCGTAAATGAGAGTCTGCGCGCCCTGATAGATATGATAGCCCGACGCGAGGAACGGAAACGCGAGGCCGGCGGCGAAGACCGCGAGCGTCGCGAACCGCGCAAGCTCGTCGGCGCGCGCCATCGTCTAGACCCGCGCCACGAGCCGCCGCCCGAACAGTCCGTACGGACGCCAGACCAGGACGCCGATGATGATGGCGAGCGCGACCGAGAGCTTCGTCTCCGAGCCGACGACATAGGCGCCCATGAGATTTTCGAGGACGCCGACGGCGAAGCCGCCGAAGGCGGCGCCGAACGGATTGTCGATGCCGCCGAGCACCGCGCCGGCGAAGGCGTAGATCAGCACGCCGCCCATCATGTTCGGATCGAGATAGACGATCGGCGCGGCCATCATGCCGGCGATCGCGCCGATCGCGGCGGCAAGGCCCCAGCCGAGCGCCAGCATCCAGCCGACCCGGATGCCGACGAGCCGGCTCGACGTCGGGTTCTGCGCCGCAGCGCGCATCGCAAGACCCAAGGAGGTGAAGCGGAAGAACGCGTAGACAAGCGCGAGCACCGCAAGGCTGACCAGCACCGCGCCCGACTCGTGCGCCGACATGTAGACATTTCCGAACCACGACCGGCCTGAGAAGGGCGTATTGAAGGAGACGACGGAATAGCCGTAGAGCCAGCCGGCGAGCGCGTTGAAGATGAGCGCAAGCCCGATGAACACGATGATCGAAGCAAGCACCGGCGCATTGGCGAAGGGCCGCACGATCAAGCGTTCGATCACGATGCCGCCGATGAAGGAGACTGCGACCGTCGCGAAAAAGGCGCGCCAATAGGGCCAGCCCATGTCCATGAGCTTCCAGGCGAAATAGGTCGAGAACATCGCCATCTCGCCTTGCGCGAAGTTCACGAGCTGGGTCGCCTGGTAGATCATCACCAGCGCGAGCGCCATGATCGCGTAGACGCCTCCCAGCGCCAGCCCCGAAGCCAATTGGTGGAGGAATTCGCTCAAGCCGGCCCCCGCCCTAGTAGCCGAGATAGGCCCGGCGGACGGAACCGTCCGCCCGCATGGCCAACGCCGAACCCGACATGGCGACGCGCCCAGTCTCGATGAGCACGGCGTGGTCGGCAAGATCGAGCGCGAGCGAAGCGTTCTGCTCGACAAGCAACAGGCTCACGCCCTCATCGCGGTTGATCGCGGCGAGAATGCGGAAAATCTCCTCGACCAGCATCGGCGCGAGGCCGAACGACGGCTCGTCCAGCATGAGCAGGCTCGGCCGCGTGAGGAGCGCGCGAGAGATCGCGAGCATCTGCTGCTCGCCGCCCGAAAGCGTGCCTGCCTGCTGGCGTCGCCGCTCGGCAAGCCGCGGGAAGTAGGCGAAGACGCGCTCGAAATCGAGCTTGAGGTCCTTCCCGTCGGCCCGCGCGTAAGCGCCGAGCCGCAAGTTCTCGTCGACCGTCAGATCGACGAACGTGCCGCGCCCGTCCGGCACATGCGCGACGCCGAGGCGGGCGATGTCCTCGGTCGAAAGCGCGCCGATCGGCTTGCCGCGCAACCGGATGTCGCCCTCGCGGGCGATGAGGCCGCTCAGCGCCCGCAATGTCGTCGTCTTGCCCGCGCCGTTGGCGCCGAGAAGCGCCGTCACGCCTCTTTCTTCGACGACGAAGTCGAGGCCGAACAGCGCCTGGACGGGGCCGTAATAGGCCTTGAGCCCCTTCGCCTCGAGGATCGGCGCGCTCACGCAGCGCTCCCGAGATAGGCGCGCGCCACATCCGGGTTGGCGCGCACCGCCTCCGGCGCCCCGTCCGCAATGACCCGTCCGAAGTCGAGCGCGACGACCTGGTCGGAGGTCCGCATGACGAGGTTCATGTGATGCTCGACGAGAAGGATGGCGACGCGGCGCCGCTCGCGGACGCCCCAGATCTCCTCAGCCAGGCCCTCGACCTCCTCGTGGTTGAGCCCCGACGCCGGCTCGTCGAGCATGAGGAGCTTCGGCTGGATCGCGAGCGCGCGCGCCAGCTCGACCCGCTTGCGCAGGCCGAAAGGCAGCTCGCCGACCGGGCGGTCGGCGACGCCCTGCAGGCGGAATTCCTCGATCAGCGCGTCGGCCCGCTCCGAAAGTCTTCTTTCCTCGCGGCCGACGAAGGGAAGCGCGAGCGCGTTGGCCAGAAATCCCCCCCGCGCCAGCGCATGCGCGCCAACGCGCACGTTGTCGCGCGTCGTCATGGTGGTGAACAGCGCCACGTTCTGGAAGGTGCGCGCCACGCCGAGGGCCGCGATCTCATGGCGGCGAAAGCTGAGCAGCGCCTTGCCGTCGAAGTAAATCGATCCAGCGTTCGGTTCGTAGAGCCGCGAGACGCAGTTGAACAGCGTCGTCTTGCCGGCGCCGTTCGGCCCGATGAGCCCGCAGATCGCGCCGGGCGCGACGGAGAAGCTCACATTCTCGAGGGCCGTCACGCCGCCGAAGCGCATCGTCACGCCCTCGACTGTGAGCAGCGCCGGCTGAGTCGGACCAGGAAACCGGTCAGCAATCCGGGTCGGCGCCGTCGACGCCTCCATGGACCTCCCTTCCCCAAGACTGTTGGCTCTAAACCTCTTTTCCTACGCAATCTCGACGTTTCCGAGAAGCTTGTCGAGATGGTCCGCCGAGCGACTCAGGCCGCCCAACGAAGCAGAAGCCAGACCGCCAGCGCATAAAGCGCGATCGCGGCAAGATTGACCACGACCGACGCCCGGTGCCAACGGGCGAAAGTCGCCTTGGCGAGGGCGTCCCCGGCCGTCATTGCGTCGCGCGCCTCGTTCACCGCCGGCACGACCAGGATGCGAAGCGCGACCAGCGCAGCGCCTCCGACGAGGAGGAACGCGCTTGCATAAGACGGCAGGGCGAGGAGCGACGCGACGACGCCCGCGAGGCCGTTGACGAGGAAATAGTTCGGAAACAGCGTGCGCACGAATGCGCCCGCGCTCTCGGCGGGCAGGGCCCGGAACGCGGTCGGCGCGATGAATCCGGAGAAGAAGATCATCGCCCCGATCGAAGCCGCCGCGAGAGCCGCCGCCAGTTCCGCCATGGGTATCCCTCCTCAAGCAGCTCGCCTCTCAAGCCGCGACCGGCGTCCGTCACGCGCGCCTTTCAAGGAACGCTAGCGCGCCGGCTTTGAAAACCTTGTCGCCGACCGCGACATTGTGGTCGCGCCCGGGAATATCGAGCGTCTCGGCGTTCCGCATCATCGCGGCAAGCTTATGGCCGTCGCCGGCGACGGCGTCGCGCGTCCCGACGGCAATGAGGGTTGGCGCGGCTATGCGCGCGACCGCCGCCGGGGTCAGGCTCTGCCGCGAGCCGCGGATGCAGGCGGCGAGCGCGGCACGATCGCTCTTTGTCTGTTCGGCGAAGGCGCGGAACATCCGCTGCGTCGGGTCGGCCAGATCGGCCAGCGAAGGCGCCTCCATCGCCTGCGCGACGCCGGCCGGAAGGCCGTAGCCGCGGACAAGATGCTCGCCGAGCCCGCCGAGGATGAGCGAGCGCGCGACCGCAGGCCGCGCCAGCGTCAGGAACGCTCCGATCCGCGCGCCCATCGAATAGCCCATGACGTCGGCACGCTCGATGCCGAGATGGGCGAGAAGATTTGCGGCGTCGCGCGCCATGAGATCGGCGCGATAGTGGGCGGGCGCGTAGAGCTTCTGGCTCGCTCCGTGGCCGCGGTTGTCGAGCGCTACGACGCGGCGCCCCGCCTTCGTCAGCGTATCGACCCAGCGGGGACTGATCCAGTTGACGCGGTGGTTCGAGGCGAAGCCGTGGATGAGCAGGATCGGCTCGCCCTTGTCGTGTCCGGCCGGGGGCATATCGATATAGGCGATGTGAACGCCGTCGGATGAGAAATGGTGCAGCATGAATCGCCCCCGATCCGGCTTCGCATAGGCGGTCATACTCGCCGTGAAAAGGCGCTTGAGGCGCCGCGCGCTCCGTCGTAGCCTGAAGAAAGGCGAGAGTTGGGAGAGTGCGTTGGGAGGCGGTTCCGTCGAGGAACGTTCACCTGGGGCGGACAAGGGGGAAAGAAACACGCGCATCGAGGCCATCGCCGCCGAGGCGTTCGCGGTTCTCGGGACGGGGCGGCAGGTCGCCCCTTTCTCGTCGCACTACGAGGGCTTCGACATGCGCGAGGCCTATGCGATCGCGGCCCGTGTCCTCGGCTTGCGCGCCGCGCGCGGCGAGCGGGCGGTCGGGCGAAAAATCGGCTTCACCAATCCCGACGTCCAGCGCGCCTACGGCGTCTCGGCGCCGATCTGGAACTACATGTTCGACAAGACGGTCCACGACTTCGCAGCGATGGGCGGGGAACTCGCCCTGGCGGGGCTGCCCGAACCGCTAATCGAGCCGGAAATCGCCTTGCACCTCGCAGCCGCGCCGCAAGCCGGCATGAGCGACGAGGAGATTTTCGCCTGCGTGGACTGGGTCGCGCATGGCTGCGAGATCGTGCAGTCCATCTTCCCGGGGTGGAAAGTCGCCGCCGCCGACTCGGTCGCAGGCTACGGCCTGCACGGCGCCTACTTCATCGGCGAAAAGCGCATGATCGACAACCGTGCGGCGTGGGCGCACGCGCTTATGAGCTTCACGATCGATCTCAGCGGCCCCGGCGTCACAAGGCAAGGACGCGCGACGAACGTGCTTGGCGGACCGATCAAGGCCTTGCGGCATCTCGTCGAGGTTCTGGCGTCCTCGCCCGATTCGGCGCCTCTGAAGGCTGGCGAGATCGTGACGACCGGGACCCTGACCGAGGCCATGCCGGTAGCGCCCGGCGAGCTCTGGTCCACCTCGCTTCACGGCGTTGAGTTGCCGGGGCTGAAGGTGCGCTTCGTGTAGCTCGTTTCGCGCATATCGTCCTGGGGGATCACGCTATCCCCGCGACTCGATCGCCTTGAGGAACCGGTCGCGGTAGGCGTCGAGCACCACCGCCAGTACGATCACCGTGCCGATGACGATCGGCTTCACGTTGTCGCCCACGCCGAACAATTGCAGCCCGGTGGTCAGGACCTGGATGATGCAGGCGCCGACCAGCGTGCCGATGATCGAGCCCTTGCCGCCACTGAAGCTGGTGCCGCCGATGATGACCGCGGCGATGGCGTTGAGCTCGTAGCCGACGCCGGCGATCGGGCTGCCGACGTTGAGGCGCAGGAGATAGACCATCGCCGCGACGCCGGCGGTGAGCCCGCTGATGGTGAAGGCGGCCATCTTGTAGAAGCGCGGCGCATGGCCCGACAGCCTGACCGCCTCCTCGTTGGTGCCGATGGCGTAGATCAAACGGCCGAACACCGTGTAGCGCAGGATGAACCAGCCGATCAGGATCACCCCGACCGCGATGAGGAAGATCGAGGGAAAGACGCCCCAGATGATCAGATTGCCGAAATCGACGAAGGGCTGGGGAAGCCCGGTAATGGTCGAGTTGTTGCTCGTCACCCGGGCCGCGCCGCTCGCGACGTTGAGCATTCCGAGCGTGACAATGAAGGAGGGTATCTTCCACTGCTCGCACACGAAGCCGTTGACGAGCCCGCACAGCGCGCCGACGCCCATGCAGCCGACGAGCGCGAGCGGCACCGAGAGCGCGACGGGAAGATTCTTGTCCGTCATAATGAGAGCGCCAACGACCGTGCAGAGCGCCAGCACCGAGCCGACCGACAGATCGATGCCGCCGGTCAGGATGACGATGGTCATGCCCGAGGCGAGCACCGTGTTGATCGCGATCTGGACAAAGAGGTTGAGAAAGTTCCCCGTCGTGGCGAAATAGGGCGCGGTCAGCGAGAAGAACAGGACGATCAGCGCGAGAGCGACCGCGACGCCCGCCTCCCGCATCGAGAAACGCAGAATGTCGTTCCATAAAGCCGCCGCGCGACTGCCGCGCGTGATCTCAGTGGCTTCGCTCACGTCCGTATTCCTCGTAAGCCATCGACAGGATGCGGTGCTGATCGAACTGGGCTCGTGTGACTTCGCCGACCACCCTGCCCTTGGCGAACACGATGATGCGATGGCAGATCGCGATCAGTTCCGGCAGGTCCGACGAGATGAACAGAATGCCGCGGCCCTCGGATGCGAGGGTCCATAAGAGGTCGTAAATCTCTGCTCGCGCGCCGACGTCGATGCCGCGCGTCGGTTCATCGCAGAGGAGAACCTTCGAGCCGCGAAACAGCCATTTGGCGATCACCACTTTCTGCTGGTTGCCGCCCGAGAAGTTCCGCACAGTCTGGTCGATCGACGGCGTCTTGATCTTCAGGTCCTCGACCAGCCGGGTCGCTGCGCCTCGTTCGACGTCGCTCTCGAGAATGCCGCGGCGTGAGATCTTCGCGAGATCGGTGATGGTGATATTTTCGGCGCAGGACATGCCGAGCAGCAGCCCTTGCCCCTTGCGGTCTTCGGTCATGAGGCAGAGCCCATGGCGCACCGCGTCGCGCGGAGAGGCTATCTCGACGCGCTCGCCTTCGACGTAAATCTCGCCGGCGATTTTTCGATCGGCGCCGAAAATCGCCCGGGCCGTCTCCGTTCGGCCGCTGCCGACGAGGCCGGCGACGCCGACGATCTCTCCCCTGCCGATGCGGAAGGACACCTCCGGGCCGTTCGCATTGCGCCGCAATCCCTCGACCCGCAGCGCCTCTCCGGCGACCGCGACATCCTCGCGGAAGGCGTGCTCGCCCTCCAGGCTGCGCCCGACCATCATGCGCACGATCTCCGGGATCGTCAGTCCGGCGAGCGGCCGTGTCGCGACGAGTTGGCCGTCGCGCAGCACGGTCACGCGATCGCCGACCTCGTAGACCTCGTGCAGGCGATGCGAAATGTAGAGGATCGTCACCCCTTTCGCCTTGAGGCGCCCGAGAATCTCGAACAGCCTGTCGACCTCCTTCGATGTCAGGGTCGCGGTCGGCTCGTCGAGGATGAGGAGCTTGCTCTCGTAACAGAGCGCTTTGGCGATCTCGACGAGCTGCATCTGCGCGACGCCGAGGCGCGAGACGAGTGTGGTCGGGGCGACATCGAGACCGACCTCATCGAGAAGCGCCGCCGCCCGGCGGTTCGTTTCGCGGTAGTTCACAAGGCCACGCCGGCGCGGCAGGTTCTCGAACAGGAGATTCTCGGCAACCGTCATCTGCAACAGCATGCTGAGTTCCTGGTGAACGACCCGGATGCCGGCGCGATAGGCGTCGGTCGGCGTCCGCGGCCGGTAAACCGCCCCATTGAAGACGATTTCGCCTTCGTCGCCCGGATAGACGCCCCCGAGCAGATTGATGAGCGTCGACTTGCCGGCCCCGTTCTCGCCGAGGAGCACGTGGCCCTCGCCCCGCGCGATCTCGAGCGAAACGCCGCGCAGCGCCACGACGCCGGGGAAGCGTTTGCCGACCGCTTTCATGGTCAGGATGGGGCTGTCCATCGCGCACCCGCCCGCTCTCGTCGCGAAACAAGAAAGAGGGCGCGGACGAACGCCCGCGCCCTCCGTCCCGGCCGTTCGACGACCGAGATTACGTGAGGTCTTTGGCCTCGATCAACTTGATCGGCGTTTTGACCCAGCCGGTGAATTTCTCGCCTGCCTTCTCGCGCATCCCGTATTTGATGCCGAGCACCGCCATGTCGGCGCCGTACTGCTCGACGGTCGCCAGCATCTCGCCGCTCTTGACCAGCGGCTGCACCGCCGGGATGTTGTCGAAGCCGACGACCTGCACCTTCTTGCCCAGGCCCGCCGCATCGAGCGCCCTGACCACGCCGAGCGCCATCGAGTCGTTGGCCGCCATCACGCCCTGGATGTCGTGATACTGGGTGAGGAAGTTGGTCATCAGGGTGTTGGCCTCTTCCGTCTCCCAGTGCGCCGTCTTGCTGTCGAGGAGCTGCAGGTTGCCCTCCTTGACCGAGTCCATGAAGCCGAGCTTGCGCTGCACGGCGTTGTCGGCCTCCGGGTTGCCCTCGAGGATGACCACCTTGCCGCCCGGCCCGAGCTTCTTGGCGAGGGCGTCGCCGGCGAGCTTGGCGCCGGCGCGGTTGTCCGGGCCGAAGAACGCGAGATCGATTCCGGCCGCCTTCTTGGCCTCCTTGTCGAGCTCGACGTCGATGTTGATCACATGGACGCCGTCCTTCACCGCCTTGGCGATCGGCGTGACCATCGCCTTCGAGTCGGCCGGGGCGACGACGATGATGTCGTATTTCTGGGTGACGAAATTCTCGATCGCGTCGACCTGCGCGGCGAAGTCGCGCTCGTCCTTCATGCCGACGGCCTTGAACTCGAACTTGTCGGTGTTGGCGGCCGCGTACTTCTCCGCCCCCGCCTCCATCTGCTTGAAGAACTCGTTGGCGAGCGACTTCATGACGAGGCCGACTTTCGGCTTGTCGGCGGCGAGCGCGCCGACTTCCCCGGCGAGAATCGCGACGGAACCTGCAGCGCCGGCGACAATGAACCGGCGCCGGCTGACGCGACCGCCGGCGGCGGCGGAAATGAGGTGTTCGAATGCTTGAGACATGTGCTCCTCCCGTTTTGGCAGCGCGACTGGCTGCTTAAAGCGCCGCCGCTTTGGCGCGGACTTTCTCGACGCTGGACGAAAGCTGCCTGAGCTTGCGCCACGGCACTATAGCGCTTTTCGACGCCAACGTTCGAGCCGCATGAACGCGGCCCAACGCGCAATCGCTAGCAAATGGCCGATAAACAATCAAGAATTAACAATCGGAATGCGGGCTTTCGTCGCGGCCCGTTGCGACTCGAACGCTCCGCGCTTGCGGCTTTGCGTCGGGAGCGGAAAGTTCTCTTTTTTGCGAAATTCGGCCGTAACCAACTTCGCGAGGGTCCCAGGCACTTCTAGGGAAGCAGCTTGAGCCGAGGATCTCTTTTATACTTAACTACGCTGTTACTACTGCTGAGTCGGCCTCATGAGCCGCCGCGCCGGCGCGGCGGCTTTAGGCGAGGGCGGAGGCCCAAATTTTCGTGTGCGGAATCTGGATCAGGCCAGCCGCCGCCAAGGCGACCCCATAGGGGACGCCGACGCTCTTTTCCTTTAGCCGGGCGAGCCAGGCCCGCCTCTCCAGAAAGCCGGGGAGCGTGGTAAACCGGAGGGCCAGAAGAACAAGCGTGAGAACGCCGCCGCAGAGCGCCGCCATGACGCCGTAGTCGAAAATCGAGGCCCACCCGAGCCAGAGCGCGGTGGCCGCTGCGAGCTTTGCGTCGCCGCCCCCGATCCACCCTAGCGAAAACATGAGGAACATGGCGGACAGGACCGCCGCCGCGCACGAGACGTTGAGGAGCACGTCTTGCGGTGGCGCGCGCAGCGCAATCGCCAGCGCGAAATAGGCGAGCACGAGCGCCGACGAGACCCGATTGGGGATCGTCATGGTCAGGAGGTCCATCGACGCCGCGAGCGCCATCATGCCGGGGAAGAAGGCGAGAAGGACCAAGTTGAGCACAAGCGTCTCTTACGGCGGCGCGTGGATGAGACGCTAGTGGAGCGTGTTCGCGATCGTGTTGAACGTGTTGCTGGCCTTGCTGCCCAGCGTTTGAAGGACCGCGATGCAGAAGACCGAGATCAGCGACGCGATCAGGGCGTACTCGATCGCGGTCGCGCCGCCCTCATCCAGAACGAATGCTTTCATCACCTGCGTCATCGGCTTGGCTCCCAGAGGTGCATGATGCCCGCTCGCGAAAAACGGGGCAAAGCTTAGACTCCGCTGGCTTTCGGCCGGGTTAATGGCGGCGTGAGCGCGAAGTTATTATCCGTTATCCCTACCCGCAATGCGCACGGACCCGGTCGGCATGCGCAAGCGTATAGAGCCCGACGTCGATCGCTCCAGCGCGAAATCCGCCTTCGCAATAGGAGAGATAAAACTCCCAGAGCCGTCTGAACGATTCGTCAAACCCAAGCTTCTCGATCTCCGGCCAGGCCGCGAGAAACTGTCTGCGCCATTCGCGCAGCGTCAGCGCGTAAGATTCGCCGAACGTCTCCGAGGCGACCAAGCTCAGCCCCTGCGCTTCCAAAATCTCACGCATGTACGTCGTCGACGGGAGGAAGCCGCCCGGAAAGATGAACCGCTGGATGAAATCCGCGCGGCGGGAGTATGTCGCGAAGCGGCCCTCTGCGATCGTGATCGCCTGCAGGACGCAGATTCCCCCAGGTCGGAGCCGGTCGCGGATAACGGAGAAGAAGTTCGGCAGATATTCCCGCCCGACCGATTCGATCATCTCGATCGAGACGATTCGATCGTAGACGCCTGCGACGTCGCGGTAGTCCATGAGCTCGAAGCGAACCTGCTGTTCAAGGCCGAGCTGCCGCGCCCGAGCCCGCGCGAGCGCCAACTGGGCGGGAGAGATCGTGATTCCGGTCACAGTGGCGCTTGCCGAGCGGGCGAGGCCGAGCGCAAGCGACCCCCATCCGCTGCCGATATCGAGAACGCTCTCGCCGCCGTCGAACTTGAAAAGCTCCGCGATGCGAATGAACTTGGCCCCCTGCGCCTCCTCCAGCGTCGCGTCTGGCGTTCGGAAAATCGCGGAGGAATAGGTCAGGCTCAGGTCGAGCCACAAGCCGAAGAAGTCATTGCCCAAGTCGTAGTGGGCCAGGATGTTGCGGCGACTGCCGGCGCGCGTGTTGGCGTTTCTTAAGTGGGCGAAGCGGCCCGTTACGCGCATGACGGCCAGCACCTTCGTCACGGTCCGGAAATGCGGCCCGTTCCGCGCGCCCCATTCGATGAGAGACGGAAGATCGGAGCTCGTCCACTCGCCTTCGCGGTAGCCTTTGGCGAGACCGACGGCGCCGCCCGTGATCAGTCGGAAGAGAAGGCGCCAGCTCAAGACTCGGATGTCCGCGCTCGGACCGGGAAAACCGCCCAAGTGGCGGATTCTTTCGCCTGAGGGGAATTCGACGCTGATCTCCCCGACTGGCGCGAGCGCCGCTATTCGCCCGAAAAGCGCCGCTGCAAACCATCCCGAAAGCCGCTGCGCCGGTCCACGAGAACTGAGAAAGGCCGCCTCAGACATCAATCCTTGTCGCGTCCGCTCGAAGTCCGCGCGAACAAGTTGCGCGCGGTGTCAAAGTTGACGCAAGCGGATACGGCATCGTCGGCGACCGGATCACTCCGCCATGTCGAGCTGCGCCTCCCCATCCCTGTCCTCGACCTCGACGATCCAGACGTCGGGATCGAAGGAAATCTCCCGCTCCAGGCGCCGATCCGCCTCGACGGGATCGATCCACTCGGCCTCATGCATGCGTACGAAAACCCGGTCGATGCCCGGCGTAGCCTCGGCCGCCAAGGATTGCGGGGCCGGCCCGAAGAGCGCAGCGCGGCCATCGAGTCGGTCGATTTTCACGAAGATGGCGCCAGCTTCGGCCGCTCCCCGGCGGCGCAGGACGGCGCTCGCTCCCTCCGCCAACCGTCGCCTGAAGTAAGCGGAAACCCAGATGTCCGACCTGATGCGCACAGCCCTCAGCGGCCGGAGCTCTGAGCCGCCGCGTTGAGCTGCTTGACAAGACGGGGGGTAATTTCCGTGCTCGGAGGGATTTTGTGCGATCGCTCGAATTCGCGCAGCGCCTGCTGCGTCGCGGCGCCCGCGTGCCCATCCGCCTTGAGCGAATACCCGAGCTTGATAAGCGCATTCTGGGCGGCCAGGACGAGATGAGGCTCTTCACTTGGCGCCTCGCCGCGGAGGAGTTCGGCGATCGGATCCGCGTGGGAGGCAGGAGCAGCGCTCTCGCGTGGAGAAACCGAAGCAAGCGGCGCCACCTTTTCCGGCGTGGCGCTGACGGGCGCAGGCGGCGGGCTGGCGGGAACGGCCGCCGCGGCATGCGGGTGAGCCGGGGGGGGGACAGCCGCCGGCGCCGGCCGAGTCGGCTC
>Ga0335085_10007822_pt1 | contig 16426 bp, 15 predicted proteins | sample Lox_Sample_45_FD_206712 | JGI IMG/M metagenome (GOLD analysis project Ga0335085, IMG submission 206712) | Soil microbial communities from Loxahatchee National Wildlife Refuge, Florida, United States - Lox_Sample_4.5 | ecosystem: Environmental > Terrestrial > Soil > Wetlands | place: USA...
AGGCGCCGAATACGAACAGCAATTGCCAGGCGAACGGATTGAACAGCCACACGCCGTTCGGATAGGCGGGGATCGCCCAGTCGAACCACCAGGTCAGCGCATAGAGCAATGCCGAGCCGATCAGCGCGAAGGACGGCGTGCGCACCAAGAGCCACAGCATCGGCGCAAACCACACCAGCAGCGCGATGTAGAGCGGCAGCACGTCCATGTTCACCGGCTTGAACTTCAGGATCAGCGCCTCGAAGATGGTAACGTCCGGATTCTTCAGAAAATCGAGCACGCCCATTTCTTCGGTATAGAGCGGGTTGTCGAACGAGTGCGCGACATAGGCGATTTCGGCGAGATAGATCGCGAACAGGAACACGTGCGCGACATAAATCTGCCAGGCGCGCTTGAGCACGCGGGCGCTGGCGATGATGAAGCCGTGCTCGCGCATGGCGCGACCGTAGACGAAGGCCGCGGTGTAGCCGGAGATGAAGACGAAAATCTCGGTGGCGTCGGAAAAGCCGTAATTGCGGATGGTGATCCAGCTCACCGCATTGGAGGGAACGTGGTCGAGAAAGATCAGCCAGAGCGCGATGCCGCGGAACAGGTCGAGCCTGAGATCGCGTTCGGTCGAAACGGGGGCCATGGACGGCTTTTCTTTCCTGCGGTCTTGCCGTCATAATCCCGGCCAGGAACCGGATGGCAAGTCCGCACCACGTAAATTGTTCGGCACCAGATCGATGTACCGCGCCGTCACCCGCAGAATCGAGGTCACCGTCACGCCGCGTTTCCTCGCGGATCGTTCGGCGCCGGCCGACAACTATTATTTCTGGGCTTACACCATCGACATCGCCAATCTGGGCAGCGAAACCGTGCAGCTCAAGACGCGGCACTGGCGCATCACCGACGCGCTCGGCCGCCTGCAGGAAGTCAAAGGCCCGGGCGTCGTCGGCGAGGAACCCGTGCTCAAGCCCGGCGAGTCGTTTGAATATACCAGCGGCGTGCCGCTGCCGACGCCGTCCGGCTTCATGGTCGGCAGCTACGGCATGGTGACGGCGGCCGGCGAGCATTTCGACATCGATATTCCCGCCTTCTCGCTCGATTCAAGCCACGCCGACCGGACGATCAATTGACGCGGAGCTATTCTCCCGTCGCGCCGACCTCGTCGGGCGCGAACATGTAATTGGCGCTGCAGAATTCGCAGGTGACGGAAATCTTGCCGTCCTCGACCATGTGGTCGCGGTCGTCCTTGGAAAAGCTCTTGAGCATCGCCTCGACATTGGCGCGCGAGCACGAGCATTCGGCGCGCACAGGGCCGCCGCGGAAGACGCGCACGCCCGGCTCGTGGAACAGCCGGTAGACCAGCCGCTCGCTCGACAGATCGGGGTCGATGAGCTCGACGTCCTCGACCGTGGAGACCAGCGCCCGCCCCTCGACCCAGGCCTCGTCCTCCTCGACCACATGCGGCTCGGTGCCTTCCGGCGCATCGCCGGGATCGAGATCGGCGACGCGCGCGCGCTCCGGCGATTTGGGCAGGAACTGCAGCAGGATGCCGCCGGCGCGCCAGCGATGGCTGGCGCCGCCCGCGCCCGCGCGCAGTTCTTCCGCCACCGCCAGACGCACGCGGGTCGGGATCTGCTCGGAGCGGAGGAAATATTCGTGCGCCGCGTCTTCCAGCGAGCCGCCGTCCAAAGCGACCAGGCCCTGATAGCGGTTCATATCGGGGCCCTGGTCGAGGGTCATGGCCAGATGGCCCTTGCCGAGCAGGCTGCCGGCACCGGCCGCGATCGCCTCGGCGACCTGGCCTTTGTCGAAGCGGGCGCAGGCGCGCACTTTGTCCGGGGCGACGAAATCCACCACCAGCATGCGCACCGGCCCGTCGCTCTGCGTTTGCAGGATGAAGCGCCCGTCGATCTTCAAGGCCGAGCCGAGCATGACGGTGAGCACCACCGCCTCGCCGAGCAGTTTGGCGACGGGCTGCGGATAGGCGTGGCGGGTGAGAATTTCGTCGACCGCCGGCCCGAGCCGCACGACGCGGCCGCGCAGGTCGAGCGAGGCGACTTCAAACGGCGTCACCACGTCGTCGGTCGGCGTCGCCGAGGGCGCGCGGGAGGGGATTTCGATGCGGGGATTGGCGGCAGGATCGGTCATGTCGAAGGCCATGGGCGTTATGTAGCGTGCGTTGTCGTTAAAGCGAGCCCCCGCAATTCTGTCCTTCCTGGGGTTATGGATTCCGGGTTCGCGCCTTGGGCGCGCCCCGGAATGACGCTCACGCGTCCGCGTGCAGGCACCAGGCGAGCAGGCCCTTCTGCGCGTGCAGGCGGTTTTCCGCCTCGTCGAACACCACCGACTGCGGGCCGTCCATGACCTCGTCGGTGACCTCCTGGCCGCGATGCGCCGGCAGGCAATGCATGAACAGCGCGTCGGCCTTGGCCTTCCCCATCAGCCGGGCATTGACCTGATAGCGCTTGAGCACGTTGTGGCGCGTCTTAGCGTCGCGGTCGCCCATCGATACCCAGGTATCGGTGACCACGCAGTCGGCGTCCTTGACCGCGGCTTCCGGGTCTTCGCCGATCTTGATCGCGGCGCCCGACGATTTGACCCAGTCCATCAGCCATTTCTTGGGGCGAAGCTCGGGCGGCGTCGCCACGCGCAGGGAGAAGTCGAAGCGCTCGGCGGCATGCATCCACGACGCCAGCACGTTGTTGGCATCGCCCGACCAGGCCACGGTGCGGCCGCGGATCGGCCCGCGATGTTCCTCGAAGGTCATGACGTCGGCCAGCACCTGGCAGGGATGCGAGCGGCGCGTGAGGCCGTTGATCACCGGGATCGTGGCGTTGCGCGCGATCTCGGCCACCGCCTCGTGGTCGAGGATGCGGATCATGATGGCGTCGACATAACGCGAGAGCACGCGCGCGGTGTCGGCCAGCGTCTCGCCGCGGCCGAGCTGCATTTCCTGCGCGGTCAGCGTGATCGACTCGCCGCCGAGTTGGCGCATGCCGACGTCGAAGGAGACGCGCGTGCGCGTCGACGGCTTGTCGAAGATCATCGCCAGCGTCTTGCCGGCGAGCGGCTTCGGCGCGATGCCGCGGCCGCGCGCGTCCTTCATCGCGCGGCTGCGCTCGATCAGCATGGCGAGCGTCGCCTTGGGAACATCGACGAGGTCGAGGAAATGCCGCAGACCGTTGGCGGTCATGATACCGCCTCCGGTTTGGCCGGCCGCGGATGCGCCTTGGCGAGCTTGGCGCAGGCGCGGTCGATGCGGGCGACGGCGTCGGCCATCTCCGCCTCGCTGATGATCAGCGGCGGCAATAGCCGCACCACGTTGTCGCCGGCGGCGACCGTGATCATCTTTTCGTTGCGCAATTCGTCGACCATCTTGGAGGACGGCGGCACCATGCGCAGGCCGACTAAGAGCCCCTCGCCGCGCACTTCGGCGACGACGGCGCTATAGCGATCCTTGATCTCGGCGAGCCGCTGTTTGAGCTTGAGCGAGACCTCGCGCACATGCGCGACGAAACCGGGCTCGAGCATCAAATCGAGCACCGCGTTGCCGACCGCCATGGCGAGCGGATTGCCGCCGAAGGTCGAGCCGTGCGTCCCCGCCGTCATGCCCTTGCCTGCCTCCGCGGTGGCAAGACAGGCGCCGACCGGAAAGCCGCCGCCGAGCGCCTTGGCGATGGTCATGATGTCGGGCGTGACGCCGACCCGCTGATAGACGAACAGATCGCCGGTGCGCGCGAAGCCGGTCTGGATCTCGTCGAAGATCAGCAGCAGCCCGTGCTGATCGCACAATGTGCGCAGGCCGCGCAGGAAAGCCGGCGGCGGCACGCGCACGCCGCCTTCGCCCTGGATCGGCTCGACGAGAATGGCACCGGTGTTGGGACCGATGGCTTTCTTGACGGCTTCAAGATCGCCGAACGGGATCTGATCGAAGCCGTCGACCGGCGGGCCGAAGCCGTCGAGATATTTCTTGTTGCCGGTCGCCGCCAGCGCCGCAAGCGTGCGGCCGTGGAAGGCGCCCTCGAAGGTGACGATGCGGAAGCGCTCGGGCCTGCCGCTCGCCGATTGATATTTGCGCGCCATCTTGATCGCGCATTCGATCGCCTCGGCGCCGGAATTCTGGAAGAACACGAAGTCGGCGAAGGTCGCCGCGCACAGCCGGTCGGCGAGCCGCTCGCCGTCCGGAATGCGATACAGATTGGAGACGTGCCAGACCTTCTTCGCCTGTTGCTCGAGCGCGCTCACCAGATAAGGATGCGCATGCCCAAGCGCATTCACGGCGACGCCCGAGGTGAAATCGAGATAGCGCTCGCCGGCAGCGGTGACCAGCCAAACGCCCTCACCCCGCTCGAAAGCGAGATCGACACGCGCGTAAGTCGGCAAAAGATGCGAGGTCACGGCCTGCGTCGTCCATCGATTAGGGTCGTCTGCGCATGAACTTTACCCGAAACCGGCAACAATTTTTCGGCAACATGCGCTTTAGTCTGCGCATGACCTTTTCCGAAAACCGGTCGCCACTTTTCCGGGTCATGCCCCCGAAAAGAAATGTGCCGCCTCGCCGGGCGGCACCTTTTTTTATTCTATGGCAAGGCTTTGCGCTGTCAACACGCGGCGCGGCGATGGCCACTGTCGGACTCAAATCCGCCGCAAGCGCCGATTCTAAAGGAAATCTGTTGGTAGCTGACATCCAGGGGCTGCTAAAGCTTGCGCGAGAGTCACTCCATATTGTAGCTTTTCAGTCAGCTAGTACGACATCTCGTGCTAGGAGGCACTTTCTAGTCCACCCCTGAAGCGTATGCGTCAGGCGCAAGGCATCGCCTGGCGACGGGGATGGATTCTATCTAAGGCCTTGAAAGGCTGGGAGAAACCCAATGGGCTGGACCGACGAGAGGGTCGAACTCCTGAAGAAATTATGGGCCGACGGCTTGTCCGCGAGCCAAATTGCCGCCGAGCTCGGCGGCATCACGCGCAACGCGGTGATCGGCAAGGTGCACCGCCTCGGCCTGTCCGGCCGCGCCAAAAGCCCCTCCTCGTCGGCGCCGCGGCCGCGCAAGGCGCGCTCCTCCGGCATGTTGCGCGTGCCGCGAACCGCGATGCGCGGCAATACCGCGCTTGCCTATGATTATGAGCCCGAGCCCGAGCCGGAATTGATCGATATCCCGCTCGAGCAGCGCAAAACGCTGCTTCAACTGACCGAAAAGACCTGCCATTGGCCGGTCGGCGACCCCGGCAGCGCCGATTTTTACTTCTGCGGCGGCGAGACCGCGAACGAGCTGCCCTACTGCACCTATCATTCGCGCGTGGCTTATCAGCCCGCCTCCGAGCGCCGCCGCGACAAACGGCCGCCCTTCCGCAGCGGATCGTGACCGCTTCTCGCTTCGGACTTCGAACGGCATCTTCGGCAGGCGCGCGTCATCGCCCCTATTCTTGGCGGCCCGGGGTCGGCCGTCGTCCCCTTCCGTCCCCCGCAACATGCGAGGGAGAGGCGCGCCAAGCGGCGCACCAGTCTTCCGTATTGCCGCACATCTTGCGATGTGCGGGCGCCTTTCGGCGCGCCTCGGCGGCGATTTCTGTCCCGGGGTCCGCGTTTCCTGGGACGAGGCATTCGCGCCAGTCCCAGTCCAGCGAGCTCCTCGCGGAGGGGTCCTAGTGCCCCCCGATCGGGTCCCTGGGCCTCCCGGGTGCAGGGGTACGTTCGTCCCCGCCCGCGGGCGCCGCATCCGGCTCCGTCACCCAGACGTCTCTAGATGACGCCCTCGTCCGAGCCGGACGCAGATAGGACTATATTGCTATAGGAATTTTGTCAAGAGCGCGCCGCAAAAAAATCCCGGCATCGCTGCCGGGCTTTTTTCGCTTGTCAGCGCGCGGGCGCCTTCGAACGCAAGACCTATGCTGCCGCGATCTTCCGCTGGCGGCGCCGCACCAGATAGGCCGCTGGCGAACAGCGGCAGCGTCGCGGCAGAGGCGTTGCGGGCGCAGCGAGCCCACCGCTAAAGGCGATCGAGTAATTGCTGTAGCGAGGATCGTCGATTTCAAACGATGGATCGATCGACGCCATTGTAATTATGTCGGATACGTCGGAGGTGATCACGTTAGACACGGTCTTGATTGTCATCAAGACCTCGTAGGCCGTGTTTGAGTCCAAATAAAAGGTGTCGTCTACGGAATAGCTACCGGTCCTCGTTCCGGTACCTGCATGTTGGACTAACAGATCTTGATTGGCCACGGGGATGATAAGGTGGGCCTCACTGAAATTGCTGTATCCAGTGTCTGCGACGGTACCCGTGATGCTAACGTTCACATTCGCCGTGATGTGAACGGGAACCATAATATCTTGCGGACCTTCGGCTGCGAAATAATAGTGGAGCGTGACTTGGGCGTCCGCGCCAGTGTGATACGTACTTGTACCCAATCCGCCTCCGGACACGATGTCCGCTTCGGAGCGCGCCGAGATGCTCGGGGCCAGTGAGAGCACGGCCGTCGATTTCGTTGTACTGTCGGGCGACGTAAGAGATGCGTTGCCGGTGCTCAAACTTTCAAAACTGTGCGAGTCACAGGAGGCGAAACATGTTTCTGCATCCAGCTTGTCGTAAATCGTGGCAGTCCCCAGAAAAACAGGAGATGCTAAAGCAGGAGACGCACTGAAAGCTGTCACCAGCAATATTGGCAGCAGGGCCGCGACTTTCAGGCGCCTCGAGTGCACGGGACCATTGGCGATTTCAGCAGATATCATCAGACGCCCCATTTTTCGGAACGAACAGCCGCAACTGTTCAGTTCTAGTTAGCGCCACATGGATGGAATAGTGAACGAGCCTACCGTCGCGTCAATCAACCGAACGGTTGAATTCGGACGGAAATACCGGGACTTCGACCCTTTCGACGACCCCAGCGGCCCCTGCTTGCCGCCCCGATCAAAGGCCGGCGATCAGTTTCACCAGCTGGCTTTGCCGCGTCGTCCCGGTTTTGCGGAACAGATTGTGCAAATGCGTCTTCACGGTCGCCTGCGACAGGCCGAGCGTCTTGGCCATGGCCTCGACGCCGTTGACCCGCACGATGGCGTCGAGCACCCGCACCTCGCTGGCGGTGAGTTTGTAGAGCTTGGCGACCGCCTCCAGCGGCGGCGGCGCGTTCGGCGCGGTCTTGCGCAGAAACACCGCGGCGACGGCCTCGTAGTCTTGGCCGGCCTGCCGGCGGCTGCCTGAGGTCAGGGGCAGCACGTGCGCGAACCACGCGTTCTGCGCGCTGCCGGTGAGCGGCACCGCGATGCCGCGCACGCCAACGGACGCATCGCCTTTTTCCGCGGAGGCGAAACTGTCGCGCAAAACCCGATCGGCGTCCGCCGCAACCGCCGCGAAGATACCGTCCTGCTCTCTCACCAGCGTCGCTTCCGCGAGCATCTTGCGCGCGGCATCATTGGCGAAGACGATGCGGCCGTCTGCGCCGACAAGCACGATCGCCGCCTCGACATGATCGAGCGTCTGCGTCAGCGCTTGTTCCGCATCCTGGTGACGATCGAACAGCTTGCCGACGGTCACGGCACGCTGCAGATGCGGCACCAGGAGCGCCAGCCGGCTGCGCATCTCATGGCTCACGGGGACATCCGTGCGGATATTGATCAACGATGCGCGGGCGACGCCCTTTTCCAAGTTCACCGAAAGCGCGTCGACGATGCCCTGCGGTTTGACCCATTCCTTGTAGAACTGCGTGCGGATGAATTCGGCCCTCGGCATGATATCTTTGCTGGTGGTGACGATGCCGGCATCGATGAACGTCGTCGCCGGAAACATCGGATTCATCGGCAGGTATTTTTCGAAATAGAGCTTGGTGTAGTGCGGAATTTCGTTGAACAAATGCAGCGCTTCCGACCGTTCCGTTGCCGCATCGTGCCAGTACAAGACCGCCGAGGCGCCGCCGACATAGGCGCAGATGCTTTTGAGCGCCTGTTGCCACAACGTCGGATCGATCGCCGCGTCGTAGATGTCGCCGATGACGGTCGAAAGCTCAATCAGCTCCGAAACCGTGGCCAACCCGCATCGGGGGACGCGACAACGTCCCCGCAGAACGTTCGGCCGAGGCAATTCCGATTAAATTGCACCGCGATAGGATGAACTTGCCGCTCGCACGGATTGCGCGCGCCATAGCGGTCTCGCCCCAGACCAATGACCGCCGCTTTCGGTAATGCCGAAGCGCGGACTTCACGAGCATCGCCCCACGACAGTCTGGCAGCTTGTCCGCAACCTGGATACAGAATTCACGCGGGAAACGCGCTACCAATACAACTAATGCGGGATATGCCCGGCCCGCGACTGCCCGGTCAGTTTGCCCGGCCGAAGCGGTCGTCGAGGGCGTAGCCGGCGCCGCGCACGGTGCGGATCGGATCCGACATGTGGCCGCGGTTGATCGCCTTGCGCAGGCGGCCGACATGCACGTCCACGGTGCGCTCGTCGATATAGATGTCCGAGCCCCAGACGCCGTCGAGCAGCTGCTCGCGCGAGAACACGCGGCCGGGCCGCTCCATGAGGAATTCGAGCAGCCGGTACTCGGTCGGCCCGAGATCGATCGGACGACCGTTGCGCGACACGCGCTTTTTCTCGCGATCGAGCTCGATATCGCCGATGTTGAGCACGACCGCCACCCGCTCGGGATTGGCGCGGCGCAGCAGCGCGCGCACGCGGGCGAGCAGCTCGGGCACCGAGAACGGCTTGACGATGTAATCGTCGGCGCCGGTGGCGAGCCCGCGCACCTTCTCGCTTTCCTCGCCGCGCGCGGTGAGCATGATGATCGGCAATTGCCGGGTTTCCGGCCGCGCGCGCAGCCGGCGGCACAATTCGATGCCGGACAGGCCGGGCAGCATCCAGTCGAGCACGACGAGATCGGGGGTGCGCTCCTTGAGCTTGGTATCGGCATCGTCGCCGCGCGCGGCGGTCTCCACCTCGTAGCCTTCGGCTTCGAGGTTGTACCGGAGCAGCATGGTCAGCGGCTCTTCGTCTTCCACGATGAGAATGCGCGCGCTCATGCGCTTTTTCCTGGGCGCAGCATCTTATCCGAAAGCCGGTTCCCACTTTTCCGGATCATGCGCAGCTCGTTAGCGATTGTCTCCGACCCGCAGCGCGGCAATCGTCGTGGTATCGCCCTTCGGCCGCTGGTCGGCGATCGGCCGGCCTTCGATGACGTAGTGCACGGTCTCGGCGATATTGGTGGCATGGTCGCCCATGCGCTCGATGTTCTTGGCGCAGAACAGGAGATGGATGCAGAAGGTGATGTTGCGCGGATCTTCCATCATGTAGGTGAGCAGTTCGCGGAACACCGAGGTACAGACCGCGTCGATCTCCTCGTCGCCGCGCCACACCGCCATGGCCTTGCTGTCGTCGCGCCGCGCGTAGGCATCGAGCACGGCTTTCATCTGCCCGAGCACGAGATCGGCCATGTGCTCGACGCCGCGGATCAGCTTGGGCGGCGGGAATTCGCCGTTGAGCGCGATCACCCGCTTGGCGATGTTCTTGGCGAGGTCGCCGATGCGCTCGAGGTCATTGGCGAGCCGCAGGGCGCCGACGATTTCGCGCAGGTCGACCGCCATGGGCTGGCGGCGGGCGATGGTGTTGATCGCCTTTTCCTCGATCTCGCGCTGCAGCGCGTCGATATTGGCGTCGGCCGCGGTGATGCGCTGCGCCAGCACGCTGTCGCGCTTGGCCAGTGCATCGACGCTGTCGGCGACCAGCTTCTCGGCCAGGCCGCCCATTTCGGCCACCATGCGCGAGAGGTCCTGCAGGTCGGAGTCGAAAGCCTTGGTCGTGTGCAGATCGGTCATCGGTGTTGTCCCTGGGTCGCCGGGCTAGACGTGATGTTGACGCCGTCAGCCGAAGCGACCGGTTATATAGTCCTGCGTGCGGCGATCGTTAGGCGTGGTGAACATGCGGCTCGTTTCGTCGTATTCGATCAGCTCGCCGAGATACATGAACGCCGTGAAATCGGACACGCGCGCGGCCTGCTGCATGTTATGGGTGACGATGGCGATGGTGTAGTCCTCCTTGAGCTCGTCGATCAGCTCCTCGATCTTGGCGGTGGAGATGGGGTCGAGCGCCGAGCACGGCTCGTCGAACAGGATCACTTCCGGCCGCACCGCGACGGTGCGGGCGATGCACAATCGCTGCTGCTGGCCGCCGGACAGCGACAGGCCGTTGGCGCCGAGCTTGTCCTTGACCTCGTCCCACAGCGCGGCGCGCTGCAGCGCGCTCTGCACGCGGCCCTCGAGCTCCGATTTCGGCAGCCGCTCATAGAGCCGGATGCCGAAGGCGATGTTCTCGTAGATGGTCATCGGGAACGGGGTCGGCTTCTGGAACACCATGCCGACCTGGGCGCGCAGCAGGTTGAGATCCTGCGACGGCGACAAAATGTTCTTGCCGTCGAGCGCCACTTCGCCGGTGGCGCGCTGGTTGGGATAGAGATCGTACATGCGGTTCAAGATGCGCAGCAGCGTCGACTTGCCGCAACCGGACGGGCCGATGAAGGCGGTGACCTTGCCCTGGTAGAGCGACACGTTGATGCTCTTGAGCGCGCGGTTATCGCCGTAGAAGAAGTCGAGGTTGCGCACCGCGACTTTTTCGACGAGATCGGCGGCCTTTGACGGCCCCTGCATTGCGGTCGGCGTGGTGAAGGTTGCTAGACTCATGACGATTTTCTCTGTGCCGCGAGGAGACGGGCCGTGATGCTGAGCGCAAGCACCGCCAGGGTGATGATGAGCGCGCCGGTCCAGGCGAGCTTCTGCCAGTCGTGATAGGGGCTGAGCGCGAATTGGAAGATGACGACCGGCAGGCTGGCGACCGGAGCGTTCAGGTTGAGGCTCCAGAACTGGTTGTTGAGCGCCGTGAACAACAGCGGCGCGGTCTCGCCGGAGATGCGGGCGACCGCCAGCAGCACGCCGGTGATCATGCCGGCGCGCGCCGCGCGGTAGGCGACCTTTTGGATCATCAGCGAGCGCGGCAGGCCGATCGAGGCGCCGGCCTCGCGCAACGTGTCGGGCACCAGCGTGAGCATGTCCTCGGTGGTACGCACCACCACCGGCACGACGATCACCGCCAGCGACACAGCGCCTGCCCAGCCGGAGAAATGGCCCATCTGCGCGACCATGATCTCGTAGATGAACAGGCCGATCACGATCGACGGCGCGCTGAGCAGGATGTCGTTGATGAAACGCACCACGATGGTCAATTTGTCGTAGCGTCCGTACTCGGCCATGTAGGTGCCGGCGAGGACGCCGAGCGGCGTGCCGATCAGCACGGCCAGAACCGTCATGATCAGGCTGCCGACGATCGGATTGAGCAGGCCGCCGGCCGAACCCGGCGGCGGCGTCATCTCGGTGAACACCGCGAGCGACAAGCCGGAGAAGCCTTCCCACAACAGCACGGCCAGGATCACCACCAACCAAGTCAGGCCGAAGATGGTCGCCGCATAAGCGAGCCCCATGGTGATGCCGTTGCGCCGCTGGCGAGTCGCATAGATCGACGACAAGACCATCGCCATGACTAACCTCCGACCCGGGCGTTGATGCGCATCAACAGCAGACGCGCGAAGGCGAGCACGATGAAGGTGATCACGAACAGGATGAGGCCGAGCGCGATCAAGGACGACGTATAGAGATCGCCGACCGCCTCGGTGAATTCATTGGCGATGGTCGCCGATATGGTGGTGCCGGGGGCCAGAATGGAGCCGGAAATGCGGTGGGCGTTGCCGATGACGAAGGTCACCGCCATGGTTTCGCCGAGCGCGCGGCCCAGGCCCAGCATGACGCCGCCGATGACGCCGACGCGGGTGAACGGCAAGACCACGTAGCGCGCCACCTCCCAGGTGGTGCAGCCAAGACCATAGGCCGCTTCCTTGAGCACCGGCGGCACCGCCTCGAATACGTCGCGCGAGATCGACGTGATGAAGGGCAACACCATGATGGCCAGGATCAGCCCGGCGGTGAAGATGCCGATGCCGTAAGGCGGGCCAGCGAACAGATAGCCGACGCCGGGGATATTGCCGAGCGTGTTGATGATCGCCGGCTGCACGTATTGCTGCAGGAACGGCGCGAAGAAGAACAGGCCCCAGATGCCGTAAATAATGCTGGGGATGCCGGCCAGCAGCTCGATGGCGATGCCGATCGGACGGCGCAGCCACATCGGGCACAATTCGGTCAGAAACAGCGCGATGAACAATCCGACCGGCACCGCGATCAGCATGGCGATGAGCGAGGTGACGATGGTGCCGTAGATCGGCGCGATGGCGCCGAATTTCTCGGTCACCGGGTTCCAACTCTCCGTGATCAAGAAATTGAAGCCGAATTTGTCCAAGGCCGGCCAAGAGCCGTAGATCAGCGAAATGATGATGCCGCTGAGGATCACGAGCACCGCGATCGCGGCGGCGCGGGTCATGTGACGGAACGCGATGTCGCCGACCCGCAGGCGTTGGAGCACCTTGCTCCGATCGGTGCGATTGACGACCGAGATGGCTCCGCCTTGTAACGCTACGTCGACCACCGGTTTGCTCCCGGGCAGTTGCATCCGGCTCTCCCTTGGCTGCACACGGGAGCGCCACTCAAGCGGTCTTGCGGCCGCAAAACAAGCCGCCCTGTGACCAGCGGGGACAGAGAGAAAAGGCGCCAAACGCGGCGCCTTTTCCTTTTCTTGTAGCCTCAGAAGATGGGCTTACCGGAGCCATCCTTGACCTGCTTCCAATGCTCGTGGATCAGCTTGACGACGCTGTCCGGCATCGGGATGTAGTCGAGGCTCGAAGCCATGTCGTCGCCCTTGTCGTAGGCCCAGGCGAAGAACTTGAGCGCCTCTTTGGTGGCGGCCGCATCCTTGGGCTCTTTGGGCACGAGGATGAAAGTCGCACCGGCGATCGGCCAGGACTTGGCGCCCGGCGAATCGGTGATGATCATGTAGAAGCCCGGCGCGTGCGCCCAGTCGGCGCCGCCGGCGGCGGCCATGATCGCAGCCGGAACGGCTTCAACGGTCTGGCCGTCCTTGTTGACCATTTTCGTCGTGGTCAGGTGGTTCTGTTTGGCATAGGCGGTCTCGACATAGCCGAGCGAGCCCTTGGTATTGGCGACGTTGTTGGCAACGCCTTCATTGCCCTTGGCGCCGATACCGGCCGGCCACTCAACCGAGGTGTTGCTGCCGACCTTCGACTTCCAGTCCGCGCTGACCTTGGACAGATAGTTGGTGAAGATGAAGGTGGTGCCGGAACCGTCCGAGCGATGCACCAGCGCGATCGCCTGATCGGGGAGCTTGGCGTTCGGGTTGAGCTTCTTGAGCGCGGGGTCGTTCCACTTCTTGATCTCGCCGAGATACATCTTGGCGAGCGTCGGTCCGTCGATGGTCAGCTCGTTGGGCTTGACACCTTCGAGGTTCACGACCGGCACGATGCCGCCCATGACCGTCGGGAACTGGATGCAGCCGATCTTGTCCAACGCATCCGGCTGCAGCGGCATGTCGGAAGCGCCGAAGGTCACGGTGCGGGCGGTAATCTGCTTGATGCCGCCGCCGGAACCGATCGACTGATAGTTCAAGCCGTCGCCGGTGACTTTCTTATAGGCGTCGGCCCATTTGGCGTAGATCGGATAGGGGAAAGTGGCGCCGGCGCCGGAAATGTCGGCGGCCTGTGCCGGAACGAAAGCAGCGGCGGCCAGGAAACCGGCGGCTGCAAAGGTCGTCCAGTGTTTCACGGGGTCTCTCCATGTTGGCGGCCAAAGGCGTGCGCGGGGCAAAGGCCCGTGAAGTCCGCCCTTGCGCCCGGAGTGCGGGCGGCCGCTGTTGTTTTAAGACGCTCTCCAAGACTGAGCTTCGGACAGGCTTTTTGTTCGTTGTGGAGTGAGCTTTTTTCCGAAGTCGAGGACAGCCATAGGCGTCGCATGTCACCGTTCTATTAAGTTTCGATGACAATCACATGACATGCCAATCGATTGATTTTATTGAATTTCGCCGATTTTGCGCGGTTCGGCAGTGTGCAACGGCAGGTACATTGTGAAGGTGGCGCCGGCGCCCGGCGTGCTCTCGATATGCAGCCGGCCACCGTGGCGATTGAGCACGTGTTTGACGAGGGCCAGCCCGAGCCCGGTACCGCCTTGCGCGCGGCTGTCGGCGACGTCGACGCGATAGAACCGTTCGGTCAGCCGCGGCAAATGTTCGGGCGCGATCCCCGGCCCATAGTCGCGCACCGCCAGGCGCGCCTCCGCAGTTCCACCGCGCGTCTGGCCGCGGGCAAGCGTGATGTCGATGCGCTTGCCGGCGGCGCCATATTTGAGCGCATTCTCGACCAGGTTCTCCAGGGCGCGGATCAATTCGTCGCGGTCGCCCAGCACCAGCACGGGCTCGGGCGGGGCCGACACCTTGATGGCCACCTCGCGATCGCGCGCCAGCGTTTGCAGGCCGTCCGCCACCTGGCGCACGATCGGAGCGAGGTCGATCGCCGTGTTCGGCCGCAAATGGGCGTTGAGCTCGATGCGCGACAGCGACAACAGGTCGTCGATGAGGCGCGCCATGCGGGCGGCCTGTCCCTGCATGATGGCGAGGAACTTGGCGCGCGCGACGGCGTCGTCCTTGGCGGTGCCCTGCAAGGTCTCGATGAAGCCGAGCAGCGCGGCGAGCGGGGTGCGCAGCTCGTGGCTGGCATTGGCGATGAAGTCGGCGCGCATTTCCTCGACCCGCCGCAGCGGGGTGAGATCGTTGAACGTCATCAGCAGGATATCGGAGTGTGCCTCGCTGATATTCGGCAAGGTGACCGGGGTGACGAAGGCCTCGAACCAGCGGTCGAGCGGCACGCGCTCGAAGAATTCGACGCGTTGCGGGCTGCGGTTACTGGTGGCGCGGCGGATGGCATCGACCAGTTCGGGCATGCGCAGCGTGATTAGCGCCGGTTCGCCGCGGCGCAGCGACGGGGCGATCGCCGAGGCCGCGGCATTGAAGGCGATGACGCGCCCGTCGCGGTCGAGGACGATGGCCGGGTCGGGCAGCCCGCCGATCAATGCCTCGATCAACGTGGCCTGCGGATGCGCGGCGGCGCGATTGTAGATCGGCAGCCCGCTACCGGTCGCGGCGTCGGCGCCCAGGCGGCCGAGCAAGGCATGCCAGGCCCCGCGCAGCCGGCTTGGCCAATCCGCGCCGCGGGGCAGGTTCGCACTGTTGTCTTCGCTCGCCATTGTCAATCGGCGTTGATTTTCTCAGCCTCGGCTTCGATCTCGCTGCGCAACGGCGCGCTCGCCGTCACCGCTTCAGGCGGCGCCTCGCCGCGCGTTCCGCGCAAATTGATCAACGCCTCCCGGGTACCCAATATAATCAATGCGACGACAAAGGGCGCGAGATAATAAAGCAGCCGAAACAATAAAAGCCCGGCGAGCACGTCTTCCTTATCGAACTGCCACAAGGCGAGCAGCATGGCGGCATCGAACACGCCGAGGCCGCCGGGCGCATGGCTGGCGAAGCCGAGCATCGTCGCCGATACGAACACGACCGCCAGCGTGACAAAGCCGATATTCGGCTCGTCGGGCAGCAGCATATACATCGCCAGCGCGCAGCAGCCGAGGTCGAGAATGCCGATGCCGATCTGCACGAAGGTCGACGGCCCGTTCGGCAAGGTCACCTTCCACTCGCCGCGCCCGATCTCGCGCGGCGCGCTCCACACCCAGGCGAGATAGGTGAACAGCACGGCCAGGATGGCGACGGCGATGCAGCGGTTGGTCCATACCGGCAGCTGATCGATCCAGCCCGCCGCATCCGGCGAATGCAGGACGCCGAGGCCGAGCACGGTGGCGTTGCCGAGCCAGAAGGTGAGGCCGGCGATGAAGCAGATCTTCGCCACCTCGATGGCGTCGAGGCCGTAGCCCGAATAGATGCGGTAGCGCACCGCGCCGCCGGTGAAGACGGTGGCGCCGATATTGTGGCCGATGGAATAGCTGGTGAAGCCGGACAGCGCGGCGATGCGGTAGGGAATTTCCGTGCGCCCAATCGTGCGCAGGGCGAACCAGTCGTAGAAGGTGAGCGTGAAATAGCCGCAGGCGACGAAGGCGGCGGCCGCGGCGATGCGGTGGCGCTCGATCGCCTTCACCGCCGCGATGACTTCGTCGACCTTGATGTCGCGCAGCATATGAACCAGCACCACCATAGCGACCGCGATGATCGCCAGGCTGAGCAGCACGCCGAGCCTATTCCAGCCGATGGTGTGCTGGAAAAATCGCGCCCCCGCGCGCAGCAGATTGAGCATCGTCCCTCCGGTTGGGCGCACAGGTCTCCCGGCCAAGAGTCCTGCGACACCGCGCGTCTCCCAGCGCGCCGAGTGTCCCCCTAGCAGAACTCATTCCCTGGCGCGAGTGCACTGCCGCTCGACCGCGGCATTTGCTAGGCTCGCGCGGGCGTGGCCAGCCGCAATCAAGGCCACCGGGAGGAAGCCCGATGAAGGA
>Ga0335085_10007823_pt1 | contig 16423 bp, 13 predicted proteins | sample Lox_Sample_45_FD_206712 | JGI IMG/M metagenome (GOLD analysis project Ga0335085, IMG submission 206712) | Soil microbial communities from Loxahatchee National Wildlife Refuge, Florida, United States - Lox_Sample_4.5 | ecosystem: Environmental > Terrestrial > Soil > Wetlands | place: USA...
GTATCAGCGCGAGCGCCCAATACGCGATTGCCGGAAGCACTTGTGGGAGTACTTTGGCAGCCGCGGCGAACTGCTCGTTCAACGTTAAATTCACTCCGACGCAAACCGGCACCGTCAGCGGCAGTGTAATTGTCGCGGACAACGGATATCCCAACCCGCAAACAGTTTCCCTGACCGGTGTCGGCAGTCAGGGCGTGGCCGCGCTCAACCCGACCAGCCTGAACTTTGGCGTCCAGTTGCTGAACACTCCGAGTGCACCGCAGAACGTCACGCTTACTAACACCGGAACGGCACCGATCACCATTAATTCCATCACCAGCCTGACCAGCTTCACTCAGACCAATACCTGCGGCAGCTCGGTGGCGGTTGGTGCCAGCTGCACGATCACGGTGATCTTCAAGCCGGTGAACATCAACACTCTGAGCGGAACAATCAACATCTTCGACAACGCTGCCTCCAGCCCGCAGAAAGTCAGTGTCTCGGGAGTAGGCACGCAGATCAACGTGAATCCCAGCACGCTGAATTTCGGCCCCGTAGCCCTGGGAACCACGAGCTCGGCAACCGCGGTGACTCTGACGAATGTCGGATCGAATTCGGTGAGCATCAACAGTGTCGGGTTTACGGGCACCAACAGCGCGGAGTTTGCCCAGACGAACACCTGCGGAACCAGTGTGGGAGCGGACGCGAGCTGCACGTTCAGCGTCACGTTCACCCCCGCAGGGACGGGAACGCGGACAGCGACGCTCTCGGTTTACGATAGCGGAGGAGCAAGTCCGCAAACCGTGAACCTCTCGGGGACCGGCAGTCCCGCCGGGAGTGGACCCATTGCATTATTCAACCCGGCGAGTCTCAGCTTCGGGAGTCAGAACTATAAGACAAGGTCGAGAGTCATGACGACAACGCTCACCAACACCGGCTCCGCCGCACTGACGATCGCGAGCATCATGGCGGGTGGCGACTACACCGATACGACCACTTGCACCTCATCTCTTTCGCCCGGCGCAAGCTGCTCGATCTCGGTAACGTTCACGCCGACGGTGGTGGGGACCGATAACGGTACTCTCACCGTTACCGACAACGCGCCTGGCAGCCCGCAGGGTGTGTCCTTGACGGGGACTGGCGTAGGCGCTGTAGCGAGTGTGACTCCAACAAGCATGGCCTTTGCTGTCCAGATAATCGGGTCCACGAGTCCGGCTCAAGCGGGGATTATGACGAATACCGGTAACGCCTCGCTGTCGATAACCAGCATCACTGCTCCCACGAACTTTGGGCAGACGAATGACTGTGGCTCCAGCCTTGCGGCCGGGTCAAGCTGCACGATCAACGTGACCTTTGTCCCCACGAAGACCGGCACTCTAAGCGGCAATATCAATATCAACGACAACTCGGCAGGGAGCACTACGCAGAGGATCGCGGTCTCCGGGACCGGGACAGCAATGTATGTCAATCCGACCAACATTAACTTCGGCTCCGTCAACCTGGGCACGACGAGCTCGGCTCAGGTCGTCTGGGTGACGAATGAGAGCTCGAATTCAGTCTCGATCACGTCCGTCACTCTAACCGGCAACAACAGCAGTGACTTCGCCAAGACGAACAATTGCGGCTCGACCTTGGGCGCAGGGGCGACGTGCACCATCAGCCTGAGCTTCACACCCGGCGGCTCCGGCAGTCGTACCGCAACGCTCAACATCAACGACAACGGCGGCGCCAGCCCGCAGACGGTGGCACTCTCTGGGACGGGCAACGCTAGCGGTAGCGGTCCGCAGATCACTTTGAGCCCGACAAGCTTGAATCTCGGCGACCAGAACTACAAGACCGCGTCGAGGTCGCAAACCGTCACGATCTACAGCACAGGTACCACGGCGCTGTCAATTGCGAGCGTAACGACGTCGAGCACGAGCTTCGGCGTGACCAGCAACAACTGCCCGGCGTCCCTAAATCCGGGCTCGAGCTGCAGCGTCACCGCCGATTTCGACCCGCAGAGTGTCGGTACGATCACGGGGACGCTCAACTTCAACGACAACGCTCCCGCGAGCCCGCAAACCGTGACGCTGTCGGGCACCGGGCTCGGATCTATACCGGCGGTAAGCCCCACAACCCTGACGTTCGCCTTGCAGGTGGTGGGCACGTCAAGCCCGTCTCAGCCCGTGACCCTAGGCAACACCGGCAACGCCAGCTTGACGATCAACGGCATTACGACACCCTCAGGCTATACTCAGACGAACACCTGCGGATCCAGCTTGGCAGCGGGCGCGAGTTGCACGATCAATGTGATCTTCGCGCCCACGAAGTCCGGGACGGTTTCGGGTTCGCTGACCGTGAGCGACAACGGGGCCGGGAATACATCTCAGAAAGTGACTCTGAGCGGAACCGGCACCTATGCAAGTTTCTCACCAACAACCCTGAACTTCGCAACCGTCGAAGTGGGTCACTCATCCAGCGCCGAGACCGTGACCATGACCAACGTCAATACGATCAATTCATTCAGCATCACATCCATGTCTTTCACGGGAAACAACCCGGGCGATTTCTCCCAGACGAACAACTGTGGGAAGTCGCTCGGGGCCGGTGCAAGCTGCTCGATCGCGGTCACGTTCACACCGCAGGCGACGGGATCGCGCTCGGCCTCGCTCTCAGTCGCGGACGGCGCCGGCGGGAGCCCTCAAACAGTTTCCGTCACCGGGAACGGCGACTGAGGAGCACGACACATTCAGTCTCACGCGTCGGCGCCGGGTGTTGTTTGAGCGCCCGCTCGCCAGTTCTGGCACAGCAAAACGAAGTGTCAGATAGTAGGACCGGACTAGGTACACGTGCGCATCGCGATTCGCCCCAAGCGCCCGGTGCCCTCGGTGACGGGTTCCTGAAAGGCAACAACAGCATTGCGGTGGCACGACTCTTCGCGCAAGGAGCCGAGCTCACCTGAGCACCTCTGCGCTCGCGGCGATGTAGTTTCCCGCGTGTGCTTCGAATTGGAGCAAGTCCGGCGCTACACCCGCGACCACGGAAAGCGGATGGAGCAGGACAAATTCTCAATATCGTTCCTCATGACGCGCTTTAGCGCGACGGCAAGAACAACTGGGCAACTGCCTTTGAGGCAGTCCCACTCATCAAGCCACTCGCGCTGGCGGGGGTGCCTGACCAGAATCTCGGCCTTGTCTCATTTAGCTTCAGTGGACCTCTGACCCGCACCGCGACATGTCACTTTTATGCCGCGGGGACAGGGCAGTGAACAGTTGTACCCTTCATGCAGAGCTTCTTCCATAGCTCTTCCCGCTCTGAGCTCAGCCACCAACCGACCCTCAATTGGCTTGCTGGAAATCTAAAGTCTGGCAGTTTACGGCCGATAATCAGTTTTGAAGTCGAACAAAAGAGCCCGCTGCGGAGTGCCTGGATTCGAATCATTCCCAAAAGGAGAGTCTTATGAGGAAGCTTACCACGGCCCTGCTCGAGGGTCTCCTGTTGATGTCCATATCCTTGATAGCTGAGTGTAAAACTCGCCAACCTCTGTCGTCGGTCTACTATGTCGCGACGGACGGCAGCGACAGTTACAGCGGTACTCTCCCCTCGCCTAATCAGTCTAAGACTGATGGTCCGTTTCTGACCCTTGAGCGCGCCCAGCAAGCAGTCCGGGCAGCGAAAGGCAATGTGCCAGGCCCAATCTCTGTAGAGATTCGTGGAGGGACCTACTATCTTTGCGGCCCTCTCAGTTTCACACGTGCTGATTCGGGGACGGCACAACAGCCGATCACGTGGGAAGGTCTTCCCGGCGACCCACAGCCCCTGATCAGCGGCGGCCAGCGCCTGACGGGCTGGAAAAGGGTGGGGCGGGAAACATGGACTCTGCAGCTACCCGCCTCGTTTCAGAATTTTGAGGCCCTCTACGTCAACGGTGAGCGCCTCTTTCGACCGATGACGTCGAGCACCTACCTGACTCTCAACCCAGTCATACTGAGCGAGCCCGAACCGCCTAATTGCACGACACAGTACCTTACAGGTTATCGGTGCAGTGATCGCTTTTCCTTCCGTGCTGGTGATCTGCCCTCGACACCCCATGACATCAATGACGTGGAGGTCGTCAGTTTCGAGAATTGGACGGTCAGCCGCATGCGGCTGCAGTCCATCGATCCTGTTCAGAACATCGCCTATCTCTCCGGCGGCGTGTCGACCGGCCAGTACTTTGGCTTTATGCCGGGGCATCGCTATCTAGCTCAGAATGTGGCAGAGAACTTCGGCCTGCCGGGTCAGTGGTATCTAGACCGCGCTGCAACACCGTGGGAATTAAAGCTGCAGACCAGGGGTCCCGCGGACAACCCAAATACTGCCGTCGTCATTGCACCCCAGCAGTTGCAGCTTCTCATAGCCCATAACCTCCAATACGTGACGTTTAAACATCTCGCCTTCAGTCACGACAACTACACTATTCCAGCACAGGGTCACCCCGGTACCTCGGGTGAAACGACGACACCTGCCGCACTCAGCTTCAGTCAGTGCAGCGAGGTGGGGTTGAATGGTGTGACCATCGCCCATACCCAAGGTTGGGGAATCGAGTTCACCGGCACGGCCTTGCCTGGAGTCGGTAATGCGATTACGAGCAGCCTCCTTTACGATCTCGGTACCGGTGGCGTACGTGTCGGGCAGCTTCCCGCGCGAAACGACTCTGACCGGAACGTCGCGCAGTACAACACGGTCAGCAACGACGTGATCTTCGGGGCTGGCCGCTTTCTCCCTGGTGGTGAAGGCACAGGCGTCTGGATCGGCAGCTCGCATCATAACGTAATCAGCCACAATGACATGCATGACTTCTATAACGGACCCATCGAACTCGGGCAGTCGACCGACGGCAGCACGACTTACACTCACGACAATTTGATCGACCACAATTTGCTTTACGACCTTGGCCAAGGCGTCACTAGCGATATGGGATGCGTCCATGTCGCCAGCTCCAACAACACTGGCAACGAGATCGTCAACAATGTTTGCCATGACGTGACTCATGACCCGGCAGGATACGGTGGCAACGGAATCTATCTCGACAGCAACTCACAAAACCTAGAGGTGAAGAATAATCTTGTGTACAGAGTATCCGATACGGGTTTCTTCGTGAATACGAATACTTTGGCAAATGTAATCGAGAACAACATCTTTGCGTTTGCCGGTCAAGGCATGATGAGGCGAGGACCCATATCTCCAGGTGGCAGCTTTACCGCTACTCATAACATCTTTCTCTATGACATCGCTGCCATCCAGCGGATCCCAGGTGACTGGGACTGCGAAGGCAACTGCGCTGGCGCGTTTGATCTGGATTCCAACATTTACTGGAGCGCAAAAGGCGCTGCTGCAATCTTCGTTACTACCATGAGCGGCGACTCAAATCGGGTAGCTGGCCAATATAGACTCGCGCAGTGGGCTTCTGAGTTCGGAGAGGATGTCCATTCGGCAAACGAAAATCCGGGCTTCACCAATCCAACCTATCCAAGCGACAATTTCACGTTCCAAAACGGTTCTCCTGCCCAAACCATGGGCTTCGAAGCGTTTCCCACGACCGATGTAGGACCGATCGCTCCGGCCAGCAAGCTGGCGATTGTTCCGGCCGCTTTCCCACGGCAGTTACTCAACCCGATCACCGGTTTCTGAGGTTCTTCGCTTGCGACGAGGCTGCAATCCGAAGGGCTGCCAAATTCCAGCCCGTGGTGGCGGACTGGTCCGATAGCTCGATTCAGACCGAGGGCTACTCCCGAGTGCATCTGTCCGTGCCGGCCTGCTTTTCAAGGTTCGAACTACAACGCGGTTACCTGAGCCTCGCCTAATCTTAGCCGGACGTTCGAGCGTAACTCATCGTAACGTTCCTCCAAGGGCCGTTTAAGCAACCGGCGAATGCTCTTGCTTGGTCACCGCATGGTTTATCGAGCTCCGGGGGAGTCGGTGTGGGCGTGGACGCGCCCAAGACGAAGAACTCCTTGTATACCAACCTATCCACCTATGCCGTGGACCCTTTCCACTGGAAATCTGTGGGACTAGTCGGCAAGCATCGACTTCTCCAGCGTCTGTTTCAAAGTCACTGGGAGTTGAGGATGATTGCGCAGAGCGGGGCGCTGAAGAGTATGCGCCTTGCCCGCGGCTTATGGCCGCATGCCGCAGGCGCGGAGGACTATGCGAACCTCAGTAGATGTTTGCTCGGTAGCTCGCGACTTCGATCGTGGTCAGATCGAAATTATTCGGTCCAACCCGAGGCGCCGCCCGCTATGTTTCATGCGAGCTGTCACGGCGACGATCCTTCCGCGAAAGTTCGTTGGTCGGGCACCCACAAAGGGCCGCCGTAATGTATGGTCGCGTCTGCCGTTCACTGAGTCTGAAGAATAAAGACATCCGCTCTGCAGTTGTAAGGATTAGTTGTACGGGTTCAGCTGCCTGACACGGAACCGAGTTGGCAATTCCAATCGGATGCAAAGCCGAAAACCTTGAAATCAGCACTCAGCGATCCGATGCCGTGGCTTGCGGCACATGTGGCCGAGAGGTTCGCCGTAACATAAGTGCACCCAAGCCGGTAGACCACTCCCGACCCGTCGGGAGGGTGCCCCTGGTTTCGTTGGAAGTTTGAGCGACGGTTCTCGGACCCGGTTCGATTAGAATCGGGCTGGGAAAATCTCAAACAAGGAGCTCGGCCTGCTTCCAGAATGCGGTGACCAGAGAGGGGCGTCGGCGCATCGGTCGGAGCGCGGCGCAGGCCCGAACTCAACTCGCCGAGGTGACGCGGATACAGGTTCGGCAATTCGTTTCGTTTGACGTAGCCCCAGATATGTTCGACCGGATTCAATTCGGGTGCGCACGCGGGCAGCCACTCCAGGGTGAGGCTCTTGCCTTGGGCAGCCACGAAGTCGCGGACGAGCGTACTGCGATGGCCGGAGCGACGCGCCCAGTGCGCTGGAGCGGGTGCATCAAGCAGCAAAAGGTGATAAGAAGTTGCGGTTCACGGTGCTCCTGCACCGTATGGGCACTTCCGCTACTACGGCGTGCCCATGAATGTAATGGCGCTGCACATCTTCCGGTTCCAGACCGGCAGGCTCTGGCATCGCGCGCTGTCGCGGCGCAGCCAGAACGGTCGCGTTCCCCGGGACCGGATGCGGCAGTTGATTAATCGCTGGCTCCCCTTCGTTCGCACCTACGATGCTTATCCTCTGCGCCGACTGGGCGTCGTCACCCAAGGCAAGAGCCGGATGCGGGAAACCCGCTCGTCCGGATCCGTGGAGGGGGTTGTGGACAACCATGATCCCTACTCCGACTCTTCTCTTGCGTAATGCATTGGCGGCTGGATCCAGCGAGGTCAGAGGGGGGAGGATCCAGGAGATGACCATCTTTCACTGAATATCTTGGCGGCTGCCCTGTGGACTGGTTCGACGCGGTGCTAATCCGCATATTAGGCTGTCCGATGGGCCGGCGTATCGCGAGACCGTCCGAAAGGCGTGGCGACACCAGAGCTTCTGTCGGCTAGGATTGTCCGTGCGTGAGAACAGTGTTCGATCGGGATAGGGAACCGGTCGCCTGCTCTCCCCTCCCACGTGACCACTGGTCCGGACAGCGTCTACGGGTGTTTCGTGACTTAAGCGCGTGACCGCCGAAGCTTCGAGACGCGCCTCGCAGTTGGTGGTTTTCGCCGCTGCCACGGTCATCTCAGCCTCACGCTATCTTCTCTTGACGAGTTCGACCGAAGCGGGTTGACTGGTGCATGGCCGTCCAAAACAGAAGTGTCGCGCGCACAGTTCAGGCCTTCCCGTCTTGCCCGGAACATGTACTTCTTGGTGCCCTTTACCCCCCTATCAGGACCACTTGCTCTGTCTGGAGTCATGGCTCCATCACAGGAAGCGGTCTTAGGGGGCAACTCTTACCGCGCTCCTTGACTACTTAATCTCAGTCGGTAAACTACCGCCGCCCTACTGGGCTGTCCGTAATATCGATCACTTCGGGTTGTGCTCTTCATCACCAACACCAGTGATCCAATGGGACAACAAAACGGCTGTTTATATGGTGAATACGAAGCCAAGCGTGGTTGATTGTGAGGACCAAGAGGAGTGTGCCTCCCAAACCTAGGTTTCAATTGTGGAAAGAGGAGGCAGTCAGCAAGTGCCGAGCGCTGAACACCCTACCCCGACTCCGTGACAGTAAGTAAAGTCTCGTTAACCAGAGCCGATGGAATCAACGTGGTACTTCGAGGACCATTTGACAACGGTATCCGGTCACGAGAAAGTCGTGGCAGGTGTGGAGGCAAAATCAATCATGACAACCCAGAACATTTCTCCCAGCGGCGGGCCGCTGGCAGAGTATTACTCCCGCACAGAGGCGCTGTTGACGCTGAACCACTTGAGTCGGGCCCTGCAGTCCGGCAATCTCGATCAGGCAAAAGCACATTACGCCTCTCTTCAAGAGCATGCTCCAGCCGTCTTCCGGAATGGCAGCACTTCGGCCGGCCAGGCGCTTCAGGCGCTCGGAAACGCCCTTCAGTCCGGGTCTATATCGCACGCCCAACAGATTTTTGAAGGGCTTGCACAAACTCTTTACGGGCAAAGCCATCGAGCACAATCCGCGAGCCCTGACACTGCTTCATCTCAGGAAGCCGGTTCGAGTTCGGACACTTCGACAACTGGCCTTGATGCCATCGTGTGAGAGAGCGATGTGGCCGCCACATTCGGTATCGGGAATTGGAAACTGTCGGTTATGCGCCTGCTTCGGTGGATCTAGTGGGAAGTTGTGCTAGCTATGGAGTAACATCTGTCGCCGTGAGCTTTGCATCCAGGTCATCCGCTCTCAACCGACTGTGTGGCGTGCCTTAATCACGGTGCAAGATGGCCAGCATAGCAACTAAGAACGTGCAATTCCGGAATGGTTATCCTCACGTCGCGAGCTACTAGTAAGACAAGGGACCTTTAGCGTCGGCCATAGACGACGAAGCAGGTGTGGGTGCCCCAGCTAAAGAAAGCTGACTCTGACTCGATGTATTCAGTTGGGCTAGGTGTGGTAAAACGGGACGCCAGGCTTTCAAAAGCGCCAGCAATCCCAGGGCTCCAAACCTGGAAGCCATTGTGCGCCGAGGTGCAGAGGCCGGCCGCGAGTAGAAAAAGTGGGAGAAGGGGAATGATATGTGTCAGCGCCGCGACGAGGTTGTTTTGACAATAGTGTTTATCGGTCTGAGTTCAATCATCGGCAGGTGCCAGGCCAACATCAATGAGGGTCTTGAGACCGCCGTGCTGTATGTCGATGCCGGCAACGGGAATGACACCAGTCCCGGCACTGCCAGCCAGCCGCTACGGACAATCGCCAAGTCCATCACTTTGGCCGAAAGCAACAACGCCAAAAACATCGGCACGAAGGTGATCATCAACCCGGGAATCTACCGTGAAGCGGACATACTGTACGTAAACGCCACTCCTACGAGCATGCCGATGACCTTCGAAGCCGCAATCAACGGCACGGTGACCATCTCCGGCGCTCAGCGGTGGACGGGTTGGCAGCCTTACAGTGGGAATAACAGCATTTACATGAATACGTGGCCTTATGCCTGGGGACTGTGCCCGCCGCTGCCCGGCGCGCCGCCGGCTCCAGACATCGTGGAACGGCGCGAAATGGTGTTTGTCGATGGCTTCCGTCTCAACCAAGTCCTGTCGCTCGCTGAAATGACGGTCGGCACATTTTACGCGGATGAGACTGGTGGGAAGATTTATATCTGGCCGCAAGTTGGAGTGAATATCTACACCGCTGATGTTGAGGTTTCGGTTACGCCGCAGACGTTTGTGGTGGACGGCGCGTCGAACTTCGTGCTGCGCGGCTTGACCTTCGAATACGGCAATAGTTGCCGCGACGGTGCGTCCGTATTCATCAACAGCACGCCGGGTGCACCGTACGCCAACAACTTTCTCCTCGACAGGGTGAATTTCCTCTGGAACAACGCTTTCGGAATCGAGATCGGACCGACAGTTTCAAATTTCACTGTGCAAAACTCCGTGGCCAATCACAACGGCCAATCTGGGTTCGTCTCCCAGGACGCGGTGAACGGTTACTTCTATGCTGACCAAGCGGCTTTCAATAACTGGCGTGGCGCACAAGGCGTAGTTTACAACATCAATTCTGCGGGCTTCCACTTCTCGGGCGCGCACTCCCTCAGCTTGGACAACTCCGTTTCGTACTGGAACCAAACATTCGGGACGCACTTCGACACCGACAACAAAGACATCAATATCAATGACTTCGTGATGAACCAGAACCTCCTGCCGGGAGCGCTGTTTGAGCGTGATGAGGGGCCGATCAACGTCGCTTACAGCTATTTCTGCAATGGAAATCCGCTTACGGCTTCGTCCAGCAACGATGGAATCGACATTCGAGACAGTGACGGTGTGTCCGTGACGGCCAGCAACTTTGTCGGTAATCAGGTCAATATCGTTGTCAACGGCTTGGACGGCGGATACATAATCTACGACTGGCAAACGGGCCAGCAGTACTATCTTGTGAGCCAGAATGCGACCTTTATGCAGGATATCTTTGTAACCGGTATGAGCGGCCAGATGAACTTCAGCGACCAGTACAACTGGGACTGGTCGTATTACCAGCCGACCCTCAGTTCAGATTATAATACCTGGTGGAACTCGGCCAGCACGAACGTTTTCAACTATCCGACCGGGAACACCAACACCGTTGGCAACTTTCCCGCCTGGCAAGCTGCCAGCGCCCAGGATTCCCACTCCGTCTGGGCGGCTCCCACGGGTACGCCCGGGGCGCAGTGCAACCAGATTCCGGATATGGTGGACTACTGGCTTTTGATCCCATATTCCGATACCGTTCAGACTGTGAATCCTGGTGGTTCGGCGGTGTGGCCGGTGAATCTGGTCGGGCTGCGCTTCAATGGGAGCGTAAACTTGAGCTATGACTTGTCCATGATACCTGGGGCCACGGCGAGCTACGGTACTAACACTCTGTTAGTTAACGGTACCACAAACCTGACTGTTCAGACGTCGACTTCGACTCCACTTGGGACATACCAGTTCTTAATGACGGCAAGCAATGGGCGCCTCACTCGCACCGTGACCGCGATGCTGACCGTTGACTAGAGACTAGCGGTTGGCGTCAGCGGCATCTGGGTGCACGGGTGGGCGGCCTCGACCAACTTCTCTTTGCTCAACTGGTTCGACATCACACTGTCGGGACCTCAGGATGGCCTCATTGCTCATCTTGTCTATCCGTGGGTCTGACGTAGTGCGGCGTACGGATCACGGCTTGTTCAGCTCCACGGAACGTCCGCTCTCGCCAGAGAGGAGTCGCGTTCCCCGTGTTCGCTTTCAACTTCGCAGCGAAATTGCAAGATTCTCACCACCACGTAATGTAAAGCCCGGAACCGCGATATTCTTTGCCTTAAGGAATGCGTCTTGAAGAGAAGACTTGCTCGGATTTGAGCCCACATCGGCCATCGAAAATTGCAGACTCCCGACGCAAATCGTCGATCCGAACTGGCCGATCGCTCAGAACCTACGCGTTACGCCCGTGCGCAAATATATCCCGGGATATCGTTATTCTCTTCCGATTCTGTCTCCAGCCAGCTTTCGCCCTGCTTTATCTCGGCCAGATCGAGTTGACGGATCAAGCGGTGCAGGTGGACTCTGGCCATGGACAGTCTGCGCGCGGCCTCGCTCTTATTGCCTTTAGCTTCCGTGATCGCATGCTGAATGAGGCGGGTCTTAAAGTTTCGCACCTGCTCTTCGTAAGACGCGCCCGTCAATTCAGGCGTGCCGGACAATTCAGGACCCCGTGGCAATTCAAGTGTGGCACTGATTTTGTCGGCCAAGACAACATGCTCAGAATCGATGGTCGTTCCCTCGGCCAGAACTACCGCTCTTTGAATCGTGTTCTCCAGCTCGCGGATGTTGCCCGGCCAGTCGTGTTCCTTGAGCGCGTCCAGAGCGGCACTCGTAAAACCTTCCAATTTCTTACCGAACTGCAGCGCGAAACGGCCAAGGAAAGCCTGAGCCAAAGCCGGAATGGCTTCACGGCGTTTCCGTAGTGGAGGAACATGAATTCGTACAACGTCGAGCCGATAATAAAGGTCGTCCCTGAACTGGTGATCCTCGACCATCTGCAGGAGGTCGCGATGCGTCGCGCAGACCACGCGGGCATCTACTCTGCGAGTGGCCCTGCCACCCAGGCGTTCAAACGTCTTCTCTTGAAGAACGCGCAGCAGTTTGGCTTGGGAGTCTAGGGGCAAGTCGCCGATCTCGTCGAGAAATAGGGTCCCGCCGTGTGCCGCCTCGAAGTGTCCCAGGTGCGGGGCGATCGCGCCCGTAAAGGCGCCACGCTCGTGTCCGAAGAGTTCGTCGTCGGCGAGCGTGTCCGTAAGATTGGCGCAGGAAAAGGCCAAAAATGGTCCTGTGCAGCGCCGGCTCATTTCGTGGATTGCCCGAGCTACAAGTTCCTTGCCCGTACCAGTCTCGCCAGTGATCAGCGTGGTCGCATCGCAGGTGGCGGCCTTGCGCGCCAGACTCATTACCTCCCGCCAGCCGTCGGAAACCTCCACTACATTGCCTACTTGTCTTTGATGCGGGCTCTGCCGATTGAGCGGGTCAGTCTGGCGATTCTTCGAGGACCAAGCGTGAGCGCGTTCGAGGAGCGCCTGCAACTGGACGACGTCCGGCGGATAGCAAACCGTGTCGTAGGCCCCCCTTTCGATCAGTGATTGTCGCCGGATGGGATCGTCACCTGTCAAAATGACGAGAATGGCGACCGGACGGCCTTGCTTGCCGATTTCGTCGATCAAACGCAGGCCCGAATCGAGGAATCCGCCTGTCTCGCGCAGGTCGATTAGCACAGCCGTGTTGTGAATTCGATCATCGGCGGGAGGGGCAGCTCCGAAGCCAAACTGCACGTCGAATCGCGGTCCTAATTCGCGCGCGAGCAGGTGGCTGAATTCGATATCGAGGCCACAAAGCCACACGCGGTTAGGTTTTTGGCCGATCACCGTATTAACACAACCCTTTTGCGCCTCATCGTGATATGCATTTATCGGAACCGAGAAAGCGCGATTCATGATCATTCTCCTTGTACGTGGCCAGCTACCTGAAGGGTTCTCCAAGTTTCACAAGGGTTCAAGCGGTAGCGTTTAAGTAATGAGGCTATGATACATAGTAGTATCGTTACTGTGAGCCTGATCACATCAGAGTGTGACGAGCCGCGGGGTCCCCCGGCCGACCGCGTCCGAAACTGCAGTGTCTCTGGAGTGCGCGAAACCGGCTCTCTATGCGCAGATCCTGAACAATCTGGGCCGTGTTCTGAACCGTGACTTGACCTGCCCCCAAAAGAACTGGACCAGCTGACATGTGAGTTCTCCGGGTTATAAAAGCCCAAGGAGGACGAAGCGATGAGGAAGAGCCGGTTCAGCGGGGAGCAGATCATCGGAGTGCTGAAGGAAGTGGAATCGGGGCTGGCGGTCGGGGAAGTCTGCCGGAAGCATGGGATCTGTGACCAGACCTACTACCGCTGGAAGGCCCTGTACGGCGGGCTGGATGTCAACGAAGCACGACGGCTGCGGCAATTGGAAGACGAGAACCGGCGGCTGAAGCAGATGGCGGCCGATCAGGCGCTGGACATCCACGCGTTGCGGACGGTGCTGGCAAAAAAAGTAGCCACGCCCGCGGCCCGGCGCGAGGTCGTAGGCGAGATGAGGGTGGCGCACCCGGAGTTGAGTAAGCGACGAGCCTGCGGGCTGGCGGGGTTGGGCCGGTCGAGTTTCCGGTATCAGCCGCGAAAGGCGGAGGAGTCCGGGTTAACAGAGCGCCTGAAGCAGCTAGTCTCCTGTCCCAGTGATTCGTGATGTAAGTCCGTCGACCGAAGAAGGACAAGAACGTTGGGCAAAACGGGCGATGCTCTCCAAGATCTGGTCCGCGGTTCGGGTCCAAACAAAAGGCTTGGGATTTTCGTTGTGCACCTCGATGTACTCGCGGATGGCCGCTTCCAATTCTTTCACACTTCGGAAGACGCCCCGTCGAATGCGTTTGTTGGTGATCTCGGCAAACCAGCGCTCCACCAGGTTGATCCAGGAGGCGTAGGTGGGTGTGAAGTGGAGATGAAATCGGGACCGCTTCGCGAACCAGTTCCGGATGAGCGCGGTCTTATGGGTGCCGTAGTTATCCATGATGATGTGCGCCTCCAGTCCGGCGGGCACGTTGGCCTCGATCACATCCAGGAACTGGCGGAATTCCGAGGAGCGGTGGCGGCGGTGCAGTTGACCGATCACGCGGCTGGTCTTCAATTCCAGCGCCGCAAACAGCGAAGTGGTCCCGTGGCGCTTGTAGTCGTGAGTGCGCCGCTCGGCCTGACCCGGTCGCATCGGCAAGAGCGGTTGGGTGCGGTCCAAGGCTTGAATTTGGCTCTTCTCGTCCACGCAGAAGACCAGAGCGTGATCGGGAGGGTTCATATACAGGCCCACGATGTCGCGCACTTTGTCGATGAGTAAGGGGTCGGGCGAGAGTTTGAAGGTCTCGGTGCGATGAGGCTGCAAGCCGAAGGCGTGCCAAATCCGGCTGATGGTCATGCGGCCCAGGCCGCTGGCTTGAGCCAAACTGCGGGTGCTCCAATGCGTCTGTCCGCGCGGCGTGCTTTCCAAGGTCTGAATCACAATCTGCTCCACCCGGGCGTCGTCGATTTTGCGGGGTGCTCCGGGTCGGGGTTCGTCATAAAGTCCTTCCAGCCGCTTCTTCAGAAAGCGCGAACGCCACTTGTTCACCATGCCCAGCGAGCAGCGCGCTTGCTTCGCCACCACGTGATTCGCAAGGCCCTGGGCGGAAGCCAAGATCACCCGTGCGCGTCGCGCCAGCACCGGCTGACTGCGGGCTCGATGGGCCAACGATTGAAGCTGCTCCTGTTCATCGGCGGTCAGAACCAAGGGTCGTTTTGGGCGTCCAGTTCGCATCTAAGCCTCCTGTCCCTTTAGGCGCTGCCGGCCCTTATTTAGTTCACTTATTTCTGGGACAGGAGACTAGCGGCCGAGCGTCGTAGAAGACCGTGGGGTGAAGTTGATGTTCGTCGCACAACGTGGAAACCGGAACCCGATCCACCAGGTGCCGGCGGAGAATGGTCACCTTCTCCTCAGGGGTATGATGTTTGCGTTCGTTGCTCATGAGCCCTCTCCGTTGTAGCTATCTTAACGGGAGGACTCTCCTTTTTCAGCTGAGGCAGGACATTACTTCTCCTCGGACTGAAGCGCATTGAATCTATCCACCTGGGAATATCCCTAACGTGCTCGACTGCCGGGTGTTCACCACGACCGTCAGGTCGCGGGTTTTGGCCGGATGCCGGTAAACGGGGCACCCGTTGATTCGGTTCAGCCGACCCAGCAATCGAATTGGGCCTCCTTCCTCGGCCTACCTCCCCTGCCATTCTAAACGGATCGACTTTTCGAGTAACAGCGGACGCTGAGGTGCTATACTCGGATCTCGATGCTATTGGACTAGCGGGCCTAAGCGACCACATGACAGGAGCCTCCTGCGACACGCGAGCATACTGATTGAACGGAAAGCATAGCGGGACCGAAGGAGCATGACCTTCGCTCCCTTTTGAGGGCGGTGCTGAGACGCAGCAGGCCGTCCAGACGTGCGTCCAGGTTCCGGAAGGTCACGGCGACGGGCGCGGGCGCCCTTCAGGCCGAGAAGACGTAAGCAGCAACGAGGAAGGCCCGCAGGGCGGCGTTGAACAACCTTGCAACCAGAAAGCGCGAGGGAGCACGAATGAGCACCGATATCAAAGTGGGCGAGCCTCGGCTTTGTTATGAGGGACAGGTCCGCCTTCCGGTTCACGACTATCCGGTCGAAATGGATGGCCAGCACTTTGTGGTGCGTGTCCATGACAAAGTAGCCTACGCCGGAAACCTTTTCGGTGACGAAATGAAGGAGTTCGTGGCAGCTTTTGCAGCGCTCGCTCATGAGGCTGGGTGGCAATTAGTGATTGACGAACGGACGGCCGTCCCCACCGCAGAATATCTTGGTTGGTCATACAGGTTCAATTAGGACGCATAGCGGCCGGTCAGAAGCGATGTGGTCAAGGCTGTTTCAGCCCCCTGCGAGCGTAGGCGTACCGACAGCGTACGTCGCCTACTGGTTCATGAATTGAACGATGTATGGGCAGTGCTGGGAATGGCTCTGGCAGTTCGTTAGCGCGGTTTTTGATGGCAGCGGTGGCCCTGGGATGCACATCCTTCATCCAACAGTCAATACCGACCGCCGACAGAGAACCCGAGCGAGCAGCACACGAATCGGTGCTCCGATCCATATGCCGAGCTATCGTATGCTGCGCTATAAATGGTCCCCTAGCAGGATGCTGAAAAATGACGTTTAGCAAGCAAATTCTCTTTCTCGAAGGGGCTCCGTTGTGTTTTGAGTCTTCTTTCTCGGTAGTT
>Ga0335085_10007824_pt1 | contig 16423 bp, 12 predicted proteins | sample Lox_Sample_45_FD_206712 | JGI IMG/M metagenome (GOLD analysis project Ga0335085, IMG submission 206712) | Soil microbial communities from Loxahatchee National Wildlife Refuge, Florida, United States - Lox_Sample_4.5 | ecosystem: Environmental > Terrestrial > Soil > Wetlands | place: USA...
CGCGGCAAGCGTCAACGTCGCGGCATTCGCCTGTGGCCCGCCGCCGAACGACTCCGCGAGTAGTTGCGTGAACGGGTGCGGTCCCCCGGCCTTCCCAAGGGCGCCTTCCGGAACGGCTGCTTCGCGCATCGCCATCGCTTCGGGCTTCGCTGGGTAGAGCGACACGCCCGCGCGGTCATTGAAATCGAAGAAATCCGAGACCGGGGTGCAGCAGAGGCGGTCGAGGAGGCTTCGCGCTGTGGGCGCTTGCTGGTGGGAAGGCCAGCTGTTGATCAGTGGCAGCCATGAGAGCCAGTACTGCAACGCCGGCCATGTGATCAGGAAACGCCGGTTGCTGATGTTGCAGACTTGTTTGACCTCACACCGGTCGCGTTCCATGGTGAGGGTTGCAATCGGAACGCAATCGTTCAACTCGGGCGAGGGGCAGGGAGGGAGGAGCGATCCGCACAGGCATTTTTGAAGCACAGCCGCGAGGATTTCGATCAACGAGAGCGTCGCCGTCTCCCACTTCGCCCCGAAGTCGGCGACCTGAGGAGTCGGGACCGCGATCCCCGCCAGCTGTCTCGCGAGGTCACAATCGTACAGCCCCTCGCTGAGAAGAAACTCTCGCACGACGCCGATCCAATCCCGTAGCCAGTCGTGCTGCTTGTACTGGGTGTCTCCGGCCTCGGCGAGACCTTTGAACTGCTTCAGCAGCGGTTCGAAGCAGCAATAGAATCGGGAGATCAACGCGCCTGGATCTGGTCGCTGGAAGATCGAAGTCGGCGTCTTGTAGACAGCGAAGCTGTAACCTTCGCATAGGATCGTTGCCTCGCACTGAGGCGGCCGCGGTCCCGGCGTCACTGCCGGCTTCATCCGGGCGGTGACCGTGGCCGTGCCGGCGCAGCCGCAGCCCGACAACGCGGCGGTGGCCGCGCTCCGCGTACCTCCGCAGCCACACCCCCCGCCGGAGCTGCTCGAGCCGCCGCGCATGGCGGTGATTCCGCGCGTCTGCCTCTCCTGGTAACAGATGGCAAGCACCCACGTCTCACCGCTGCGCTCCACGCGCGCCGGTTCCGCGGCCGCGTGGCCCGGCTCGACGCAATCTTCCGCCGTCCTGGGCCGGCACTGTTTGATGAGGTCACACACGTTGACGGATGCTTCCTCGCACACCACGATGTCGTTTCCGCACGGTGAGAGGGCATAGCCCGGCTTCACGCGCACCGTACCGCTCCCCGCCGGATCACACGTGCCGCACACGACTTCGAGCCCGCACACGACGCCGGTGCCGAACAGGTGCCGGTTGTGCAAGCGGTTTTTAGCGACGATGTAGTGATCGAGCCGGTTGAGGTCTTCCTCGGTGAGCAGCTGGCCCGCAAAGAAACGCGGCCGGCACAGGCGTTCGAGGCCGCCGCATGCCGGACACACCGGGCGGGGGTCGCACAAGGGTGCCGGCCGGCAATCGGGCAAGCCAGCTCGGGCATCCGCGAACGCGAGGGTCATGTCGTTAGGCATGTCAGGTCTCCACCGTCGGTGGACGGCTCCGTTTAGGATGCGGGTTCAGCGCTGCGTCGTCACAAACCAACTCTCGAACGTGCCGCCTTCCTTCCCGTCACCCGTCGGCCGTTTGTTGAGCCAGGGCGGGAGATGGTTGGCGTCGATGGCCTTCCGGGTCTTGGCATCGCGAACCAAATCGCCCTTCAGGACAACTCGGTACGTTGTCCCGGCGATCCATCCCATGGCGGGCTGGAATCTCAGGCCATTGACGGGATCGCCCGGGCCGGAACGGGGCTTGAACGGGGCCGTCACATCGCAGTTCTTGTCGAACTCAAGGCCCGCAAGCTCCCCTGGGACCTCGCACCAGCATTGCAGTTGCTGCTCGCGATCCGCGTGCGCCATGAGCACCATGAAACTGTGCGGATGAATGTCACCGTTCAGCACGCTGCCGCTGAACGCGAGCCGCAGACCGTCTTCCCTCAATGCGGACAGTGAAGTCTTCGACGTCTTGGGATTGAGCGGGTCTGGATGTGACCAGTTGATCGCGCAGATGCGCGTCAGATCAGGGTCGTCCGCACCCGGCCCGGCGGGTCCCACCGGACCCATCAGCCCCGCGGGCCCAACGGGCCCCAATGGTCCTGCCGGCCCAACTGGGCCAACTGGTCCGGCCGGTCCCACCGGACCCGGTGGCCCAGCAGGTCCGCCGCCTACACCTCCCCCTTGTCCCAGGACGCAATTGACTACGTCGGTGACCAATTGCGTCGACGGGAGCAGCGCGCGATCCGTCTTGTTGTCGATTGGTACCGTGTTAGGGGGAGCGGGAACGACGAGATCGACGATCTGATCGCCCACGTGCCAACCCTTGACCGTCGCAAGCACGACGCAATCCGGCTTGTCGCAGCCCGGACAGGGCTCGAGGGCCTTCCTCCAGAGATCAGCACAGTTGGCCGGGTCTGCGGGGCGCTGTACCTGTAATGGATCGACGACGACGGAAAGCTGGTAGGACTCGAGCACGCGGTTGGGCGCGCACTTGTCATCCGCGCAACCGCATTCGTCATACAGCACCGGCACCGGCTCGGTCTCGCACTCGCGATAGCGAATGCAGATCTGCAAGGTGTGCGGGCCAGGGTCGTCCCCCGCGGCCTTCCGCTCGCGGAGTTGCTTGATGTCGGGTACCGTCCACAAGTCGAGGCAGTCGCGTTCGCGCACGACGATGTCATGGCCACAGCAATCGATCGCCGTGCCGGGCGTTACGCAGACGAAGCGGTCCCGGCACGCCGGCGTCTCGTGTTGAACGACCGTGAGCCCGCACACGACTCCGGTCCCGTGCAGCTTCTGATTGTGGTGCCGCAGCTTTTCGACCACGTACTGTTGTTCGTCCACGAAGTCGCGCGCCAGCATGAGCTTGCCGGTCCAGTACGCGTTACGCGTGAACGGGCCGAACTCGCACCCCGGGCAGTGGCAGTCAGCGTCTTCGCGGTGAACGGTGGCCATAGTCGAACTCTCCCGATCAGGCGAGGTGGGTGGTCGTGCCCACGCGGCCTTCTTTCCCGACGGCGATCGCGGGGCCTCCCTGGGGAGGCGGGCCGGTCAAAATCGATGCGGTGCCGAGTGGCGTTTCTCCGAGTGTGACCCCTTGAGGCACGGCGGCGACCACGGCGTCGAAGCCGAGCATCGATTGCGTGCCAATGCGAAAGCGCGGCTCGACGAAGTGCAGGTAGTGACGGGTGTGGGCCGGCGCCTCGCGCTCGACGAGATTCTCGAGCGCTTTGCGCGAACGCGCGTCGTCTCTGCAACGGGCCGGTACAAAAACCGAGAACTGGTTGGCATGCACCAGGAACGGATCCAGCGCCGGATTCGGTGTGGTGTCGAGTCGAGTCACGCCCGCCTGGGCGTTCGCGCCCAGGCGCGTGCGGCCGACGACGCGCTCCCCCCAGACGACCGCCTCTTCGCCGAGTCGGCCGGTGCCGAGGCGGAGCCAGCGGCGCAGGCGAAAGTGCTCGAGGATGAGCGGGGGCAGCTTTAATGGCATGGGTTGCGGCTCGGGACCGCAATTGCTCGCGGCGTGGCCACAGCGGCCCGGGGCCCGCGCCTCGGCAGCGCATGGCAGGAGCCGATCGAATCCTAGCAACACCAGCAACTGCTCCCGCAGGCCTCGGAGCGTGCCCCGCCGATCCAACAACTGGCTAGCGCGCTTGAGGAGACGCCTTCGCGTGAAGGCGTCCCAATTCCTGTCCGCGGTGAGCCCGATCCAACTGCCGAGCCACGACAGGAAGTCCAGCTTGCGTGAGTCGGCGACGACCGCGGGGGCCGAGCTCGGATCGAACAGCGCAGCCATGTGGTCGACCTGCCGCTCGATGCTGCGTAGTGTCGTGTCAAAGAGCGCCAAAAAGCGATCCGTGAAGTCGGCGCTGACCGGTTCCTGCCCGAATGTGGCGGGGAGGAACCGCCGCAGGCTGATCCGGGGGAACTCGACGAGGATCGCGTCGATCTTGGGTGTGACCACCCCGTTACCTTCGAGGAGAATCTCGAGCCACAGGTAGCGGCCGGGCGCGGCTCTTACGAGACAATCCCAGCGCCCGTCGCCGTCGAAGGCGTGTGCGACGCAATACTCGCTGCGGGCAAGCCCCTGCACTTCCGGTCCCGGGGTCTGTTGGTCGGCGCAGAACGCCCGCACGCCCACACGAGCACCCGCAGGGAGATCTCCCGAAAGCTGCACGCGATGCCAGACGCATTGGGGGATCTTGCTGTCCAGAGGCTTCGAGCGATACGTCGCCCTTCTCCGGTACGGCGCCACCCGCACCGGCGTCCGCTCGGCCGGCCTGCCTCTGCGATCGAAGCGGAGAGTCGTCGGAGCATCGCATAGCGCTCCGAGGCACAGCCATCCCCGGTTGTCTACGCTGAACGCGAGACGCGGGAAGAAACCGGCAAGGTCCGCAGGGTACCGCGGTGCATCTGAGACTGGCGCCGCGCTGCCGTCGAGTACTCGCAGCGGGGGTGTGCCGCCGGGGGCCATCACGTAGACGCGGTCCCGGCAGTCTATCGCCAGATGTCGCGGAGCAGGATCCAACGGCCAGAACCTCTCCCATGTGCCACGGGGAGTGAAGCGGTGCAGCTTCCCCATTGCATCCCCCACCCACACACGACCCAGGGAATCCACGGTTACCGCGATCGGGCGCCACGGCTGTTCGGTCGTAGGCGGCCGCAGGTGGCCGCGCAGCGCCAAGCCCTTAAGCGCGAATACGCTGATCCGCTGATTGTCTCTGTCGCAGACAAACAGGTTGTGGCGTGCGATCGCGATCGCGCGGGGATGACGCCACTGCCGCGGACCGTCGCCGTACCCGCCGATTCCCGGGATGGTCACGAAGGAGCACGTGCACCGGTCGAACCGCTTGAGCAAATGATCCCGGCGATCGAGGAGGTAGATCCCCCCGTCGGGGCCGAGCGCCACGTTGGACGGCGGGCGCACGCCGCCCAACGATCCGCCGGCCGCGGCCAACTCACTCGGGAGACTGGGGAGAATGAGGGCGCCGCTGGCGGGATCGAGTGCGACGGCGCGCGCCTGCGGCGCGACACGCTGAGCGTGAAACCCCAGTTTTGCGTTGAGCAGGACGGACCGCGGGTCGTGCGGCGGTGATGGCGGGCGTGGCATGCCGGGGATCATGCGGCCGCCCCGGCGAAGTGAACGTTCAGCGCGTGATCGGTGGAATAGAGCAAGCCGTGCGGATCAATGTTTACGTCGACGAACGGCGGCTGCTCCTCATCGTCGAGCGCAATTACGAGGCTCGTGATGCTCGAAACGCCCGCGACTCCCGCCACTCGCTGATAGACGCGCGCGTAGGAGATGGTGCCGCCGAACGGCCAGCCTGGCTTGCTGGTGTCATCGCCGCCGCGCAGGGGGTCGAAGTATTCACGCAACGCGTCCACGAGGGCGTCGTGCACGTTCGCCGAATCAGCGGCATCGAGTACGATGATTTCCCCGCGAACTTCGACCCTTTGATAGGTCGGTTTCAGGACGAACACTTCAGTCGTCAAGAGGCGGCGCTCGTCGAGGAACTGACACACGGTTCGCAGCGTGCCATCGGACGGCATGGGCGGATTCGGGGCGTCGGGAGCCGCATCCGGGACGACGACCACGGACACGACACCCGGGAGAAGAACCCCCGGAAAGTCGGGGTGGAACCCGGGCAGGGCCTTGGCGCGCCTGATAGTTCCGGCCTGCTCGGCGAGGTACTCGAAGTCGGCGGCCGACACCGCCCGATCCCTGCTGCGGAGCGTAGCTGGCGCCCGGTCCTTGGCTTCATCGAGCGTCTCCTGCTCGCGACCGGAGTGCGCAGGTTGCAGGTTCGCGATGCGACTGGGATCGATCCCGGCCACCGCCGTGACGAGCGTGCTGATCGCGCCTGCCGGGACGTTGCCGCGCGACCCTCCACCAAACCGGTACTCACGTGCCACGACGTTGCCATCCGGATCGCTCGCGTACGCGACGGGGACGTTGCCGTGTTCGCCATCTCCCGTCCGGATCTCGCCCGTCGCACCGTCCAGCGTGAAGACATTGTCGTTCGGGCCGGAACTATCCAGGTCCGCTACCTCGACCCAACGGTCCGGGTTCTCGTCGCTCACCTGGATGTCGAGCTTCAGTGTATTGGGGAGTACGGGCGCATTGGCGAGCTGGAAGGTCTGATTGCGCGTCCCGTCGCTGCCACCCACAGTCTCGTCGCGAATCGTCTCCGCCTGCTCAACGGGGACGGTGTTCATGCGAATCGCAAGCAACTCGGGGGGGCGCTCGTACTGGCTGTCCACGACCCGCGCCCTGAGCCAGTAGCGCGTCTGCGTGTCGGAGGGGAGTACGCTGCACTTCGAAGCGGCGGTGATCCCACTAGAGGGAAGCTTTAGCACGACGTGCCCGGTGCGCGTGAGCGCCAGCGTGTCGTCTTTGAGCACCGTCAAGCTCGACCAGGTGCCCGCATTGCAGTATTCCCAGACCAAGGTCGCGGGCGCGAGCGAGGTCATCACTGACGGTGCGGACGTCACATACGGCACCCCACCTTGATCGCCCGTGGCGACCACCGCGAAATCCAGCACCTGCCCCGGCAGGTCTTCTGGGTCCTGGAGACCAATCGCGAGGTACGCGTCTTTGGGTGCGCGCGCTCCGAACGGCTCGAACCCCTGCGCAGCCTGCGCATTCACGTCCGTTAAGACCATGAAGCCAGTAGCGGGGTCATAGCTCGCGACGGCGTCGATAGCCGCCCGAAATGCTACGAGACTGCGCGTCGTCTCGAAGATCAGCGTTGGCCCACCGTCCCCGGGGTCGGCCGACAACTGGGTCCGCTCAGGGACTAGCACGAACGTGCGCTTCGGGACCGTGGAGTCGAATGCGACCGGAAGCGTCACCTCCGCCTGCGCCGCTGCCGCTGCCGTCAACTTGATGCCGATGAGATCGAGGAACTTGACATAGGTCAACGTCGGGACGCGATTCAGCCGATACAGCAGCATATCGCACAGCCAGGCGAACACCTGAGTGAGCGTGATGCCGGGGTCGTTGTCGTTGAGGTCGGTCCAGGCGGATGGGCGCCACTCGGGGGCATACCGCGAAATGCGGGTGCGGATTTCGCTCACGAGATCGTCGTACGTCCGATCATCGAGGGGCGGCAGCAGGTCGTCGAGGGGCATGTGCGGACGGCGCTACGCCGGCTCCTTTATGTAGAACGGGTACACAAGGTTGCCGACCGCGTTGTTGGCACGAATCCGATAGCTGATTCTGATCAGCAAGAGGTTTTCGCCCTGCGCTTCCGTCTCCACGTCCAGGACATCAATGCGCGGTTCGAACGCCACCAACGCGCTCCGAACGTTCTCAACCACAGCGGACAGAGTGGCCGGCGAGTTCGGCGAAAACGTGAGGTCATGGATGCCACAGCCGAAGGATTCGAGCATTTTTCGCTCTCCTTTGGCCGTCGACAGGATCAGGTGCACTGACTCTTCTATCCGCTGCTCGTAACGCGCCTGCGCGATGCGTCCGGTGGGCGTCACCTGGAGCGGGAACTTCCAGCCAATGCCGAGGAAATCGCGTTCCATATCCTCAGTTCAGATCTTTCTTCGGCAGCCCGCTGACGGGCCGGTACCGTATGTGTTCGGCCTCGAGATCGCCCGCCACGACCACCTTCACTCCCAAGGCGGGCTTGAGCAGGATGGAACCGTCCACCTGGAGCGAAACGGAAGCTTTCGGAGCGCTCCTGGTGGTGATCGTGGCCGTCGAGGAGTCGACTTCCAGCCGGTTCCCCTCGTCCGAGGAGTCGAACTCAATCGGCGCGCTTTGCGGCCCTACTCCCACGGCAGCCACCACTCCTCGCTTGGCGCGAAAGACGCCCTGCAAGCGGTACTGAGGGAAATGGGCGATCGCCTTTTGTATGTCGGCGCCGACCAACACGCCTTGCCAGGGTCCATCGACTGTCTTGGGGGGGCCGAGCGGGACGCCGCTCAATTGGCTCAAATCGGCACCGGCCGCCGGGCGCCAGTTGCTTGTGTCCGTGTCCCAAAGCTCGGAAGCACTACCAGCGGTGAGGCGCCGCGTAAGGATCGCCTGGGCCGAGGCGTAGTCAGCTACTGTCATCGCGCTCCCGTCGGGGAACCGCACTGCAGCGAAGGAGAACTTCGAAGCCCCTTCCAGTGTGTACCTCCCCCCCGAGTCCAGGTCCGGGACTGGAACGCTGAGCGGCAGCGGCGCGGCTGCTGCGGCGGAGGCGAATTGGATTGGCGCGCTTTCCGGACCGAGGCCGAACGCCGCGCGCCCGGCGCGCTCCCCTCGGAATGCACCTCGCAATCGGTACTGGGGGGAGGCAGCCGTAGCAGGCTGGATCCAAGGTGCCCCGCTCTTGTCCTGCTGCCCCACGGCGAAAAACGCACCGCTCCAGGGCGCGCCCGCCGCCGTTGGTGGGAGAATCGGCACTCCACCGAGCTGGCTCAGGTCCACGGCCGTGGCGTCGCGCCACCCTCTGGCCTTGGGATCCCATACCTCCTGAGAGGCCCCGAGTGCCCCTGCTCGGAACAGCAGCGCCTGCCCGGCCCCGTCGTCGGCCCCAACCAACTCCCTCCCGTCGGGGAAGCGCACAGCGGAAAACGTCACCTGCACCACCCCCTCGATGGGCGCGAATCCGTTCCCGACCGCCTGGAACGCCAGAGCTGGCGCCGGTACGACGAGAGCGAGGGGCGCGCTCATAGGAGATTCCCCGCGCCTGGCGAGTAGCTGCTCGAGATGACTGACGTGGCGATCACCGTCGTCGCCTGCACGACTCCGGAGAACGTCGCCATCGGCGCCGTGACGTTCAGGATGCCCGTGGCAGTGAGGTTCAAGGCCCCCTGAGCTTGAATAGCCACCGAGGCCGCGGCGTTGATGTTCAATGCGCCGGCCACGGCGTCGATGGTGATGCCCGCAGGCTCGAGGGTGATTCTGTTCTGGCTCGCTTCTACGACGGCCCTTCCCGGCATGTCGTCAAGCGTGACCTTACCACCACTCGAGGTTGCCAGGGTGAGCCTACCCTGTTGGTCGAGGATCTCGAGCTCGTGCCCCCGATTGCTCTCGAGAGTCACGGATTGTGCCTTGTCGTCAAGGGTCAGCGTATGTCCGCCCGCCGTCCTCACCACGACGCGACGATCGCCGTCCCGGTCCTCGAAGCGCAGCTCGTGCCCGCCGGGCGTGACGACCACACGATTCGTCGTCACGTCATCCGGTGCCTCGTCGGCACCGTTCCACAGGAACCCGACGACATAGGGGTGGTCGAACTCGCCGCGATCGAACGCGATCAGGGCCTCGTCGTCGAGCTCCGGCATGAACCGGGCGCCGCGCCTTCTTCCTGACAGGAGCGACGCGATGGGGGCCCAGTAACTCGCTTGAGGAGGATCCATCCAGGGGAACGTGACCTTGACGCGCCCGAGCCTGGCATCAACCTCCCGCACCAATCCAACCGCAACGCCTTCCATGCGCTTCATTGGGCCCCCGCGAGCGAGCCTGTGACTTCGCGCCGCGCCTCGAAGCGGGTGATGTAGCCACTGTCGTCGATCGTGTGTGTGGTGCTCACGACGTAGTACGTGCCCGAGAAGCGGGACCCCAGGTTGGCGATGTCGACCTTGCAGCCGGCTCGGAGTGCCGGGAGGCCGACGCACGAGGCAGAGGCCTTCACCATCTCCTTGTGCCGGTCCTTCAGGATGCCGATTGCAATCGACTTTGCTTCCTGCTCCGTGTGGACCGGCCGCTCGACGACGACCTCGTCGCGCGGATCGCACTTGCTGAGGAGCTCGTGCAGGTCCTTGTTCACCGCCAGCTCCGGGTCGTCGAGTGAGACCTTGTTCGAGATCTGACGCTTCCGCGTGCGATCCCAGCCTTTCACCGTCACCGAACGAATCTGGTTCGCGGTCGTGAGGGTGGGCCGGAAGTCGATGAGCGATTCGCCCCACCGCAGGGTGTACAGAGATTGCCGTGCCCCCGGTTGACGGCCGTCCGATGGACCGAAGTACAGGTGGGTGCGTCTCTCATCCGGGTCGCGCGCCTTGGGGTTGGCTTCGCGAATGCAGACCACGTACCCGAGGCGCTTGGCGCGGACCAAGAGAAAGTCGATGTCGTACTGGTTCGACTGAGCCACGTACGGAAGGAACGGCTCCGTACCCAGGGCAACCTTGGATATGACGATCGGCATCGGGAAGCGCTTCGCGTTCTTCCCCAGCTGCGGGTCGGTGAGCTGACCGAGGTTCTTGGCGATTTCGCTGTCGCGCATGTTGGGCCACGTTGTGCTGTACTGCCTCCGGCGCAGCCTGTGCAGCACGTTCAAGCCGCCCACCACAAGCGTCGACGCACCGCCGGCCGGGAACGTGGGTTGGAGCGTCGTGAAGGTGCCGCGAACAAGCGTCCGGAGGTTGCCCGCATAGCCGACGCGGACTTCGACTTCGCGATTGCAGGGATCGAACAGCTTTGCACGATCCGCATCGACGCTCGAGCCTCCGCCTGCTCCCGACTCTGCGCCGACATACTTGAAGCGCCGCCCGTCGGCATCCCAATTGTTGACGGTCAGCTCGAAGCCATCGATCTCCTTCAAGTTGTCCGTGTAGGTCACCCGTGATACGTCTCGCAGCACGTCGTGCGGGAGCCCGGCTCCTTCGATGCGGATCTCGAACTGGGGGACATAGAAGCCGCGCTGAGCGTGGGACTCGGCAGCGAGCGTCGGGATCGCGCTGGCCGTCACCGGATCACCGGGATTGAGAGCACGACGCCGGGGTCGAGACGCCGCGGATCATCGATCTTGTTTTCGCTGGCGATGCGACGCCATTCCGCTGGACGGAAGTAGTAGAGCGCGGCGACCCCCGACAACGTGTCACCTTCGCGCGTGAGGTACGAATGGGTGCGGTCAGGCGAGCTCAGGTTGAGCTGGGAGAGCTGCTCGTCGAGTGTCTTGTACTCGCGCAGCGTGAGCGTAAGCGTCGCTCGGAGGGGAATCCCTTCCGGGCTGAAGAAGGTGAACTTCTGCCGGCAGCTCTCGACCACGCCACGGAACGCATTGCGGCGCTGGTTGCCTGCGGCGGGGGGCAAGGCCGCGCCCGGGAAAGAGGCGTTCCAGGAGAAAGTCACAATCGGTGGCGCGTGACCGGCGGGCTCGATCTTGGTGAGCGCATAGACCGGGTCGGTCACGGTGGTCACGCTCGTCGCCCCGGCTCCGGTCCCACCGTCGGTCGTGTCGAAGAACAGGTCAACGGAGAGCTTTTCGGTCTGCCCGCGCACGAATTGCACGAGCGGCGAATCGAGGCCCGGAATGGCGATCTCCGCGAGTTGCACGCTCTTGTCGAGCGAGAATTCGGTCGGGTTGTACTGCACCTCGTACACGGCGATCGAGCCCGAGCTGTACGACGCCGTCAGGGTGGCTTTGGAGAGGGGGGTCACCGGCTATTCCTCCGCCTCGCGCTCCTGCGCCACGCCACCCGTTACCCGCCGCTCGGCACGCACCCGCTCGAGGTGCGCCTCACGCTCCTCGACGGCGCGCAGCACAGCCCGCACGATCTGCCGCATCACCTCGGGTGAGGCGAGCGCGCTTCCGTCCGCCATGGTGAGCGTCGTCACGACCTCGCCGATCTCCACGTCCACGGCTACACCCCGCTCCCGCCAACGCCCTGCAACTGATGCATGCCCTCGTGCGCGATTTCGATCGCCTCGATGGCCACGGCGTTCTGCGTCGCGTTCAACGAGGGCCCTGTGTATTTCACCGGCAATCCGCGCCGGAAATACCACGCCTGGACCGGGCTGCGCGCGGCGTCGAGCAGGACGATCACGCCGTCGCGACGTTTGCCGCGGCCTTCGACGAAGCCGAAGTGCCAGTCCCACAGCTCGGTACTGTCTGTGACGCCGCGCTTCAGCGTGATGTTCGCCCATGCGGCACGGCTCGCGAATCGGAGCGCGCCTCCGTTGTTTCCACCCTCCTTGTATTCCTCGGGTTGCAGCGTCAACTCGAGCCCGGCGCACTCCGCGAACCCGGCGAGCGGCGCATCGAGCACGCCAGCGAGCGCGGGCTGGGCGTCGCCCAGCGTGCTCGTCGAGTCGACCAGGCTGATCACGAAGTTGTGATTGGGAAGCGGGTCGTGCCGAGCACCGATCTCGCGGTTCATGCGACGGCCTCGATCGCGCCGGTCTCCGTCACCTCCAAGGCACCATCACTGACGCCCACCCGTACAACGACGAACTCGAACGGGGTCGATGGTGCGACGCCCACCTCCGCGAGGAGAATGCCGAGCGCCCGCTGGTCAGCGGGGTTCTCGGTCTCGCCGCAGCGCACGTAGAACGCTTCCTTGGCGGTGGCGCCCGCAAGGCCGCCGCGCTGCCAGATCGCGAGCAACAGGCTTGTGAGAGCCAGATGTACCTTCGCGCGGGTCACGTGGTTGTTCGGCTCGAAGGTGGCCCATTGAGTGCCGAGTCGGATTGCCTTCTCGATCATCAGCAGCAGTCGCCGCACGTTGACGAAACGCCAGTCCGGGTTACTGGACAGCGTGCGCGCACCGAAGATCCGCAGACCGCGTGCGGCAAATGAGCGGATGACGTTCACATGCTCCGGGTTGAGCACGGCGTGCAGAGAATCGTCGACCGAGAACGTGGGCGCTTGCACCCAGCCCAGTGCACCGTTTGCCGGTGCGCGGTGCACGCCCGACTTGAGGTCGGTTTGCGCGATGAACCCCGCTACGTGGCCGGAGGGAGGCACCGCGCGCAAACCGGTTGCATCGAGAAGCAGCGGGTCCGGCACCAGGAGCCAGGGCGCATACAACGCCGCGCAGTCCGAGTCGAACCGCCGGCGCCACGCTCGCAGGGGGGTGACATTGGGCGCCGCGCGCAGATTGCTCCTCGTCGTCTGCTGCGCTTGGGCGACGGCGTCGAAGGGCGGATCGATGATCGCAAAGCGGTCGTGCAACGATTCACAATGCTCGACCAGGGCCTGCTGTACGGTGAAGACCTGCTCCTCCGTGAACACCGGCGGCAAATCGCCCACGATCGACTGGCGCGGTGTCGCTGGTGGGGGCGGCGGTGCCGGCAGACACTCGTCCACTTGACATGGTGGAAGCGGTGCCTTGTTCCTGAGCTGGACTGGGTGAATCAGGATGTCGGGAACCGCGACCACAGCCACCTCGCTCACGAGTTCCAGCGCGCGCAATCCGCGCTGTTTCGCTCGCTTGACGTCGGCGCCGTCCATGACCTCGGCCGGCTCGCCCACGAAGTCGCGCACGCTCAGTGCCGCCAGGCCGTCGAGGCCGCCCTCGAGAGGTCGCAGGCTGGGGGTCTCGGGCGCGAGCGGAAGCAGCTGAGCTATGGCGTTGGAGTCGCGCCGCTCCGCAATCGTCACCGCCGCCGGCTGGTCGGCGACGCGGAGGTCGCGACGGTCCAGGCTCGCCGAGGGACGAGCCGAAGGGCGAGCCAACCAGCCGTCAGCAGGGAGAGCAAGCGGGGCAAGCACGTTGGGCCCATAACGCTGATGCGCCGGCACGAGGGACAGGCGCTCGATCACCCCGGTGAGTTGTCCTCGTTCCCGTACCAGCAGCGTGTACTCGATGCTTTCGATGACGATCTTGCGGGTTTCGTCGTAGCCGATGAGACGTGCCTCGTAGGGAAGCCGTTGCGCTACCCGGGGGTTGATCCAATACAATCGGTTCCGGCTGGGATCGACGTCGGACACAGCCCGATACTGAGGCGCCCCGGCCACTCCAAAGACGCGAACGTGCGTTCCGCGCTCGAACCCGGCGATCGAGTCCACCGTGAGGTATTCTGGCGTAGATGCTTCGGCTTGGGCGGTAGTCTGGGCCCGATGCGTCTCCCGCCATTCCACGTCGAGATCGTTCCCCCAAACCCCCGGCGTGGATGCCTCGACTTCCCATCCAACCGTCGGAGGGGTCGTCTGGAACTTCACAGGCGTACTCGCTTGAGCGGCTGCAGAAGAGGCAACGCGGACGACCCAGCAGCGCTTTCCGCCGTTCTCGAAGAAGGCGCGGACCGAATAGGCGAGGAAGCCGGTCCCCGTGAAGTCGCCGAACGTCGTGACGAACTGCCGCCACGACTCCACTGGCAGGGCGACACCAATAGGTCCGCGCCTCGCAATCCCGACGAATCCGGCGATGTCGGTCCGCAGGGGCGCGATGCCGACGTTGCCGCTGTCGGCGCGCTCGTAGTAAACGCCCGGAGTGAGGTAGGTCGGCACTGGTATGGGCCCGTTACATCTCGATAGTCAGGCCTTCATGGACAAGCTCGACCGATTCCATGGCGACTTCGTTGCCGGAGGCTTTGAAGCTCGGCCCTTCGATCTTGTTGACCCACGCGTTTTCGGCATGCCAGCGGAGCGTGGGTTGCCGGGCCTCGTTCAACAGCACGATCGTCACGTTGCGCCGGTCGGCCTGGCCGTTCACGATGTTGCCGTACCAGGTCCACAACGACTTGTCCTGCGTGTAGCCGCGCTTCAGCGTGATGTTGGTGTACTTCCGCAGGCCGGCGAGCTTCCGGACGTTTTGCTGGACGTCGGTGCCCTCCCGGTAGTCCACGGCGTCCCCTTCCGCCGTCAACCCGCTCGCCTCCGAAAACGCGCCTAGCGGCACGCCATCGATTTCCAGCTGAAAATTGAATGTCCTGTACGGATCTCTCCGTTCAGCTGTCGCCATGGTCGCTCTCCCTCGGTGCCTGACCTACTCGTCAGCGTTGGCGGTCCACAGTCCGATACGAACGATCACGAACTCGGCCGGTTTGACCGGCGCGACGCCGACCATGCAGATGAGCCGGCCGCTGTCGATATCGGTCTGGGTCATCGTGGTCCGGTCGCATTTCACGAAGAAGGCTTCTTCGACCTTGGTGCCCTCGAGCCCGCCGTTGCGCCAGACGAGTGTCAGGAAATTCGCGATCGAGCGACGCACCCGGGCCCACAGCGGCTCGGCGTTTGGCTCGAACACGACCCACTGCAGCCCGCGATTGATCGAGGCCTCGATGAAAATGAGAAGCCGGCGAACGTTGACGTATTTCCAATCGGAGTCGCTGGTGATGACGCGGCCGCCGTAGACACGTATGCCGCGGCTATTGGGCCGAAAGTCGCGGATGACGTTGATGTTGACGGGGTACGGATTAAGAATCTCCTGTTCGCCCTTGTTGATGAGACGACGCAACCCCACGATGCCGCGCACGACTTCGTTGGCAGGCGCTTTGTGGACCCCGCGCTCGATGTCGGTTCGGGCGTAAACGCCGAGCACGTGCCCGGATGGCGGGATGGAATACTCGTTCGCCTGCGTTGCGCTGGTCGGGAAGGGTGGCGGAACTAGCAGCCATGGATGATAGATTGCCGCGTACTTGGTATCGTAGTTTTGACGCTGATTGATGACATCGGCGATTGCGTCGTTCGGCGGTTGCACGGCGTCGAGCACAGCGAAACGGTACCGGGCGAGCTCGCAATGGTTGATCAGCGCGTTCTGAATGGCGTCTGTAGTACGGCCCGGGATCGCGACGATGCTGATGTCTTCGATGTTGTTGAGGGCGAACAGCCCCATCCGGTTTTCCGGGTTTGGGTCGTCGGCTCCGACGTAAGCAGCGTCGTTCAGCGTGGCCATAGAGTCGTCACCGTGCTCGAGAGGATGACGCGCAGGCTGAAGGCGGCCATCCGCCAGTACGTCGGCAAGCGTTTCGGGCCCCAGTCGGATTGCGTTGCTTGGATTGCGGTCCAGTACCCGTACGCGCCAACTCTCCCCTTCCGGGCGGCCATCTGAAAGCCGAGGCGCCCCACCGATCATCCCGACCACGGTCTGTACGTATCGACTGTGACGGGGGTCCATGGAAAGGTTCCGAAAGTCTTCCCGATCCAGAACCACCTCGCCGCTGCCCGGGACAAGAGGATCCGGCTGCCCGAGGAGCCGGACCGTCATCCGGAATTCCCGCGAGCGCACGAAGAAAGCCGCTCCGGGGGCGTTGAGCGCGGCCACCTGGGGGATTGTGAGCAAGACGGGGTCAAGGGTCACCTCTGCCGTGGCCCGCGCCACTGCTTGCACCTTGACCGTTGTGAGTTGTCCTCCAGTGTCGTAGACCTCGAGTACTGTACCCGGTTCGATCCCGGCTGCGGATGCGAGGCGGATCCGATTTGGCGCGATTGCAGAAACGACTGCCGTGTGTGACACCAAACGGGGCGTGACCGGGTTCAACGGGGGCTGGCCGGTTTCGTCTTCAATTGAGATTCGCAACCGGTCGCCCCACTCACCCGTATCCAGTGCCTGGACGTCTAACTGAGGTCCCCGCTCTGCAACGGGCGACCCTGCGCTGTGCGGTCGCGAGAAGGGAAGCGTCACCGTGATGGGTCGAGCGGCTGCTGGTGCCGCATTGCTGAGTTGATGGAAGTAGGATGCTCCGCTCGGCGTAGCGATCCGTACGAGATCGTTCACCGCGTATTGGTCCCCAGCGCCT
>Ga0335085_10007825_pt1 | contig 16421 bp, 16 predicted proteins | sample Lox_Sample_45_FD_206712 | JGI IMG/M metagenome (GOLD analysis project Ga0335085, IMG submission 206712) | Soil microbial communities from Loxahatchee National Wildlife Refuge, Florida, United States - Lox_Sample_4.5 | ecosystem: Environmental > Terrestrial > Soil > Wetlands | place: USA...
GCCGCGAGCAGGGGCGCCCGTCGCGATTCGGTCAACGGCACCAGCGGCAATCGCAGCACGTTCTGGATCTTCCCCATCGCATGCAGCGCCGCCTTCACCGGACCCGGGTTGGTCTCGATGAAGTTGGCTTCGATCAAGGGCAACACCCGGTAGTGGATGTCCCGCGCCGCGTCGAAACTGCCGTGCAGCGCTACCTGCACCAGGGCCCGCATGTCCCGAGGAATCTCATTCCCCGCCACGGAGATCAGCCCGTCTCCACCCGCCGCGATGATGGGCAGCGCCATCCAGTCCTCACCCGACATCACCGCGAACCCCTGCTGCCGCCCCAGCAGGATGTGCATCACCTGCTGCAGGTCGCCGCTCGATTCCTTGATCCCCACGATGTTTCCATGCGTGGCCAGCCGGAACACCGTCTCGGGCTTGAGATTCACCGCGGTGCGGCCGGGGACGTTGTAGAGGCAGACCGGGCAGCTCGACGCATCGGCGACCGCGCAGAAATGGCGGTAGAGCCCTTCCTGGGTCGGCTTGTTGTAGTAGGGAGTGGCACTCAGGATCCACTGGGTGCCGAGGGCGCTGATGCGCTCGGCTTCGCGAACGGCGGCGGCGGTGTCGTTATGGGTGGCCCCCGCCATGACCGGCACTCGGCCGTTGGCGGTCTGGAGCACCGTGGTCACCACGATGTCCCGCTCCGCCTCGCTCAGCGTCTGGGCTTCGCCGGTGCTGCCACAGGGGACCAGGAAATCCATCCCCTCGGCGATCTGCCAATTGACCAGCGCCCTGAGCGCCGGGAGATCGAGGCTGCCCGCCTCGGTGAAGGGGGTCACCAGCGCGGTGCCACAGCCTCGTAACGCCGTCATGGCTCGCTCCCGAAGAGCATCCCCTCAAAGGTATAGATGCCGCGCTTTCCCCGCAGCCACTGGGCTGCTGCCAGGGCCCCGGCAGCGAAGGCCTGCCGGCTCCGGGAGGCATGCTCCAGCCGGACGGTCTCGTGGGCCGAGTCGTAGGTCAGGGTATGGATCCCGGGGACGGCGCCGGCCCGGATCGAGGTGATGGGGAACTCCCGGGACGGGTCAGCCTCGCGCAGCTTCTCCCGGAGCCGGACCGCCGTACCGGACGGGGCGTCCACCTTGGCCAGATGGTGGTGTTCGACGATGAACCCGTCGAACTCGGGGTGATCGGCGAACCGGCGGCTCAGGTCCCGGGCCGCCCGGAGGAAGAGCTGGACCCCGACCGAGAAGTTGGGACTGTAGAGAATGGCGCCGCCGTGCTTCTGGACCGATTGCTCGAGTCGAGGCAGGTGCTCGATCCAGCCGGTGGTGCCGGTGACGGTCGGGATCCCCAGCGCCACCAACCGGTGGAGGTTTTCGACCACGGTGGTGGGCCGAGTGAATTCGACCGCGACCTCGGCCCCAGCCAGGCGTTCGGCGGTGATGGCCTGCCCCTGCCGATTCTCCGCGCCGGTAATGATGGTCTGGACGGTGTGGCTCTGTTCCTTCGCCAACGCCTCCAGCGCCCGGCCCATCCGTCCGTATCCGATGATTGCGAGACGCATTAGTGGGAGTGCGGGAATGGGAGAATGCGTGAATGGGGGAATGTGCGGGTTCCGGTCATTCTGCCTCCATCCAGGTGAAATCTACTCCGGACGCCCCTCCCTCCTGTGGCACCGCTCACATCCTGAGTAGTCACTAGTCCTTCACTCCCTCATTCCCCCATTCTTCCATTCCATCAATCCTTCATTCCCCCATTCCCCAATTCTCACACTCCCTGATTCTCCTCACTCCCCAAAAAACTCTCGATGCAGGCGGCGGACTGCCTCGGGTCCATCGTCCTGGCCGACTACGAAGGTCATGTTGATCTCCGAGGATCCCTGTGAAATGACTTCCACGTTGATCGGGCCCAGGGCCTTGAAGACCCGGGCCGCGAGACCCGGAGTGCGTCGCATTCCGATCCCGACCACGGCGACGATGGCTCGGCCGTCTTCGATGGTGACTTCGCCCAACTCCTTGAGCTGACCCCGCAGCAGGTCGAGGCGGCTCCGGTCCTCGATGGTGAGCGACACACTCACCTCGCTGCTGGCCAGAACGTCGACGACAACCTCGTTCTTCTCGAACACTTCGAACAGGGCGCGGAGGAACCCGTACTCCCCCAGCATCCGCGGGGCCCGGACCGTGATCAGGGTGATAGCCGGCTTGAACGACACCGCCCGCACCGGGGAGTCTCCCATCCGGAGCAGCTCCGCGTCCGGCGCGATCCGGGTGCCCGTGTGCTCGGGAGCCCTGGAGTTGAGCACCACGATCGGGATCCCGGCCCGGACCAGGGGGGCCTGGGTGGCGGGATGCAGCACCTTGGCCCCGAAGGTGGCCAGCTCGGCGGCCTCGTTGTAGCTCGCGGCGGGGAGCGTTTTCGCGGCCGGGACGATCCGGGGATCGGCGGTCATCAGGCCGTCGACGTCGGTCCAGATCTCGACTCGCTGAGCCTTGAGGGCGGCACCCAGCAGGGCAGCGGTAAAGTCCGAGCCGCCGCGGCCCAGCGTGGTGGGGACCCCCTTATCGGTGGCGCCGACATAGCCCTGGGTGACCGGGATCCTTCCCTGCTCGAGCAGGCCGGGGAGTCGGGCCCGGACTCGGGTCTCGAGTGCCGCCATGAGGGGAGTGGCCCGGGTGAAACGCGCGTCGGTCACGATCATCTCCCGCGCATCCACCCAGATTGCGTCGAGCCCCTTGGCGCGCAGCGCGGCCTCCACGAGCCATGCGCTCCAGAGTTCGCCGCGGCCGGCCACGGCGTCGAGTTGACGAGGACTCAGTTGGCGTTTCAGAGCAGCGTTGAGCTTGGTGAGCAGGCGCTTCCCATCGGCCTTGATCTCGCTCGCGGCCGGCGACTCGGGGGCCAGCTCGGCGGCGATCCGCTGGTGTCGCTCGACCAGGGCCGTGATGCCGGTCTCCAATCCCTCGCGATCCCCCGCGGCTACCACCTCGGCGAGCTTGAGCAATCGATCGGTGACCCGCGCCAGGGCGGACACCACCACGACCGGGCGCTCCTTCGCCCTCGCCGCGATGATCTCCGTCAGGCGGGCAATCGCCGCCGAGTCCTGGACTGAGGTGCCGCCGAATTTCGTGATGATCATGGATACTCGGCAGGCTGCATAGTGTCACAAGTCACAAGTCACAAGCCTCGGGTGCAAGAGGAGCCGTGTGAGTTGCGACTTGCGTCTCGCGACCTTCTAGTCAATCCAGCCACCCCTCCGCCACCAGCAACTCCCCATTCTGGATCGCCGCGCCGGCGGCGCCGCGAATGGTGTTGTGGCTCAAGAGAACCAGCCGCAGATCGAGGACGGGGCAGGGGCGGATGCGACCCACGGTCACGGTCATTCCGTTGCCGCGGTCGATATCCAGGCGTGGCTGAGGACGATCGATCCGGGAGTCCACTTCAACCGGTCGCGCCGGAGTCGAGGGGAGAGTCGCGACCTTGCCGTCCGCCCGGAAGGCTTCGAGCGCCGCGCGGGCCTCGTCGGGCGTCACTCGCCTGGCGAACCCCACCGAGACTGTCTCGGTGTGCCCATCCACCACCGGAACCCGGCTGGTATGCGTGCTCACGGGGAAGGGGGCATTGGTCACGGCGTTTCCCTTGAGCTCGCCCAGGATCTTCTGAGTCTCGCGTTCGAGCTTCTCTTCTTCCTCGCCCCCGATGTAGGGGATCACGTTTCCCACGATGTCCAGCGAGGCGACCCCGGGATATCCGGCTCCAGATACCGCCTGCATGGTGGACACGAAGAGCTTCTCGACTTTGAAGGCGCGATGCAGCGGAGCCAGCGCCACCACCAGGCCGGCCGTGGAGCAGTTGGGGTTGGCGACGATGCCGCCGGGCCAGCCCCGTTCCTTGCGCTGGCGCTCGAGGAGGCGCAGGTGCGCGGCGTTGACCTCCGGGATCAGGAGCGGGACGTCGGGATCCATCCGATGGGTCTTGGTGTTGGTGACGACGAACGCCCCCGCCTTGGCGAAGGACTGCTCGATGGCGCCGGCCAACTCTGCTTCGATGGCGGAGAACACGATCCGGCCCGGCAGGGGAGGCGCCGCGCGCTGCACCACCATCTTCGCGACTGCGTCCGGGATCGGCACCGACTCCCGCCACCGTACCGCCTCGGCGTAAGTCTTTCCGGCGCTCTGCTCCGAAGCTGCGAGCCCCGCGATCTCGAACCAGGGATGATCGGCCAGCAGCCGGACGAATTTCTGGCCGACGGTGCCCGTCGCGCCGAGAATTGATACTGGAATCTTGGCCTTCACTTCGTCCTCCAGCCCTTGTGTTGGGTAGAGCGGGAGAACGGTAGAACGGGGGAACGGGTCTCGCGGGCGATCCCCTATCGTGCTTATCCCATTCTCCAGTTCACTAGCTTTCCCGTTCTCCCGTTCTCCTGTTCCCCTGTTCTCCCTGCCTTACCAGCTCCCTTACTAACCGGACGTACAGCCCCACCCCCTCCAACAGATCCTGCTTGAGAATGTATTCCCGCTCGGTGTGCGCCACCTTGATCGATCCGGGTCCCATCTGATAGCCCACGCCCCAGTCGCCGAGCAGGGGCAGGTCGCTCGCGAAGCTGACCACCGTGGTGTTCCAGCCGGGGAGCGCAGGGGCCTTGTGGAACGGGAGCTCAACGGCGGCTCTGACCGTCACACCGGGAGCCAGCGCGGCGGCCACCGCCGCCTTGAGGGGTCCGGTGGGCTCGACGGTACGGAAGAGCACCTGCGCCGAGGCGTGGGGGGCCAGCACGTTGGGCGCGACACCGCCCGCGATCAGGCCGATGTTGAGGGTGCCCTTGCCCAGGAGCGGGTCGCTGGGCAGTGGCAGCCGCCGGATCCGCTCCAACGAATCGAGCAGGGCATCGATGGCCGACGCCCCCTCCTCGGGGTAGGCCGAATGGGCCGCTCGGCCCTCAGCCTCCAGGTCCATCCGGAGCGAGCCTTTCTGCCCGATGGCCAGCCGGTTCTCGGTCGGCTCGCCGTTGACCAGGTAGCGACCCTTGGGGGCCAGGCGCTGTGCGGCCAGCGCGCCGTCGGACCCGTTCTCCTCTCCCACCAGGAACAACAGTCCCACTCGACGCTCGCCCTCGTCGGCCAGGCGCTCTGCGGCCGCGACCATGGCGGCGGCCGGACCCTTGGCGTCGCAGGTGCCGCGGCCGTGAAGAGCGGTGTCGTCCTCCCGGAGCGGGATGTAGGGCGGCACGCAGTCGAGATGGGTCGAGAGCACCACCACCGGCGGCTCGCGATAGGCGTAGAGGTTGGCCCGATTGGGGCTTACCGGCTGCTTCTCGACGTGGCAGCCGGCCCGGCGAAGCTCGTGCTCCAACAGCTCGACCGCCGGCCCCTCCCGAAAGGTCGGAGTCTCCAGAGATACCAGCTCGCGGGTCAGGCGAATCGGGTCCATAACGCACAAAGCCCCGCCGGCGTGGTGCGCGGCGGGGCGTCGGATCAGGGGTTCAGGAAAGACTCATGCTGACCGTCGTTCGCCGCGCGCGGACGTCTTGGTGGTGCGCATGGTGCACTTGGGCGAGTCGAGTGTCGGCATGGCCAGGAATCTCCGTGGACGGTTCACAAGCTATACGGAGGTACCTGAGCCGGGCAAGAGACCGATCGCGACCTCCCCATCATCGGCTTGATCCCGGCTTGACCCCCCTGGCCCAGCTTGTCTCCACGCGATCAGGGCCGCTGATCGCTCTGGACCAGGTCAAAGACCGCTGCTTGGGGGGAGATCATGAACCGGAGACTCTTGGGGCTGGTGACGGCGCTCACACTTGGCGTGGAGACCGCGGAAGCCCAGGAAATGGCCTCCCTGGCCTTGAGTGACATCCGCGGGACCGAGGTGGCCCTGGCCCAGCCGGTCGTGGGCTCCGAGGGGAGCCTGCTCCGGTTCGAGGCCGGGTCGAGCCTCATGCTGGCCCGGCCCCTGGCCGGTGCATCCGTCCTGACCGCCTCTCTCTTCCAGAACCGCCGGTTGGCCGGGTCGGGAAGCCGGGAGCCTGGCGCCACTTTGCGGATGCCTACCACGGGCGGCCTCGGGCTGCCGAGCCATGGGATTGTGGGCCACGTGTCGGCGGTGGTGAGCGGATCCGAGCATCCGCTCGTAGGAACGGTCGCCCAGGCGGTTCTGGGCGCGGCAGGCGGATACCTCCTGATGTCGATGGGGGGATCCTCCAACGGCTCCAAGGGGTCGGGGACCAGGGTAGACCCCAACCCGAGAACCGTCAATCTGAAGTTCAAGATCCGGTTCTAGCCCAGGACATGGGGATGAAGAGACGAGCCCGACCCGGGGACCGGATCGGGCTCGCTGTGTTTCCCGACCAGTGCCTGCTTGACGCCCGCTTGATCCCCTCGAAGCACGGTAGTGCCGCCTCGGAGTGATCGCCGAATATCTGCGGCGGGACCACGTGACCGGGGCGGCGCTTCTCGAACCGGAGGTGATGTATGCGATACCACGACAGGCCTGTGCTCCCGGGTCTTCTCCTGCTTTCCCTCTCCGTCATCGCCATTGGGTGCGGCAGCGATGGCGGGTCGACGGGCTCGAGCCCGCCTCCTCTTAACGCAGCCGGAGTCTGGAACGAGGTCGAGGAGATTACCGATGCTGGTAACTCCATCACCTGCGCCGACACCGGAACCGTGACCCTGACCCAGGCCGGCGCTACCCTCACCGGCAACGTGGTCCAGACGGGGACTTGTCAGACCCCCGCGGGTCCGATCGACAACGGCGGTTCCATCAGTATCAGCGGGGGAGTCTCGGGCTCGACCATCGCCTTCAACGAGCCCGGATTGGGGGGGATAACGTGCACCTATCGAGGCACTCTCTACCACACCCCGCCTGATAGTTCCGCTGGGACGGTGGACTGCTCCGGCGCCGGCGTTAGCGCCGTCGGTACCTGGAGTATGACGCGCTGACGCGCTCGTTCGAGCGGCGCCGGTGGAACCAAGGCAGAAGAGACGAGCCCGACCCGGGGACCGGGTCGGGCTCGGTGTGGCGGGATTACGGTACTGCAGCTCTCAGGATTTCGTGACAGTGTACTGGCCGCATGCCGTGAACTGCACGGTGATGGTCTGGGCCGCACCTCCTTTGGTGACAACCGCGGTGAGCGTGCCGGCGTCGAACTTCGGCGCCACGGTGCAGCTCGCGTTGTAATGCAGCACCGGGTTGGTCGTGATGGCGAAGGACCGGCTGTGGTCACCCCGGACCCAGCTGGAGCTCCCGGTGATGTTCCAGGTCCCGCTCGGCAGCGGCGCGTCACGCTGGATCGAACCGACCACGTCCGCGGTGAAGGTCGAGGACCAGGTCCGGGTGTGGACCGCGCTGTCCCCGTTGGCGAAGACATGCACGCTCTTGAAATCGGGCTCGCTGCGCTCGATCGTCGAGGTGTCGGCATAGACCAACTCGATGCCGTTCTGCACGGTCTCGCTGGAGTCGCCGCGGAGGATATTCACCCGGGTCCTGGTGAAATCGGTGTAGACCCGCTTCCGCGCGTGGTCCTTGACCGTAGCGGTGGGGTCGATGACGTCGATGGTGCCGCTCAACGTCAGGCTCATGAACGGCGTCGAGGTGATGCACCCGGTGAAGTCCACTCGAACCGAGTCGGGAACCCCGTCGCTGTCGCTGTCGACCACGGGCGTGGGGCTCACCGTCGGAATACACTGCTGCATTCCGAAGTGCAGGTTGGGTAGACCACCCGGAAGCGGCCCGATGAAGAACGATCCGGGCGAGCCGCCGATCCCCGTCAGGGTGGCGCCCTCCGTCTCGCTCTGGACGTCCTGGGCGATACCGGATCCGATCGAATCGGCCTGGGCCTGAGTGAGTGACGCGCCCTGTGTGGTCGGCCCCGTGGCGTTGTTGCTGCCGCTGCAGCCGGCCAGGCCCAGCCCCAGCGCGGCGGCTCCGGCCAACAGAGAAACTCGTACCTGCTTGGAAAGCATGAGAGGCACTCCTGTGAGTAATCGCGACTGGCTCATCTGATCGATTGGGTGATGCGGAACGCCGCCGGAGGGACGCAAGTCAGATGCCTCTGCCGGCATCGGCACTAAGAGATCTTTGCGAGACCTATAAGAGCGTCAGACTAGGTCGTTTGTGCTGTTTGGCTCGAATCAGTGGACCTGCTGATGGTTTGCGAGCGGCGTAGAGGTGACATCAGGGTGAGACAACGGGTGTATCGGCGCGAGACAAGGAGGGGCCCGCGCTAGGAATTGTTTATCAGCGCCTCCTGACGGCCGCGCCCCACATCCACCCGCTTGAGCAGCAGCCCACCTACCAGGAAAAAGGCGATCACCGTGAGAATCGCCGGCCGGCTCGACCCGGTTTGCGATATGATCACCGAAAAGAGCAGGGGGCCGAAGATCCCGGCGAACTTCTCCACCACGGCGAAGAAGCCGAAGAACTCGGCCGAGCGGGTCTTGGGGATCATGCTGGCGAAGAGCGAGCGGCTGAGCGCCTGGGTTCCCCCCTGCACGGTGCCTACCATGATCGCCAGCAACAGGAAGTGAAACCCGGTGGTCATGAAGTAGCCGAACACACTGATCCCGGCATAGACCACCAGGCCCAGGAAGATCGCCCGCTTGGTCCCGATCCGGCCGGCCAGGCTCCCGAAGAGGAACGAGAAGGGGATCCCCACGAACTGCACCAGCAGGATCGAAGCGATCAGCGCCCCGCGCCCGATCCCGATCTCGGTGCCGTAGATGGTCGCCATCCGGATGATGGTGCCGATCCCGTCGTTGTAGATCAGAAACGCGAGCAGCATCAGCGCCGCCTGGGGATAGCGTCGCAGGTCGTTGAAGCTCTTGATCAGCGCGGTATGGGCCGACCGGGCCAGGCTCTCGGCCGGGCGCCCGCTGGCCGGCGGTTCCTGGACCCGTTTGAAGAGCGGGATCGAGAACAGGAACCACCAGATCGCCACCGAGGCGAACGCGAGGCGCGAGGGGAGCGTGGCCTGCGCCGGAGTGAGCCCTTCGCCGGAGGGGAGCCCGAACCACTCCGGTCTCTGGATCCAGGCCAGGTTGAGCGCCAGCAGGAGGCCGCCACCCACGTAGCCCAGCGCGTATCCGGCGGTGGAGACCCGGTCGATCTCGGCTTCACGGGCCACGTGGGGCAACAGCGCGTCGTAGAACACGAAGCTTCCGTTGACTCCGATGTTGGCCACCACGAACAAGAGCGAGGCCATCAACCAGTCGCCCCGCTCGATCCAGAACATGAGCAGCACGGCCACCGCACCTACCGCCATGAACGCCGCCAGGTACCGCATCCGGGTCCCGCCGCGATCGGCCAGGTAGCCGAGGAGGGGAGAGAGGACCGCGATGATGATCAGGCCGACGGTGGTGGAGATCCCGTACCGGTAGGTGGCCTCCGCCGGCTTCAGATCCGCGGCGGCAACGGCGGAGTAGTAGATCGGGAACACCGCGGTGATGATCGTGGTGACCATCGCGGAGTTGGCCCAATCGTACATGGCCCAGGCCCGAAGCTCGGGGCGATCGAGGCCGAGGCGTCTGAGGAGGCTCGTCAGGTGGGCGGCTTCCCCGGACGGGCGTAGAGGCTTCCGGCCCGGGCCGCGAGCCATCGCGGCACCAGGCGCGTCGACCAGGCGGCCAGGGCGAAGGGGAAAAACGAGTACTTGAGGCTCTTGTCGGCCTCATAGCCGCGGATCCCCGCCCGCGCGACCGCCGGCGTGTTCTGGAGCAGGAACGAGTGTGGCTTCTGGTGCCACTGGTTGGATTCGAAGAACGGCGTGTCCACCCCGCCCGGGCAGAGACAGCAGGCGCGGACACCGGTGCCGCGCAGGTTCACCCACAGCGCCTCGGTCCAGGTCACGATGTAGGCCTTGGTGGCGGAATAGACCGGCAGCCAGGCCAGCCCCTGAAAGGCAGCGGTCGAGGAGACGTTCAGGATCCCGCCACGCCTGCGCTCGAGCATTCCCGGAAGGAACCGGGCGGCCAGCGCCGTCGGGGCGGTCACATTGACCGCGATCGTCTTGAGATGGTCCTCGGGTGGGTTATCCCAGAACCGCCCATGGACGCCGATCCCCGCGTTGTTGATCAGGTGATCGACCGTGATGCCGAGTTGGGAGACCTGTCGCTGGATGGCGGCAGGGGCGGCCGGATCGGAGAGGTCCGCCGGAATGACGTCCGCCCGCGCGCCCAGCGCTCTGGCGTCGGCGGCCGCCTTCTCCAGCGAGTTCCGGTCCCGCGCGACCAAGACCAGGTTGGTGCCTCGCCGGGCCAACTGGTCGGCAAAGGCGGCCCCGATGCCTCGCGTCGCACCGGTGATGAGCGCCGTGGACCCGCGCCAGATGTCCGCCATGAGGCTGCAATATACGGCTGGGGCGCTACTCGCGAGCCGCCGCCTTCGCCCGCCGGGCGTGAATCAGCGAGGCCACGACCGACACGGTGAGAATCAGGACGATCCCTCCCAGCGAGATCCCGATGGGCGGATGCACCCAGTAGCTGGCCACCATCTTGAGCCCGACCAGCACCAGGATGAGGGCCACCCCGGGCTTGAGGTAGGCGAACTTGTCCATGGCCGAGGCCAGGATGAAGTAGAGCGCCCGCAGGCCGAGGATCGCAAACACGTTGGAACTGTAGACGATGAACGCATCGCGGGTGACGGCGAACACGGCCGGGATGCTGTCGATCGCGAACACCACGTCGCTCCATTCGATTACCAGGAGCACCAGGAGCAGTGGGGTCGCCAGCCAGCCACCCTTGATGTTCCGGACGAAGAAATGATCGTCCTCGTAGGCGGGGGTGAAGGGGATGACCCGGCGGGCCAATCGGACCAGCGGGTTCTTCTCCGGCTCCAGCCGCACCGCCTTGGAGCTGAACATCTGGATTCCGGTGATGACCAGGATCCCGCCGAAGACGTAGGTGATCCAGCTGAACCGCTGGAGCAGCAGCGCGCCGGCCCCGATCATGATCGCGCGCATGACGATCGCCCCGATGATGCCCCACTTGAGCACCCGGGGCTGGAGCGCGGCGGGGACCGCGAAATACTGAAAGATCAGGAGGAAAACGAAGAGATTGTCGACGCTGAGCGAGAGCTCGATCAGGTACCCGGAGTAGTACTCCAGGGCGTGCTGGAGTCCCTCCTTCCACCAGAGAAAGCCCCCGAACAGGAGCGCCAGCGTGATCAGTCCGGCGCTCCAGCTCATCGCCTCCTTCGCGCTGAGCGTGTGGGAGTGCCGGTTGAGTACGCCGAGGTCCAGGATCAGGAGTCCCAGCACCAGGACGCTGAACCCGATCCAGACGGACGGCTCGTGTGTGGTCATCCGGTTACGGCTCCACGGGGATCTGGCACCTGTGTTCCTCCAGCCTCAAATGCAAAGCGAGACCTCCGTCACCGCTCGCGCGATCGACGAAGGTCTCGCTCTGAATGGGGTCGCGGAACGGGGACCCCGTCTTCCCGATTGGACCGTGCCCGCGGTGCGCGGACAGTCTTGACGATCCAGCCGTCCGCCTTGGTGGCGGATGAGCTACTCCCCTTCGGGCGGCAAGCTAGTCGTCCTTCCAGCGGCGGTCAACGTGACTCCCGCTCCTAGAACGGCGGTTGCTCGGAGTGGACCGGGTCATCCAGGAGGATCGCGGAGACCACCGCGCCTTTCTGCGTTTCGAACTGGCCCTCGGGAATGATCAGCAGCGCGTTGGCCCGGGCCATCGAGCTCAGGATCCCCGATCCCTGAGGTCCGGTGAGCCGGGCACTGGGGAGCTCGGAGGTCGTGTCCGACAGCGTGACGACCGCTCTCAGAAAATGCTGGAGCCGGGGCTTCACGACGATCGGCTCCTGGAGTCGCACCGGGATGGCGCGCCGGAACGGGAGGGCGTGGCCCGACATGACCCGGATGGCCGGCCGGACGAACAGCTCGAAGGCCACCATCGTACTCACCGGATTGCCGGGGAGGCCGACCCAGGGGAGCGCTCCCAGGACGCCGAATCCCACCTGCGCGCCGGGGCGAATCCGCACCTTCCAGAACCGCAGCTCGGCGCCCAGTTCCGCCATCACCCGCTTGAGATGGTCGTGCTCGCCGACGCTGATACCGCCGGAGGTGATCAGGAGATCGCAGGCCGGCGCTTCGCGGAGGTGCTCCTTGAGGTTTGCGGGGGAGTCCCGCGCGATCCCCAGATTGACCGGCTCCCCGCCCGCGCGGGCCACCAGCGCCACCAGCGCGTGAGTGTTGGAGCTCGCGATCTTCTGGCCGCTCAGGATCAGGTCCGCCTGATCGAGGTCCACGATCTCGTCGCCGGTGCCCAGGACGCCGACCCGCGGGCGGCGGTAGATCATCGGATGGGAGACGGCGATCGAGGCCAGCACGCCGAGCTGCGCCGGACCCAGCTCGGTGCCGGCGGCGAGCACCAGGTCACCCTTCCGGATGTCTTCGCCCGCGGGGCGCACGTTGTGGCCCGCGTCTCGATCCTGGTAGACGCACACGGCCTGGGCCCCGCCGTCGGTGTCCTCCTGACGGATCACGGAGTCGGCGCCATCGGGCAGCGGGGCCCCGGTGAAGATCCGGGCGCAGGCGCCTGGCGTGATCGAGCGGGTCGGGAATTGCCCGGCTGCGATGTGCTCCACCACGGCGAGCTTGACCGGAGCGGACTGGGAGGCGCCCCGCACGTCGGCCTCGCGCACCGCGTAGCCGTCCATAGCGGAGTTGGCCCAGGCGGGCACATCGAGCGGGCTGACTATGTCGAGGGCGAGCACGCCGTCCAGCGCGTCATCCAGGGGAACCCGGAGCGCCGGCTGCCGGCGGATGTCCTGCAGGATTCTGAGCGCAGCCTCGCGGGCGGAGTCCGTCAGATCTCCAGCGCCTTTTCCCAGGCGATGTTGGCCAGCAACTGGAGCCACATGGTGTCGCGGAAGTGCAGGACCGGGCAGTGGGCCTTGAATCCCTCGGTGTCGGTCACGATGGCCACCCAGCGCTCGGCGTCGGACGACGTGGGAGCGTAGATGGGGGGATTCCCGGTTTCCTTGCGGTAGACCTCGATCTTGGGGATGGGGGCCGTGTGAAACCCCTCGACCAGCACCAGGTCGGCCCCCTGGAAATAGCGGCGCGCCAGCGTGATCGGGTCGGTATCGTCGGGGCTTTTCTCGAGGATCACTCGCTGGCGCGGCGTGGCCAGCAGGACCCGCTCCGCCTTCCCCTCATGATAGAGCCGATAGCTATCGGTCCCCTCGCGGTCGATGTCGGCCGGGTGCGAGGCGTGTTTGATCGCCATGATCCGGCGCCCCTTCCGCGCGAACTCCGCGGCCAGGGCCACCGTCAGGGTCGTCTTCCCCGCATTCTTCCGGCCGATTATCGAGAGGATCCGTGTCGCCGCCACAATTCGTTCGCCTCGGCGAGATCGTCCGCCGTGTTGACGTTGAAAAAGAGCAACGCAGGGTCGCCGAACCGCTGGACTTCCTCCGGGGTGAGGATACTGATTTTTATCGTTTCATGGAAGCCGACCGCGCGCAGATCCCCCGCCGCCACCCTCGCCTCGATGGCCGCGGCGCAGGCCGGCCCATAGGCGGCACACAGCGGCTCCAGCCCGCGGGGGCCCGGACTCCGGGGGAGGCAGGCGTCGGCTGACCGGAGTCCGTCCGCCAGGGCGCGGATCAGGCTACCGGGAACGAAGGGCATGTCCCAGGCGACGCACACCACACCACCCGGTCCCGCCCGCACCGCGGTGTAGAGCCCGCCCAGTGCGCCCAGCCCCGGCCGCAGGTCACGAACCACCTCGAGACCAGGCCTCCATTCAGCCGCCTCCGGCGCGTTGGCGATCAGCGCCGGCAATCGGCCCAATGCCGCCTCGAAGGCCCGAACCAGCCGGTCTAGGATCCGCTCCCCGCCCACTCGCTCCAGCCCCTTGGGCCGTCCGCTCAGTCGGCTGGCTTCGCCGCCGGCGATGATGGCCCCTCGGACCGTCTTGTCCGTCCTGTCCGTCTTGTCCGACGCCGCCGACCTGATACTCACACTTCCCGGAACAGCCGGCCGTGCTCAACCATCAGGCAGCGATCCATCACGACCGGGATTCCGGCCGCCTCGAGCTCTTCCGCCGCGCCCTCATGAATCACGCCCTCCTGGAGCCAGACCAGACGGGGGCGAATCGCGATGCAGGGCTGGACCAGCGCGGGCACCGCGTCGGAGCGGCGAAACACGTCCACGATGTCGATCGGTCCGCTACGTGCCGCGGCAATCAGATCGGGAAAGGCCGGCCTTTCCAGAACGTGTTTGACGCCGGGACGAACCGGGATGATCTGATAGCCCACGTCACGGAGGTAACGGGAGACGCCGTGGCTGGGCCGCCCGGGGTTGGGGCTCATCCCCACCACCGCGATGCGATGTGAGGTGGCGAGGATCTCCCGGAGCTGATCGTCGGTGAGGGACATGGCGATTCGGTTCTCGCTGGTAGCGACTCAGGAACGCCCGGTGCACTCGGCGTAGAGCGTCTCGTCCTCCTGGACCCGGACCCGTTCCAGTCGCACCGGCGGCGGCAACCGCCCGGCCAGCCGCTCGAAGACGTACTGCGCCACGGCTTCGCAGGTGGGAATGCGTCGCCCATAGGCGAAGGCCGGCACGTCGCGGTTCAGATGCTTCCCGTGAAAGGGGCGCACGACCTCCTCGTCGAGCAGCGAGTCCAGGCCTCCCAGGTCCATGATCATCCCGGTCTCCTCACTGACCGGGCCGGAGACGGTGACGGCGCAGAGATAGTCGTGCGGGTGACCCGGGGCCAGCGCGGTGGCGCCGAACACGGCGCGGTTCCGCTCCTCCGTCCATTCGGGGCGGTGGTAGTGGTGATGAGCGGTGAAGCGCACGACCCTGGTCAGAGCGGTCGACATGGCCCGCTAGAAAGGAAGTGGGTACCCCAGTCCGACAATGCCGCGGAAGCTCCCCGTCCAATCGGTGAAGTGTCCATCAGTGATCAGCGCGTTGCGTCCGGGAGGGACCCCTGGTGAACCGGGCGGATCGAACGCGAAACCAGCGGGGTAGCTCAGTTTCCAGAAGTTCCACTTGGTCTCGAGCCGGAGGAACAGCTTGCGGGTGAGGAACCAGCGTACCCCCATGCCCGGTGCCAGCGCTACCTTGGTGCCGAAGTTGTAGGCCGAGGAGTCGATCCCCACGTCGCCGCCGAAGGCGATCCCGAAGCTCCCGGTGATGTAGGGCGCCAGGTTCTTCCAGGTCTTGCGTCCGGTCAGGTTCCACTGAAGGACGCCCTCGATCATGACCACGTTGGTGGGGTAGCTCCCCTTGAACCGCTTGTCGATGCTGTCGTAGGGGATCACCACCTGGCGGTTCAGATCGTCATAGGTGACCGAGAAGCCCAGCTGCAGGGGATTGCTGATCCGGAAATCGGCGCGCACCCCGTAGGTGGTCCCGTCATGCGGCCCCAGGCCGAAGTTCCCGCCGGCTCCGCCGAAGTAGCCGAACTGAAACTCCATGGTGCGCCCATAGGGCAAGTCGCGATAGGGCGACTGCTCGGGGGGATGCCCGACCTGGGCTGCAGTGGTGGCGGCCGCTCCGAACACGAGAACGGCCCCAAGGGCGGCCGCGCGAATGCGCATCAGCATAGTCTCAGGTCCCGCCCCGTCATCTCCACTGGGGTCTCGAGTCCGAGGAGATGAAGGACGGTGGGGCCGACGTCACAGAGGGCCCCTCCCGAGGCGAGGGCGTTGACCCCGGAGCGCACCGCGACCAGCGGCACCGGATTGGTGGTATGCGTAGTATGGGCGCCGCCGGTCTCCGGATCGATCATCAGCTCGCAATTGCCGTGGTCGGCGGTAACGATCACCGAGGCGTTCACCTTCTCCGCGCTGGCGAGGACCCGGGCCAGGCATTGATCCACCGTCTCCACCGCCCTGATCACCGCCGGCAGCACTCCGGTATGTCCCACCATGTCGGCGTTGGCATAGTTGCAGAGCAGAAAATCGTAGCGCCGGCCCTCGATCGCGCGGCAAAGACCGTCGGTGACGCCGACCGCGCTCATCTCCGGGGCCAGGTCATAGGTGGCCACCTGCTGGGAAGGGACCAGGGAGCGCTCCTCTCCGGGATACGGGGGCTCGTAGCCGCCGTTGAAGAAATACGTCACGTGGGGATACTTCTCCGTCTCTGCCGTTCGAAACTGCATCCGGCCGTGATCGGCCAGCACCTCGGCCACGATCTTGGCCATGGAGAAGGGCGGGAACGCGACCGGGAATGGAAAGGTGCGATCGTACTGCGTCATGGTGACGACGGCGACCCGTGGCCGGTCCCGCACATCGAAGCTGTTGAAGCCCTCTACCACCAGCGCCCGGACGATCTGCCGCATCCGGTCGCTCCGGTAGTTGAAGCAGAGCACCCCGTCGCCGTCCTGAAGCACGGCCGCCGGCTCGCCGTCCCGCTGGACGATCAGCGGCTTGACGAACTCGTCGGTCTCGCCGCGCGCATAGGCGCCGCGCAC
>Ga0335085_10007826_pt1 | contig 16421 bp, 18 predicted proteins | sample Lox_Sample_45_FD_206712 | JGI IMG/M metagenome (GOLD analysis project Ga0335085, IMG submission 206712) | Soil microbial communities from Loxahatchee National Wildlife Refuge, Florida, United States - Lox_Sample_4.5 | ecosystem: Environmental > Terrestrial > Soil > Wetlands | place: USA...
TCACGCTGACCATGCCGCGCAACCGGGTGATCGTGGCCCGGCAGCCGGACGGCTCGGTCAAGGCGTTCGTGAACGTGTGCCGGCACCGCGGGGCGATGCTGGAGGAGCAGGCCAGCGGGCGCTGCCGGCTGTTCTCCTGCGGGTACCACCGGTGGTCCTACAACATCGACGGGTCGCTGCGCGCGATCACCAGGGAGAACACGTTCGGCGAGGTGGACCGGTCGCAGCACGGGCTGATCGAGCTGCCCGCCGAGGAGCGGCACGGTCTCATCTGGATGGTCGACCGGGCGGGCGCGCCGATCGACGTGGCCGGCTGGCTGGGCCCGGAGATGGACGAGATCCTGGCCGGGTACCGGCTCGGCGAGCTGACCGCGATCCGCTCCGAGGGATTCGACGAGCCCGCCAACTGGAAGCTGATGCAGGACGCGTTCGTGGACAGCTACCACATCCAGTACGCGCACCCGAACACGGCGGGCAAGCACGTCCACACCAACGTGCAGACGGTCGAGGACTTCGGCCGGCACGCGCGGATGGTGAGCCCGCGCAAGACCATCGACCGGTGGCTCGAGGAGGACCCCGGCGACCGTGACCTCGGCCCGTACGTGACCGAGGGGCACTACCTGCTGCCCAACAGCACGCTGCTGCGCCAGCCCGACGACCACTTCGAGCTGCTCACCTTCCGGCCGCACCCGGCCGACCCGGGCCGCTGCCGGATGGAGATGCGGCTGCTGGTCCCGCCGCTGGAGGCGAGCGGGATGACGCCGGAGCGCTACGAGCGGGTCTGGGAGAAGAACTGGGCGATCCTGCTGGCGGTGCTGCACTCCGAGGACTTCCCGCTGCTGCGCAGCTCGCAGGACGGGCTGGCCAGCGCCGACGCGGGCGGCATGCTGCTGGGCCGCAACGAGGTCGTCAACCAGATCTTCCACCGGGAACTGGGCAAGCTGCTCGACGGGGAGGCCTCGTCATGACCGAACTAGTTACTGACGGGCTCAGCTTCTGGGCCCGGCAGGCGCCGGAGCGCCCGGCCATCGTCTTCGACGGCACCGACCGCGTCGACTACCTGACGCTCGACCGCTGGACCGACGCCGCGGCGCACGCCCACGCCGCGGCCGGGCTGCAAGCCGGGGAGCGGATCGGCATCATCGGCGACAACAGCCTGGAATGGGTGGTCGCCGCGATCGGGGCGCTCAAGCTGGGCGCGGTCGTGGTGCCGTTCAACAACCGGTTCACCCCGGACGAGCTGCGCTACCTGGTGGACGACGCGGGTCCGGTGATGGTGTTCGCCGACGAGGCCCACCGGGAGCGGATGAAAGCGGCACTGGACCGCTCCCCCGCCGCCGACGCCAGGCTGCGCCCGCTGGCCTTGTTCACCGCGCTCCGGAACGAACCGGCCGGGCCGGCGCCCCGGCCGGCCGCGGGCCCGGACGACATTACCCAGATCGTCTACACCAGCGGGACCAGCTCGCGGCCCAAGGGCGTGCTGTTCACCCACCGGTCGACGTTCAACCTGATCGCCGACTTCGCGTTCGCCGAGCCCGCGCTGCGCCCCGGCGCGCGGATGATCTACGTGCTGTCCATGTCGGGCGCGCCCGGCCTGCTGTGGCACATCCTGCACCCGCTGACCCGGGGCCTGTCGATCTTCTACGAGCGCGGCTTCGAGCCCGCCCGCACCCTGCGCCGCCTGGAAGAGGAGAAGATCCAGATCATGGCAGGCGTGCCGGTGCTGTTCGAGCAGATGGCCAAGCAGCCCGGGTTCGCCGCCGCCGACCTGTCGTCGCTGGAGCTGGTGACCATCGCCGGGGCCCGCGCCCAGGTCCCGGTCATCCGGGCCTGGCTGGACAAGGGGGTGCTGCTGCGCCAGGCCTACGGCATGACCGAGCTGGGCGGCATCTCCTCCCTCAACCCGCCCGAGCAGGCCGTCGACCGGCCCGAGTCGATCGGCCGGGGCACCGTGTTCACCCGGCACCGGGTGGTCCGGCCCGACGGCACCGACTGCGAGGCCGAGGAGCCGGGCGAGATCATCGTCGCCGGACCGGGCGTCACGCCCGGCTACTGGCACAACGAGGCCGCCTACGCCGAGGCCATGCGGGACGGCTGGTTCCACAGCGGCGACCTCGGCGTCAGGGACGCCGACGGGTTCATCCGGATGGTCGACCGGCTCAAGGACATCATCATCACCGGCGGCTACAACGTGGCCCCGGGCGAGATCGAGGCCGTGATCAGCGAGCTGCCGCAGGTCATCGAGGTATGCGTGGTGTCCGCGGCCGACCCGAAGTTCGGCGAGGCCCCGGCCGCCGTCATCTACGCGACCGAGGCCGTGACCGTCTCGGATGTTATTGCGCACTGCCGCGAGCGGCTGGCGGGGTACAAGGTGCCTCGGCACGTGATCGTCGTGGCCGAGCCGCTCGAGCGGATGGCCAGCGGCAAGATCGCCCGCCGCAAGATCAGGGACGCGCATCCCGAGCTGGCGGCGGACGCCCTTTCTGTCGGATGATCACGTACAGCTGGCGGGCGGGGTTTGACGCTGGGGAAGAGCGCGAGGTCGGCGAGATGCTGGCGGCGGCGGCTTCGGCGGACGCCGAGGCGGGCTTTCCGGCGGTGAGCCTGTCTGAGCCTTACCCGGACGACGCGCGGCACCTGGTGGTGCGGCTGCTCCCGGACGTCCGGCCTGGGCACGAGGGGTCCTCGCCGGTGGCGGCGTACCTGCGGGTCGAGACCGATCCGGACGGCAGGGCGGCCACGGTGCGCTACGTGGTCCGGCCCGAGTTCCGGTCCCGGGGCATCTCGACGCTGCTGGTGGAGACGATCGGGCTGGATCCGGGTACCTGGGGCGGTACCGGTGTCTCGGCGCTGCGCATCTGGGCGCGCGGGGACCACCCGGCTGCCCAGCGCATGGCCCGGCGGTTCGAAAGCGCAGGGATACGAACGGCTCGGCGGGAGTGGCAGCTGCTCGCGCCGCTGCGGGACTCTGGCTCGCCTGATCTTTCCGGTCTTGTCTCCCGGCTGCCTGGCCTGGCGGAACGAGTCGGGCCGGAGATCTCGGAGGCTGTCTGGTACGACCCGCGGGAGCACGGCCTCCGGATCGCCGTCGACGCCGAGGACCGGGCGCTGGCCAGGACCTGCCGGCTGCTCGGCTTCCGGCACGACCGGACCGACATCGAGTACACCGTCGGCCCCGTTCCCGCGGAGGTGACATGACCGAACAGCCGGTGCTCGACGGCCCGGTCCCCGACGAGCTCGTCGCGATCGCGGAACGCCACGGCCAGGTGGTGGCGGCCGGGGACAGCGCGGCCACGCTGGCCGACTTCCGGCCGGACCGGACCGGGCAACTGCTCGGTTCGGCCCGCCTGCCTGAGCGGCTAGTCTCGTCCCGGCTGCTGCGGCTGGAGGTGGAGCCGGACGGCCTGGTCGCCGCGTTCATCTGTTACACCGCAGCGGATGGCAGCGAGACCGTGCTGCGCTCGCGGTGGATCAAGCTGGAGCAGGGCTGGCGGGTCACGCAGGTGCGCAACGTGCCTGAGACGCCGCCGGTGATGGCCGCGGCCGGGCCGCGGGACGACGGGCTCGACCGGCCGCACTGGGAGGGTCTGCGGGCCGGCCAGGTCCGGATCCAGCGCTGCGCGCCGTGCGGGCACTGGATCTGGGCACCGCAGCCGCTCTGTCCCCGCTGCCACAGCTTCGACCTCACCTGGCCCGCCGTCGAGCCGGACGGGACGGTTTATTCGTGGACGCGCACCTGGCAGCCATTCAGTCCCGAGCTGTCCGGCCATGTCCCGTTCGTTATCGTGGTGGCCGAACTGGCGGCGGCGGGCGGCCGGCGCCTCCTCGGGGTGCTGTGCAACGGGGATGGCGCTTCGGTGCATGTCGGCCAACCGGTGCGCGGGGAGATCGACCCGGCACCTTCGGTTGAAGCCTGGCCTGTCTTGCGCTGGAGACTCACATGAATCGTTCCCTGCGTGGTGCCGCTGCCGTCGCGGGGATCGGCAGCACCCCGTACTACAAGCGCGGGACGAGCCCGCACTCGTCGCTGCGGCTGAACCTGGAAGCGATCCTGGCCGCCTGCGCCGACGCCGGCCTGGACGCGCACGAGGTGGACGGGTTCGTCTCCTACGCCAACGACCTGAACGAGGGCCTGGCGGTGGGCGCCGCCCTCGGGGTGCGGGAGGTCCGCTGGTCCACCATGGTTTGGGGCGGCGGAGGCGGCGGGGTGGCCGCGGCGGTCAACGCGGCCGCGGCGGCGGTGGCCTGCGGCCAGGCGGAGAACGTGATCGTGTACCGCGGGATCACCGAGGCTGATGACGGGCGGCAGAGCTACGGGAAGGGACACTTCCCGCCCCTGTTGTCGGCGCACGGGGTGCTGACTCCGGTCCAGGTCTGCGCGCTGCGATCGCAGCGGATGCTCGAGGTCGACGGGGTGCCGTGGTCGGCGCTCGAGGCGCTGGTGCAGGCGTCGTACTACCACGCGCAGCGGAACCCGGCCGCGGTGGGCTACGGGCGGCCGCTTGATCATTCGACCTACGCCGATTCGCGGTGGGTGTCGGAGCCGCTGCGGCTGTATGACTGCTCGCGGGAGAACGACGGGGCGGCGGCCGTGCTGGTTACGTCGGCTGAGCGGGCTCGGGATCTGCGTCAGGTGCCGGCGTTCGTTCTGTCGGGGGTGCAGGGGGCGGGGCCGGACTGGAGCGAGTCGGCGGAGAACAACGCTTCTTATACCAGCGCGGGGTTCCATCCGGCGATGGTGGCGCGGCTGTGGGGGGAGGCGGGGGTTAAGGCAAGCGACGTGGACGTGGTCCAGGTGTACGAGAATTTCAGCGGGCCGGCGGTGGCGTCGCTGATCGATCTTGGGTTGTGTCCGCCGGGGGCGGAGGCGGGGTCGTTCATGACTGTGCCGAACCTGGTCGTACCGGATGGGGTGTTGCCGATCAATACGGCGGGCGGGAACATTGCGGAGGGGTTCGTGCACGGGATCGGGCTGGTGCTGGAGGCGGTGCGGCAGGTTCGGGGGACGTCGGCTAGTCAGGTGACGAGCGCTGACGTCTCACTGCTCCTCGGTGGCCCAGTCGCGCCGCTGGTCAGCGCAACTGTCTTTGGTTCGGCTGCCACCGTCTGACTGACCAGGGCACCGGCCAGGGGTACTTGCGGGTGCAATACCATGGCCCCGGCTGCAACGATGGAGCCATCTTCCGGTAGCTGCTAGACCGACCAATGGAGGTTCTAGATGGCCGAGCTCCCGCCTCCCCCCGAGGGAATCGCGCTAGCCCACTTCATCGTCTCGAACGACGTCGAGCGCTCCCGGCGCTTCTACACCGAAGTACTCGGCGGCCGGGTGGCCTTCTCCGGTCCCGGCGGACTGACCTATGTCTCGCTAGCTAATACCTGGATCATCATCAATACCGGCGGCGGCCCGACCGACGACAAGCCGACGGTCACCCTGGAGGCGCCACGCGATCCGGACCGGGTCAGCAGCTTCCTCAACATCCGGGTCAAAGACATCCACGCCGTGTACGCCGCATGGAGCGCCCGGGGTGCTCAGTTCGTGACGCCGCCGAAACAGCACCAGTACGAGATCCGCTGCTACATCCGCGATCCCGACGGTTACCTGATCGAGGTGGGGCAGACCACGGACCCTGAGGGTGACTGGGTGCCCGCCCACTGGCCACCGAGCACACCCGCCGATGCAGGCTAACGGTCATGACCACCGCGATCATCGGCACTGGCGGGCTCGGATCGGTCATCGCCCGCCATCTCGCCGCGGGCGGCGAGACCCTGCGGCTCTCGAACGCTGACCACGAGTCGGCCCGGAAGCTAGCGGCACAGGTCGGTCACACCGCGGTCGCCGCCGCCAGCAACCGCGACGCTTTGCTGGACGCCGATGCCGTCGTCCTCGCGCTGCGGTTTACCGCGCTGAAGGGCGTCATCGACGAGATCGCCGGCCCGCTGGCCGACCGGCTGGTGGTCGTTCCGAGCAACCCGGTCAGCACCGACGCGCACGGTAACGTCGTTCGTGTCCTGCCGGAGGGGCAATCCTCGGGGAGGGTCGTGGCCGGGTGGCTGCCCGCGGGGGCGCGCCTGGCCATGGCGTTCGGAACGCTGCCGGTCGACTTGTTCGTGTCCGCCAGCAACCGGTCGCCGGAGCGGGCGGTCCTGTTCTACGTGACCGACGACGACCGTGCTGGCGACGAGGTCGAGCGGCTGATCCGGATGGCTGGCTTCGAGCCGGTGAAGGCCGGCGGGATCGAGCAGTCGGGCCGGCTCGAGGTCGGCGGCGACCTTCACGGTCTCGTCGTCGGCCTCGCCGAAGCGCGGTCACTGACCTCGGTCAGCTAGTGGCGAGCCGCGTGAGGGCGTCGCCGCGCTGCACGCACACCTCGGCGAGCGTCTCGAGCAGGGCCCGGCCGTAGCCGTGGCGCCGCTCGCCCTCGCGGACGAACAGGTCCTCGTACCGGCCATGCCTTGGCGCGCCTGCGTCAGACGCTCCAGAGTGCCTGGGTCGGGGACAGGCGGGCGGCGCGGATGGCGGGCAGCAGGCCAGCCAGGGCGCCGATGACGACGGCGGCGGCCAGCCCGCCGGCCCACGCGTCGGCGGGAACGATGATGGCTTCGCCGTGGCCGCGGGCGTAGGCGGTGACGGCGGCGGCGCCGGCGAGGACGCCGACGGCCCCGCCGGCCAGGGACAGCATGATCGCCTCGGCCAGGAACTGGGCCCGGATCTGTCCCCTGGTGGCACCGAGGGCGCGGCGCAGCCCGATCTCCTGACGGCGCTCCAGCACGGAGATGATCATGATGTTGGCGACTCCGATCGCTCCCACCAGCAGCGTGACCGCGCCGAGGCCGAGGAACAATGTGTCGAGCGCTCCCTTGACGTCGGCCTGGGCGGCGAGTGCGGCCGACGGCTGGGAAACGGTGACCTGGCCGGGGTTTTCCGGGCTGGCCTGGGCGGCCAGCAGGTCGTCGACGCTCGTGGTGGCGGCCTGATCGTTCGGGATCGTGCGGACGTAGATCACCGAGGGGTTCCCGTCGAAGTCCAGGTACCTCCGTGCGGCGGGGAAGCCGACCAGGACCGCCGAGTCGATCTGCGCGGCATAGCCGCTGGGGCTGGGGCTGAGGACGCCCGCCACGTAGAACCACATGCCTTCCGACGGACTGGCGCCGACCCAGATCCGCATCCCGGGCTGGACCCGGTCGATGCCGAGCAGCCGCGCGGTGGTCGCGCCGAGCACCGCGACCGGCTCGCGGGCGGTGGCGGCGTTCAGGTACCGGCCCTGCGCTATGCCGGTGGCGGTGACGGCCGGGAGGCTGAGCGTCGCGGCCGCCACGCCGATGGCGTTGGTCTCGACCGATGGGATGAGCGGGGACTTGTAGGCATAGACATGCGAGACGGTGCCAGTGTCCTGCACTTCGGTGACGCCGGGCAGTCGGGCGATCATGCCCGGCGCGGTCGCTGGCAGCTCGGCGGTGCCGCCGGCGGAGTTCTGCCCGTTGCTGACGGTCAGCAGGTTGGTTCCCAGCCGGGCGATCTCGTTCAGCACCGCGGCCTGCGAGGACGCGGCCAGGCCGATAACCGCGACCACCGCGGCGACGCCGAGCGCGATGCCGAGCGCCGACAGCCCGGCGCGCAGCTTGCGGGTCCGCAGCCCGACGCTGGCCAGGGCGGTCAGGTCTCCGGCGCGCAGCCGGGCAGCGGACGGCGGCGCCGCGGCGGTAGGCCGTCCGGACGCGATGGTCATGTCAGTCCTCCTCCGACGGAACTGGTATCGGCGATGACGTGCCCGTCGAGCACCTCGATGCGGCGCCGTGCGCGGGCGGCGACCGCGTGGTCGTGCGTGATGATGACCACCGTCGACCCTTGCTGGTTGAGTTCCTCCAGCAAGGCCAGGATCGACGCGCCGGTGACCGAGTCGAGGTTGCCGGTGGGCTCGTCGGCAAGGATCAGGGACGGCGTGCCCGCGACCGCGCGGGCGATCGCCACCCGCTGCCTTTCCCCGCCGGACAGCTGGGTGGGCCGCGCTGCCGCCTTGCCGGCGAGCCCGACCCGGTCCAGGGCGTCCACGGCCAGCCGCCGTCGCGTCGCCCCGGGGACGCCGGCGTACAGCAGCCCATCGGCGACATTGCCGAGCACGCTCTGGTGCTCGGCGAGGAAGAACTGCTGGAACACGAACCCGATCCGTGACGCCCGCAACGCGGCGAGCCCCCGGTCGTTCAGCTGGGCGAGGTCGAGGCCGGTAACCCGGATGACGCCGGTGGTGGGCCGGTCCAGGGTGCCCATCAGGTGCAGCAGCGTCGTCTTGCCAGAACCCGAAGGGCCCAGGATGGCGGTCAGCTCCCCGGCGGTGACCGTAAGGCTGACGTCGTCCAGTGCCCGCACTGGCGGCTGTCCCGGGTACGCCTTCGACACCTCCTCCAGTTCCAGCACCGGCGCCAGCCGCGTCGGCGCGGTCCCGGCGGCCGGCGCTGTCGTGCTGCCGCCGGTCACGACGCCGCCACCACGACACGCTCCCCGGCGGTCAGCGCCCCGGTCACCTGCACCATTCCTGAGCTGTCATCGAAGAGTCCCGCCGTCACGGGTACGTAGCTCCGCGCGCTGCCCGGGCCGACGACCTCGACGTCGTAACCGCCGGCAGCCTGGGCCAGCAGCGCGGTCACCGGCACCGCCAGCACGTTCCGCGCGCTCTGCGCGGTGACGTACACCGTGACCGGCGCCTGGTCCAGGGTGCCCGCCGCCTGCGGGTCGGTGAGCTTTACCTGCACCGGGACCGTGGTACGGCTGCCGTCCTGCCCCTGCGTGGTGGTCGCCACGGTGCCGACGTCCGACACCACGCCTGGTGTGCCCGCCCCGTCCGGCAGCATCACGCTCACGCTGTCACCCACCTTGACCTGCGACTGGGCGGAGACGTCGAGGCTGATGGTCACCACATGCCGGTCCGAGGTCGCCGTCAGCACCGGGCCGTTCTCCTGACCGCCAAGGTGGCCGGTCACCTGGCTGACCCGGAGCGCCTCCGGCTCGAACACCACCTGCCCCAGGGACAGGCTGCCGGGCGGGCTGGAGACCCCCAGGTGCTCTTCCAGCTCCTGCACCGCATCCGTGGTCGCCCACGAGTAGTAATCCCAGCCGAGCGCGGCGATATCCGAGCTGCTGGCGTAGCCGAGCCGGGCGAGGTCATGGTTGAGCTGGGAGACATCCTGCCCGGTCACGCCCTCGGCCAGGCCGCGCCACTCCGGGGCGCTCCCGTACAGCAGGACCACGGGGCTCCCGTTATCCGTCTTGTACAGCACCTGCCCTTGGCTGATCACCTGGCCTGGTGACGGCAGCCAGGTCAGCGTTCCGCCGCCCTGACCGGTCACCGGGTAGGTGTCCGCGTAGCCGAGCGTGGCGCTCACCGGCGTGGTCGCCGACAGGTCTTCCCGCACCACGGTCCTGGTCGCCGGCGGCGGCGCTCCCTGCTGCCCGGTCCCCGGCGAGGCAGCCGTGGAGAACACTCCCGTTCGCCAGGCCGTTCCCGCCCCGGCCGCCACTACGATCACAACGACCAGGGACACCCACCGGTAAGGGCCGCGCGGTCGCGTTCTCATGCCAGCGCCGCCGGAGCAGGATCCGCGTGCAGGCATGCCATGATCGTGTTCTCCATGGGGGCCGAATGGGTCTCGCTGTGGGTGATCCCGGCCGCGCTGACCTTGAAGACCGGCCCCCCGTTCGCGCCGATGGTGGGGTCGGGCCAGTTGGGGACACCGTGCGAGCGCATGCACTGGGCGAACTTCCTGTCGGCGGTCAGCATCTGCTGCACGAGGGCCGGCGGGCAGTCCCCGGCCTCGATGCACTCACGGGACTGCTCATCGAAAGAACCGCCGGTCGGCAGCAGGTGCTGACAGGTGCGCTGGGCCGCCTGGTACGTGGAGTCGCTGACCCCGAATGCCTGCGCGTCGCCCTTGGGCAGCTGCCCGCCGCTCGCGGGGTCGGGGTACTTGGGCACGCCGTTGGCGCGCATGCACTGGGAGTAGGCGACGACAGACCGGGCAGTGGCCGAGCTTCCCGCGGCCGGGGAGGAGGCCGCCGTCCCCGTGGCGGCCGGCAAGCCGGTGCCGGCGGACGACGGGCTGCTGCACGCGGCCGCGAGCAGTGCCATGGCGGCAGTGGTGATGAGGCCGGCCGCGATCCGGATCGCGGCCGGCCGTGCCCCCCGTGGGAGGCCGTCGACGGCGGTGGCGTCGTGCATCGTTGGCTTCATGTCTGCGGTTCTACGCGCGGGCCGGTGACAGCAGCGCTACCGGCGATGTCGTACGGATGTCATGCCGCCCGGCGCACAATGGCGGTATGCGGGTGCTAGTGGCCGAGGATCACGCGACGCTGGCCAGGTGGATCACCCAGGGCCTGCGCCAGGCCGGCATGGCCGTGGACGCCGTGCACGACGGCGCGGCGGCGCTGGACGCGGCGGGGCAGACGGGCTATGACGTGATCGTGCTGGATCGCGACCTGCCGGTCGTGCACGGTGACCGGGTGTGCCGAACGCTGGCCGGCGGCGGCCCGCGCATCCTCATGCTCACCGCCGCCGCAGGCGTCGATGACCGGGTCGACGGGCTGGAACTTGGCGCGGATGACTACCTCGGCAAGCCGTTCGCGTTCACCGAGCTCATCGCCCGGGTACGGGCATTGTCCCGGCGCGCGCCGTCCTCGCCGCCGGTGCTGCGTCACGGTGACCTGACCGTGGACCGGGCCAGGCACCGCGCCGCCCGCGGCGGCCGGCCGCTGTCCCTGACCCGCAAGGAATTCGGGATCCTGGAGTTGCTGCTGGCCGCCGACGGCGCCCTCGTCAGCGCCGAGGAGATGCTCGAGCGCGTGTGGGACGCCAACGCGGACCCGTTCAGCAACATCGTCTCGGTCACGATGGCCCGGCTGCGGCGCAAGCTCGGCGAGCCGCCGCTGGTCGAGACCGTGGTCGGCAAGGGATACCGGGTGTGAGCCGCCCTCGGCTCACCGTCCGGGCCAGGCTCACCCTGCTGTACACCGGTCTGTTCGCCGTGTGCGGCGCGGTTATCGTGGCGGTCAGCTACATCCTGATGGCGCGACTGCCAGCACTGGGGCAGGACCCGCAGTCGTCGCGCGTCATCATCGGGGGGCGGGTGCGTAGCATCCCCGACGTTCCGGCCAGCATCCTGGCGCAGTGTCAAGCCGAGCAGAACCCCAGCAGTCCCGATAAGCCCGCCATGAGCCAGTGCGTCACGCTGCTCGAGCAGCAAGGCGCGCAGCACCAGCAGGCCCTGACCCTGTCCCACCTGCTGCAGTACTCGCTGATCACGCTGGCCGTGGTGCTCGCCCTCGCCGCGCTGCTCGGCTGGATCTTCGCCGGACGGGCGCTGCGCCCGGTGCAGCAGATCACGACGGCCGCCCGCGCCGCGTCCGAGCACAACCTGTCGGCGCGGGTCGCGCTGCGCGGCCCCCGTGACGAACTCCGCGAGCTAGCCCAGACGTTCGACGACATGCTCGGCCGGCTGCAGGCCGCATTCGAGGGTCAGCAGCGGTTCATCGCCAACGCCTCGCACGAGCTCCGCACCCCGCTCGCGGTCATGCGCGCCACCATCGACGTCGTGCTCGGCAACCCGGACAGCACCCCCGACGACCTGCGGGGCATGGCAGCGGACATCCGTGCCGCCGTGGACCACGCCGAGCACCTCATCGGCGCGCTGCTCCTCCTCGCGCGCAACGAGCGTGAGCTTGCCATCGGCGAAGACATCGACCTGGCCACGACGGCCGAGGACGTCCTCGACACCGCGGACGTGGGCGGCTGCCGGGTGCACGCCACGCTCGAGTCCGCTGTCATCCGCGGGGATCCGGTGCTGTCGGAGCGCATGGTCGCCAACCTCGTCGACAACGCGGCCCGTTACAACGTCCCCGGCGGCGACATCTGGATCAGCACCCGCAGCACCGTCGATGGCAGCCAGCTGACCGTTGCCAATACCGGGCAGGTCATCAGCGCGTCGGATACCGGCCGCATCTTCCAGCCGTTCGAGCGGCTCAGCGACCGCACATCGCACGACGGCTTCGGCCTCGGCCTGGCAATCGTCGCATCCATCGCCGCGGTCCACGGCGGCGCGGTCAATGCCCTCCCCCGCGCGGGCGGCGGTCTCTGCGTCACGGTCACGATGCCAGCGGCGTGCGCGACCGGCATCAGCAGCCCATCCCACCTCACTACCCGAAACTAGTCGGGGTCCGGGAGTGTTCGTTGAGCAGACAGCCCAGGACGGATTTCGGTGGATCGGTTCGCGCTCGGGGTCGGCAGCGGTAAGGATTCCGCCGGCGTGTTCACCGCCGGGGACGCGCCGGGCGGTGCCCTGGTGCAGCCGGGCCGCGTTGCAGCGCACCTAGTACCGGCCAGGACGACGCGCACCTGCGCCTAACCGAGAAAGTGCATACACTAGTGCGCCCAAGGATTCAGTGAGAGGACACGAGCGGCCGTGGCTCAGAAGATACAGACCCTGTTCATCGATGACCTCGACGGCAGCGCCGCCGAGGGAACCGTCCGCTTCGGCCTGGATGGCGCTGAGTATGAGATCGACCTGAACGGCGAGCACGCTAAGGAACTGCGGGATGTGCTGGCCCGCTACGTGGGTGCCGCCCGCCGTGCCGGTGGCGCGGCCAGGCGGCCCGCGGCGCCTGGCGGCCGCCGGGGATCGGCGAACGGGGTGAATACCACCGAGGTCCGCGAGTGGGCCAAGTCGCAGGGCATCGAGGTGAAGGACCGCGGCCGGATACCCGCCGGGCTGGTCGTCAAGTTCAAGGCGGCCGTCGGCGAGTAGGAACCGCCGCGGCCGCCAGTAGAGCCGGTCATCTGATACGGATTGGTCAGCCCGCCGCTGGAGCACCAGCGAGCTCATGTTCCAGAGGCTGGCCTGGATAGGCAATCCGTACCTGTGGCGTGCTCAGGGCCAGCGCTCCCGCCAGCCGCGCGCCATCGCCCCGCGTGACCCGTCCCTCCGTGTCGATGCGCAAGCTGCTTCGGGATGTGCGGGCACGCCAGGTGGCGGCGGCGGTTCCCTGGCGGGCGGCGCGCAGTGCCCGGGGGCAGTCCCACTACCCGGGGTTTTACTGGTCTGAGACAACTGGCTCGCACGTGGTCCATGAGAGCAGGCTGGAGCTGGCGAGGCTCCTGCTCGCCGACTTCGACCCGGCGGTGACGGCGATCGCTGCCCAGCCGTTCTTGCTGCGGGCGCACGCCGGCGGCGCTGACCCGGTCTTCCTGGCCAACGTGAGATTCCTCGCCGGGGGCCTGCTCTCTGACGCTGCCTACGCGGCCGTCAAGCGGCGCCGCCTGGAGCGGCGCCCGTCGTGTCAGGCCGGGCGGCGCAACCGGGCAAGACCCGCCGCGGCCAGCAGGGCCCCCGCCCCGATCATCACCAGCCACGGCGCGGGATTCGCCGGCGAGCGTGGCGCGGTCCCGCCAAATCCGGCGGAGATGGCGCCCGTGGGCATGATCTTGCTGCCGACCGCGTCGGTCACGGCGTCGACCTTCAGCCCGGAGGAGGCGTCGAGCACCACGATGGTATACACGGTGCCTGCGGCCAGCGTGACCGGGCTGGCGGTGCGCTGGCCCGGTGCGGTGAACTGCATGGTCTGCGCGCCCGGCGGGATGGCCTTGTACGACGTGGCGGCCCCGAAGGCAAGCTGCCGCGCGAGGACGTCCGGCCCGTAGCTGACCGTCACCCGCTGCTGCTTGAGCGAGGCCTGCAGGACCCGGACGACGGCCTTGCCCGCCGGTGTGGTCATCCGGTCCTTCAGCACCTCGGTCCGCAGGCCCGGGTCGGGGCCGAGGGCAGCCAAGGTGTAGGCGGTCCCGGCGGTCACCCTGAAGCTCGTGGTCAGTGCGGGCTTGCTGGACGCCGAGGCGCCGAAGCCCCGCATCGCCACTGTGTACTGGCCCGGGCTGACCGCCATGTACGCCGAGACGGCGCCGTAGCTGACATCCTTGAGCACGATGGGGCGCCCAGGGTTGCCGAACGGATACACGTACATGTCCATGGCCGGCGCCTCGGGAGACAGGTGGGCGATCCGGACCCATCCATCAGGCACGGCCGCGGGTGCCGCCGATGCCGCCAGTGACGTGGCCGCCACCAGGACGGCGGTGCCCCCGAGCAGGGTTGTGATCGTCGCCAGCCGGGCAAGGTGCCGGAGCAGCCGCATGATTACTCACCTCTCATCTGATCTGTGTCCACTCAGAGAAATCCGCCGTCGGCCGGCGCCGGTCGTGGCGGGTCAGCATCGAGGACCGGCGAGAGCAGCCCGAGCGGACTCGGCGCGGCGAATTCGATGCTCAGCCCGGTCTGGCCGACGATAGCCGCGTGAGCGGGCAGGTACGGCGCGTTCTGCGCGCGTACCATAGCCAGGGCCGCCGGCAGGCCGTGGCCTATGCCGACGATGGCCACCTCGCGGAACAGCACCGGGGCGCCGGGGGCGGCATCGCCGAACGCGGTCACCCGGAACGAGTACTGGGACGCCAGCGCCGCCAGCGTGGCCAGCAGGCGGCTATCCACCTCACCGGCCCGCAGCTGCGCGGGCCCTAGCCCGGAGAACCGGATGCGCGGGTTCCGGAGCAGCTGAGATCCCGCCGCGCGGCGCGCGGCGAGATCGGCCCGAAGCGCGGCGCGGTAGGCGGACACGCCGTCGGGCTCGACCGCGCGGACCTCAACCCGGTTACGGCCAGAGCCGAAGCTCGCGATCAGCATGGGCGCGTACCGGCCGGCCAGCTGACCGTTGATCGACGGGGAGGTCACCAGCACCTCGGCGCCGCGCAGGCTGGCGACGGCTACGGACCGCAGCGGCATCAGCCGGTCCGCGGCAATGCCCTGTTCCTGTAGCGCCCCGCACGTGCGGGGATCGCAGGCGACGATCGCGCTGCCGCTCACCTGACCGGTGATCCAGGCGGCCGCCCGGACCTGCGCCACGGTCGCCAGGGACACCGGGCCAGCGCCGGCCGCCGGCACCCGCGTGGCCCGGAAAGGGGTACCGGTAAGCCACAGGACCGTCACCGCGGCGCCCGTCAGGACCAGGACGAGACTGGCAAAGCACCAGCGCCGGCCGGCCGGCCAGCGCCGGGAACCGCTCGCGCGCCGCTTCAGGCTGGCGGCCCGCAGCCGCCGTGATACCGCCAGCCTGATGGTGTTGACCAGCACCCGGCCCCACGACGGCTCCGCCCGCCTGGCCGATCTCCGCACCGGGCCGGCCAGCTTCGTCAGGGCCTTGCCGTTGAGCAGGGCATCAGGGGATGGCACAGGATCGCGGTGTTCCCGTCCCACACTTACCACCCCCCCGGCGGCTGGCAGCGCTGCCGTTATCTGGAAAGCAGAGCACGCGAAATAGCCAGGCTCAACCGGAATGGCCAATTGGTTACGATTTACGCGCCCTGTGGCTGTCCGGTCGGGAACCGTGAGCAGCCTGGGTCAGAATGCCGCTAGCTGTTGAAGTGTCAGTCCGGAGAGGCCCATGTTGTCCATGGTGCGGGCGCGCTCGGCGGCGAAGTCCTCGCCGGCCACGTTGGAAGCGATGCGGAGCACGGCGCCCATGGTCGGGTCGGCACCGACAGGTGTGGCGCGGGACCTGAGCCGGGGCGCGGTGAGGTGATGGCCGCCTCGTGCCTGGGCAGCTTTGACAGCTGGCTGCGCCGGTACCCTGGCAGGCTGCCTCGGTGCCCGGAAACTCCGCGAGCTCACCGCCGACGACGTGCGGCAAGCGCTGGCCGCAATGGCCACCGGGTACTCCACCGCGGCCGTGACCATGGGGCACCGTCAGGTCGCGTATCAGCCGGGGGCAGCTGGCTTGCGCGGCTGGACCCTGAACCCCAGCCGGGTGAGTGCCTTGACGGCGCCTGCCCGCCCGCCCTCGAAATCGCCGGCCGCCAGACGCTGGCCGGTGGCGAATTCATAGGCCGTACCCAGGATGGCCTTCGGCGGGTAGGGACGTTCGTCCCACAGCAGGTCGTAGGTCGTGGTCGGGCCGAAGCCATGCGCGGAGAAGAACGCCGCCGGCCCCAGCCCGTCGTACTCCCTTAGCGCGCGTACCACGTCATCGCGGGTTACCGAGTCCCATACGACGGTCATCGCGGTCCTCCTCCGATCATCGGGCCAGCGCGGCCAGGCCGGTGAGGTCGACGCAGTTCATGCCGCGGATCTGGGATATGACCATGAGCACGGCGGAGCAGGTGCGGCAGCGGACCACGGTGCCCGGTCCGCGTAGGTAGACCACGGTGGCGGCCACCGGGCCGACGGCGCCGCAGGTCGCGCAGATGGCTTCGGCGTCAGTCATGTCGGTGCCGAATATGTCGTGCAGCAGGCCGCCGATCGCGTTACCGTCCAGGGCCGTCATCAGGTTCCTCCGAAGCGTTCGGTCTTGACCTCAGCTGACGGGTAGCCGAGGGCGACCAGGTTCCCGGCCACCG
>Ga0335085_10007827_pt1 | contig 16420 bp, 9 predicted proteins | sample Lox_Sample_45_FD_206712 | JGI IMG/M metagenome (GOLD analysis project Ga0335085, IMG submission 206712) | Soil microbial communities from Loxahatchee National Wildlife Refuge, Florida, United States - Lox_Sample_4.5 | ecosystem: Environmental > Terrestrial > Soil > Wetlands | place: USA: Florida...
CGAAACCATCGCGCCGGTCGAGAAACGGCTCCGGGCGGAGATGGAACGCGTGCTGGGTGCGGATTGGTGCGCGCGCTGGTTTGAGGGACTGCCCAATTTCGGGGACGTGCCCGGCGAAATCAACGTTTCCGAAATCGTGCGGTTGTGGACTTACGCCAAATCGCTCGACCTCGTCGCCTGGGGCAAGATGCGTTACAACCTGCTGGGCCAGGGGGAACACTGGTTTCCGGGCCAGAATGCGGCCAGGGCGCGCGATCTGGATTTACGGGACGCCTTGCAGCACAGCCCGTTCGCCGGGCGCATCCCGGAAATTCTCGAGGACGCGCACCGGCTGTTGTTCGAACAACCGGTACAGCGCCTCAGCGCGAGTTGAGATCAATGGGATTGTTGGTGGAACTCAACAACGTGGTGACGGGCGTCACGTCACCCGGTTGGTTTAAATCAACCGGGGCATTGACGTTAAGCTGTTTCAGGACGGCATCGGTCAAGTCATCCCCGCTGCTGTAAACGACCGCCTCGGTCACGGCGGAATTGACCACCAGGGTGTAACCGCCGGTCTTGGCCATCTCGCCAACCGCCTTTTGGATTTCGCCGACGAGGTTGGCGGTCATCCGTTGTCTTTGGTCCATCACCTGGGATTGCGCCTGCCGGTTAAATTGGTCAATGGCGGCACGTGAATTATTGATGTCCTTCAATTTGTCGGCGGCCTCCTGCTTGCGTTTGGCGCGCTCTTCGGTGGAAAGGGCCTGATCATTGGCCTGGTCCAGCAGCCGGCTGTAATCGGTTTGGGCCTTATCCAGACCGTCCGCCATGTCTTTGATTTCTTTCTGGAGGTCGGCGACGCGCTTGTTGAGCGCCGCCTCGGCCTGCTTGGTTTTCCAATAGCCTTTGAACAGCTTTTCCATGTCCACGGAGGCGATTTTGCTTTGGGCCAGCGCCGGAACGCACAAAATCGCCAGCAGCAACGTAGTCAAAATGGTTGTTCGCAACATTTTCATGGGAATAGGAAATCAGAAATTGCGGTTGCCGCCAACTGAAAACTGGCGGGCGCAACCGGGGTCGCTATTATGGCAGTTTCAAGATATAGAACTGTTGCGGCACATTGGTTTGTATCGTGTTGGTGAAGATAAAATTCCCAAGGTCGTCAAATTGATTGGTGGCAATGAAGGTCCAATTGGTCAACGGCAAGATCAAATCCGCGGAACTCAGCACATAATAGATGCCGTTGATCGTGCCGCCATTCCCGCTCAGAACAAAATTGCCGTCACCGGCCGCAACGATGTTTGAGAAAGTCAGCGAGCCAACCGTCAGGACCGCATTGGAACTCGTTGCCGACCCGGCAAGGTTTGTGATGCTCACCGTGTAAGTGCCACTGTTGGTTAGTTGCGCGCTGGTGATGGTCAGGATATTGCTGGTCGCGCCATCGAACTGGCCTCCGTCCATCAGGTTCGTCCCGTTTACCTGCCACTGATAAATCAACGGGGACGTCCCCGTCGCGAGCACCACAAAGGTCACATTGGATCCCACGCCGGCCGTCTGATTCGTCGGTTGCAGACTGATGGTCGGTGGAATGTTCGTCAGTGTCAGCACCGCATTGGAGCTGGTCACTGACCCGACGCTGTTCGTGACAACCACGGTGTAAGTGCCGCCGTTCGTCAGTTGAACGTTGCTGATCGTCAGTATGTTGCTCGTCGCGCCGATGAACTGCCCGCCGTCCACCAGATTTATTCCGCCCAGTTGCCACTGGTAACTCAACGGGGATGTCCCGGTCGCGAGTACCACAAACGTCACGTTCAAGCCCACGCCTGCGGTCTGGTTCGTCGGTTGCAGAGTGATCAGCGGCGGAACGTTGGTCAACGTCAATACCGCGTTGGAACTGGTCAGCGAACCGGCAATATTCGTGACGACTACCGTGTAGGTGCCGCTATTGGTCAATTGAACATTGAAAATGGTCAGCTCATTGCTAAGGGAACCGCTGAACTTGCCGTTATCATCCATCAGGTTCGTCCCGTCCATCTGCCACTGGTAACTCAACGGCGGCGTTCCCGTGGCCGTCACCACAAACGTTACATTGTCTCCCAGAGCGGCAGCCTGGTTGGTCGGCTGCACAGTGATCGTCGGAGGAACGTTCGTCACCGTGAGGACCACGATTGAACTGGTCACCGACCCGACGCTGTTCGTAATGATGACATCGAAGGTCGTGCCGTTGTCGTTCGTTTGCGCGTTGCTGAACTTGAGCGTAGCGGTGGTCGCGCCGCTGATCTGGCCGCCATTGACCAGATTGGTGCCGTCCATTTGCCACAGATAGTGCAACGGCACAGTCCCGGTCGCCGTGACCGTGAAGTTTGCGGCAGCCCCCACAGCCGTCACCTGGTTCGTAGGCTGCGTTACGATCGCCGGCGACGACGCCACGATCAGGTTGGCGATGGAACTGGTCACGGCTCCGCCAAAATTGGTGACGATGACCGTGTAACCCCCGCTATTGGTCACTTGCGCGCTGCTGATTTTCAGTACGTTAGTGGTCGCGCCACTGATGTTGCCGGCGTTGGCCAGGTTCGTTCCGTTAAACTGCCATTGGTACCGCAACGGGGTCGTGCCCGTCGCCACGACCACGATTGTCACATTCGTAGTCACCGGCACCGCCTGGTTCGTCGGTTGCACGATGATGGCCGGCGGGATATTCGTCACACTCAGGTTAACAACAGAGCTCGTCACCGCGCCGGCGACGTTGGTGATGACGACCTGGAAAGCACTGGCGTTGGTCGTCTGCGCATTGGTAACAATCAGCGTACTGGTGGTCGTGCCCAGGAAGTGCCCGCCATTGACCAGGTTTACACCGTTGGTGGTCTGCCAGTGATAACTCAACGGCACCTGCCCGATTACGGCGACCGAGAAGACGGCATTGGAGTAAACCGCCACTGCCTGGTTTGTCGGTTGCGTCACGATAATCGGCGCGGTTTGGACGGTCAGACCGGCGATGGCACTGGTCACCGACCCGCCAAAATTGGTGATAATGACCGAATAATCCCCGGCGTTGTTCGTCGTCACGTTGTTGATGGCCAGCTTATTGGTGGCCACACCGCTGATGTTCCCACCATTGGTCAGGGACGCCCCGTTGAACAGCCACTGGAACCGCAACGGCGCGGTTCCCGTGCCGAGCACGATCAGATTGACGTTGGTGCCCACCCCGACGGTCTGATTTGTCGGCTGCAAAGTGATAGACGGCGGGATGTTCGTCACGCTCAGGTTGACAACGGAACTGGTCACCGACCCGGCCAAGTTGGTGATGACGACCTGGAAAGCGCCGGCGTTGGTGGTCTGGGAATTGGTGACAATCAGCGTGCTGGTGGTCGTCCCCAGGAAATGCCCGCCATTCACCAGATTCACTCCGTCGGTCGTCTGCCAATGATAACTCAACGGGGTTTGTCCAATTGCAGTAACCGAGAAGGTTCCATTGGAACTCACGGCCACAGCCTGGTTCGTCGGTTGCACCATAATCTGCGGTGCGGTGATGACCGTCAGGACGGCATCCACCGAATTGGTAAGGCCGGCGATATTCGTGACCGTGACCGAGTAGTTGCCTTGCGAAGCGAGTTGCACGTTGGTGATGGTCAAGGTGGCGTTGGTGGCGCCGATGATCCGGGCGCCATTGTGAAGTCCATTGGTCAGAGGCGAGCCATTGAACAGCCATTGATAGCTCAACGGCGGCGTTCCGGTTGCAGAGACGGAAAATGTCGCTATGGTTCCAACGCCGTTTGTCAAGCTGATCGGTTCGCCCGAATTCGTGTCAATTCCCGGCGGGACGTTCGTAATGAGCAGGATCGCGATGGAACTGGTCACAACTCCGCCGTAATTGGTAACGACGACCCAGTAGTTCCCGGTGTTGGTGGCCTGCGCGTTACTGATGAAAAGTCTGCCAGTAAGATTGGTGGCGCCGCTGATATTTCCCCCATCCACCAGATTGGTGCCCACGTAGTTCGTATCTCCCTTCTGCCATTGGACAAAGTAAGGCGGCTGAGCAGACCCGCCGATGCTGAAATTGATGGAGGCCCCGACGCTGTTCGTCTGGCCGATCGGCCCGCTTGTGATATCCGGCGGCGGCACAACCAACATGATTTCCGCCAGAAACGCGTCGTTTGTGCCGTTGCGTGCGGAATGCAGAGCGCTCACGGTCGGGAAATCTTTCGAAACGGTCTGGCCGACGACATAGGCGTTATTGGTGTCCACCGCAATGGCGTAGCCGAAATCATTGTCGCTGCCGCCGAGGTAGGCCGAATACAACAAGGCGGTGGCGTTGGTATTGAACGCCATGACGAACACGTCGCTCTTGCCCGAATTAGTGGGGTGCAAATAGCCCGGCGCATTCAAGGTCGGGAAATTAGTGGAGGAAGTCCCGCCCGTTACAAACACGTTGCCCGCCGGATCCAGGGCCACGCCATAACCGATATCAATGGCAATGTGGGTGCCGCCAAAAACGGCGGAATAGGCGATTCCAGCCTGTGCCCCATTGGTGATCTTTGTCAGGAAAGCGTTGGTAACCACTGCGGTCGCTAAGCCGATGTTGTTGGTGAGTCCATTGTGTAAGTTGGTAATCGTGACGGTGGTAGGGAAATTGGTGGAAATCGTCCAGCCGGTAACATAGGCGGCACCGTTGTTATCAGCAGCTATGGCAAAAGCCATATCGTTGTTCGTACCTCCAAGGAGGGTGGAATAAACCAGGTTGGTGAAAGCCTGGGCGAATTTGACAACGAAGGCGTCGAACGCGCCGCTCCGATTCGTCGTCGCACTATTGAGGAAATAGCCGTTGACGAGATTGGTGACGACCACCTGGTTGGCTGTCCCGGCGAAATTCCTCTGGATAATCTGTTGATAGATGGCATTGGTCGTCGGAAAATTCGTCGAGGAGGCGTAACCTGTTACATAAATATAGTTGGAACTGTCCACGGCTATTGCTCGGCCCACGTCATAATTTGTGCCACCGAAGTAGGTTGAGTACAGCAGGCTACCGCCGCCAGCGCCGATTTCAGCTATAAACGCGTTGGCGTTGATATAAGAAGAGAACATCGAGTTGGTGACTGCCAACTGTTTTTGAAATGCATTAGTGGACACCGGAAAATTCGTCGAATACGTGAAGCCTGTCACATAGGCGTTATTCGACGAATCCAATGCAATTCCATAGCCTGCATCAGCCGCCGCGCCACCGAGAAAGGTTGAATAAATCAGATTGGCACCGTCGCCATCCAACTCCGCGACGAAGGCATCCGACAGATAAGCTTGGGCGTATTGATTAAAGGCTCCACCAATCTTCGTGCCACCGGGAATGGCGTTTACTACCGGAAAGTTAGTCGAGTCGGTAAAGCCGGTAACATAAGCATGGCCCGCGGCATCCACCGCCAATGCGTACGCCGCGTCGTCGGCGTTGCCACCGAGGTAGGTGAAATAAATGAGGTTCTGGCCGAGGTGGTCCAACTTGGCCACAAAGGCATCGCCAGCCAGATTGCCACCCTGAAAATTTGGCTGAAAGGCGCCCGGCGTGGAAAGCGGCACGTTATTGGTAAACCTGGTTGAGAACGTCTGCCCCGCAATGTAAACGAAACCGTTCGTGTCCAGCTTCACCGCCCAGGCGATATCGCCCGAATCCCCCCCGAAATAAGTGGAGTAAAGCAGGACCGGGTCAATCACCAGCGCCTGGCCGTGGTCATAGCTGCCGACATCAAAAGCAATCGTGTGCGCGTCCACCAGCCGGTAACCGCCGGTGATATTTTGACGCACGCCGTTCACGGTCTGGTAAAGGACCGGCCGGGGTTGCTGGATTTCGCCTCTCCCCACGCTCAGAACCAGCCCGCCCTGGGGATTGACAGTGATTTTATCCACTCCGTCGAAATGAATTCTCACAGCATCCGGGTTTGCCCCGGGCGCGATTTCGAAATCGTATTCGAGATGCTGTTGATTGCCGTAAAAGACCAGCCCGATGCCGGGATACATTTCCTCAACGCGCACCCGGGCAAACAGGGGCAGCCGGGTTTGCCAGCGGGCGGGGTCGTTGCCGGTAAGATAATTGATTTTGCCGGGCAGTTCGGCCGTGCCGCGGAGCTGCGCCTGAGGATTCGCGCCGATGAATTGCATCCGCACGGTCGCCATGCCCGTGGCGGCCCTGCGCAAAACGATTTGTGCTTCAGCCGGTGCAAGCAGAAGCTCCAAATCCCGTCCATGCGCGAGGTACTGCACGGAACGGTCCGCCTGTCCGCGATTCGCTTCAAAGCAAAGCGGCAGGTCGCCAAAGGGCGACGCTGGCTGTGGGAACGCAGTCAGTGTCACCAGACTGGCGGCGAGAACCGCGGGTAGAATTTTTTTTATGCGACGGGCCATGTTAAAAATCGCGTGTGTAGCCGACACCGAATTGGAATTGGCCGGAGCTGCTATTGTACTGATCATGGTGAATGGGCACACCATAGTCCAGCCGGAGCGGGCCGAGGTGCGGAATGTTCAAGCGGAGGCCCAGGCCCCAGTTGTCATCAAAATTGCCGGAAAAGTCGTATGGCCCGGCGCCCACCACGCCGACGTCGTAAAAGCAGGCGAACCGCACGCCGACACCGTTCTCCTTTTCCAGGATGGGAATGCTGTATTCCAACGAGCCGAACCAGTAACTGTCACCGCCAATCGGTTCGTTAACCATGAAGGGATTTTTGCCATACGTGGGGTCACGCGGGGCAATACTCCGGTATTTGAAACCCCGTAACGAATACAGACCGCCGAGATAATAGCGGTCGTAGAACGGCACGTCGCCGCCGCTCAAGCTGTCGGCGATGCCCGCGCGTCCGCCGACTTCCAGCACATGGCCTTTGAAGAAACCGGGGAAAAACCAGTCGGTTTTGGCTTCGATTTTAAAATAGGTTTTGTCCCCGGTGCTGAATTCGCCGGTCAGTTCGGAGCGTTGGCCATGATTCGGCAGTTGCACACTATTGCGCGTGTCGTAAGCCAGCGACGCGCCAAAGCGTTGATAAAAATTATCGCCGGTTTCGTCCAAGATGGCCTGTGGCACGTTCGGCAGAATGGGCGGATTCGGAGGGTCATTTATACCGCCATGCCATCCGCTGTTCAGGTCGATGCCCACCTGTTCAATCGTATAGCTGACGCTGCCGATGAGGAAGTCACTCCCCAGGGCGCGGGTGAGGCTCAACTTCATGCCGGTGCGGGTTTCGTTATAGATGTCGTTCGGGCTCTGGAAATCGTACTTGTCGTGGTAAAGGTCCACGCCAAACGCCAGTTTGCGGTTGAGAAACCACGGCTCGATGAAGGAGAGCCGGAAATCCTGCCGCTCGGTGCCCAACTGCATGAACAGGCGAAATTTCTGCCCGGCGCCGGTGAAATACGGCGGGTTGAATAAATCAAAATTGCCCTGGGTCAGCTCGGCATATCCCACGAGCGAGTCCACCGAACTGAAGCCCGCGCCGAATGTCAGCTTGCCGGTATTTTGCTCCTCGACGTTTATGACCAGGTTTTTGCGTCCGGCAATCGGCGGGTCGGTCGGCTCCGGCCGCGGGTCCACTTTGTCGAAATACTGCAAATTCTCGAGGCGTTGCTTGCTGACCTCGACGCGCACCATGTCAAAAACCTCGCCGGGCGAGATGGCCAGTTCGCGGCGGATGACCTTGTCCTTGGTTTTGAGGTTGCCGCGGATCTCGATTTTCTCTACGTAGGATTTCTCACCCGGGTCGACCTGGAATTCCAGATCCATTGTGCCGGCGTCCACGTTGGGAATGCGTCCGACGCGCAACGCCTGGCCCTGGGCGACCTCGATATAGCCCTGGCAGCCGTAAAAATCCTCAACGGCCTTGGTGTCCTTGGACAGGCCGTCGGGCGTGAAGATGTCGCCCGTTTTCATCCTGAAATCCTTGTTCAATTTCCGGTTTCTTGACCACGCGGCGTAGGCCGGGCCGTTTTTCGGCCTGGGCTCCGGTCCCGGATTGAAGGTGGAGCTCAACGCGTTGGTGGGAAATGTCGCCGTGCCGCTGAACATGATGGCGCCGGTCTTGTATTGGCGCCCTTCATAGACGTAAAACTTGATGTCCATGGTGTTCGTCGTCGGGTGGTCGAATTTCACGTCTTTGATCTCGAAATCAAGATAACCGTGACCCCGGTAAAAATCCACCAACTCGTCCCGGTCGGCGTCGAAATCATCCTGTTTGAACGTTCCCCGGCCGGTCAGCCACGACCACATCCAGCGTTGTTTGGTCTTGAGCTGTTTGCGCAGCTCCTTCTGCGGAAACGCGGCCGCGCCAATGAACTCGACCTGGGTGATTTTGACCTTTGGGCTCTCAGTGATTTCAAACGTGACCGCGCCGCGCCCGGCATTTTCATCAATGTTCAGGACATACTTCACCTGCGTGTCCGGGTGGCCGTTTTTCTCGTAAAGCTTTTGCATCTCCTGCGCGTCGGTGAACAATTTCTGCTCGTCCAGCGGCTCGTTCACCTTGGCGGTGATTTTTTTTCGGAGTTTGGCGTCGCTTAACTTTTTGTTGCCCTCGATCTTGATTTCCGAGATGCGCGGACGCACCTGCACCAGGTAGGTCAAAATCACGCCGCCATCCGCCGCCGGGTCCACCGTCACGCGGATGTTGTAAAACTGGCCTGTGCCGTAGAGCGCGTGAACGTCGTCCTCCGTGTTGTTCGGACGGTAAATGTCCCCGGCCTTGAGGCGGATATTGGCGCGGACAAATTGCTCGCTGACGGAAGCAGGCCCGACAAATTTCACGTCCACCCGGTCAATTTTCGGACCGGTCGTCTGCGACCACGCAGCGGACGAGCAGCCGAGCAGCAGCCAAATCGCGAAAAGGCGAGAAAAAAATTTCATCGGCTACCGATCCATCGGCACGTCTTCGTCGCTGATTTTGGCTGCACTTTCAAATCGCGTGTACGGTCTCAGGAACGTCAAATTCACGTCGCCCGTCGGGCCATTGCGTTGTTTGGCAATCAACAGGTTCACCGGCAAACCTTCCGGCTCTTCGGCGATGACATTGTCGTCATCTTCGCCGGCGTTCGGTTTGTACAACAGCCCGACCACATCGGCGTCCTGTTCAATCGCGCCCGATTCGCGCAAATCCGACAAACGCGGCTTGCGGCTTTTGTCCCGTTCCAGTTCGCGGTTCAACTGGCTGAGCACCAGCACCGGCACTTTCAATTCCTTCGCCAGCGCCTTGATGCCGCTGGAAATGTCCGAAATTTCCTGCTGCCGGTTTTCCTGTGCTCGGCGCGCAGTAGAATGCAATAATTGCAAATAATCAACCACAAAAAGTTTGATGCCGTGCTGCTGCGCCAGCCGCCGGGCGCGCGCGCGCAATTGCAGAATCGAAAGCCCCGCCGAATCGTCAATGAACAGCGGGGCGTTGGCCAGCCGGCCCGCCGCGCCCGTCAGTTTCGGAAAATCGGCCTCGCTCATGAACCCTTCCCGGATGCTCCGCAGGTTCACGCGCGCCAGCGAACACATCATGCGCAACACCAGCGCCTCTGCGCTCATTTCCAGGCTGAACACCGCCGCCGGCAGTTTCTGCTCCAACACAACGTGCTCAACGATGTTCATGGCCAGGGACGTTTTGCCCATGCTCGGCCGCGCCGCGATGACGATCATTTCGCTGCCGTGCAGGCCGTCGGTCATCCGGTCCAGGTCCGGGAACCCGGTGGCCAGCCCGTTCAACGTGCCCTGCCGGCTGAAATAATTTTCAATCGTCCCGATGGCTTTGCTCACCAGTTCCTTGGTGGTCACCGCCCCGCCCTGCACGCGCGATTCGGAAATTCTCAAAACGTCACGTTCGACCTCGTCCAGCAGCGCGTCCACTTCGCCTTCGTAATCATAGACCCGGCCAACCACGTCCGTGCAGGTGGCAATCATTTTCCGCAACAGGAATTTTTCGCGGACGATGTCGAGGTAATAGGAGAGATTCGCCGCGCTGGGCACTGCATCCTGGAGCTGCGAGAGGTAGGCGATGCCGCCGACCTGTTCCAGAAGCTGTTTGTCCTTGAGCCGCTGCTGGAGGGTGATGACATCAATCGCCTCGCGCGTGTCGAACATTGTCACGAGCGTCTCAAAGATCGTCTGGTGGCGCAGGTCGTAGAAAACTTCCTTGCCGTCCTTGAGTTTTTCCAGGCACTCGCCCAGGCACTCGTTCGGCGAGAGCAAAACGCAACCCAGCACACCCTGCTCGCCTTCGAGTGAATGCGGCGGCAGCCGGTCAACGGTGGGGCGGGCGTCCGCGCGAGCCGCTTTCTGTCTTCGCGCTTTTTTCAAATCGGCCGCTGCGCCGGCGGCCTCGGAAATGGAATCAATCATGCCAACAGAAGACTGCGCGATAGGCGGGGGCGCAAGCAAGTCTTACCCACAATCATCCCCACCTTATTCGCGGAGTTATTCGCTGGAAAATATTTGGCCGGAAAATTTGACTCGCTTCTGACAGCAATTAGAATTTCCGCTCGTTGCTGACATGAAACGCAAGCCATCACTGCTCGTGGTTTTCCTGACGGTCTTCATTGACCTCATCGGGTTCGGCATCGTCGTGCCGTTGGTGCCCATCTACAGCCGGCACTACGGCGCGCCCGGCTGGCTCATCGGCACCATCATCGCTTCATTTTCCGCGATGCAATTCGTTTTCTCGCCGATTTGGGGACGGCTGTCGGACCACCATGGCCGCCGGCCGATTCTGCTCTTCAGCACCGCCGGCGCGGCACTGTCATATCTGTTGTTCGCCATCGGCTCGGGCTTCGAAAATCACACCGCGGCGCTCTGGGCGCTGCTCGTCTCCCGCGTCTTTGCCGGCGCCTGCGGCGGCAACATCACCGTCGCCCAGGCTTACATCGCTGATATTACCCCACCGGAAAACCGGTCGAAGCGGATGGGTCTCATCGGCATGGCGTTCGGGCTCGGATTTATTTTCGGTCCGGCCCTCAGCGGCATTGCTCTGAAACTTTTTGGCGCTACCGGTCCGGGCTGGGCCGCCGCCGTCCTTTGCGCAGCCAATTTCCTCCTCGCGTTTGCGATCCTCGCCGAAAGTTTGAAACCCGATTCCGGCCACGCGGGCAACCGCCCGCGCCTGCAACAATGGGGACATACGCTGGCCCGGCCCAGAATCGGCTCGTTGATCCTGATTTTTTTTCTGGCGACGTTTGCCTTCAGTTGCTTTGAAAGCACCCTGCCGCTGCTCGTCAGCGACAATTTCAACCTGGGCATCACCGTGGACGAAACCAAACCGGCCACAACGGTCATTTCGCTCTTCGTCTTTTGCGGCATCATCGGCGCATTTATCCAGGGCGGAGCCATCGGCCGGCTGGTGAAAATGTTCGGTGAACCGAAATTGATCTCGTTGAGCCTTTTTATTACGGGCGTCAGTCTGGCGCTGCTGCCGTTCGTCAAAGGCGAGGGCCAGTTGAAATGGCTGGCGGTGCTGCGCCTCGCCGACTGGCCGTGGCTTAAAATGCTGTTGGTGCTGGCGTTGCTGGCTGTCGGTTCCAGCCTGACGCGCCCACCAGTGTTCGGGCTGCTCTCCAACCTGACCCCCGCAAACGAGCAGGGTGCAACCATCGGCGTCGCCCAAAGCGCCGGCGCCCTGGCGCGCATCTTCGGTCCGCTGTTCGCCGCGACGGTGTACCTGCACGTTCCTATGCTGCCTTATGTGATCTGCGGCGCGATTTCGATTGTGGCCGGCTTGCTGGCGATACAACAACTGGGCGGGAGAATTGAGACAACCAAAGGGAAAACCGCGGAAACAGAGTGATTAAGTGGGGCGAGCGTCTCTCGATCCCTGACCAAAGAATTAATTGGGGCTCGACAGAGTCTCGCCCCACCAAAAAACATTCGAGCGGCGGATTGACTGCCTCACAACCGGCGTTGGCAGCACAACCCGCCGCTTTCCGTTCACTCAAACGGAAATTATTGCTGCTCCGCCGGCGGACCGGGCGGCCCGCCATTGTCCGGAACTGCGGCGTTCCCGGGCGGGGGTCGCATATGCGGGCGCGGCCCGATGAATTCATCCGGAGTTAATTTGCCATCGCCATTTTTATCCAGGCTCTTCAATGCAGCGGGCGCGTTCGCGATTTCACTCGCGTCAATCACGCCGTCGCCGTTGGCATCGAGCGCCTTCACTATCGCCGGCAACGGCGGGCGCGGCGCGTCCTGAGGCGCATCTGCCGGGACTGGCGGCATGTATTCGTCCGCAGTTAATTGTCCGTCGCCGTTTTTATCCAGCGTCAACAGGGCGGCGCTGGCATTGGCAATTTCATTGGAATCAATCACCCGATCGTGATTGGCGTCCAGCGCCAGGACGATGGGCAACGGTGGCGGACGATGTCGGGGGCCACTCCCGTTCGGGCCGTTCGGCGGTGGCGGCCCGCCATTGTCCTGGGCATTGACGATCAACCCTGACGCGCCCAGCGTCAGCAGTGTCAGCATGATTCTTGTTTTCGTTTTCATTTTTCGCTCTCTTTCTATTTTGCCGGTGTGAATTTTTCTTCCGGCGCAATTTACGCAAGCCCACCTTAAGAAATCGTTAAGCTCACAAAAAATTCTCCCCCGCGCCTAGTATCGCACCTTAATCCAATCTTAAGGTTGGCCGTGCGAGAGTGACGGCAGGTTCCAGTTGTGTTAAACCGGTCGCGAACACCGCCAATATGAGAATTCTGATTGTCGAAGACGAACCGGATCTATTGCGCAGCCTCGCCCAGGCGCTGCGTGAGGAGGGTTACGCCGTGGACACTGCCAACGACGGCGAGGAGGGCTGGTTCAAGGCCGAAAGTTATGACTACGACGCTGTGGTGCTCGACGTGATGTTGCCCAAACTCGACGGCTGGGAAATCCTCAAGCGCCTCCGCAAAATCAAAAAGACGCCGGTGCTCATGCTCACCGCCCGCGACCAGTCGCGCGACCGCGTGAGGGGTCTCGACACCGGCGCGGACGATTACGTCGTCAAACCGTTCGACTTGTCGGAATTGTTCGCCCGCCTGCGCGCGCTCATCCGCCGCAGCGCCAACAAAACCACCAATGTCATCGAAATCGGTGACGTGAAAATTGATACCGCGGCGCGCACTGTTTTCCGCGCCGAGAAACCCGTCGAGTTGACGGCCCGCGAATACGCGCTGGTCGAATTTCTTGCACTGCATCGCGGTGAAGTCGTGACCCGCACGCAGCTTTACGAGCATTTGTTCGACGAGAGTGACAACACGCTTTCCAACCTGCTCGACGTGCACGTCTCCAACGTTCGCAAAAAGCTAGGTGCGGAATTCATCACCACCCGCCGCGGCCATGGCTATTGCATCGAATGAAACCCGAAGTCCGAAATCCGAGATCCGAAAGCAGCTCGAAATCCGAAGGCCGAATCACTGAGCTTCCCAGATTCGGATTTGTGGATTCAGAGTTCTTTCGGGATTCGCGATTCGAATTTCGGACTTCGTAACATGATTTTCAAATCCATCAAATGGCGGTTGCAAATCGGGTATGGCCTGGTCCTCGCCGCTGTGCTCACAGGGCTGGTCTGCACTTCCTATCAGATGGAACGAACCAGGCAGTATTCCAATATCCAAGTGGAGATGAACAGCCACACCGGGATGATTGCCGACTCTATGCGATTTCCGCCGCCGCCGCGGCCAGATCAGCCGGACCAGCCGCCACGTCAACGCCCGTTTCCGCCAGACCATCCGCCCGGCAGGCTGCATTTGCCTCCTCGAGATGACTTGATCTTGACGAATGCTTTTGATGCAACCGGCACAAACGGATTTTATTATGCGATCTGGACGTGGGATGGCACCAGGGAATTGATGCGTTCAGCCAATGCACCGTCTGATGTCCCACCGCCGGTCGGTCATGAATGGACGCGCATGCGGGGCATCTATCGCGAAGATTGCGTGCCGATACCGGCCGAAATGCTGCCGGGACCTCATATGGGATATAGGATTTTGGTCGGCCGATCCATTGCGCCGGAACTCTACCAACTGCATCGGACGCTGCTGATTCTGACGTGCCAAGACATAATTATCTGGCTTATCGGACTTCTCATCGGCTCGAGAGTCGCCGCCCGGGCAATCCAGCCGATTGCGGTGATCAGCACTGACGCGGCAAAAATTTCCGCGGGCGACCTGTCCCGGCGCATCAATGTCGCCGAAACTGAAAGCGAGCTTGGCAAGCTTGCCGCGGTACTCAATTCAACCTTTGCCCGGCTCGAAACTGCGTTTGCCCAACAGCGGCAGTTCACCGCCGACGCCGCGCATGAACTACGCACTCCGGTTTCAGTGATGCTGACGCAAACCCAGACGGCCTTGAATCGCGAGCGCAGCGCCAACGATTATAAACAGGCGGTCGAGGTCTGTCAGCGCGCCGCCCAGCGCATGCGGAAGCTCATCGAATCGCTGCTCGAATTAGCACGGCTCGATGCCGGGCAGGAACCGTTGAAACGGCTGAAGTTCGATCTGTCCCAGACTGCCTGGGATTGCGTGGAACTGGTCCGTCCGCTGGCCGCTGCCCGGGGCGTAACCATTCATTCCGACCTGCAACCGATCGAAGGCCATGGCGACGCGGAACGACTGGGGCAGGTCATCACCAACCTGTTGGCCAATGCGGTTCAATACAACAAAGACAACGGCGAGGTCCGTATCAGCGCGAAAGTGCAGGCCAGCATGATTCTGCTGGCCGTCAGCGACACCGGGCCGGGAATTTCCAGCGCGGACCTGCCGCACGTGTTCGACCGGTTTTATCGGGCGGACCCATCGCGCTCATCGGGTCAGACCGGTCTCGGCCTGGCGATTTCCAAAGCCATCGTCGAGGCCCACGGCGGGAGTATCGACGTTGCGAGCACGCCGGGAGCTGGAACGACGTTCACCGTCGTGTTACCGGCGACCTGATGGTTTTGGTAGGGCCGAGCTGCCGCTCGGCCGGGCTGCGCTGCTGCGCAGCCCGGCCGAAACCACCAAAATTGGGCGGGTTGCCGTGTCGGCGACCTAATTTCAGGGACGGCGACACGCCGTCCCTCCCGGTTTTATCTCAGGAACATTTCCGCCGCCGCGTCGGCGAATCGCAAGCCTTTTGGCGTAAGTTGAAAATGATCGTCGTCCTGGGCCGCCCAGGCACGCGCCGTTAATTGGCCCATTTCTGTTTTCCATTCTTCGCGCAGATCGAAGCCGGTTACGCGCCGGAATTCCATAAACGGCCAGCCGGTGGTCATCCGCAAACCGAACGCGGCGGTTTCGCCGGCGCATTTCAACGGCGACAGCTCTTCGCGCGATTCGATGGCGCGTTGTCCCTTTTCAAGCTGCTCGCAATAAAGTTGCGTGTTCGACCAGTTCTTCGTCCGCACGCCACGCACATAACTCGTTGCGCTTGGTCCCAGCCCGTAGAACGAGCCGCCGCGCCAGTAATTGACGTTGTGCTGACAGGCAAAGTGCGGAAGGGAGCGCCGATCTCCGACCCGGCGCGTTGACAAGGCGTCTGCCCGTGCCGGGTCGGAGACCGGCGCTCCGGCATTGCGCGCGAAGTTGGCAACTTCATATTGCCGGAAACCGCCGGCGGTCGCGCGCTCAACCAATTCCTCGTACATGGCGCAGGCCAGTTCTTCGTCCACGTCGAATTCGCCGGCTCGCAGTTGCGCAAACAGCGGTGTGTCGTCTTCGTAAATGACTTCGTAACTGGACAGGTGCTCGCTGCCGAGGGCGAGCGCCTCGACCAGGGTCGCGCGCCAGATGTCCAACGTCTGGCCGGGAATCGCAAACATCAGGTCGAGGTTGACATTGTCGAAACCGGCTTTGCGCAGGGTGTCAAACGATTTGAAAACCTGTTCGCGGGAATGAATCCGGCCCAATCGGTCGAGTAATGTTTCGTCCAGCGATTGCACACCCATTGAAATGCGGTTCACGCCAAAGTCGCGGAGCAATTTTGCTTTGTCGGCTGAAACGGTGGCGGGATTGCATTCGACGGTGAATTCGTCGGCTCCGAGCAATGGCAGCTGTTCCAAGGCCTGAAGGATTTGTTTCCATTGCCGGAGGTTGAGCAGCGATGGTGTGCCCCCACCGAAGAAGATGGTCCGCGGCTGCAAATCGGCAGCGACCAGTTCCAATTCACGGATCAATGCGGCCACATAGCGATGGATGAGGTCGCCGGTGGAAGGCTCTGAATAAAAGGCGCAATACGCGCATTTCTGCGCGCAGAAGGGGACATGAACATACAGGCTCGGGACGCGGGCCGTGGATTTGACCGGCATGGACACAACGTAGCCGCCTTTCCCGGCGCTGGCGAACGAAAACTGCCGCCGCGAAATGGTCCCTAGCGACGCGAGGCAACCCTGCTACGAGGGATGGACGCGTTGCACGTTTTGGGCTTTCAACCCTTTCTCGCTGGATACGATCTCAAAAGAGACTTCTTCGCCTTCGTTGAGCGTCTTGAATCCGG
>Ga0335085_10007830_pt1 | contig 16419 bp, 14 predicted proteins | sample Lox_Sample_45_FD_206712 | JGI IMG/M metagenome (GOLD analysis project Ga0335085, IMG submission 206712) | Soil microbial communities from Loxahatchee National Wildlife Refuge, Florida, United States - Lox_Sample_4.5 | ecosystem: Environmental > Terrestrial > Soil > Wetlands | place: USA...
GAAAGCGGCGCCTTCGGGCGCGCGGCCGTCCCCGCCGGAGCATCGACAGGCTCGCACGAGGCGGTCGAGCTGCGCGACGGCGACCCGGGTCGGTATCGTGGCAAGGGCGTCCGTCGGGCGGTATCCGCGGTCCTGACCGAGATCGCGCCGGCGATCGTCGGCCGTGACCCGCAGGATCGCCGCGGGCTCGACCGGCTGCTCATCGATCTCGACGGCACTCGAGACAAGTCGCGTCTGGGGGCGAATTCCGTGCTCGGGGTCTCCCTGGCGGCGGCGAAGGCGGCCGCGGCGGAGGCCGGCGAACCGCTCTATGCGTGGCTCGGCGGCGACGCCGCCACGCGGCTGCCGCTGCCGCAGTTCAACATCCTCAACGGCGGTCGGCACGCGGTCGATTCCACGGACTTCCAGGAGTTCATGATCGCCCCGATCGGCGCATCGACCTTCTCCGAGGCTCTCCGGATGGGCTCGGAGATCTTCCACTCCCTTCGGGACGAGCTCCGCGATCTCGGGCTGGGCGTCGGCCAGGGCGACGAAGGAGGGTTCGCCCCCTCGCTCGACTCGAACGCCGCGGCCGTCGAGATCATCCTGCGGGCGATCGAACGCGCGCGGTACCGCGCCGGCGAGGATGTGGCGATCATGCTCGATCCCGCGGCGAACGAGCTGCTCGACTCGGAGCAGCCCCCGACGGCTGACGGCGAGCTGACCTACCGACTGACGAAGGAAGGCCGCGTCCTTCGGTCCTCCGAGCTGATCGACTTCTGGGCCGACTGGATCGATCGATATCCGATCCCGTCGCTCGAGGACGGGTTGGCCGAGGACGACTGGCTCGGATGGCAGCGCCTGACCGAGCGGCTCGGGGGCCGGATCCAGGTCGTCGGCGACGACCTGTTCGTGACCGACCCGGAGCGGCTCCGGCGCGGCGTCGAGGAGCGCAGCGCCAACGCGATCCTCATCAAGCTCAACCAGATCGGGACGCTGACCGAGACGCTGGACGTGGTCGCGATGGCGCGGGAGGCCGGTTGGGGCCAGGTCGTGAGCCACCGATCCGGCGAGACGGAAGACACGACGATCGCCGATGTCGTCGTCGGCGCGGGCATCGCCCAGATCAAGAGCGGGGCTCCGTCACGGAGCGAGCGGGTCGCGAAGTACAACCGGTTGCTCCGGATCGAGGAGGAGCTCGGGCCGCGGGCGACGTATGCCGGTTCGGAGGGCGTGCGGTCTTGGCGTGCTTGACGCTGTCCGAGGCCGCACCCTACGCTCCGCCGGCGCCGATGGCCCACGCTGTCGTGTGCGTCCCGGGGAGTTCGTCGCTTCCCGCCGCAGGAGGCCCGGACCCGTCGCTCACGCCCGTCACCACCAGGCGATCGCGGGCCCTCACCGCCAGGCGATCGCTGGCATCGCTCGGCGGAGTCGATCACGCCGGTTCGTTCGCCGAGATGTCCGGGGCTGGGAGTCGAACGCCGCGGAGGCTCGTCCTTGACGTACGTCCTGATCTCGCTCGGCGCCGTCCTCGGCGCGAACCTGCGTTTCCTCGTCGGCGGCTGGGTCGCCGATCGATTCGGTGCGGCGTTCCCGTACGGGACCCTCGTCATCAACATCACGGGCTCGTTCTTGATCGGCCTGGTCCTCACCCTGGCCGCCGATCGGATCGTCCCGCCCTGGGTCCGGACGACCGTCGCGATCGGATTCCTCGGCTCCTACACGACGTTCTCGACGTTCAGCTACGAGACGCTCGCCCTCATCCAGGACGGCGCGATCCTGAAGGCCGTGCTCAACATCGGAGTGAGCGTCGCGGTCGCGCTCGTCGGGGTGTTCGCCGGGGCCGCCCTGGCCCGGGCGCTGTGAGCGAGGTGGTGCGATGACCCGCGGCAGCCGCGGCCTCCGGGTCCAGGTCTACCTCGGGGAGACCGACCAGGTCGGCCACGTCCCTCGGTACCAGGCGATCTTGGAGTACCTTCGGCGTGAGGGCGCAGCCGGAGCCACGGTCGTGCGCGGCCTGGCGGGATTCGGTGCGAACAGCCGGATCCACACCGCCGCGATCCTGCGCCTGTCGCTGGACCTGCCGCTGGTCGTGACGTGGATCGACGAGCCCCGCCGGGTCGAGCGCCTCCTCCCGGGTGTCCAGCGCCTCGCCGGGTCCGGCATCGTCGTCCTCGACGAGGTCGAGATCGCGAGCTACGGGCGTCGCACGGTCGAGCAGCTCCGGTTCGACCTGCCGGTCGAGGACGTCATGACCCGGGAAGTCGAGTCGATCCACGAGGATGCTTCCGTCCGCGAGGCTGTCGAGCGGCTCGTCGGGCGGGACTTCCGGTCGTTGCCTGTCGTCGCACCCGACGGTCGGGTCGTGGGCGTGGTCAGCAGCGGCGATCTCGTGACGCGTGGCGGGCTGGAAGCACGCCTCGAGCTCCTGTCGGCGATGCCCGATGAGGCGCGTCGGTCGGCCCTCGAACGGCTGCCGGACCGTTCCGTCCGCGAGGCGATGACCCCTGATCCGGTGACGGTACGGATCGATGAGACTCTCGCCTCGGCGACCCACCTGATGGCCGAGCGCCACCTGAAGCGTCTGCCGGTGGTCGATGCGGCCGGTCGGCTGGCCGGCCTGCTCACGCGGATGGATGTGCTCCGCGCGGTCGCCGAGACGTTCCCGCGTGCCGTCGAGGACGGACCGGGACACGCCGGGGCGAAGGCCGTCGGCGAGCTGATGCGGCGGGAGGTGCCAGCGGTGCCGGTCGAGGCCGACCTCGCGGTGCTCCTCGATGCGGTCGCATCGACACGTCTCAATCGGGCCGTCGTCATCGACGGCGAGCGCCGGGTCATCGGAGTCGTCAGCGATGCCGATGTCGTCGCCCGGGTCGATCCGGCGGCGAGGGGCAACGTGATCGGTCGGCTCATGCGTGGCGACGATCGGCCGCCCGGCGGCGGTCGCACCGCCGGCGATCTCGTCTCCGGTCCGCCGCTCACCGTCACGCCCGACACGACGATCGCGGAGGCGGCCCGGCGGACGCTCGAGACCCGGCACAAGGTCCTGTGCGTCATCGACGCGAGGGGCAGCCTGCTCGGGATCGTCGACCGAGCAGACCTCCTACGCGCCGCGGGCGGGGCGCTGCGCGATCTCGACGACTCGGTCGATGGGCAGCCCGGCGAATGAGATGGCCCAGCCAGCGTCCGAGGCGGGCGTCGACGGTACGCGCTTCTGGCGGCGGCTACGGGACGCCGTCGCGGTCGCGGTCGTTGATGGCGAATCCGCGACGCAACGACTCGCCGTCGCCCTTCTGGCCGGCGGCCACGCCCTCGTGGAGGACGTTCCGGGCACGGGCAAGACGACCCTGGCGCGGGCGTTCTCGAAGGCACTCGGGCTCCGCTTCGCTGGCGTCCAGGGGACGCCCGACCTGTTGCCCGGAGACGTGACCGGCAGCAGCATCTACGAGGCCGGCACGTTCCGCTTCGTCGCAGGCCCGATCTTCGCCAATGTCCTGCTCGTCGACGAGATCAACCGGGCGACGCCCCGGACCCAGTCGGCGCTGCTCGAGCGATGCGGAGCCGCCGAACTCTCGGCCCGGGAGACCGCGCGGGCACTCCGACGCACGGGGACCGCTGTCCGGGCCGTCCTCCGGCTCGGGCCCGCATCGCCACGACCGCGGCTGCCATGACCCTTGGGGCGGCTGCCGCGCCGCCGCACGGTGAGGGCGATTCGGGCGTGGTCGTCGAGGTCGAGGAGCCGCAGGGACCGGGGATCGACTTCGATCGTCTTTCGAACGGTGGCCTCATCGGATGGCGTGCAAGAGCCGCTGGGATCTGGCTCGGGTTCGATCGAGCCGCGCTCCTCGATTCGGATGACGGCTCGGGCCGGCGGGTCCGGGTCCTCGTGCGCCTGCCAGCGTCTACCTTCGCTGGAGCGAGACTGCGGGTGGACCTGGTCGGCGGCTGGATGACGCCGGCGGGACCGATCCTCGTCGGGCAGGTCTTCGGCGGTCCGATCCCCGTCCCCCTGCTCGCTCGCGCGGCGGCCGGCATCGGCGATGGGGCCACATGGTTGGAGCCGGAGGCGACGCGGGCGGCGGCCCGGCGAGCCCGCCAGCGATACCGAGAGCGGCAGAGCCATGCCCGGATCAGCGGTGGTCGGGCGTGGGATCCGTCAGGTGCCCTGCCGCCGGAGCTGGCCCGCTTCGAGACGCCGCATTCCGGCCCCGAGTACCGGCTGTCGCGTGTCCCGCCACGGTATCTGCGTGCGCTGAAGGACCTGCTCGACGATGATGAGCGGCTCCTCTACTGGGTCGAGCGACCGATCGCCCTCGAGATGTCGCTCAGGCAGCGGCTCCGTCGCGACACGGATCGGCGAGCGGCGATGCTCGCGCTGACCGATCGGCAGCTGCTCTGGATCGTGGACCACGCCCAGCCCGATCGCTACCTCAGCGACTGGGGCGTCGACGTCGAGCTGGTCCCGATCGAGCGGGTCGTGGCTACCGGGCTCAGTCGGGCCGACGAGGCGGTCATCCTGTCGGTCCGCGGTCGCGGCGGTGAGCGCTCGTACCGCCTGCCGGCGGAGTTCACGGCCGAGGTCGCGGTCATGCGCGACCTGATCGAGCGGTTCACGCCCGGCCGAGGAGGGGATCTGCCGCGGCGACGCTATCGGATCGAGCCGAGCGGGCCTGACGTCGGGGCGGCCGCGCGGTTCGGCCAGGAGGCCGACGCGGCCCGGCTCCTCGATGCCGCCGGCGCCCACGGCGAGGTCCTCGCCTTCCTGTTCAGCCCGCGTCGGCCCGGTCAGCGCCATCCGGCGGCGATGGCGGTCCACCCGACGGAGGTCGAGGTCGTGGCTGACGGACGGCGTCGCCAGACGGGTCTCGACTCGATCGGGGTGGTGTCGCTGACCCTGTCGCCGCTCGTCGGTCGGCTGTCCTTCGGGGCCGGCGTGGAGCTGACGTACCCGGCGCCGCTCGCCGAGCGAGCCGCAGCGGTCGTCCGGCTCGCGCGGAAGCTGCTCGCCGACGCACCCTAGGCGGAGGTGCCAGCCCTAGGCAGCCGACGGTCGCCGGCGCCCGCGGGCGAGCCGCCAGAGCAGTGGGATGCTCACGAGCTGGAGGGCGACCGACAGTCCGGCGAGGGCGGCGAGCGACGCTCCGTAGAGGAGGCCCATCGCCGCGCTCCCGACGAACCAGGCAGCTCCGTAGCCGAGGTCGAACAGCCCGTACGCGGTGGCGATCCGGTTCCTAGGCACCATCGATGCCACGGCCGCGGCCGCGATCGAGCCGTGGACGCCGGTCCCGAGGCCCCAGAGCACGATCCCGGCGAACGCGATCGCCGGGGCACCGAGAAACGCGAGCGGAGCAGCCAGCAGCGTCGCGAGCGTCAGCGGGATCAAGATGACGACGCCATGACGGTCGAACGGCCGGCCTAGAAGCAGCGAGCCGAGCCCGCCCGCGCCCATCGCCGCCGCGTAGGCGACCGGGATGAGCGCCGCCGGCACGTCGCCGCCGCGCTCGAGATGGAAGGCGATGAGCGGGAAGTCGGTGGTCCCGGCGGCGACGAGCGCCGATGCGGCGAGGTACGTCCAGAACCGGCCCGACAGGCCGTCTCCATCCGCCGTCACCACCGGCCCCGAGAGGTGTCGCGGGTTCGGGTTGGTCAGTCGGGCCACGAGCAGCGACGCCAGCGCCAGGACCGCCGGGACGAGCAGGATCGCGAATGCCAGCCGGTACTCGCCGCTCGCCGCCACGACGACCGCCACGACCAGCGGCCCGATCATCGCGCCGAGCTGGTCGAGGACTTCGTGAACCCCGAAGCCCCAGCCACGTCCGATCTCGGTCGTGGCCTCGGCGAGCATCGCATCCCGGGGCGGATTCCGGAGGGCCTTGCCGACCCGTTCGAGGACGACGAGCGCCGACGCGCCTTGCCAGGACCCGGCGACGGCGAGCGCCGGCACCGACGCCATCTGGACGACGTAGCCAAGGATCGTGATCGGCCAGTACCGGCCCGAGGCGTCGGCGGCGCGCCCGGAGACGAGGCGGAGCGCGTAGCCCAAGAACTCGCCGGCGCCGGCGACGACCGCCACGGCCCCGGCGCTCGCGCCGAGCAGGCCGAGGTACGGGCCGACGATGCTGCGTGAGCCTTCGTACGTGAGATCCGCGAAGAGACTGACGACCCCGATGAGCAGGACGAACCGCAAAGCCCGCTGGCCCGGATGTCGGGCTGGGCGGCCGTCGACGCCCGTCACGTCGGCGCCTCGGGGTCCGGGGCTTGGTGGCCGTCGGCCGCCCCGATCGGCGCCGAGGACGAGACGGCCGGCGCCGATCGGGGCGAGCATCCCGGTCCGGGAGACGGCTTGCCTCACGAGGAACGAGGGGTGGGCGTGGAGACGACGGACGAACGCTCGCGCCCGATCATCGTCGAACGCCGCGAGCGCCCGCGCCGCGGCCGCCGCACGGTACGGCTCGCGAACGGCGGTGAGCTCGATCAGCGGTCCGATCGCGGCGGCGGTCGCCCGTCGTGCGAGCAGGTCGGCGGCGAGCATCGCCCGCTCCGTGTCCGGATGGCCGAGGGCCCAGATCAACCGGTCGTCGTACCGGTCGTCTCGCTCGAGGAGCGCCCCGCACGCAGCGCAGGTCTCCGCGTCCCAAGGCTCGACCGCGAAGCAATCCGGACAGAACCGGCTCAGTCCGATCACCCCTGGTCAGGGCCGGAGGGACGGATCCTCATCTTCCGCTCCGTCATCGAAGATCCGCCGGTAGATGTCCTGGCCATAACTGGTCGGCAGCGGTGATCCCTCATTGAGCCGGAATGTGCGACGTCCATCGGGCAGACGCTCGGCTCGGAGGAACAGGCCCTGGCCGTCGCGCTCCGCGCACAGCGAGCTCGCGAGGTCGTAGAGGTGGGTGACGTAGCCGATCTTGACGCCGCGCTCAAGCAGGGCCCGGACGACCTGGCGGCCGATCTCCGACCCCTCGCGCTCGTTCGTCGAGGCGAACGACTCGTTCAGCAGAACCAGACTTCGTGCGTCGACGTGGTCGACGATCGCGCTCATCCGACCGAGCTCCTCGTCGAGCTTGCCGCTCTTGAGCGTCTCGTCCTCCTCGCGCTTGAAGTGGGTGAAGACGCCGGACCGGACGTCAGCCCGGAACGAGGCGGCCGGCACGAACATCCCGGCCTGGAGCAGCAGTTGGGCCTGTCCGAGGCTTCGCAGGAACGTGGACTTGCCGCCCCGGTTCGCACCGGTGATGACCAGGAGCGGCTTGCCGTCGCCGTCGATGTCGTTGCCGACCGCCCGCATCTGGCCGAGGCTCAGGCTGAGGGCCAGGTCGTAGAGCCCGCGGGCCTCGATGACCGGCCGATCTGCTGGCATCGGGTCCGGCAGGCACGTCGGTTCGCCTTTGGCGGTCAGGACCTCGCGCAGGTTGATGCAGCCGACATAGAACCCGAGCTCGGCTCGAAGCTGGGCGAAGTAGCTCAGGATGTGGTCGGTCGAGCGGGCCAGGGCGTCGGCGGCCAGCGCGATGCCCCGGCCCCGTAGCTCTCCGAGGGCCTGGGCGCCGGCCTCATCGCGAGGCGGCAGCTCCCAGGTGAAGCTGCCGGCCTCGGCCAGGCCGATCCGCTCGCGCCAGGTCGGCTTGGCGACCCGCCGCCGGAGGACGTAGTGGGCGCCCCTGTTCGCCGCGCCGAGCTCGGCGCTCATCCGGACGCCGTCGCGGAACTCGAGGCGCCGGAGGTGGGCCTCGGTCGCTCGGAAGTAGGCCTCGCCGAGCTCCGCGTCCAGCTCGCCGAAGAACCGTCGGAAGCCGTCGGAGCCGAGTTCGGCCGCCCGGGTCTCGCCGATCGTCCGCAGTCGGCGGAGAAGCTCCATGAACTGCCGCAGCACGTCGACCGATCGCCGGAGCAGGGAGTCCGGATAGCGCGACGAGTATCCCCAGACGCGCCGCTCGCGGTCGATCGCCTCGACCGCGAGGGCATAGAGCTCGCGGGCGAGGTCCGGGTGGGCGAGGCAGTCGGACAGCACGGCTTGTCTGTAGCGGATGGCGTCCGGGCTGTCGAGCGATGCGAAGATCGTCGATCTGGCGATGTCGAAGAGATAGCGATCTCCCTGCGCCATCACGGCGCAGATGATGTCGGTGCCGAGATCCTGGACGAGGGGACCGCTCGTGTCGGGTGCCTTGGCGGTCCAGGCGAGGTCCCGATCCCGATAGGCGAGGTAGACCTTCATCCGGACAGCCGAGCCTTCAGCAGCGGATACGTCAGGCGGTGCTTCTCGGCGATCGCCAGGGCGTACGCCAGACCGTCGGCCGGGCGACGGATGATCTCGAACGTCCGCCGCGCGGGATGGTCGGCGTCAGCCACGCTCGTCATGCTGACGATGCGCGGATCGGCTGACGCGAGCTCGTCGAGGAAGGTCACGATCACCGCCAGCGGACCCAGATCGAGGATCCGCCGGACGATCCGGAGGCCGATGAAGCGCTGGTCGTCGAGGGTCGTCGAGCTGAAGCTCTCGTTCATCACGATGAGGCTCTGATCGGTCGCCTCGGCCAGGATGAGGCGGATCCGCCGGAGGTCGTCCTCGAGCTTGCTGCTCAGGTCCTCGACCAGCTCCTGATGCTCGAAGTGGCTGAAGATCCGGTCGACCAGCGGCACACGGGCGTCGGCAGCTGGGACGAGGACACCGACCCGGGCGAGGTGGTGGAGCTGTCCGACGGTCCGGGCGAACGTGGTCTTGCCTCCCTGGTTCGGACCGGAGACGACGATGACCCGCTCTGTCCCCGTCAGACGGACGTCGTTCGTCACCACCGGGCCGCGATCGGCGATCATCCCGGCCAGCGCGAGGTCGTAGACCTGGTGGGCATCCAGCGTCCGCGAACCCGTGCTCACGTCCGGGTAGCAGAACGGCAATCCGGCACGCCGGATGCGGGTGACGTACTCGAGATACGCCAGGTAGAACTGGATCTCGCGATCGAAGCGAGCGACGGTGGCGTCGATGAAGGAGGCGTGGCGCTCCTTGAAGGCATCGAGCGCACCGAAGGCATCGGGATGCTGGGCCGCGACCCCCTCGAGGATCGCCGCCTCGACGTGGTTCATGTCCGGCCAGCGCTCGAACGAGAACTCGTACGTCTTCTCCGCACCCTGGCGGAACTTCTCGAAGTGGGCGAGCACCTCGGCGCCGTAGTCAGGTTCGGGCTCGAACGGCGTGACGACGATCTTGCTGCCGTCCAGGCGCAATCGGTACCTGACGCCGGCCAGAGCGGCCGTCACGCGCTCGATGTCGGCGGCGAGGGTCCCGAGCGCATCCGATCGGAGGTAGTCGTCGAGGTACGCCCGGAACCCGACCAGGCCGCGCGACCGGACCTGAAGATCCGCGAGGTGTGTCGCCAGGTCCCTGATCGCCCCGACGTAGGCATCCGCGGCATCCACGAGCCAGCGCTCTTGCTCGTACCGATAGTAGACCTTCGACGCTCGGCGAAGCCGGCCCCGGACCGTCCGCATCTGTTCGGCGAAGGAGGCGATCGTCGTGGCGAGCTGCCGATCCTCGAGGTCACGGAAGACCTCGTGGCGATAGCCGATCGCGTCGACGTCCGAAAGGGGCACAGCGAAGTACCCGGCCAGGTCGTACCCCTCACGGCCGGCGACGATGGCAGCCACGATGTCCGAGAGGTGGAGGTCGCCGAAGTACTCCGGGGCAGCCGCCGCAGGACCGGAGCTCCCGGCACCGCCTTCGAACAGGACGCTTTCGAACGTCGTCGGATCACCTCCTCGGCCCGAGGAGGCCCCAGAAGCGACGATGGCTCCTGGAGCCGTTGCCCCAGAAGCCATCACCCGCTAGGCGGGATCCATCGCGAGCTTCATCGCGTCTCGATTACGACGATTGTTCGTCCCTTCACGAGTCGTGTCAACCGCCCCACCGCTGGGAATTAGTGGGTCCGATCATGGTCGCAGGGTCGACGCGAGCCGGCGGTCAGCAAGCAGGAGGTCCAGCGCCTCCACGATCGACCGGCAGACCACGTCAGCGGCCAGGATCGCCGCCCCGGCAGCGCCCTCCGGACCGATGACGGCGATCCCGATGGCGGCGGCTCGGAGCATCGCCGCGTCGTTGCGCCCGTTTCCGATCGCCACGGTCCGGGTCGGGTCGAGTCCATCGAGGAGGGCCGCCTTGTCGTCGCCGCGCTCGATCATCGACAGGGAGACCGGGAGGTCCGCGATGGTCCGGGCGGCGGAGCCATGCGTGTCCGCCGTAACCACGTGGATCTCGACGTCTCGGGCGAGGGTCGTGAGCCGATCGCCGACCCCGGCGATGAGTCGCCCGCCGTCGGTCAGCGTGCCGTTCAGGTCCAGGACGAGGTACGTGACTTCGATCGGGCTGGCTCCCGGGATCGCGTAGGTCAGCACGTACGCCTCATCTGGCGGTGCGTCCGCGACGTCACCACCGTGCGCCACCCTGACCGAACGATACGCCGGGTGGCTCGCGCGGCGGCGAATGGCAGTCACCCAGGTGGCGCCACGGTCTCCATCGTGCCCCGCGCCTCCACGCGGTACCGCGTCCGAGAGGCGCCGCCATGCCAGTGCTGCTCATGGAAGAAGAGCGGCGGTCCGACATCGATCGATCGTGACGATCCTCGAGCGTCTTGAGTCACGCCCTGCTGTCGGACGACAACCACGGTGACCTCGGGCGAAAGCTTCTGGCGGCACGCTTCGCAGACGTGGGAACTGGACATCGGCCGGCCTCCTACTCGATCGTGAGTAGAAGCCGTCAGCGGTACGAGCACCGCGGATCGCCACGCTCGAGGCATGACCGGCGAGCCTCATCGCCTCGACCGCAGTCTAGCCGCTGGGCGCTCGCACCATCGCCGACGAACGTCAACGACCGCCCCGCCTGACCCGACCACGAGCCGGTATCGTTCGGACCGATCGCTCCCGCGTCCGACCGGCTCCGTCCCGGCGGGGAGCCGGTCGCCATCACGAGGGAGCGCTGGCATGGCAGGCGACGATCCGATCGATCCGACGATCCCGCCGAGCGGGACCGGCTGTGCCGAGTGCCTCGCCACCGGTGGCTGGTGGTTCCACCTCCGCCGTTGCGCCCACTGCGGCCGCGTCGGCTGCTGCGACTCATCGCCGTCCCAGCACGCGAGCCACCACGCCGCCGACGCCGGCCACCCGGTCGTCCAGAGCTTCGAGCCGGGCGAGGACTGGTTCTGGGACTATGCTCGACAGGCATACCTCGCCGGCCCGGCCCTGGCACCGCCCCGGCACCACCCGCTCGACCAGCCGGCGCCGGGACCGGCCGGGCGCGTGCCGGCCGACTGGGTCAGCCGGCTCCACTGAGCCGGGCCGCAGGGAGGAGACGACGATGGCCGACGCCGGCCGGACCAGCGGATGACCCTCGACCGGCCACGCCCCATCGCCGCCCTCGGCCCCGAGCCGATCCGGACGATCGGTCGCGACGAGCTCAAGGCGAAGCTCGACCGGGGCGACGACTTCCGGCTCATCATGGCCCTCAATCGCTGGGCCTACGACGCGAAGCACATCCCGGGCTCGCTCCATTTCGACACGCCGGAGGCGCTCTACGCCGCGATCCGGCCAGAGGACGAGGTCGTCGTCTACTGCTCGAACGTCGACTGTCTCTCGAGCGTGGCCCTCTATCGCGATCTCGTCCGACGCGGCTACGCCAACGTCCGCCGCTATGCCGGCGGGCTCCTCGACTGGGAGGACGCCGGCCTGCCGCTCGAGGGCGCCTGGGCCCCGCCGTCGTGATGGCGGCGAGCCGATGAGCCGGCGCGATCCCGACCCGTCGTTCCTCGCCGACCTCGAGGCCGAGCGTATCGGCTGGTACGAGCTCATCGGGCTCGTCCGGAGCCTGACGCCCGACGAGTGCCTCGTCCCGGGCTACTACGAGGATCCCGCCTGGACCGTCCGCGACCTCGTCGCCCACGTCGGGACCTGGCTCGCCGAGGCCGAGACCCAGTTCGAGCGGCTCGTCGGCGGGACGTACGACGGCCACGACGTCGATGTCGACGGTCTCAACGCCGCCCTCCTCGCGGCGATGGAGGGCCAGCCGTGGGAGGTCGCCTGGGTCCAGGCGAACGCCGCCCGGACGAAGATGCTCGAGGACGCGGCGGCTCTCGGCGCCCGGACCGAGGAGGCGGCCTGGTGGATCCGCAAGTCCGGCGGCGACCACTACGCCGAGCATCTCGAGCGCCTCCGGGCGTGGGTGGCCGAGCTCGTCGCGCGCCGGACCGACGAGGCCGGGCAGGCCGACGGCTGACGCGATGGGCGCGCGATCCTGGCCCGAGCTTCCGTGGACGGAATGGCAGCCGACCGTCGAGACCGTCCATCGCTGGCTCCAGATCGTCGGCAAGGTCCGCCTAGCGCTCATGCCGCCCTGGAACCATTGGTGGCAGATCACCCTCGCGCTCACGGCCCGCGGCCTGACGACCGGCCCGATGCCGTACGCCGCTCGCGCCCTCCAGGTCGACCTCGACTTCCTCGACCACCAGCTGCTCGCGACCGACAGCGATGGCCGTGTCTGGGCGATGGCGCTCGCGCCCCGATCGGTGGCCGACTTCTACCGCGAGCTCACGGACGGCCTTCGGACGATCGGCATCGAGGTGTCGACCTGGCCGGTCCCGGTCGAGGTCGAGGACGCGACACCCTTCCCGGCCGACGAGCGCCACGCCACCTACGACCCGGGCCACGCCGAGGCGCTCTGGCGGGGCTTGCTCCAGGCCGACCGGGTCCTGAAGGCCCACCAGACCGGGTTCGTCGGCAAGGCGAGCCCGGTGGGCCTCTTCTGGGGCAGCTTCGACCTGGCGACCTCGCGCTACTCCGGGCGACCGGCGCCACGCCATCCGGGCGGCATCGCGAACTGCCCGACCTGGGTCATGGAGGAGGCGTACTCGCGCGAGGAGGCCGCCGCGGGCTGGTGGCCGGCGAGCGAGCCGCCCGGGCCGGCCTTCTACGCCTACACGTATCCCGAGCCGAGCGGCTACCGGGCGGCGGCTGTCTTGCCGAGCGCCGCGACCTACGATAGGTCCTTGGGCGAGTTCATCCTTCCGTACGACGCCGTCCGCGCCAGCCCCGATCCGGATGCGACGGCCCTCGCCTTCTTCCGTTCGACGTACGAGGCCGGCGCCGATCTCGGGGGCTGGGACCGGTCGGCCCTCGAGCCGGTCGAGATCCCCGACCGCCCGCCGCGGCGACCGTGGAGCCTCGCGCCGGATGTCCCGCCCTGACATGCGAGCCCGGGTGACCGGCGAGCCGCGTCCGGGCGACGGGTGCCGGGGCGCACCGCCCATCCGTCTCGTCGGCCGCCGGGGCTTGCATCCGGGGCCGAAAGCCCACATAGTCGATCGGCGATGGAGGGATCGTCCCGCTCCTGGCTGGCCAGCCGGCTCGATGCCGGCATCCCGGATACGCGGTGTACCTGAGCGTGCGGCGCCGGCCGCGCGCCTGACGCCCGGTCGCGATCGCTCGCGTCCCGGCCATCCCGATCCGGATCATCGTCCCCGGAGGAACTCCCGATGCCTGCGTCCCACGCGCCCCACCATCCGACCCTGACCCCCGCCGAGCTCGCGGCCCGACTCGTCGATCCGTCGCTCCTGCCGGTCGACGTCCGGCCGCTCGCCGCCTTCAACGGCTGGCGACTCGCCGGCGAGCCGCGTGGCGGGCACATCGCCGGGGCGGCCGCGTTCCCGGCGACCTGGGTCCGGGCACTCGAGGCACCGGAGTTCGATCGCCGGCTCGAGGCCGCCGGGATCGTCGCCGGCCGGACTCCGGTCCTGTACGGCTATGCCTCGGCCGAGACCGACGCCCTCGCCGATCGCCTCCGCGAGGTCGGGATCCCATCGATCCGGCTCGTCGGTGGCTGGGCCGCGTGGTCGGCCGACGACCGCCTGCCGATCGAGCGCCTGCCCCACTACGATCGGCTCGTCCACGGCGACTGGCTCCGGCTCGTCCTCGAGGGCCGAGCGGTCGAGGCCGCCCCGGCCGGGCCGATCCGGCTCTTCCACGTCAACTTCGGGGTGCCCGAGGAGTACGCCGAAGGCCACCTGCCCGGCGCGGTCTATCTCGACACGAACCGTCTCGAGGACCCGGCCGACTGGAATCGCCGCGGGCCCGACGCCCTCGCTCGGGCGCTCTCGGAGCTCGGCATCGCCCGTGACACGCCGGTCGTCCTCTACGGCCGCGACACCGAGGGCCAGGCGAACGAGAAGTGGCCGGGCCGGCGGGCCGGGCAGATCGCCGCGACCCGAGCGGCGCTCATCCTCCGCTACGCCGGCGTCGATGACGTCCGGGTCCTCGACGGCGGCTACGACCGCTGGGTCCGCGAGGGCCATCCGCTCGAGACGACCCCCAACGCCGCCGTCCCGACCGGCGCCTTCGGCGTCGCGATCCCGGCCCGCCCCGAGCTCATCGTCGACCTCGACGCGGCGAAGACGATCCTGGCCGACCCGAACGGCGCGGCGCTCGTCAGCGTCCGGACGTGGCGCGAGCACATCGGCGAGGTGAGCGGCTACAACTACATCGGCCCGGCCGGTCGGATCGCCGGCGACGTCTGGGGCAACTGCGGCTCCGACGCCTACCACATGCAGCACTACCGGACGATCGACAACACGATGCGGGCCTATCCCGAGATCGCGGCCAACTGGGCCGAGGCCGGGATCACCCCCGACAAGCACGTCGCGTTCTACTGCGGCACGGGCTGGCGGGCCAGCGAGACCTGGTTCTACGCCGACCTCATGGGCTGGCCCCGGATCGCCGTCTACGACGGCGGCTGGTTCGAGTGGAGCCAGGACCCGGAGCGCAACCCGATCGAGGTCGGCCTGCCGGTCGACGAGGCCGCCGCCTGACCGCACCGGCCGGTGGGACCTCCGGTCAGTCCTGGAGGTCCCGTCGGGCGATGCCCCACGCGCCGATCGCGAGGCCGACGACGGCCAGCACGACGCAGGTGATCATCCCAGGCCAGTCCCAGACGCCGATCATCGGCTGGCCGAGATGGGCCGTCAGGGCGAGCTGGTGGACCCAATCAGGCAATCCGAGGGCCGGCACGAGCAGGTCGATGAGGTAGGTCACGACGACGATCGCCGCGACGATCTCGCCCGCGATCGAGGCCCGGACCACCCCGCCGATGGCGAAGCCGATCCCGGCGAGCGCGGCGCAGTAGAGGCCCAGGACGACCGTCCCCGCCGCCGGCGTCAGGGCGTCGCTGCCGGCTGACGCCGCGCCGAGCCCGATGCCGAGGGCGATGACCGCGGTCATGACGGCGATCGCGAGGTAGACGCCGAGACCGCTCCGGAGGGCCCAGCCGCGGCGGGCCATCGGCGTGGCGAGGATGAGCTCGAGCCGGCCGGATGTCTCGTCCGAGGTCCAGCCGGCGACGAGCGTCGCCGCGGCGAAGCCGATGACGATGAACCCGAGCTCGATGAACACGAGCTGGAGGAAGCCGCCGGCGGTCGTCAGGTCGACGTTCGGGAAGATCTGCTGGATGACCTTGAGGATGTCCGGCGACTGGAGGAGCGAGTCGGCCAGCGACCGGCTCACGGCGCCCAGGAGGAGGCCGACGATCCCGATCCCGATGCCCCAGCCGAGGGCCACCGGCAGCCGCTCCCCGAACGACCGCCCGACGGGCCCGTCCTGACCGAGGAGGACCGCTGGCATGGCGGGCAGGCCGAACGAGCTCGTGGCGCCGAGGTCGCGCCGGACGAACGCCTCGACCCCGATCGCGAGAAGGACGATGGCGGCGAGGGCGACCGGGACGAGCGACGCCCAGTCGAACTGGCCCGCCAGCGGCAGATGGTTCGCCGTCCAGGCCCACGGCGTGATCCAGGCGATCACCTGGAGACCCGGCACCGACGCCGCGTAGTTGCTGGCGATGTAGCCGGCGAACAGGAGTCCCCCGGCGATCCCGCCGGCGAGCGCCCGGCCGAGGAGCGGCGCGAGGGCCCATGCGAGCCCGCCGAAGGCGAGGGCCATGAGCCAGATCCAGAGGGCGAAGCCGAGCGCCTGCTGGGCCGAGATGGCGTCCTCGGGGAGCGTCCCGAAGACCGCCCCGACGAGGGTCGTCGCGAGGGCCAGGATGATGACCGCGACCGAGAGCACGGTCAGGTGGCCGGCGAGCTTCTCGAGGGCGATCCGGCGCTTGCCGAACGGCGCGGCGGCGACGAACTCGAGGCTGCCCCGGCGGGCCTCCGTCGCGAGCGTGGAGGACAGGGCGAGGATCGACCAGAGGGCGGCGATCATGAGGAAGACGGGTCCGTACTTCCACTGGAGGTAGCCGCCGAGCGTGCCGACGTTCACCGGGTGTCCGGCAAGGCCCGCCGCGGCACCGCCGAGCTCGTTCGCGAGCCGGACGATCTCGTCCCGCGCCGCCTGCGACGAGAAGACCTGGGGGATGGCCGCGCCGGCCAGGAGCATGACCCCGCCGAGGAGGCCGGCGACGATGATGAA
>Ga0335085_10007831_pt1 | contig 16419 bp, 17 predicted proteins | sample Lox_Sample_45_FD_206712 | JGI IMG/M metagenome (GOLD analysis project Ga0335085, IMG submission 206712) | Soil microbial communities from Loxahatchee National Wildlife Refuge, Florida, United States - Lox_Sample_4.5 | ecosystem: Environmental > Terrestrial > Soil > Wetlands | place: USA...
CGTCCCCGCGGGTCGCGGCGGCCCCCGCGCGTTTGCGTTGAAAACGCCGGCGGCCCGGCTACCGTCCGCGCCATGTTCCGGGAGAAATACATCGCGGCGAAACAGCGGTGGGCCGAAAAGCAGAAGGCCCGCGGCGCCGCCCCGCGCGCCACCGCCGCGGCCGGCCGCCTGCCCCCGGGGCAGACGCTCACCGCCGGGTTTCCCGTGCTCGATCTCGGGGTCAAGCCCGAGGTGCCGCCGGAGCAGTGGACCCTCACCCTCGACGGCTTGGTCGAGCAGCCCACCGTGCTCTCCTGGCCGCAGCTCGCCGCCCTGCCGCAGGTCGAGGACGTGAGCGACTTCCACTGCGTCACGAGCTGGAGCAAGTACGACTGCCGCTGGGGCGGCGTGGCGTTCACCACGCTTTACGAGCTGGCGCGGCCGAAGCCCGCGGCCCGCTTTGTCTATTTCACGAGCTACGACGGCTATTCGACCAACGTGCCGCTGGAAAAATGCCTGGAGGACGACGTCCTGGTCGCGACGACCTTCGAGGGCCAGCCGCTGGCGCGCGAGCATGGCGGTCCGGCGCGCGTGATCATCCCCAAGCTCTACGCCTGGAAGGGCGCGAAGTTTGTCCGCGGCATCACCTTCCTGGCCGATGACAAGCCCGGCTTCTGGGAGGTGCGCGGCTACAGCAACGCCGCGGATCCCTGGAAAGAGGAGCGCTACGCGTAGCCACGCCGCCCGCCGGGCCCGGCGGGCGCGCAACCGGGTGCGGCGGCGGGGCTAACGTCCGGCCGCAGGCCCCGGCGGACCCGCCGGCCGCTGCGTAGTTTTGGCCATCCGGCCGGTCTGGCTCGGGATGTGCTCTTACGAGGGCAACCGCCTTGTAGCCCTCATGAAACCGATCCTCGACAGCCGCAAGCTGCTCGCGTTTGCGACGCTTGCGCGGTGCGGCAGCTTCACCCTGACCGCGCGGGAGTTGTTTCTCACCCAATCGGCGGTGAGCCACGCGATCAAGTCGCTGGAGCAGGAGCTGGATTGCCGGCTGTTCGACCGGCTGGGGCGCCAGACGCAGCTCACCCTCGCCGGCCGGAACCTGCTGGAGCACGCGGAGCGCATTCTCGGGGAAATGGAGCAGGCGCGCGCCCATCTGAAGGGCCTGGCAAAACCGGCGGTCACCACCGCCCGCTGGCAGCAGATTGCGTAGCGGGGGCCGCCGCCGCCCGCGGGGGCCCGACAGTCCGGGGCCCGGGAATCCAAGCCGGTGTACCGGGCCGGGGTCGGTTCCCGCTTTCCTCGGGGCGCCTTTTGCCTGAACCTGTCCGCGGCCGGGGCCCGACTGCCGCGCCCCGGCCGCCCGCATGCCGACCCCCTTCCCCGCCGCCCTGCCCAAGGATCTGTTTCTCCTCGACCCCGCGATCGCCTTCCTCAACCACGGCTCGTGGGGCGCGACGCCTCGTCCCGTGTTCGAGCAATACCAGGCCTGGCAGCGCGAGATGGAACGGCAGCCGGTGGAATTCTACGCCCGCCGGTTCGCCGGCCTGCTGCGGGAGGCGCGGACCGCCCTCGCGGCGGAGGTGCACGCCGCCCCCGAGGATCTCTTCTACCTCACCAACGCCACCACGGCGCTGAACATCGTGGCCCACAGCCTGCGCCTGAATCCCGGCGACGAGATCCTGACCACCGATCACGAATACGGGGCGATGGACCGGATGTGGCAGTTCCTCTGCCGCAAGACCGGCGCCGTCTACCGCCCGGTGCCCATTCCGCTCCCCGTGTCCACGCCCGGCGAACTGGCCGACCGGATCTGGGCCGGCGTGACGCCGCGGACGCGCCTCCTGTTCTTCAGCCACCTCACCTCGCCCACAGCCCTGATCCTGCCGGCCCGCGAACTCTGCCACCGCGCCCGCGCGGCCGGCGTGCTCAGCATTGTCGACGGCGCCCACGCCCTCGGCCAGGTCCCGCTGGACCTCGCGGATCTCGGCGCCGACTTCTACACCTCGAATGCGCACAAATGGCTCTGCGCGCCGAAGGCCTCGGGCTTCCTCTATGTCCGGCCGGCCGTGCAACCGCTCGTCGAGCCGCTCGTGGTCAGCTGGGGCAGCAAGTCCCCGGCGCCGGAAGGCCGGGCGTTCCTCGACGAGCAGCAGTGGCCGGGCACGCGCGACATCTCGGCGTTTCTCGCCGTGCCTGCGGCGATCCGGTTCTGCGCCGCGCACGACTGGCCGCGGGTGCGCGCCCAGTGCCACGCCCTCGCCGCCCACGCCCGCGCCCGCCTCGGCGAACTCACCGGCCTGCCGCCGATCTGCCCGGACTCGCCCGCGTGGTACGCGCAGATGGCCGCCGTGCGGCTGCCGCCGGTCGACGGCCCCGGGCTCAAGGCGCGCCTCTGGGAGCAGTTCCGCGTCGAGGTGCCGGTGATCGAACGCCCCGAGGGCCACTATCTCCGCGTTTCGATCCAGGCCTACAACTCCGGCGACGACGTGGATCGTCTGCTGGCCGCGCTGCGGCAGTTGCTGCCCGGCGGGGCCTAGAGCTGCCGCAGGGCCGAGGCGATCGGCAGCCAGGCGGCGCGGAACGCCGGCAGCAGGCCGCCCAGGACGCCGATCAGCGTCGCCAGCACGATGCCCTGGACCAGCAGCCCGCGCGTGACGGCGAACGCGAACGTCAGCGAGCTGAAGCTCTGCCAGTTGATGGTCGAGGCATGGAAGCCGTTGAAGCCGAAATAGGCCACCGCCGCGCCGATGACGCCGCCCAGCAGCGCCAGCGCCACCGACTCGAGCATGATCGACGCCACCACCGCGCCCCGGCCGAAGCCGAGCGCGCGCAGCGTCGCGATCTCGCGGGTCCGGGCCGCCACCGAGCTGTACATCGTGTTGAGCGCGCCGAAGATCGCCCCCACCGCCATCAGGCCGGCAATCGGATAACCGAGGAGGTTGATCAGCGTCGTGACCGCGGTCGACTGCTCGGCAAAGTACTCGTCCTGCCGCTCCACCTTCACGTTGAGCCGCGGATCGGTCGTCAGCGCGTCCTTGAACCGGTCGAACGCCGCCGGCGACTGCAGGCGCACGTAGACGGACTGGAAGCTGTCGCCGCGGTGATAGGCGTCCTGCAGCGCCTTGGCATCGCTCCACACCTCCGACTCCGCGGCGCTGCCGCCGGCGGAGAAGATGCCGACCACCGGCCATTCGTAGCGGCCGACCTTCATCAGGTCGCCGACCTCCAGGCCCGCGAATTCCCGCGCCGCCCCGACGCCGACGACGACCTCGTTGCGGCCCCACGTGAAGGGCCGCCCCTCCACGAACTTCAGGTGGTCGCGCACCTGGAACGCCGCGGGCTCCACGCCGCGCAGGGGCACGTTCACGTCGGTGCCGGTCGATTTCTTCGGCAGGTTGATGATGACGAACAGCTCCGCCGAGGCCAGCGCCCCGCCGGGGCCGCGCGCGACGCCCGGCGCGTCGGCGATGATCCGGGTCTGCTCGCGCCCCAGCCCGCTCACCATCTCGCTGTCGGCGCCGCTGCGCAGCACGATCGCGCTGTCCGGCGAGCCCGAATCCGCCAGCACCCGCCGGAAGCCCGCGGCGATCGAGAGCACGCCGACCAGCACCGCCACCACGCCGGCGATGCCGAACACCGCGGCCGCGACCGAGCCGCGCCGCTGCGGGATGCTCAGCAGCCCGAACTTGGTCACGGAGGCGACCTGCGAGAACCAGTTGATCGGTCCGGCCATGGGGTCACATCCTCCGCAGCGCCTCGGCCACCCGCAGGCGCATCGCCTGCAGGGCCGGGAGGACGCCGGTCACGACGCCCAGGACGAGGCTGAACCCCAGCCCCACGAGCAGATCCCGCGGCGGGAGGAAGAACATCGGCAGGTAGCCGCCGGTGGGATCGCCGTGCGAGGTCGCCAGCCACGCCAGGCCCAGGCCGAGGCCGCCGCCCAGCAACGCCAGCACGCACGACTCCAGCAGCACCATCGCCAGCACCTGGCCGTTGGTGAACCCGATCGCCTTGAGCACGCCGAGCTCGCCGATGCGTTCCCGCACCGATTGGGACATGGTGTTGCCGGCCACCAGCAGGATGGTGAAGAACACCGCCCCGAGGATCGAGGCCGTGATCAGCGCGATGTTGCCCACCTGGTTCACCCACGCCTGGACGAAGGCGCCCTCCGGCTCGGTCTTGGTCTCGGCCGACGAATTCTCGAACTCGGCGTCCACGGCCTTTGCGACCGCCCCCGCCTGTGCCGGATCACTCACCCGGATCGTGTACCAGCCGACCTGGCCCCGGTCCCATGAGTGGCCCTGCTCCCGCACCTCGTCGAAATAGTCGTAGCGGAAGAACAGCGGCGTCGTGTCGGTGTTCTTCTCCCGGCCGTCGAAGATGCCGACGATGTCGAAGGTCCACCGCCGGCTGCCGTCGGGCTGCGCCCAGATGGTGGAGACGATCGGCACCCGGTCGCCGACCTTCCAGCCGAAGCGCTCCGCGGTCTTGCGGCCGACGATCGCCCCGGTCCGCGTCTGCAGCCACGCCGCCTTCTGCGCGGGCGGCAGCAGGAACTCGGGGAACATCGCGAGGAACGACTCGGGGTCGACCGGGCACTGCATGAAGAAATTCTTCGGGTCCTGGTAGATGCCGCCGAACCAGGTCTGGTGGGTGACGAGCGCCACGCCGGGGAGGCGCTCCATCCGCGCCTTGTAGCTGTAGGGCAGCAGCTGGATGATCGACACCTTGTGGCGGACGATCAGCCGGTTCGCGCCCGCGATGCTCACCCCGCCGGTGAGCGCCTCCTTGATCGCCGAAAGGAAGCCGAAGAGGAGGAAGGCCACGACGATCGAGAGCAGCGTGAGCGCGGTGCGGAGCTTCTTCCGCATCAGGTTGCCCCAGACGAGGTGGAGGAATTTCATCGGAAGACGGCACCGGCGGCTAGTTCACCGGCGCGCTGGAGAGCTGGCCCTTGTTGAGGTAGACGGTCCGCGAGGCGCGCGCCGAGGCGTGCGGGTCGTGGGTGACCATGATGATCGTCTTGCCGTGCTCGCGGTTGAGCGCCTGCAGCAGGTCGAGGATCTCGTCGCCCGACTTGCGGTCGAGGTCGCCCGTGGGCTCGTCGCACAGCAGCAGCGTCGGGTCGGTCACGATGCCGCGGGCGATGCCCACCCGCTGCTGCTCGCCGCCGGAGAGCGTCCGGGGGAAATGCTTGGCGCGGGCCGAGAGCCCGACCATGGCCAGCGCCGCCTCCACGTGCCGGCGGCGCTCCGCCTTCGACAGGGGGGTGAGCAGCAGCGGCAGCTCGACATTGCGCTCGGCGGTCAGCACCGGCATCAGGTTGTAGAGCTGGAACACGAACCCGATGTGCCGCGCCCGCCACGACGCCAGCCGGTGGTCCGAGAGCTGGTCCACGCGTTCGCCGGCGACGTGCACCGTGCCCTGCGTCGGGCGGTCGAGCCCGCCGATCAGGTTCAGCAGCGTGCTCTTGCCCGAGCCGGACGGCCCCATGAGCGCGAGAAACTGCCCGGCCGGCACCGTGAGGTGCAGGTCCTTGAGCACGTGGATGTCCTCCGACCCGCGGTGGAACACCTTTTCCACGCCCTCCACGGCCACCAGCACGCCGTCCCCGCCCGTCGTTCCGTTCATGGGATGATCTCCTTCACCGCGGCTCCATCGGTCAATTCCTTGGGCGGATCGAGCACGATCGTCTCGCCGGCCGCCACCCCGGCGCGGATCTCGGCGTCGCCGCCGCCGCTCGTGCCCAGGGTCACCGCGCGGCGCTCGGCGCGCCCGCCCCGCACCACGAACACCACGTCGCGCCCGTCGCGCGTCTGCACCGCGGCCTTCGGCACGAGCACCACCGGCGCCACCGGGGCGGAGCCCGCGCCCGCGGCTTCGCGGAAGGCAACCTTCACCGCCATCTCCGGCAGGATCCGCGGGTCGAGCTTCTCGAAGCCGACTCGGACCTTGACGGTGGACTTGTCGCGGTCCGCCGTCGGGATGATGGCGATGACGTGGCAGGGGATCCGCCAGTCGGGATAGGCGTCGAGCGTCGCCTCGACGGGCTGCCCCGGCTCCACGCGGTTGATGTAGCTCTCGTTGACGTCGATCTCGATCTCGAGCGAGCTCATGTCGACGATCGTGCAGATGCCGGTGCGGGTGAAGCCGCCGCCGGCCGACACGGGCGAGACCATCTCCCCGGGCTGGGCGTCCTTCGAGGTCGCGATGCCGGCGAACGGCGCGCGGATCACCGTGTCATCCAGCTGCTGCTGCCACACGGCGACGGAACGCTCCGCCACCGCCAGGTCCGCCTGCTGCTGCGCCAGGTGGGCGCGCATCGCCATGTCGTCGGCCTGGGCGTGGTCGAAATCCGCCTGCGGGGCGACCTTGTCGCGCGCCAGGTCGACCTGGCGCTGGAGATCCTGGTCCGCCTCCTGCAGGCGGACCCGCGTCTCCGCCAGCGCGGCCCGGGCCGAGGCGGCCTGCGCCAGGGCCAGCTGCAGACTCGCCCTGACGTTGGTGTCATCGAGCCGGGCGAGCACCTGCCCCTCCTGGATCCTCATGCCCTCCTCCACCAGCACCTCGGCGACCTTGCCCGTGACCTTGGACGAAACCGTGGCGGCGCGGCGGGCGGTGACGTAACCGGAGGCGTTGAGCACCGTGCGCTCGCCGGTGGCCGAGACGGACGGCGCGCGCGCCAGCGCCGTGTGCACGGCCACGGGCGCGGGCCGGGTCGCCCACCAGAAAATCACCGCCATCACGGCGGCAATGCCGGCGGCGGCGGCGGCCAAAACCAGCCGCGGCCGCCCGGCCGGCGGGGCGGCCCGCTCGATGCGCAGATCATCCAAGCTGGGTTTGGGCGCGCTCATGCTCCGACGACACACAAGAAACCGGCTCCCGGCAGGTCAACCGTGATGTCAGCGGCGGGCGGTGGCGCCGGACGGGGCGGATGGACTGGGGCGTGCATGGCGGCGGTTGGGCGGCGGCCGGCGGTCCGGGAAAAAAGTCCTTGCGTTCCTTCCCCGGCTCAGCTACCTTTGATAAACAAGGTAGCTTGTTTTAAACCAACCATGGGCGTCAACGAGAAATTCACGCCGATCCGCAAGGGGCTCCTCGAGTTCCTCCTGCTCAAGATCATCGCCGCCGACAAGGTCTATGTCGCCGACATCCTGCGCCAGCTGCGCGCCACCGAATTCGCCACCCAGGAGGGCACGCTTTACCCGCTGCTGAGCAAGATGCGCCGGGAGAAACTCCTCGACTACGAATGGAAGGAGTCGGACGCCGGGCCCCCGCGCAAATATTACGAGCTCACGGCCAAGGGCCGCGAGCAGCTCCGCGAAACCACCGAATACTGGCAGAAAATCAGCGGCACCGTGAAAGACCTCGGCCGGCCCCCGGCCGGCTAGCCCCCAGCACCCTCCCCCATGAACAAAGTCGTCACCATCCACCTCCGCGGCGCCGCCTTCCAACTCGAGGAGGCCGGCTACGAAACCCTCCGCGCCTACCTCGACGGCGCCGCCCGCCACCTCGAGGGCAATCCCGACAGGGACGAGATCATCGCGGACATCGAACAGGCCATCGCCGACAAGTGCCGGGCCGTGCTCGGCGCCTACAAGAACGTCGTCGTCGCGTCGGAAATCACCGCGATCATCGGCGAGATGGGGCCGGTGCAGGACGCCGCCGCCGAGGGCGAGGCGCGGCCGGCCGGGGCCGCGGCGGCCGGTTCCGCCGGCGCTGCTTCCGGCGCCGCCGCGAGCGCCGCGGATCCCTCCCCGCCCCCGCGTCCCCGCCGGCTGTACAAGCTCCACGACGGCGCGATGGTCGCCGGCGTCTGCAACGGCATCGCCGTCTACTTCGGCATCGACCCCACCATCGTGCGCCTCCTGTTCGTGCTGCTCACCTTCTTCTGGGGCTTCGCCGTCCTGGTCTACCTGATCCTCATGATCATTCTGCCCTCGCCCGAAACCACGGCGGAGAAGGCCGCGGCCTACGGTTTCCCGGCAACCGCGCAGGAGTTCATCCGCCGCGCCCGCGACGGCTACTACGAGGGGGTCCGGACGTGGCGGGACCGCCACGCGCACCGCGAATGGCGGCGCCGGTTCAAACGCGAGATGAAGGGCTGGGGCCGCCGGCTCCGCGACGAAGCCCGCGCGGAGGCCTACCGCGCGGCGGCCGCGGCGGTCCCCGCAAGCTGGGCTCCCGGGCCCTCGGCCGCCAGCATCCCGCCGGCCGCGCCCTCCTTCGGGCTGCTGTTCATCCTGCCCCTGGTGTCGATCCTGCGCGCGGTGTTCGCCGTGGTCTGCTTCTTTTCCGTCATCTCGCTGCTCGCCACGCGCACCGTGTTCGGCGTGCCGCCGCCCGCCCACATGCCGCTCTGGGTCGCGCTGGTGTTGTTGCTCGTGTTCTTCACCATCATCAGCTGGCCGTTGAAGGCGCTGCGCCACGCCTGTTACTGGCACGCCGGACGCGCGCCGTACTTCGTCTCGCCGATCTTCTGGTTCGTCGACGCCGTCGTCGGCCTGGGCTGCGCCGTGCTGGTGATCTGGCTGGTCGATCGCTTCGTCCCGCACGCCCACGAGGCCCTGCACGCGCTGCCCGCGACGCTGCACCACCTGCTCGACGTCGTGAAACAGTGGTGGGGGACGTGGTAGCCGGCGATCGTCGCCGGCCGGCGGTTGAACCCGCGGGGGTCCTGCCCTAGGCTCTGGGCGTGATTGACCCTTTTCCCTGGCGGCGCGGGGCCTGGCGGGCCTGCGCCGTGGGGCTCACCGCGGTCTTGGCGCCGGTGCTGTCGGCCCAGTCCGGTCCAACCGCCGGCGGTCCGTCGTCCGGCGGCGCGGCTCCGGCGCCGGAAAGCAACAGCCTCCTCCGGTTCATCAATCGCATGCCCGAGCTGATCAGCCAGACGCTGCCCCGCCTCGAACCCGGCGGGTCGTACTGGTTCTACGCGCGGCCGCGCTTCGGCAATCCGCTCAAGGGCGATTTCTTCCGCCTCGGCCTCGGCGGCTGGCTCAAGGTTACCGACCATCTCAGCCTGAACGCCGGCGCGCAAAGCTACGTCTGGCGCGATGCCGGCGAGCACGACGCCACCCGGGAGGGGTTGTTCAGCGCCAACGCCGGCGTCAAATACGTGATCCCGCTCCCCACCCCCGCCGACTCGGCGGTGAGCCTCGGCGTGAACTTCTCCAGCCCGGTGAGCCGTCCGCCGGTCGACCTCGTTGACGGCTACCGCCACACCGACCCCTACCTCGGCTATGCGCGCCCGCTGGTGCCCCGGATCCGCCTCGTCGCCTTCTCGACCCTCGGCGCCGACCTCCTGGCCCGGACGCCGCTGCCGGCCAACTTCGCCGTCAACCAACTGCACTCCGACTCGCTGACCTTCTCGGTGGGCGTGAGCCGGCCCTGGCGGCGGTTCTCGGCCTCGCTCGCGCTGAATGGCGCCACCTCGGCGTTGCTGAGCCGGCATGGACGCCAGGTCGTGAGCTTGAATCCCCAGATCTTCGTCCCGCTGTTTCCCACCCGCATCCACTTCGCCCGGATCACCGTCGTCCTCGGCGGCAAGGCCCTCACCGGGCCGGACGGCCGGCAGATTGGCGGGAGCGCGAGCCTGCGTTGGGACTTCCGCTCGCGGCCCTACGGCAACGGCCACTGACGGCGCGGTCAGTCCCGATACGGCACCGTGCCGGTGGCGTCGACTTGGTAGCCCCAGCGCCGGAGGTATGCCTCGCCCGGCAGGAACTCGTCGTGGTCCGCCGCGAGCTTGCGCATCAGCAGGGCGTCGAGCTCCGCCTGGACCGGCGCGGCGTCCGGCCGGCCCACCAGGTTGGCCCGCTGGTACGGATCGGCCTCGTCGTCAAACAGCAGCCAGGGGCCGGCGCGATCGCGCACGTAGGTGTAGCGCCGGGTGCGGAGTCCGCGGTACTCCCGGCCGCCCGCCGCGCGGCTCCACTGGCCGAAAGGGGTCACGCAGCTCAGCAGCGCCGCCCCGTCCGACGGATCCGGGCCGCCCCGCAGATAGCCGCTGAAATCACGCCCCTCGGCCGTCGCCGGGATGGCCACCCCGCACAGGCCGAGGATGGTCGGCATGACATCCTCCGAGTTGATGACCGCATCCAGCCGGCGCGGCTCCGTCCCCAGCCCGGCCGGCCAGTGCAGGAGCAGCGGGACCCGGATCGACTCGTCGTAAGGCTGCTGCTTGTGCTGGCCGCCATGGGACCCGAGGAGGGTGCCGTGATCCGACGTGAAGACCAGCAGCGTGTTCTGCTCGAGGCCGGCCGAGCGGAGGGCGGCCCAAAGGGTGCCGACGCAATCATCCAACGCGCTGCCATGGGCATAATAGCCGGCGAGCATCTGGCGGGCCGCGGCGCTCGCCGCCGCCGGCACGTTTGGCCGCAGCACCAGCTGCGCCGGCGTGAACCGGGCCCGGTATGCCGCCGGCGCCGAGTCGTACGGCGCATGCGGCGGTCCCCAGGCCAGGACGAGGAAGAAAGGGCGGCCGGTGTCCGCGTGGGCGCGGACGTAGCGCACCGCGTCGGCCGTCTGGGCGATGGCATCGTAGCCCCGCCATTGTCGCGGCTGCGGTCCGTCGCCGTAATACACGGAGTGGTTGTAGTCGTGGGTGGTCTCCAGCGCCTTCCAGTAGGCGAAGCCCTGCCGGCGGTCGCGCGGGATGAAGACCGAGCGGTCGCCGCCGTTGAGGTGCCACTTGCCGATGTAGCCGGTGTCGTAGCCCGCCGCGTCCAGCACCCGGGCGAGGGTCACCGCCCGCGGATTCAGCGGCACGTCGTTGAGGAACACGCCGGTGGTGAGCGGCCGCTCGCCCGTGAGCAGCGAAGCCCGCGACGGGCAGCACACCGGCAGGCCCGCCACCGCATTCCGGCAGTCGATGCTCCCGCGCGCCAGCTCGTCGAGGTGCGGCGTCCGGGCGTTCGGATCGCCGGCGAAGCCGAAGGCCTGGGCCCGCCACTCGTCGGGCAGCAGCAGGATGACGTTGGGTCGCGGCGCAAGCGGAGCCGGCGCGGCGCAGGCGGCGGAGGCCACCAGCGCGGCCGTCAGCGGCGGGGTCAGGCTGCGCATGACCTTCAGGCGGTCCATCAAGACGTCCGAGACTGGCGCCGGCGGCGGCCGGCGCAAACGCGGAGTGCGGCCCGCCGGGGTTAGAAGCGGCGCTGGTCGCGGCCCCGCTTGCCTCGGCGCGCCCGGCGTCCCATGCTCGCGGCAACCCTGAACCCCGCGCCGGCCGTTCGCGCCGGCACCCTCCCCCATGAAGACACTTCTGCCCCTCCTCGCGGCCGCTGCGGTGCTGGGACCGGCGGGCGCCGTTTGGCTGCACGCGCAAGATGACCAGCTGGTCGTCGTGCAGGACGAAAGCTCGATGGAACGCAGGATCGAGAGCTTCCTCAAGGCGAACCATCAGTTCGTGATCAATGAAAAGCAGGACGGTGACGACCTCTGGCTCGAATTGCCGATGAAGGGCGATCCCATGCCGGCGTACAAGATCACGATCGACACCCAGTCCCTGAACAAGGACTCCGCGGGCCGGATCATCGAGCGCGGCGTGCGCATCCAGGCCCTGACCGGGATCAAGGTGCCGGAAACCCGCCGCGGCGCCGTCCTGCGCGTGTTGAACGACTTCAACCGCGACAAGGTCTTTGCGGCGGTCTACATCGACAACGACGACGAGCTCATGCTCGACTGGACGCTGAACGTGATGGCGCCGGGCCTGGCGACCGAATACGTCTACGACGCGGTGTATCGCGAGGACAAGTTGTGGCGGGAGCTGTACCCGCTGGTGACGGCCGCCCTCCGCTGACAGCGGGTCCGGGCTGCGCGCCCGGCGCCGGCGGTTCGCGCCCCGCGCGTCCGGGGCCACGGCGTCTCATTTCGCACGGTCCGCGGTTGCCGGGGTCATCCGATTCCGGACTGGCGTCGGCCGGCGAAACGGAGTCTGCTCCGCAGCGGATCCGAGTCATGACTGCCTCCCGATATCGTTGTCTGTTCGCCGGCCTGGTTCTGCTGGCCGCGGCCGCCACCCGCGCGGCGGAGACCACGCCGACCAAGTTCGCCCGGATGGACCTGCTGGACGGCCGCACGCTCAGGAATGTCGAACTGGTGTCCTACGACGCGGCCAATGCCAAGGTGCTGCTGATCGCCGACCAAAAGGCCATGGTCGTGCCGCTCAGCCTGATTCCGCAGCCGTTTGCCAGCCGGTTCAAACACGACCTGCCCGAATCGGGCGCCACCGCCTCGATCGTGCCCAATCCCCCGGCGGCACCCGCCCCGGCGCCGCGCCCCGCGGGCCCGCCGGCACCGCCGGTCGAGGTCGTCCCGGCCCCGGCCGCCGCCGGCAACGCCGCGGACCAGCCGGTCCTCGCCGCCCACAGGAATGCGGCGGAGGCGCGCGCCGCCCGTTACTACCGCTTCGAATACCGGGCCGGCTCCGATTCGATCAAGGTGACCGCGCTGCAGATCGAGACGGATCCCCCGCAGCCCGTCGATGGGTGGCCGGGGCGCTACCGCACCCAGGGCCGCGCCTTCCTCGAGTTTTATGACAGCGTCGGCCGCAGCTTCAGCCGCGCCTCCAGCCGGTTCGAGGTGCTCACCGAGCAGGCGCCGGACAAGCCGCTCACCGTCGTGCAGTTCTTGGTCAAATAAGCCCATCCACCGCCATGCATCACGTCTTCGTCGACTTTGAAAACGTCCAGGACATCGACTTGGGGGGGTTGGGTGACGACCCCGTCGAGCTCACCATCCTGCTGGGCCAGGACCAGCGGCCGCCGCCGGCCCGTCTCCTGACCAGCCTGATCGAACGCGCCGGCAGCGTCCGCCTCGTCAAGATGCGCCGCTCCGGGCGCAATGCCCTCGACATGACCCTGGCCAGCCAGGTCGGGGCCGCCGCCGCCCGCGACCCCGGCGGCACCTTCCACATCGTGTCCGAGGACACGGACTACGATCCGCTGATCGAGCACCTGCAGCACATCGGCATCGCCGCCGTGCGCGTCGTGAAGTCCGCCCCGCCGTTGAACCTGTCCGAGCCGGAAAAGCCGGCTCTCCGGCCGCCGCCGCGCCGCGCCCACCCGCCGGAACGCCGGCCCGCCGCCGGTCCCACGGACCGCGTCGCCGCCGTGATCCAATGGCTGGAGCGCAACGCCAAGAACCGTCCGACCCGCCACGCCCGGCTGCTGCGGCAGATCAACGATCAATTCGGCCGCCGGCTCAAGGACGGCGAGGCGGAGGCGATCGAGGCCGCCCTGGTCGAACAGGGCCTCGTCGCGATCGACACGCAAAACCGCGTGACCTACCCCGGATTTCCGAACGCCGGCTGAGCCGCGGCCGACGACGCGCCCGACGCCGGGAACTCCCCGGCTTCCCGGCGGTTCGATGAAGCCGGGGGGATTTCGTTATGGCGGGGCCTTGTCTCGGGCACCGGGTTGGGCATGGTGACTCCTGCCGCGTGCCATGACGACCAACCCCGCCCCGGATCCCAACACCCGTCCGCCCCGGCTGCGCCTGCCCCCGGAGTCCTGCGACTGTCACGCCCACGCCTTCGGCCCGCGCGAGCGCTACCCGCTCACGGCGCACCCCGGCTATATTCCCGCCGCGGTCACGCTCGACGATTACCTGAAGATGCTGCGCATCCTCGGCGTGTCGCGCGCCGTGCTGGTGCAGCCGAGTCCGTACGGCCGCGACCATTCCGCCCTGCTCGACGCCCTGCGCTCCAAACGATTTCCGCTGCGCGGCGTCTGCCTCTACGACGAGGCGCTCACCGACCGCGAGCTCGAGGAGCTGCACCACTACGGGGTGCACGGCGCGCGGCTGCACCTCATGCCCGACAACGCCGCCGCCGTCCTCGCCGCGCTGCCGCGGACCGCGGAGCGCGTGCGCCAGTTCGGCTGGCACCTGCAATTCTACGTCAACGTCGCGCAGCACCCCGACCTCGACCGGCGGCTCCTCGCGCTGCCGGTGCCGTCGGTGATCGACCATTTCGGCCTCGTGCCGGCCGCCGGCGGCACGGCGTCGCCGGGCTTCCAGACGCTGCTGCGCCTCGCCCGCAGCGGGCGCTGCTGGTTCAAGCTCTCGGCGCCGTACCGGATCTCCCGGCAGCCGCCGGCCTTCGCCGACGTCACACCGCTGGCCCGGGCCCTCGTCGCCGCCGCGCCCGACCGCTGCGTCTGGGCCACCGACTGGCCGCACCCCAACGCGTCCTTCATCCCCAACGACGGCGACCTCGTGGACCTGCTGGGCGAGTGGATTCCCGACGAGGCGCTGCGGCGCCGGGTGCTCGTCGACAACCCGGCCCAGCTCTATGCCTTCTAAGCCGGAGCCGGCCGATGGCCGCGCCAAGCGCCCGGCGCTCCACTTGCGGCACCTGGTCATCCTCCTGATCCTGCTCCTGCCGGGCGGACTGGCGCTGCGCCGGCTGGCGGCGGTGGTCGACTACCGGTGGCTGCTGGCCTACGCCATCGGCATCTCGGCGTGCACCTATGCCCTCTACGGCGCGGACAAGGACAGCGCCGCGGACCAGGCGTCGACCTGGCGCGCGCCTGAAAAACTGCTCCACGCCCTCGAATTCGCCGGCGGCTGGCCGGGCGCGTTCCTCGCCCAGCGGCGTCTCCGCCACAAGACCGCCAAGCTCTCCTACCAGCTCGTGTACTGGCTCATCGTGGCCGTCCACGTCGGTGTGGCGGCCGACTACGTGCGGGGCTGGCCGGTCTGCCGCGCGGTCTGGCGCCGCGTTTTTCACGCCGGCTGACACCGCGGCATCCGCCCCGCCTCACGCCAGACGCCGGGGGCCCCGGGTTCACGGAGGCGGCCCCTCGCCGCCGGTGCGCACCGCGATCGTGGCGTACACCTTCGGCACATAGAGGCGCGTCTCCACCGGCAGGGCCGGCGCGGCCTCCGCGAAGGTCCGGGCATGCCGGGCTGCCAGCGCCCGGTCCACCCGGCCCGCCCCGGCGTTGTAGGCGGCGAGCGCCAGCGGCCAGTCGCCGAACCGCTCGTGCAGGCCCCGCAGGATCCGCGCCGCGGCTTGGGCGCTCTTTTCCGGGTCGGTGCGCTCGTCGGGCAGAAAGGTGCTGAGGCCGGCCGCCTCGGCCGTCTGCGGCATGAGCTGAAACAGGCCGCGCGCGCCGGCCGGGCTCCGGGCGCGGGGGTTCAGGGAAGACTCCACCTCCGCCATCCACGCGAGGTCCGGCGGCACGCCCTCGGCGGCGAACGCCGCGCGCAGCTCCGGCATCAGCGAGCCGGCGTCGGCCGGTGCCGGCCGGTTGCGCAGGCGCTGCAGCCACAGGCGGTAATAGGGCATCGCCGGCCGCACCGGCATCGCTTCCGGGGCGGGGCCGGGTGGTGGCGGCGGCCGGGCCGCGTCCCCGGCGGCCTGGATCAGATCCAGCCGCTCCTGCATCCAGTCGGCGTAGTCCTCGTACCCGGGAATCGTCCGCAGCGCGGCCAGCGCCGCCCGCGCCTGCGGTTCGTAGGCGGCCACGTCGCCGAACGAGTCGCCCTCGAGCGCGCGCTGGAGCTTGGTCGCAAAGTCGTCCCACTGGACGCGGGACGGAAACTCGTACTGCGCCTTGATCTCCGGCGGCGCGTACTGGTCGAAGAGCGCCTTGCCCAGGTCGTAAAGCTGGTCCGGCGGCGGCGCGGTCGCGGCCGGTTGGGGCGGCGGCGGCGGCGCGTCCGCACCGGACCCGACCAACGCCGCGGCGGCCATCAGCACGAGCAGCAGGCGGCAGGCACGCATGGCCGGATCGGGAATGGCAGCGCCGGGACTCGCCGCGGTCTGGCGTTCAATCCCGCCCGGCGGCCGGCCCCCGGGTGACGCCGAGCTGGTTGAGCAGCTTCAACTCGCGCCAGAGTTCGTCCCCGCGGATCGCGCCGCGCAGCAGCTCCCGGTAGCGGCCCACGGTGTGCGCCACCTCCGCCGGCGGCTCGTTGACGAACTCCACCCGGAAACTCCGGGCGCCCAGCTCCTGCAGTCGGGAGACGAACTCCGCGCCGGTCTGGGCCCGGTTGTTGAAGACGGTGTTGCGGCAGCCCGCGTCGGCCCGCACCGGCAGCAGCGCGCCCACGCGGTCGCGCAGCTCGACCCGCCGCGTGTCGCACGGGCGGCCGCAATCGCGGTAGTCATGGCCGGTGGTGAGGAAGGCGCAGAAGACACAGTGCTCCATGTGAAACAGCGGCATCCGCTGGTGGATCGTGATGTCGAACCAGCGGCCCGGCGCGGCGTGGAGCAACGCCTCGAGCTGGGACACATTGAGGTCGTAGCTGGCCGTGACGCGCTCGAGGCCCTGGTGGCGGACGAAATAGTCGGCCGCCCATTGGTTGGCGATATTGAGCGGGAAATCGCCACGGCGGCGGTCGGCCGCAAAGAAACGCAGGTGGTCGTAGTTGCGCACGCGGTAGCCGTCGGCGTCGCAGGAGCGCACCTGCTTGAGGATCCATTCCTCGCCCGGC
>Ga0335085_10007832_pt1 | contig 16418 bp, 24 predicted proteins | sample Lox_Sample_45_FD_206712 | JGI IMG/M metagenome (GOLD analysis project Ga0335085, IMG submission 206712) | Soil microbial communities from Loxahatchee National Wildlife Refuge, Florida, United States - Lox_Sample_4.5 | ecosystem: Environmental > Terrestrial > Soil > Wetlands | place: USA...
AGGGACTTTTACCTTGCCATCAAGGTCAACAATCTCCGTCGCCACCACCGCAACAACAAGCCATTTTGCATCAGCGTCGGTAGCTAGGTGCGACGCATCACCGGCACCCCACAACAGGCCATGCAGGCCATTGCCGCATGTTGCGTGTGGTTGCCAATCCGGCGCTTCAACAGGGCCGCTTTCTGGCCACTGGAAGCCGCCATAAGCGCGAAGGTTTTTGTCGCAAGTGCGCAGTACGTAAACAATTTCAGGCATTACAAGACTCCAATGATAAGAACCGGCGCGCACATCAGCACCAGCGCCGTCACGAAAAACCCTGCGCGGTCCAGCGTCGTCACCGTCTGGCCGCGATACGGGCCGTGCAGCGTGGCAGCGACCGTCGCGGCGATGACGTGCAGCAGCCAGTCCAGCGCCATGGGGATATAGACCAGGATAGCGCCGGACACCAACGGATGGGCGTCAAGGAATTGCCACCAGGTCATGTGTTGTCTTCCATCCCAGCGGCAATTTCCACGCTGCGACCAGCCGAAGCGGCAAGCGACAACAGAGCATCCTTGTGCGCCTTCCAGAATTTAGCCGAGCGTAGGCCGTCCATCTGTGCGATACGTCTATCGTCGAAATCGCTCCATTCTGAGAGCGCGTGCAGTTCACATCCGATCTGCATGTGGTCGTCCAGGATCGTCACGGAATAATCGAGGCCGTAAAGCTGCATCGGGCGCTTATTGATAATGATGCCATCGCTCCACTTGGCGTCCGCGAGGTAGGCGCCCGCGAGGTTGGCGCGCGCGAGGTTGGCGCCCCCGAGGTAGGCGCCCGCGAGGTTGGCGCGCGCGAGGTTGGCGCCCCCGATGTAGGCGTCCGCGAGGTTGGCGTCCGCGAGGTTGGCGTCCGCGAGGTTGGCGCCCCCGAGGTAGGCGCCCGCGAGGTTGGCGCGCGCGAGGTTGGCGTCCGCGAGGTTGGCGCCCCCGAGGTAGGCGCCCGCGAGGTTGGCGCGCGCGAGGTTGGCGCGCGCTTCAACTGCCTTCTTCACAGCAAAGCCGAGCTGGAAGCGATATTCTTTGTCTACGACATCGGCGGAAAGTTCGCACTCAAAAATCACTGCGCCGGTAAAACGGTTTTTAATCTGAAACATCAAACTTCCTCCTTAATTTCCAAACCAGCAGCAACCCGCCGCAGTTTCGCACGCGCCACAGCAGCGCGCATGAGCAGTTCCAGCGCCGCGCGCTCCATCGGACTGAAATCGTCCGGCGCGTGCATCTGAGCGATTGTCAGGTCACGCTCGAACGCTTCGGCGTCTTCCAGTGCCTCATCGGCATAGATTTCGGCGATCATGGTGGCGGCGGTCACAGCCCCAAACTCCTATCCTTGCGTTCCTCGCGCGCCATATCGGACCACGTATCCTCGGCCTCGCAGACGTGTTCACGCTCGGCCTCGTCAACACACTCTTCCACGTCCTCCGCGCGCGGGATGCAGCAATCGTGCATCACGTCTTTTATGGCCTGGAGTAGCGTTTCCTGCTTGTCAAAGGTGTAGCGGAAGTTAAGCCGCCCAAGCTCGGTGTAAACCTGCTTCACGAACTCGGCGGCTTTCTCGTGGATAAGACCGAACGTCTCAATGTCGGCATCGCGTAGGCGTTCGGTGTTGGGTTTGCGGTAGGGGCGCATTATTTCACCTCATTCGGTTGACCGTCCGTACCAAGCTGATACCAAACATTCGGCTTGATACCGTCGCGCCCAACGATCCCGGCCCATGCGTGGGTGATCTCGCCGGCATCGTTGCGATGGACGAGAAACAGCGCGTTTCCATCGGCGCCCATGACCTTACCCGCAAAACCTGACGCCATGGCCGCGCCTTGGGGGCCAGTGCTGCTGGCCGCGCCTTGGTAGCCAGTGCTGCTGGCCGCGCCTTGGTAGCCAGTGCTGCTGGCCGCGCCGTAGTCGCCAGTGCTGCTGGCCGCGCCTCGGGTGCCAGTGCTGCTGGCCGCGCCTTGGGTGCCAGTGCTGCTGGCCGCGCCTTGGTAGCCAGTGCTGCTGGCCGCGCCTCGGGTGCCAGTGCTGCTGGCCGCGCCTCGGGTGCCAGTGCTGCTGGCCGCGCCTTGGGTGCCAGTGCTGCTGGCCGCGCCTTGGGGGCCAGTGCTGCTGGCCGCGCCTTGGTAGCCAGTGCTGCTGGCCGCGCCTTGGTAGCCAGTGCTGCTGGCCGCGCCTTGGGTGCCAGTGCTGCGCTCTGTATTCTCAGGCTTGGCGTGGTCGAAAACCCACTTAACGGCGCGCTGGATCAGGTCGTGCAGATGCAGCTCAACGCCGATTGTGATCTTCGCGGACGCGACCTTGCTGTCGTCGCAATGGCGCGCGATCTGGCCGCTCTGCTTCACCTCGGCATAACGGCTGATGCCAGGCGCATAATATCCGAACACTTCCAGCGGATGACCTTCGATGGCATGGAAGCCGTTCTGGCAGGCGACAATATCGCCGCTCTGCTTGTAGGTTTTACCGATCTCGAACTGGAAATCTCTGCACTTCCAGTTCAGGTCAAAGCCCTTGATAGAGTTAACAATATCTTCGGTCGTCGGTTTGTTGTCTTCGGTCATCGTCTCTCACCGTGGTTGATGCAACGAACATTATGCCAAATAAAAAACGATTGCAAGAGCGCAAATAGCATTGACGCAATCTTTTGGCATGGTAGGATAAGGCCATGGACAATATCTTATCCCCATATGCACTACAGCAGCTCGCCAAGGATAACGGGCGTAAAATCGCCGAATGTTGCCACGAGGCGGGTATTTCTTTCACAACTTTCTGGCGCTGGAAAGAGCGGGGCGCGAAAATCAGCCTCGAAAACTACCAGCGCTTGCTGGCCGCCGTCAGCCGGAAGATCGTTAAGGATTAACAGGAGATAGTAATGTTTTGGACGAAAATCAAGGTTTGTGTGTATGCAGCGTCTGTACTCATCAATATACTTACGTATCTAAAGGACGGAAATGAGATCAACGTTTTCATTGCCAGCATAGCTCTGGGGCTTTTCCTGCTGAGCTACATGGAATGGGCCGAAGCGCCCATGCCCTCCGACAAATCGCCCAACGAATAACCACCAACACCCAGGAGCAAAACATGGAAAAAATCAACGTAACCGAATTGACCAGCCACCTCATCACCAAGAAGCGCGACGATTTAAGCGTGCGCCAGCTCGCCGTGCTGATGGCGTGCAAACTTGCCAAGCAGACCGTGCGCGGCTTAGCTGAGCGGTTTAACCTGCACAAGCCGGCAATCACCCGCGCGGCGGATAAGCTGGAGGAATTGGGCTTTATCGTCCGCGCTAAAGACCCGAGAGACGGACGCTCTGTGCTGCTGTCGATTACGGCGGATGGGCGGAAGTTCACGCAGAGCTTCATTTAACATGTCATTCCCCCGGCCTTCGGCAAGCCGGATAAGGGTTAACGCCGGTAGGATCAACATCATGTCAAATCGTACGACTCTGGACGAGCTGGACAAGCTGGACGTGCAGAAGATCTCAGGTCTTCCGCTCGCTCACCTTGCGATGCTCTTTGAAGATGTCGCGACACTTGAAGCCGCGGCAAAGGAACACAAAGGGCGTTTGGAAGACGCTATGGCGCTGCGGTTCGCGGATAAGGCGGCTGCTGAGCGCAAGGCGAAGAACAAGGACACTGGCTCTGTCACCATCAAGGAGGACGGTTTCTCCATCACCTGCGATCTGCCCAAAGCCGTGACCTGGGACGAGGCGGGGCTGGCGATGGTCGAGAATACGCTCAACGGCATGGGCGAACCCGCCGGCGAGTATGTCAAGATCAAGCGTACCGTGTCGGAGAGCGCCTATAACAACTGGCCCTCGTCGCTCAAGACGATGTTCCTGCCGTTCCGCACCGTCGGCACGGGCAAGCCCACGTACAAGTTCGCCAAGAAGGGAGCTGAATAATGTCCGACACATTTACGCTGGACGATATCATAGAGAGTGATGCGGATAAGCCGCTGCGCAGCATCATCTATGGGCCGCACGGCATGGGTAAAACCACCCTCGCCGCCGGCGCGCCGAGCCCGATCTTCCTCCCGACCGAGGACGGTTTGCGCTCGGTGAAGGCCAAATCCTTCCCACGCATCCGCACTTACGCTCAGTTCATGTCGGCAATCGGCACCCTGTACGCCGAGGATCATAGCTTTGAAACCGCCATCATCGACAGCATCGACTGGCTGGAGCCGATCGTGTGGAAAAGCGTGGCCGAGGCCAATGGCTGGAAGGACATCGAGCAGCCTGGTTACGGCAAGGGCTACATGGCGGCTCTGGATGCGTGGCGCGAGATCATCGAGGGGCTTAACGCGCTGCGCGACGAGCGGCGCATGAACATCCTGATGATCGCGCATTGCAACATCAAGCGGTTCGACGCGCCCGACACGGACCCGTATGATCGCTATATGGTCAAGCTGCATGAGAAGGCGTCGGCACTCTTGCAGGAAAACGTGGATAGCGTGTTTTTCCTGAACCAGCGTGTCAGCGTCCGCAAGGCCGACGTTGGGTTCAAGAAGGAAGTCGCCCGCGGTATCGGCGCCGGAAGCCGGGTTCTCTATACGGCCGAACGCCCCGCCTATGTGGCCAAGAACCGCGACAACATGCCGCATAGCATCGACCTGCCGGACGATCCCGCGCTCATGTGGCCGACCGTCTCCGCGCATATCCCCTACTTCAACGTCCAGAACAAGGATCAGTAATCATGGCCGCACTCAATTTCGACGCCTCCCAGGTCGAGCCGAACGCACCGATTGAGGTGCTGCCGCCCGGCGACTACATCGTTCAAATCGTGGGCAGCGAGATGAAGTCCACCAAGGACGAAACCGGCCAGATGCTCTGGCTGGAGTACGACATCATCGACGGCGAGTTCGCCGGTCGTAAGGTGTGGGACCGGCTGAACCTGGTGAACAAGAACTCCCAGGCGGTCGAGATCGCCCAGCGTACCCTTAGCGCCATCTGCCGCGCCGTCGGTAAAATGGCGGTGTCGGATAGCGAGGAGCTGCATTTCAAGCCGCTCATCGCCACCGTGAAAGTGCGTCCGGCCGGTCCCGACCGGGACAACGTGCAGCGCGAGGCGCAGAATGAGGTGAAGGGCTACAAGCCGGTTGGCGGCGGCGTGCAGGCTGCGCCTGTTCGTACCGCTCCGCAGGCCGCGCGCCCGGCTCAGGCCGCTGCGCCGGTTGCTGCCGCGCCGACAGTGGCAACGCCGCCCTGGAAGCAGCGCAAGTAAGCAGTGCGTTGGGGCGGCGTTTATGGCGCCGCCCTTTTTTTCTAATGGGAGAATTGAGTATGGCACCTTTGCCACCAATGGATAAAGACCCGACCCTGGAAGCGATGGACCGAGCCATCGAGGCGCGCGCGCTCCTGGAGCCAAAGCGCAACTACCTCGGCATGAGCGCCATCGGACATCCATGTGAGCGCAAGCTGTATTATGATTTCCGCGTTACCACGCGCCCGGCCCATGATGCGGCCACGCTTAAACGGTTCGAGGACGGCCATCGCGGCGAGGATCTTATGGCGGCGCGCCTGCGGCTGGTGCCTGGCGTAACGCTGCATACCATCGACCCCAACACCGGCAAGCAATTCGGCTTTGAGGACCATGATGGCAAGTTCCGAGGTCATATAGATGGCGCTATTCATGGGCTACTACAGGCACCTAAAAGCTGGGCCATCTGGGAGCATAAATGCGTAAACGAAAAGAAACAGGAGAAGTTGGCTAAAATCAAATATGAGAAAAGCGAGAAAGATGCCCTCGCCGTCTGGGATGAAATTTATTACAGTCAAGCTGTCCTGTATATGCACTACAGCGGCATGGCGCGCCATTACCTGACCGTCTCCACGCCCGGCGAGCGCAGCACGATTTCGTGCCGCACCGAGGAAAACCCGGAGGCCGCAATCAGGCTGATCGAGAAAGCGCGCCGGATCATCGAAGCGCCGTACCCCCTGGCCAGGATCAGCAATGATCCCGCGTGGTACGTTTGTAAGTGGTGCGATCATCATGCCCAGTGCCACAAAAACGAAGGCGGTTCTGTTGCTTGATATCAATGTAATATCTGTTATAAAAGAAGGAGCCGGGGAGCGTTGGCGCGCTCAACCCGGCTCTAACCTAAACCGACTATGATGGAGTCGATATGGCTAAATCCTATGTACCTTATGACGGACCTGTTGTCACGCGTGAGGAAGCGAAAGCGCAGGGCCTGAAACGCTTTTTTACAGGCGAACCGTGCATAAGGTCTCATATTTCTGAGTATTTGGTATCAAGTAACGGATGTTTAGTTTGCTCTCGCGTATTGCGTAGATCAGAAAGACCAAATGACGTTATGGTCAAAGCAAAAAGCACGGCAGACCAGGGGCGCCTTGAAGCGCGCGATAAGGGAGAAATGCACTATAACGGAACTCCGTGTAATAAGTGCGGCGCAACGCTACGATATGTAAATTCCTGCGCTTGCGTGGCGTGCGGCAGGGCGCATGCGTTATACCAACGCACATCCAACCCGGAAGGGTTTAAGGAATATATAAAGAAGCACCGGAAAACATACGATTATATTCCGACCGACACAACCAAAGCAAAGGACAAAGCGAGGCGTGGTGCTAGATATAGATCGGAACGATCTATATACAATTTGTATCGTCTTTTATTTATCGCGTATAATTTTGATTTGTTTGAAGACGCTCTAGCGGAAGCCGAAGCGGAAAAGGAGCGCAACATAATCGCCAAACGAATAGCGAATGCAGAAGGTAGCAGGAAATGGCGGTGCGACAATCCTGAAAAAAGAGCTGCGGCTGATCGAAACAAAAAAGCAAATCGAAAAGGAGCGCCAGGAAAGCATACCAAGGCTGACATTATGCGGATAGGAAACGCGCAGAAATGGAAGTGCGGATGGTGCCGATCGTCAATCAAAAACGATTACCATGTTGACCATGTTAAGCCTCTATCAAAAGGAGGAACAAACTGGCCAAACAATCTACTTTTGTCGTGCCCTTCTTGCAATATGCGCAAAAAGACTAAAGACCCGATAGATTGGGCGCAAAGCCTTGGGAGGCTTATATGATCCGTTTAATCCTGCGAGACTACCAAAAAGCGGCAGTGGATGCGGCGTGGAATTATCTAGGAGAGGATGACGGAAACCCTATCGTCGTCCTCCCTACGGGGACCGGGAAGGCATTATGCATCGCTGAATTCGTGCGCCGTGCGCTTGAAGGCTACCCTGATACGCGCATTCTTGTGTTGACACATTCAACGGAGCTGGTGGCCCAGAACTACGCCGAGATGAAGGGGCTTTGGCCCGAATGTCCCGCAGGCATATATGCAGCCGGCCTAAATAAGCGCGAAATAAACGCGCAAGTCATATTCGGCTCTATCCAATCCATCCACAAGAAAAGTTACGAGTTGCAGAGATGTGATCTTATTTTAGTGGACGAAGCCCAAAGCATACCTAGAAATGCTAACGCCATGTGGCGCAAGTTCATAAACGAATTGACGCAAATCAATAAGTTTCTCCGCGTAGTCGGTTGGACGGCCACGGCATTTCGCCTAGATAGCGGGATGCTCCATAAAGGAGATGACGCGCTATTTTCATCTATCTGTTACGAATATAATGTGCGCGAGGCCATAGAGGCCGGTTATTTATGCCCTCCCGTTACAACTTCATCGGAAACACAGATAGACACTAGCGGCGTAGGGACAAGAGGCGGCGAGTTTATCGCTGGAGATCTTGAGGCCGCAGCCATGGACGCTGAAGTTATTAATGCCATTGCTGACGAAATCGTCGCTTTAGGTAAAGACAGGCGAGGATGGATCGTGTTTGGATGTGGCGTAAAGCATTGCACATTATTGCGGGATGCAATTAGAAAACGAGGTTTTAGTTGCGAGGGAATATTTGCGACAACTCCGCTCGCCGAGCGAGCGGAGGCAATTGATAGATTCCGCCGAATGGAAATCAGATGCCTTGTTTCTGTTAATGCTTTGGCTGTCGGGTTTAATGCAAAGCATACCGACCTAGTGGCCTTGGCTGTCGCTACAAAATCGGCCGGGAAATATATTCAAGCAGTAGGGCGCGGGCTTAGGCTGTTTCCAGGCAAAGCAGACGCGATGATTGCCGACTTCGGGGGGAATGTTGCGAGGTTTGGCTGCATAGACGCCATATCACCGCCACGTGAGAAAGGTAAGCCGGGAGACGGCGAGACGCCAACCAAACAATGCCCTGAATGCGAAGCGAGAAACCCGCTTACAGCCCTTGAGTGCGTAGAGTGTGGCGCGCCATTTCCTGCACCTAAGTCTAAGGTTGAGACCAAGGCCGCTCAACTTGCCATTTTGTCAAGCCAAATCAAACCGGTGTGGCTTGATGTTTCCGCAGTGACCTATCAACGCCATGAAAAGGCAGGAAAACCGCCTTCCATGAGGGTTCTATATAGGTGCGGCATGATCTTTCATCAGACTTGGTGGTGTCCAGAGCATACCGGATTCGCTCGTCAGAAGTTCGTGCAGACATGGCTAAGGCACGCGCCCGGCTCGACCATACCTAAAACTGTGGAAGAAGCGCTGTCGCAAACGGGAATGCTTGCCAAGCCTAAATCTATATGCGTTCGTGCTTCCGGCAAATACACCGAGATCGTGAGCGCACGATTTGAATAGCGTCAATTGGTTGCGCGCCGTGGACATGCTGTTCCCGGGCGCCGTAGGCTTTGAGAACGGAGTTCATATGATGATTGACAAAACGCCCGACGAAACCCGCGCTATCCGGGAAGGGGCATCGCACAACGTCGGTGAATACCTGGAATCCATTGGCAAGACTGACCTTGCAACACTGACACAAGAAGAATGGTTTACGATGCTGGAGGTGGCGGTCACTGGTTATCAGGACTGCCTGCGGTGGATAGAGATGGGGGAGCCGCCTTTTTAGGCGGGTTGAACCATGATGACCGACAAACCAACGTATCCATGGCGCCGGCCGGTCGTTCCCGCCGGTCTCGCCGAGGCGGCTATCGCTCTCGGCCTGCCGGTATTTCCGTGCAAAGCCGATAAATCACCCTTAACCCCGCGCGGGTTTAAGGATGCCAGCGCTGATCCGGCCGTTATCCGCCGCATGTTCAGCGTCCCAGGCGCCAAGCTCATAGGTGCGCCGACCGGCGCGGCCAGCGGCGTGGTGGTGGTGGATATTGACATCAAGGATGGTGCCAGGGGCATGGAATGGCTCAACGCCAACAGCGAGCGGTTGCCTTTCACCAGGACGCACAAGACGCGCTCTGGCGGGCTGCATCTGTTGTTTCTCGCGCCTGTTGGCGTGCATCTGCGCAACAGCGCCTCGCGCGTGGCACCGGGCGTCGATGTCCGCGGCGAGGGCGGCTATATCATCGTGCCGCCATCGGATGGCTATCAGGTGGCAGACCCGTGCGACCCGGCCGACATGCCGGATTGGCTAATTGCTGCGTGCGCAGAGCAGCGCGCCCCGGCATCAGGGCCCACCCCATACAAGCCGATCGCCATAGATGCGGATGGCACGGCATACGGTAGGGCGGCGCTGGAGGATGCCTGCGGAAATATCGCCAACGCACCTGACGGCGCCAAGCACGAGATCCTCAACCGCGAGGCGTATGCCATCGGCGGGCTGGTGACGGCCGGCGAGATCCCGGACGGCACCGCATGGGCAGGATTGTCCGCCGCCCTCACCGTATTGCGTCCGCGCTGCAGGGATTTCCGTGCCGCACACAAGACGCTGGAGCAGGCGTACCGCGATGGCAAAGGCCGCCCGCGCGAGGTTGAGCATACGGTGGTGGTGGAGGAGGAGGAAGAGGGAGGTCCACACCCAGCTCAAGCGTTGCTCGACAAGCTGGCGGGCAAGGTGGCTCAGAAACAGGCTAAGCCTCTAGCGGTATCGAGCTCCATTATGAATGTTGAGGGGGTCTTAAAGCTGATTGTGGACGAGGCTATCCGTACCGCTATCAGGCCGCAGCCATTCCTGGCTTTAGGTGCTGCCATATGCGCTGTTGGGGTTCTTGCCGGCCGTAAATACCGGACCAACACGGACTTGAGGACCAACATATATGTCGCCGGCTTGGCTGAATCCGGCGGCGGCAAGGATCATGCCATCGAGGTAGTGCGACGAGCTATCGACGTGGCAGACCTTGGACATTACATGGGCGGCGAAAGCATAGCGTCAGGACGGGCGGTTCTATCCTCAGTCGAGGCGCACCCGGCCAGGCTTTTCCAGATCGACGAGCTTGGGTATTTCCTTTCAACCGTCACCGGACCAAAGGCACCCTCACATAAGGCGGAAATCTGGTCCGAGCTTCTCAAGCTCTACAGCCGCGCCAAGGGCATTTATCGCGGCACGGAATATGCCAACCGGAAAGAAAACCCGCGCATTGATATCAACCAGCCATGCGTTTGCTTCTACGGCACCAGCACGCCGGCGACGTTCTGGAAGGCGCTGGAAGGCGGGGCCTTGATTGACGGATCGTTGGCCCGTTTCCTGGTGTTCAGGGCCGAGAACGACAGGCCAGACCGCAATAAACAGGCGGGCATCTTCAAGCCATCAGATGAGCTTCTAGAAGGATTACGAACCATAGCGGGCGGCGTTGGGGAGCGTGTGCAAGGCGGCAATCTGCCGCAAGCGCACGTGGCCAGGATGACCGCCACAGATGACGCAGAGGCGTATATCGTGACCATGACGCCGGGCGCCACCAAGCGCCGCGAGAAAAACCAGGATCTTGAAGATGAATGGGCCGAGAGCGTCATGGGTACGCCATTCGCATCCATTATCAACCGGCTATGTGAGAACGCGGAAAAGCTGGCGCTGGTTAGGGCTGTCAGCCGCAAGCCAGAACGCCCGGAGATCACTGAACTTGATATGGCCTGGGGCTGGGATTTGTCGGCGCATTGCGCTTCATCCTTGATGCGCGAAGGTGGCCATCATATCGCGGATACCGAATTTGAGAGCCGGTGCAACAAGGCTTTGGCAATCGTGCGCGCAGCCGGTTCTTGTACCGTCAGGGACTTGTTTAGGCGCGGGCTTAAGCTGCCGGCTAGAGAGACGAGAGACCTCCTAGATACCCTCGTTCAAGCCGGGATGCTTACGGTATCGCAGGCCAAGCCGAACGGGGCCGGTCGCCCAACAACCATTTACACCGCAGCCCAAGACCACGCCGCGACTGAATTGCGTCACGGTGACACAATTGATTAACCCATTGAAAAATCACAATTCCCGTAATTCTGTCATTGTGTCACGCGGGCGGGGGGGGTACGGGCAGTGGGATGGTATAGGTATAGGGGGAGTATCCCTATGACACAATGACACAATTAATATAATATAATATAATCAATACCTTACTTATAATACTGTCACCAACCGGAGCTAATATGTCACCAAAACCAGAAAAATGCGACCTTCAACCCGGTCTCTGCATTGACCCTGTAGGAATTGGAGAAGAAAAGTTGACCAATATAGCCTTCAACGTGCCTGGCATCATCAAGGGCAAAGGCCGCCCCCGTTTCGTGCGCTCGACCGGCCGGGCTTATACGCCCCAAGCGACGCTATCAGGTGAGCAGTGGATTAAGCATTGCGCGCTGCAGGCGGGTATCAAGCCGCTGGAAGGCGCGATCGCCCTGGAGATTGCCATGCACCTGCCGGTGCCAAGATCGTGGACCAGGAAGCGGCGCCAGGAGGCGCTCGGAGGTCTTATCCGGCCTACCGGGAAGCCCGACCTGGATAATGTCGCTAAGCTCTGCGGAGATGCTTTGAATGGTGTAGCGTGGATGGATGATAGCCAGATCGCAAGCCTGACAATCTCGCGGCATTACGTCCCAGATGACCAAGTGAGTTCGGATATCACGATAACCGTGATCGGAGGCGGAAAGTGATGGGAGTTATGGGATTGCCGGCGGGCTTTACGGCCAAGTTGGAATGGGGCTGGCAGCAAACGGCGCTCGGCTTAGTGGCTGTGCCGCGGATGGTTTACCGGATGGAAGCAACCCGCGTAGATCCGGCTGCAGAGGCGCATAACGCTGGGCTCAGGGCCAAACAGGAGGAATCCGCATGGTAGACTGGACCGACGAGCTGACGGCCGAGCTGCGCGCGCTCTGGGCCGAGGGGCTCTCAACCGCCGCAATCGGGCGTCGTTTGAACATCTCCAAAAACGCCGTTGTGGGTAAGGCGCACCGGCTTAACCTGCCCGCCAGGCCGTCGCCGATCAAACAGGGAGGCAAATACGCTGGCAGGCTGCAAGCTATTGCCGCGCGAAAAGCCTACCAGGAGGCCATACAAGCCGTTATCCGCACAGAGCCGACACACATGCCCCCGGAGCATCCGAAGCCGTCCAGGGTGCGCGTAGAGCCTTGTAGTTGGGTGGAGGGCGTTAAGGGTAGCTGGCGCTACTGTGATGAGCCTTCAGCGCCGGGGAGAGTTTACTGCCACGATCACTGCGCCGTGGCTTACGTCAGGACCGCCGCCAGCATCATGACGCCAGAAAACGCCAGCACGACCAGTAGGTAGAGCCACACAAGCGCCATGTCGTGCCAGGGCAAGTCGCGCCTTGGCACTTCTGGTTTCGTCATGCGGACGCTAAATGCAGGCGCGCCGGGTTTGAATACGTTGGCCATAGGTTGTCTCCGTTCGATCTGCCGCATTTATGGCACATGCATTTCGCGCGCGCAAACCTAACGGAGACTTTCTAGATCAATGCTTCATTCGCTTTTGCCGAAGCCCGGCTGAGATTTCCTTTCCCAGGCTTGTTAGGGAGTAAACGAGTATCCCGTCCTCTATGCTGCCGACGATGTGTTTGTTTTTGGACAGTTTGGCAAGCCGATCAAGCAGCGTGACCGTGGGCATTCGTTCGAGGATTTGTGCCAGTTTGGCGACCGAGAGGCCGTGCAGATAGTTCCCGTCGGTGTCTGGCCCGAAGGCCAGGATAATGCGCTCTTCGCTGTTGAGCCGCATTCTTGTGAGCGTCGGCCTGACCGGAGGAGCCGGAGGGCGAACGGGTGAAGTTAGGACAGGGCGTCTAGGCGCGTCATCCTCGTCACGTTCGGTATTGACTTCGAATATCCGGTCGAATTCATCCTCGCTTATGACTTCAACGGTCTCATCCCCGCGTATAATCAGGACGTTACCGTGCTCTGCAATCAAGTCGTCGGAAAGCCGGATAGCTATAACTTCTTCAACGTGGCGTGGTTTAACTCGCATCTGATTTCTCCTGTGTTTGGGTGTGTTTAGCCTCCTATCAACGCCCTTGTTGTTGCCGTGTTTGCGATTGCGTGCAAGCAATAACTCATTGCGTTGCCGATTATTCATTTTTTGGACATGTGGTGCAAATTGGCACTAAATGCCGGGCTTTCACCGGCTGCGGGATACGAATCAGTCAACAACGCCGAGAATTCATTCGATATTCTCGTAATTGCAGCCCTCTTTCAGCGGCTCGGATACGCGAGCCTGCCCTGATGCGGTTATGTTAATCAGACAGATCTAAAAAAGCGATGCCGACCTTACCCTTAACTTTTTGCAGCGCGGTAGGGTTTGCTCATGCCGGATTGCTCTGAAGGAGTGCCTGGCAATACGGTTAGAGAGGCCGACATTGAAGGCTACTCGCTGATAGCCCGGGAGAAAGCGCGCACAGGCTATGGGGTTAGATGCAGATCATGCCGGCCCGCTCTCGCCGCTGAGAAGCAGGACCGCCGCATCGAAATTGTTACAGCGCGCCAAGCGTTCGGCCCGGTTTACGGCGTTTCGTAGACGGTCAGCCCGATCGCGCCAGATTTCAGGAGCCGGGGAATTGCCCTGAATTTCCACCACGCACGCAGCAACGGCGCGTTTGGCGCGGGACATTATATGCCGGTATTCGGTGATAGCGTCAGCCATTGTTAAACCCCGAAAAGTTAAAGACAAAGCCAGTTAACCACCGTAAGCCATGTAGTTCAACGCTTTCAGGTGTGGATAAAGGCTTTTATTTTCGGGGATTGGGTGCTATTTTTGAGACATGGGCGTACCGGCGATTTACGGAAACGATATCCGGCAGACGATTTTGCACCGCCTTTCCGAAGGTGAGACTTTGCGCGCCATATGCCGAACTGATGGTTTTCCCGATATTTCGACGGTTTTATGGTGGGTTAGAGAAGATAGGCCGGACGGATTTGCTCAGCAATACGCCCGCGCGCGTGAGCTTGGCTACCAGGTTATGGCTGACGAACTCATTGATGAAGCTCGCAATCCCCGGCGCGGCATGAAGAAAGTGACCAAGCCGGACGGCGTTGAGATCGAGGAAAAGGACGCTGTTGACCGATCTCGACTGCACGTTGACACGCTAAAATGGCTGCTATCTAAGGCTTTGCCAAAGATTTATGGGCAGGCACCAGCCGAAACTGAGCAAAACAAGGTCGTTATCGAAGGCGGATTGCCGGAAGAATGATGGTTTAGCGTGTCTATCATCCAGATACCCACGCTCCATGAGGGCCAAGCTAAAATCTATAAAGAGCGATCACGGCGCAACGTGATCAGATGCGGGCGGCGATTCGGGAAAACCAAAATGAGCGTCGCGTTCAGTTGCGATGCGGCGGCTAAAGGTAAGAAAGTAGGGCTTTTTGCCCCCGAGCATAAACAGCTTCAAGAGCCATACGACGAAATATTAGCCGCCCTAAAGCCAATTATCGTATCGTCGAATAAGACAGATGGCGTCATAAAAACCACCACAGGCGGAAAGGTGGACTTCTGGCGATTGACTGATAACGAATTGGCTGGGCGCGGGCGCGAATACGATCTTGTCATAATAGACGAGGCGGCATTCACGAAAAACGGCCAGATGATAGACATTTGGAACAAGTCCATCGTTCCAACGATGGCAACCCGGCCAAAAGCCACAATATGGGTGATGTCAACCCCCCGAGGCATCGACGAAGAGAATTTCTTCTACCAGCTTTGCCACGATGCCGAGTTCGGCTTTAAGGAATTTCACGCGCCGAGCTGGTCAAACCCTCTGGTTAGCGGTGAGTGGCTAGAAAGCGAAAAGAACCGGATGCACCCTGACGTATGGCGTCAAGAGGTGCTTGCGGAGTTTGTATCCTGGGATGGCACATCGTTCTTTTCGATTGACAAGATGCTCCAAGACGGCGCCCCGGTTGACTTCCCAACCCGCTGCGAAGGCGTATACGCCGTAATTGACAGCGCCACCAAGACGGGCAAGGAGCACGACGGTACGGGAGTGATATACTTCGCGTTCCAGAAGTGGCCGTATCCCAGGCTTTTCATCCTCGATTATGACCTGGTTCAGATCGAGGGCGCGCTGCTGGAGACATGGCTGCCGACCGTGTACCAGAACCTCGAGCACCTTGCCCGTGAGGCCGGCGCGCGCGGCGGATCGCTCGGGGCGTTCATCGAGGATAAGGCCAGCGGCATGGTGCTTTTGCAGCAGGCCAAGCGGCGCGGCTGGAAAGCGCATCCGCTTGATACGGCATTCACGGCGCTAGGCAAGGACGAGCGCGCCATCTCCGTATCCGGCTATGTTTATCAAGGGCTTGTGAAATTCACTGTTAAAGCGTTTGATAAGCTGGTAAACTTCAAGGGCCGTCAACTAAACCATATGGTGTCGCAGGTGAGCAGTTTTCGCGTGGGGGATAAGAACGCTAACCGGGCGGATGACTTGCTCGACTGCATGGTGTACGGCACCGCCATCGCGTTCGGCAATAAGGTTGGGTTCTGATGAGCGGGTCCATCGACAACAGCGCGGGCTCAGGCAATGCTTCGGTCCAGATTGGCACCAGCCTGGGATCAGAGCTGACGCGGCTGCTGTTATGCGACGATATCCAGCCGGGCAGCGATCCTAGTTATCAAACGTGTAAAATTTTATACGAATATCATCCGTTGGGATCGAAGATCGTAGATGACCCGATCACCCTAGCCCAATCGCAAAAACGCGAAATAACCGTGCCTGATAGCCCCGGCGCGCGCGTCAAAGAGGCGTTTGAAGATGCGTGGGACGCGCTAAACATTGACGCGTTCATATTCGGTGTTGCCAGCACGGCGCGCATTTACGGCATCGGCTCTATCGTTTACGGCGCGGTTAATAAGCAGGGCGCGCAAATCCCGTCAACTGACACAATTGACCCGTTCGATTTGTGGAAATACACGCCTTACTTCTCGGTTGTTGATCCGCTAAATACGTCCGGTTCTCTGGTCCTGGACCAAGACCCGAACGCGCCGGACTTCCAAAAGGCGTCTAACATCGCCGTTGCTGGTGTGCCGTATCATAGCAGCCGCTCTGCCACGCTTATGAACGAGCGCCCAATCTACATCAGCTACACCAACTCAGCGTTCGGGTTCTCAGGCCGCTCGGTTTATCAGCGCATCCTCTACCCGCTTAAGTCGTTTATCCGGTCCATGATCACTGACGACATGGTAGTCACGAAAGCCGGT